>WNGD01001909.1_pt1 | contig 30809 bp, 29 predicted proteins | sample 5400671 | NCBI WGS metagenome assembly WNGD01 (sample SAMN13153369, study PRJNA577476) | soil metagenome | isolation source: 40 cm soil or saprolite under grassland replicate 2 | place: USA:California | collected 2016-06-15
CGCTCGTGGAACTGACGGTGATTGCCGAGCCCGGTCAGCGGATCCGTGAGCGCGAGGCGCATCGCCCGCAGCGCGCGGTGCGTCGAGCGCTGGTACAGCGCGATTGCGAGCAGCGGCCCCACGAGCGCCACCGACAAGACCGGCGAACGCTCCCACAGGACGACGAGCATCAGCGCCGCAGACGCCATGAACGCGAACGGCACGATGGTCGCGCGGATGTGCGTCCGCATCAGCTGGAGGTACGGCTGGCCGCTGCTGAGCGCGATCGCGGCGGAGATCAGGACGATGTTGACGACATTGTCGGCTGTGGCCGCGAGCACGACTCGCGCTACCACTGCACCGACGCTCTGGCCGTGGATGGGAGCGATCAACAAACCTGCGGCGAGGGCGACGAGAGCGAGAACTGCGACGTTGAACGCGATCCGCTGGAGCGGTCGGTGCTGGGCGAGCTGGACGATGGCTGTCGCCGCGAGCAGAAGCAGAGCACCGGCGGCCCAACCGAAGAGCACGATCGCGGCAACGGCGAACACGAACGTGAGCGAGAGCACGCCGCCGCCGGTCTCCGCGTTGATCGGCACGGGGAAGCGCTCCGCGAGCGTCGCAGCCGCGGTGAGCGCGGCGAGGCTGATCAGCGCGCGACCGCTGTGTGCCGTGGTCGCGAAGGCGTAACCGGCCGCGATGAGGACACCGAGGCCCGCCAGACAGACAGGGAGAATGAGGGCGTTAAGCCGGCGGGACGTGACCGCCTGTGAGCTCACGTCAGGGTTAGAACCAGGTGAATTGGTCGAACGAGTCCCAGGTGAACTGACCCGAGACTGCCGCGACGAGCACCAGGATCGCCACGAGGGCGATCATCTTCGGCTTCCACTGCAACATCCCCAAAAACCTCCCTATTACAAAGACGCCAGACGGGAAGATTGTTTCTTTTGCGGTCGGCGTGGCGTATCCCCCCTAAGGGGGATTTGGGAAAAGTCGCTTCTACGCGGGGGAAACGAGACCCGCTTCGGCGAGCGGACGGCGTCCCCACGCGAAGCGTTTTGCGTACCAACCAGAGAGCGTCGTGACGGCGACTCCGTACTTTGACGAGTGGATGAACCAACCGTTGCCGAGGTAGATGCCCATGTGGTCGACCTGCTTGGGCTTCGACTTCGCGCCACCGGCTCCGAAGAAGATGACGTCGGCGGGCTGGAGCTTCGCGAAGAGGATGCGGTTCGCGGCGGGAACCTCCGCGCTCATCGCAAACGTCGTGCGGCCCTGGAGCATGTCCTGCAGGCTGCCCCCGTCCGCGTATTGCTCGACCTTGTAGACGCGCCAGACGAATCCCGAGCAGTCGAAGCCGCCGTGGACCTGCGGCCCGAACGGCGATTCGGTGAACTCGCTCTCCCCGCCCCAGACGTACGGGTAGCCGATGAAGCGGACTGCCGTCGTGAGGACCTTCTTCTGCCAGGGGTTGAGTGCGGGCAGGACGAACGATGCCGCAAGTTCCTGGAGGCCCTGGGCGTCCTGCGGGCCGAGTTGCAGGACCCGGGCTGCAGAGTAGGCGGCTTCTGCGTGGGTGGCCGGCTGGCCGGGCGAGAGCTCGAGCGTGTCGAGAGAGGCCGGATGGTTCGTGCGCAGACCGAGCAGGCGCGCAACGGCTTCGGTCCCGAATCGAGAGGGAGGCGCAAGACCTGCGGTCCTGGCCGCCTGCGTGAAGAGCTTGGCGCTGTCGGCGAGCCCGACCGCGGTCACAAGCCTCGCGTCGAGAGCTGCCATCGTGACCTTCGCCGAGCTCGTCGAGCTGGGCGCGGCGGCCTCGGTATGCATCAGGCCCGCGACGATGGTCTCGAGCTCTCCGCGGGTGAGAGGATCTTCGGGTCGCGCTGCCGCCGCCTTGGCCATTATTCCGGCGGCGACTACGGTCTTGAGCTCGGCCTGTGCCCACGATGTCCCCGACTTGGCGGCGGCTGTTGCCGGCGACAGCGTGAAGAGCATGACGAGCGCGCAGACGTACGCAAGGCGGCGGCGGCGCATACTGTCCTATCGGCGGCCGGCCGTATCTCTTTAATGTCGGGCTGGTGTGGACGCTGAGGAAGGTTTGTGGAGCCGAGAAGCTGGTCAATACGGTCGCCCGGGCGAAGCCCGCGCGACCTTTCTGCGGCGCCGTCGAGTCGGCGCCTTAGTCACAAACATGGACGTCCAGATCACCCCGGAACCGACCCAGGAGGAGCGCCGGGCGATCCTCGAGGCGCTTGAAGAGGAGGGTCGTACGGCCGCGGCCCCCTCGCCCTGGCGCCGCGCCGGGCTAGGCCCCGGGCCTGAGGAAGAGGACGATCAGGCCGTCGCGCCGCCGCGCCAGAGGCGCGGGGCGACCCGGGCGTAGTCCAGCCCGGAGATCCACGTCAGCACGACCGCGACGAGCAGCGTCCACCAGGCGATGTCGTCTCGCCAGGCCCCCGCCGCGGCGAAGCCGCCGACGGCTGCGGCCACCGCCTGCGACCACGTCTTCAACTTGCCGAGATCGCGCGCTTGGAGCACGACGCCTCGTTCGAGTGCGGCCAGGCGCAGCGCGGTGACCAGGAACTCCCGGACGACGATTGCAGCGACCATCCAGCCGGGCGCCACTCGCTGGTCGACGAGCATGATCAGGACCGCGAGAACGAGGATCTTGTCCGCCGCGGGATCTAGCAGCGAGCCGAGCGGTGAGGAGTGGCCGCGGCTGCGTGCGATGCGCCCGTCGAACCAATCCGTGACCATCGCGGCCGCGAAGACCGCCGTCGCCCAATAGTTGTGACCGTGGAAGTCCCACGCGTACAGCAAGATGACGAAGGGGACGGAGGCGGCGCGCGCAACCGTCAGACCGTCCGGAAGACTCACGCTCGCAAGAATAGAGGGGCAGTGGCGGTTTTCAGCAAAGTGCTCGTCGCCAATCGGGGTGAGATCGCGATCCGGGTGTTCCGGACGCTGCGCGAGCTCGGCATCGGCACGGTCGCTGTCTATTCGGACGTCGACCGGAATTCGGCGCACGTGAGCTGCGCGGATGAGGCGCATCTGATCGGCGCCGGCCCGCCCGCCGAGAGCTATCTGAACCAGGAACGGATCCTCGCTGCAGCGCGGCGGGCGGGCGCGGGAGCGATCCATCCCGGCTACGGCTTCCTCGCCGAGAACGCGGACTTCGCCCGCGCCTGCGGCGAGCAGGGTCTCGTGTGGATCGGCCCGCCGCCTGAGGCGATCGAGGCGATGGGATCCAAGATCGAAGCGCGTGAGCGGATGCGGGCGGCAGGCGTCCCGATCATCCCGGGTGTCACCCAGCCCGTCGAATCGGCCGAGGAGGTGCGCATGCTTGGCGAGGAGCTCGGCTGGCCGATCGCAATCAAGGCGTCCGCGGGCGGCGGTGGCAAAGGGTTGAAGGTCGTCCGCGATCCGGCAGAGGTCGAACGTGCCTTCGAGTCGGCCCGACGCGAGGGCGAGGCCTATTTCTCGGATCCGGCCGTGTACGTCGAGCGCTATCTCGAGGATCCGCGCCACGTCGAGGTGCAGGTCCTCGCGGATGCGCACGGCAACGTGATCCACCTGGGCGAGCGCGACTGCACGATTCAGCGTCGCCATCAGAAGCTCGTCGAGGAGACGCCTTCGCCTGCCGTCGACAGCGGGTTGCGCGAGCGAATCGGTGCGATCGCCGTCGATGCGGCGCGCGCGGTCGGCTACCAGAGCGCCGGCACGATCGAGGGCCTGCTCTCGCGCGATGGCGAGTACTTCTTCCTGGAGATGAACACGCGCATCCAGGTCGAGCACACGGTCACGGAGATGGTGACCGGTCTCGATCTCGTGCGCGAGCAGGTGTTGATCGCGGCGGGGCAACCGCTCTCTGTGCGACAGGAAGACGTGCATCTGCACGGCCACGCGCTGGAGTGCCGGATCAACGCGGAGGACGTTTCCAGCGGTTTCCTTCCCGCACCCGGGACGATCACGCGCTACCACGAGCCGAGCGGCCCAGGTGTGCGTGTCGACTCCGGTGTCGTCGCGGGTACCGAGATCTCTCCCCTCTACGACGCGATGATCGCGAAGCTCGTCGTCCACGACGTCGACCGCGAGCACGCGCGGCGGCGGATGCTGCGCGCCCTCGACGAGTTCGTGATCGACGGCGTGCGGACGTTGATCGGCTTCCACAAGGCTCTGCTGACGCATCCCTGCTTCGTCGAGGGCGAGACGTGTCACGGCCTCGTCGAGTCAGAGCTGCTGGCGGCCCGCGCGGGCGAGTTCGAGAACGGCCGTCCGGTTACTCCCCCGGAGCGGGGCACGGCTGCCGTGCGTGAGGCGGTCCGTTCGGTCGAGGTCGATGGGCGTCGGTTCGAGGTGCGTGTCCTCCGGCCGGAGCCTGCCTTCGCTGAACTGGGAAGACGTCGTCGGGAGCGCGCGCGTGGGAGCGGGGCGGGGAGCGCAGCCCGCGACGCGGTGGTGAGCCCGATGCAGGGAACGGTGCTTGCCGTCGAGGTGGCCGACGGCGACGAGGTCCAGTCGGGCCAGGTCATCTGCATCGTCGAGGCGATGAAGATGGAAAACGAGGTGCACGCGCACCGCACCGGTACCGTCAGCGAGCTGTCCGTCGTCCCCGGGCAGCCGGTCAAGACGGGCCAGGTGATCTGCGTCGTGACGACCGAGTGAGATGTCGGCGCAAACCCGGCGCAGACATGTAGGCCTTTCGCCGGTATCGTCGCTCGCAGAGGGTGGTGGGTGATAACCCCCACCCAGGGTGGGGCCGCGCGCGCACGCGTGTACCTCTAGACAAACGGCGATCTCGAGACATGCGGCGATCTGAGTGCGCGCGACGCGCGGTGGGCCGCGGGTAGAGTGCCGCGCCGGTGGATCTCTACGAATACCAGGGCAAGCAGCTCTTCGCGCGCTACGGCATCCCTGTGTCCGAAGGCCGCCTCGCGACGGCGCCCGAGGAGGCGCGCGCGGCTGCCGAGGAGATCGGGGGCCCGGTCGTGGTCAAGGCCCAGGTGTTGACCGGCGGGCGCGGCAAGGCCGGAGGTGTGAAGCTCGCCGACGATCCGGCTGACGCGGCAGCAAAAGCGCGCGACATCCTCGGGCTCGACATCAACGGCCATGTGGTGCGCAAACTCTGGATCGAGGAGGCGTCCGACATCGCGAAGGAGTACTACCTCTCGATCACCTTCGACCGCGGCGCGAAGCAACCGCTCTACATGCTCACAACCGAGGGCGGGGTCGAGATCGAGCAGGTCGCCGACGAGAACCCACAGGCGCTCGCGCGCCTGCACGTGGATCCGCTCGAAGGTTTTCAGCCGTACCAGGCCCGCCGACTGATCTACGGCGCAGGCATCGAGGACCCGGGTGAGCAGAAGCAGATCCTCGGCATCATCGAGAAGCTCTACGACTGCTTCGTCGAGTCCGACGCGATGCTCACAGAGATCAACCCGCTGATCGTCACTCCCGGCGGAGAGGTGCGTGCGCTCGACGCCAAGTTCACCGTCGACGACAGCGCGCTCTTCCGCCACCCCGACATCGCCGAGATGCGCGACGTCGAGGCGGCTGACCCGCAGGAGCGCCTCGCGCGGGAGAAAGGCGTCACCTACGTCAAGCTCGACGGCGACGTCGGAATCCTGGGGAACGGGGCGGGCCTCTCGATGTCGACCGTGGACGTGGTCGTCGTCGCGGGCGGCAAGCCGGCGAACTTCTGCGACCTGGGCGGCGGCGGCGACGCGCAGGGGGTGGTCGACGCGCTCGAGGTGATCACGAGCGACGAACAGGTGCGCTCGATCTTCTTCAACATCTTCGGCGGGATCACGCGCGGCGACGAGGTGGCGCGCGGAATCCTGACCGCGCTCGACCAGATGAGAATCGAGCTCCCGATCGTCGTCAGGCTCGACGGTACGAACGCCGAAGAAGGCCGCAGGCTGCTTGCCGAGGCAGCGCCTCCCAACCTCCACGTCGAGCCCACGATGCTGGAGGCTGCGCAGCGCGCGGTCGAGTTGGCCGCGTGACCGACGTCTGGTCGCAGCGTGCGGACGCTTTCCGCGAGAGCCCGACCCATCGTGAAGGGCCGGATCTCGATCTGCTCGTCGAGTGGTGCGACCCCGGCCACGATGTGAAGGTGCTCGATGTCGCGACCGGCGGAGGCCACGTCGCGAGGCGCCTGCGCGAGGCCGGCTGCACGGTCGTCACAGTCGACCCGGCGCCGGGCATGCAGCCGGACGTCGTCTCTCGCGCCGAAGAGCTGCCGTTCGAGGACGGGAGCTTCGATGTCGTCACGTGCAGGATCGCCGCCCATCACTTCCGGGCCATTCGCAAGGCGGTCGCGGAGATGGCGCGTGTCACGCAGCGCCTCGTCGTGATCGAGGACAACGTCTTCGTCGACGAGCGCGTCGAGGAAGCAGAGCGCCTGCGCGACCCGACGCACGTGCGCTGTTACTCGGAGGACCAGTGGAAGGAGATGCTCACGGAGGCCGGCCTCGAGGTCGAGCAGCTCGAACGCTTCGAGCGTCACCCCGTGGTCGAGGACTGGCTCGCGCGGGTCGACACGCCGCCGGAGGACGCCGCGCGCGTCCGCGAGCTGCTCGCGGATCACGTGCAAGACGGTGCGCTCACCCTGAAGTCGATCGTCCTCGAGGCCCGGAGGTCACAGAAATAGTGGCGATCATCGTCGACAACGGCACGCGCCTCGTCGTGCAGGGCCTGACGGGCAGCGAAGGCCGCTTCCACGGTCTGCGCAACCGCAAGTACGGAACGCAGGTGGTCGCCGGCGTCACCCCGAGCAAGGCAGGGCAAGACGTCGAGGGCATTCCCGTCTTCAACACCGTCGCCGACGCGGTGCAAGAGACCGGTGCGAACACGACGCTCATCTTCGTGCCGGCGCGCTTCGCGACCGACGCGATCTACGAAGCCGTCGACGCCGGCATCGGCACCGTGGTCTGCATCACCGAGCACATCCCGGCTCACGACATGCTGCACGTCTACACGTACATCCGCGGCAAGGGCGTGACGATGATCGGGCCGAACTGTCCCGGCGTGCTGTCGCCAGGCAAGGCGAACGTCGGAATCATCCCCGCTGAGATCTTCTCCGAGGGCGCAATCGGCCTCGTCTCGCGTTCTGGCACGCTCACGTACCAGATCGGCCACGAGCTCACGCGGCTGGGGCTCGGGAATTCGACGATCGTCGGCATCGGCGGCGATCCGGTCGTCGGCTCGTCCTTCATCGACGTCCTCCAGCGGTTCGAGACGGACCACGAGACTGAGCTGATCGTGCTCGTGGGCGAGATTGGCGGCGACGAGGAGGAGAAGGCCGCGCGCTTCGTGCAAGATCACGTCACGAAGCCCGTTATCGCCTACATCGCCGGATTCTCGGCGCCGCCCGGCAAGACGATGGGCCACGCGGGTGCGATCATCTCGGGGTCGTCGGGAACGGCGCAGGCGAAGAAGGAAGCACTGGAAGCAGCGGGGATTCAGGTCGGGACGACTCCGACCGAGGTCGCGCAACTCGTGGCCGAGCGATTCGGCGCCCGCGCCTAAACTCTCGCTGATGGAGACGATCTCCTTCGCGCGGGGCATCCCCGCCCCCGAATGCCTTCCGGTCGAGGAACTCGCCGACTGCGCGCGGGCCGCGCTCGTGCGCGACGGGGCCACGGTGCTGTCGTACGGCTCCGCAGGGGGATATCGGCCACTCCGCGACTGGATCGCGGCGCGTCACGGCGTCGATCCCACCCGGGTCCTGGTCACCAATGGCTCGCTGCAGGGAATGGTCTTTTTCGCCGAACGGTTCGCCGGGGAGCGCGTCCTCGTGGAGGAGCCGACCTACGATCGCCCGCTGAAGATCCTCGCTGCGCATGGCGTCGAGACGACGCCGGTGGCGATGGACGACGAGGGTCTCGACCTGGACGCGCTCACAGATGCGCTCGACAGCGGCAGGAAGCCGGCGTTCCTCTACACGATTCCCACCTTCCAGAACCCGAGCGGGAGAACGCTCAGCGAGGAGCGCCGTCACCGACTTGCGGAGCTCGCGCACAAGCACGAGCTGCTGGTGCTCGAGGACGATCCCTACGGGCTCGTTCGTTTCGACGGCGAGGCGCCACCGACGCTGTTCGAGCTGGAAGGTGGCAGGCACGTCGCCTACTCGTCCTCCTTCTCGAAGACGATCGCGCCGGGATTGCGCGTCGGCTACTTCGTTCTGCCGCAGGTTTTGGAGCAAGAGCTCGAGGCCCTGGCGACCTCCACCTACATCACGCCGGTCCTACTGGGGCAGGCGACGGTGTTCGAGTTTCTGCGCCGCGGCAACTTCGAGCCGAACCTCGAACGAGTTGCGAAGCTCCTCGGCGCCCGTCGCGACGCGATGCTCGAGGCACTCGAACGTGAGCTCCCGGATGCACGTTGGAGCCGGCCTCAGGGCGGCTACTTCATCTGGCTCGAGCTACCCGAAGGCACCGACGCCGGTGCGTTGCTCGACCGTGGAGCCGCGGCGGGCGTGACCTACGTGCCCGGCGCGGACTTCGGTGGTGCGCCGAACACGGCGCGGCTCGCATTCAGCTTCGTCTCTCCGGACGAGATCGGCGAAGGCGTGCGCCGGCTCGCAGCCCTCGTCCGGGAACCGCTTCCCGTTTAACGCCTAGCTCGCTGCCGCTACCTGAGCGAAGTCGCCGAGCGGCCTTGGTACGAGGCGCGGCTGGCGGGGTGGAACGAGTGACCCCCGACTGTTCAGCCGAAAGGTGGGGCAGGGCGCGTCGGTCGGAAGGGCACAGAGCCCGGCGCGACGGAAGTAGCAGTCGTCGCACGTCAGTTGGTTCCGCTTGCTCAATTTTCTCCCCTGCCTAGAGATTAGGGCCGCAGTGACAAGCCGTGATACTACGAAGGCGGCTGGTGTAGTGAAAACTAAGCATTTTCCGGTAGATTCGATCTTGCCGAAAACTGCTCCGTTTTAGCTCTTCGGCGGCAGTGTTGCCAGTGCCTGCAACGCCTGTTGAAAACTCTTCACAGGGATGATCCTCAGGCCACCCGCGTAGCGCTTCGCCTCGCGCGCGTTGTCCCCATCGACCGGCACCAGGAAGACGTCGACGTGCGATTTTCGGGCCCCGATCGTCTTCTGCTTGATACCGCCGATCCTCGTCACCGATCCGTCCAGCTGGATCTCGCCTGTGGCGGCCACCTTGTAGCCGTGGTCGACGTCGTGTCCCTTCTTCTCCAACAGCTCGAGTGCGAACGCGAGACCGGCCGACGGCCCGCCGACCTTGCGAAGGATGAACTTGACGGGGAACGGCAGGCGTATGCTCAGCGCCTGGATCGGCAGGACGCCGACGATCGCCCGCTTCGGATTCTGGGTGTCGGCCGTCGTTCGGATTGAGAACGTGAGTTTCTTGCTGCCGCGCCGGACGGTGATCTTGACGGTGTCCCCAGGCTTGAGCCGCGCGAGCACGGCGGCCAGATCGGTCCGTGTGCGTACCTTCTTCTCATTGGCGGCCACGATGACGTCGCCGGGTCGCACGACGCCGCCGGCATGTGAGCCCGAGGTCACGGCAACGACGCGAACCCCGCCGGGGCTGATGGGCACGCGATAACCAAGCTCGCGCAGGGCGACGACCGAGGCGACGTCCTGTGACACCTTCATCGTCGCGAGGTCGAGCTTGCGACTCTCCTGATCGGTGATTCCCGGCTCCACGACCTGCGTCCGGTCGATCACGTCCGAGCCCTCGGGGCGGACGTACGGGATATAGGACTCCAGCAATGACGCCCGCTTGAGCAGGACGTCGACGTAGTAGATTCCGCCTCCGTCCACGTCCGGGTTTGCATCCGGCACCTGCACGAGGTTGGCCAGCGGGTGAGCGTCGTCAGGGATCTCGATGTATTGGTTGCTTCCGCGCGTCACCAGGATTGCGACTGTCGCGACCAGCACGATGAACCCAGCCGAGGCGAGCCGGAAAGGCGACAGCAACCGGCCTAGCGTGGACACTGGCTAGAACAGGCCCCGGGAGAGCCCGCCGTCGACGACCACCGTTGCTCCGTTCACATAACGGGCGCGGTCGGAGGCGAGGAAGCAGGCGACGTCGCCGAACTCCTGCGGCGTGCCCCAGCGTCCCACCGGAATCGCTTTCAGGTCGGCTTCGGTCGGTCCCTCCGGGTACAGCTGTGCGAGCCGCGCGGTCTCGATCCGGCCTGGCGCGAGGCAATTCACGGTGACGCCGCGAGGGCCGAGCTCGCGGGCTAGCGTCTTGGCCCAGCCGTGGACACCGGGGCGTACGGCGTTGCTGAGCGCGAGATGGTCGGTCGGCTCTTTCGCAGCGACCGAGGTGAAGACGAGGATGCGGCCGCCCGGGCTTTGCACCAGATAGGGCAGGCAGAGGTTGACGAGGCGCAGGGCCGGGAAGAAGAGCAGCTCCACCGCTTCCTCGAGCGACTCGGTGCTCATCGCGACGGCCGGTCCCGGCGGCGGGCCGCCACTGTTCCACACAAGGATGTCGATGCCGCCGAACGCGGCAACGGTTTGCCGAACGACGGCCTCGAGATCGCGCGGGTTCGTGACGTCACCGCGCACGGCGAGCGCGCCGATCCGGTCGGCCTCGCGCTGCAGCACGTCGCGCCGCCGCGCGAACATGGTCACGTTGGCGCCTTCGCCCGCCAGAGACTCGGCGGTCGCAAGGCCGAGACCGGCAGAGGCACCGCTCACGATCGCAGTGCGTCCTTTGAGACCGAGATCCATCGTTACGAGGTGAGCAGGCCGACGACTTCGCGTACGGCGCCGGCCGACTCGTTCAGCATTGCCTGCTCGTCCGCATTCAGGTCGAGCTCGTAGACGGCCTCGATGCCGCCGGACCCGAGCTTGACCGGCACGCCCATGTAGAGGCCGTCGATGCCGTACTCGCCCTCGAGATAGGCCGTGCACGGAAGCACGCGCTTCTCGTCGAGCATGATCGAGTCGACGATCTGCGCAGCGGCGGCACCCGGCGCGTACCAGGCCGACGTCCCGAGGAGCTCAACGAGTTCTCCGCCGCCTTTTGCAGTGCGCTGAACCATTGCGTCGATGTCGGCTGCGCCGACCAACGTTGCAAGTGGGATCCCGCCTACCGTGGTCGCGCTTACGACTGGCACCATCTGGTCGCCGTGGCCTCCGAGGACCATGGCAGTGACGTCCCTGACGGAAGCCTGCGTTTCCCAGGCGATGAACGTCGAGAAGCGCGCGCTGTCGAGGATCCCAGCCATGCCGAACACGCGCTCTTTCGGCCACCCGGATACGTTCTTCGCGACATGGCACATGGCGTCAAGGGGATTGGAGACGACGATCAGGATCGCGTCCGGGCTCAGCGCGATCGCCTTCTCCGTGACGTCCTTGACGATCTTCTCGTTCGTTGCGACGAGGTCGTCGCGGCTCATTCCGGGCGAGCGCGGCAAGCCTGCCGTGATGACGACGACGTCGGAGCCGGCAGTCTCGTCGTAGCTGTTCGACCCTGTCACTCTGGGCTCGTACCCGAGCACCGCGCCCATCTGGTTGATGTCGAGGGCCTTCCCCTGCGGGAGGCCTGCCTTGATGTCGACGAGGACGACGTTGGCGTAGTCGTGCGCCGCCAGGACCTGGGCGCACGTGGCGCCGACGTTCCCCGCCCCGACGACGGTCACCTTGCGCCTCATACGAGTACTCCGAGCTTCTCGATGATCGCGTCGGCGACCTGGCTGGTGCCGACGGCGCTCGGGTCGGAGCGCGTCGGCTTCATGTCGTACGTGACGCTCTTGCCCTCCCGGATGACCCCGGCGATCGCCCGCTCGAGGTTGTCCGCGGCCGCGCGCTCGTCGAGGTGACGGAGCATCAGCATTCCCGACAGCATCTGCGCCATCGGGTTGACCTTGTTCTGGCCCGCGTATTTCGGCGCGGAGCCGTGCGTCGGCTCGAAGATCGCGATGCTCTCGCCGAAGTTCCCGCCGGGGGCGAGCCCGAGCCCGCCGATCATTCCGGCGCAGAGATCGGAGAGCACGTCGCCGTAGAGGTTCGGCAGTACGAGCACGTCGTACTCCTCCGGGCGCTGGACGAGCTGCATGCACATGTTGTCCACGATGCGGTCGTTGAACTCGATGTCGCTGTTCTCGGCGGCGACTTCCTGCGCGACCCGGAGGAACAGGCCGTCGGAGAACTTCATGATGTTCGCCTTGTGCACCGCAGTCACCTTGCGGCGGCCGTTACTACGCGCGTAGTCGAAGGCGAACTGCACGATTCGACGAGTGCCCGTGACAGAGATCGGCTTGATCGAGATGCCCGCATCGTCGTGCGCGAGGTCGCCGCCGTGCGCCTTGATCCACTCGATCAGCTCACGCACCTCCGCGGAGCCTTCCTCGTACTCGATCCCGGCGTAGAGATCCTCTGTGTTCTCGCGGACGATGATCAGGTCGACGTCGTCGAAGCGGGTGCGCACGCCCGGGTAGGTCTTGCAGGGCCGCACCTGTCCATAGAGATCGAGGCTCTTGCGCAGCGCGACGTTGACCGAGCGGAAGCCGCCGCCCACCGGGGTCGTGATCGGGCCCTTGAGCGCCACGCCCGTCTCGCGGATCGCCTGGAGAACTTCGTCCGGAAGCGGATTGCCGCCGTATCTCTCCATCACGTCGGCGCCGGCTTCCCTGACGTCCCAGTCGAACTCGACGCCCGTGGCCTCCAGGACCCGGCGCGTCGCCTCGGTCAACTCGGGCCCGGTGCCGTCCCCGGGAATGAGCGTCACTCTGTGAGCCACGGCGGCGGACTCTATCGACAGCGCGGTAGAGTGCCGCGCCGCATGTCCCTCGTCGAGGCAGCTGCGAAAGCCGACGAGCTCGCGCAGTCGGGTTCCGAGCGCGAGCTGGCGACGCTGCGCAAGGAATGGGAGGACGAGCTCGAGTCCGCTGCCCGGAGCGCCGACTATCGAGAGCGTGCAGCCGCGTATCGGGCAATCGGCCAGTTTCGCTTTCGCCAGAAGCTCGAGCTCCTTCGGCGGGGGCTCGACGACGAGAGCCCGGCGGCGCGCGGCTCCGCACTTCTGTCGGTGCAGCTCCTGTCGAAGGACAGCCCGGGCGTCGTCAACGCGATCCGGCCCGTGCTGCACTCAATGGTGTCAACGGACGCGAATCAGGCAGTGCGGCGCCTTGCGGTCCTCTGTCTTCGGAACGGCTCGCCTCAGCGTGAGACGATCGTCTTGCTCAGCGGGCTTGCCGAGGACGACGAGCAGGAAGCGGAGCTGCGCAACGCCGCCCGCACCGCTGCCGGCGATCTGAGGAAGCGGGCGGCAGCGAAGTCCTAGCGCGTGCAGGCGCGGCAGACGCGCGCCTGAATCTGACGGCCGCAGCTCGGACACACGCGGTTCCGGCGCTTGAGCTCCAGTGCTTTCTTGCTGAGCCCGGCGACGATCATGAGGTACCCGATGCCGCACGTGAGGGCGGCGACCAGTGCGATGTTCGGATCGAGATGCATGACTCCCTACTTCGTCTTTCTGCGCGCATGGGGGTGCGCTTGGAAATACAACTCGCGACGGCGTCGATCGGATACGTGTGTGTATAGCTCGGTCGTCGCAAGATCCGCATGCCCGAGCATCTCCTGTACGGAACGCAGGTCGGCCCCGCCTTCGAGGAGATGCGTGGCGAAGGAATGCCGGAGCAGGTGCGGATGGACTCTTTCCGGCTCGAGCCCGGCCTTGGCCGCGAGCTTGCGGAGGATCAGGAATGCGCCGGCGCGCGTGAGCCCGCCGCCCTTCGCGTTGAGGAAGAGCTCGGGTCGGTGCCGCACGTCCAGGAACGGGCGCCCCCGTCCGAGGTAACGCCGTAGTGCCTGCGCGGCCTGCCGGCCGATCGGGACGATCCGTTCCTTCGAGCCCTTGCCGATGCAGCGGACGATGCGTGCGTCGAGGTCGACGCTCGACTTCTGCAGACCGACGGCCTCGCTGACCCTCAGGCCCGCGCCGTACAGGAGCTCGACGAGAGCTCGGTCGCGCAGGGCGCGCGGCGCCGTCCCGTTCGCCGCCTCGACGAGCCGCTCTGCTTCCGCGGGGGAGAGCGTGCGCGGGAGAGTGCGCCGGCGTCGCGGCAGGTCGAGCTCGGCCGCGGGATTGTCGGTGCGTGCGCCGAGCAGGGCCTGGTGGCGAAAGAAGGTGCGGATCGCAGCGACACGCCGGGCGATCGTCGACGGCGACAATCCTGCCGCGCGGAGCTCCGCGAGATATTGCTCGAGTTGCTCCGTTGTTATTTGGCCGACGGGGCGGTCGAGCCAGGCCGCCAGCGCGGCGAGGTCGCGGCGATATGCGTCCACGGTCTTCGGCGCCCGCCGGCTCGCGAGCAGCGCGAGAAAGCCTTCGACTTCGGGATCGCGTGGAGAAGGTTCCATCGCGGCACGGTTTCGTGGCGAGCGGCTGATCGCCTGCCTCTGGCCGGTTGCGCGCGCAGGGGCGTTCGAACGAGATCGCGGCCGTTCTTGCGCCGTTTTCCGGCCTTGAACGTTGGAACGATGCTCTGCACTGTCGCCGGCCGCCAGGCCCGTGGAAGAAAAGTCACCCTTTCGTTGCAGAGGACCTGCCCACGGTCGCTAAAGAGACAGCTCGGCGAAGGCCATGCCGGGGACAGTCCCGGCCATGTCCCGCGGTCGCCGAGACGTCACGACCGCGGGTGCGCCTTGTCGTAGACGCGGCGCAGGCGGCGGCCGTCTACATGGCTGTACAGCTGCGTCGTCGACAAGGAGCTGTGACCCAGCAGGTCCTGGATCGTGCGCAGGTCGGCGCCGCCCTCCAGCAGGTGCGTTGCGAACGCATGGCGCAGGCTGTGCGGATGCGCGAACACCCGGCGCAGCGTCGACGTGTCGAGACGACGCCCGCGCGCCGACAGGAACAGCGCGTTCTCCGCACCTGTTGCCAACTGTGGGCGCGCTTCGTGAAGGTACTGCGCCACGAGATGGCCGGCCTCTTCACCCAGCGGGACGATCCGCTCCTTGCCGCCCTTGCCGCGCACGTGCAACTGCTCGCGGTCGAAGTCCACGTCGGCGAGATCGAGCCCGACCGCCTCCGCGCTCCGCAGCCCCGCCGAATAGACGAGCTCCACGAGCGCGCGATTGCGCAGCGGGAGCGGCCCGTCGCCCACCAGCGCCTCGAGCGCAGCGTCGACCTCTGCCGTCTTCGGCGTGTCGGGCAGCCGCTTCGGACGCCGCGGCGCCAGCGAGGCGTCCGGCACCCTCGTCGGCCCCAGCGTGAACCGGAGGAAGCTGCGGATCGCCGCGACCTTCCGGGCGATCGTGGCCGGGGCAAGCTTCCGCGGACGGGCGCGCCCGAGCTCGGCGACGTACTCCGTGAGCACCCTGACGTCCACGCCGTCGACGCCGAGGTTCCGTCGTTGCAGCCAGCGTCCGAACTCCTCGACGTCGTGCCGGTAGGAACGCCTGGTCCCTTCGCTGAGCGCCGGCGAGTTGAGGAAACGCTCGATGGCCTGCGTTGTCTTCATGCGAAGCCATTCGCGGCCCAAGTAGCATCGCCTGCCCATGGCCTCACGAGTCGAACGCCTCGCCGACCTGATCGTCAACTTCGGCGCCAACGTACAGAAGGGCCAGATCCTCGACATCCTCTCTGGACTCGGGAAAGAAGAGCTCACGCGCGCCATCACGGCGAGCGCTTACAGGCGCGGCGCGAAGTTCGTCGATGTCCACTACTGGGATCCGCATCTCAAGCGGGAGCGCGTGCTCTACGCGCCAGACGACGTGCTCGACTTCGTCCCTTCCTGGTACGGCGAACGGGCTCTACAGCTCGGCGAGGAGCGTGGGGCGACGATCTCGCTCAGCGGCCCGATCGAGCCTCATCTCTTCGACGATCTGGATCCGGAACGGCTTGGCCGCGACGTCTTCCCCCGGGTGAAGGAATGGACGACGGTCATCAACGAGCGCACGGTCAACTGGTGCGTAGCGCCAGGGCCGTCCGAGAAATGGGCTCGGCTCGTTTTTCCCGACCTCGACCCGGAGGCCGCGCTCGACAAGCTCTGGGAGCACGTCGTTCATATCTGCCGACTGGACGAAGACGATCCCGAGGCCGCCTGGCGCGACCGAAGCAGCGTCCTGAAGGGGGTGGCGCAGCGGCTGAGCGACCGGCATTTCGACGCAATCCACCTCGAGGGGCCGGGAACGGACCTGACGGTCGGACTGCTGCCGACCTCGCGCTGGATCGGCGGAGGAGACGCGACGGCCGACGGGATTCTCCACATGGCGAACCTTCCGACCGAGGAGGTCTTCAGCTCGCCTGATCCGGAGCGGACCGAAGGGGTCGTCCGTGCGACGAAGCCGCTGACGACACAGGGCCGGATCATCGACGGGCTGACCGTGCGTTTCGAAGGTGGCCGTGCGGTGGAAATCGAGGCGGACTCCGCTGCCGAAACCCTGCGCGCGGTGGTTGCCCAGGACGACGGCGGCGCGCGCCTCGGCGAACTCGCTCTCGTCGACCGGGAGGGACGCATCGGTCCGCTCGACACGGTCTTCTACGACACGCTCCTCGACGAGAACGCAGCGAGTCACATCGCCCTCGGCTCGGCTTACGACGCGGCGGTCGGCGACGACGACCTCGAGCGGCTGAACCGGTCCAGCGTCCACATCGACTTCATGATCGGCTCAGCCGAGGTCGACGTGACCGGAATCACGCGCGACGGCGAACGCGTTCCGGTGCTGCGCGACTCGAGCTGGCAGATCTAGTCAACCTCGCTGGGTAGCAGCGAGAACATCACGAAGTCCACCCGGCGCTGCTGCCGCGGGTTGAAGTGCACCGACCGGAGCACGCCTTCGCGCGTGAAGCCAGTTTTCTCGGCAACGCGTTGAGACGCGACGTTGTCTGCGTCCGCGCGCAACTGCAGCCGCTCGCAGCCCAGTTCCTCGAAGGACCAGCGCGAGACAAGGCGAACCGCGCGACCCGTCAGCCCGCGGCCTCGCGCTTCGGAGCGCAACCAGTAGCCGACCTCGCCGACGCGCTCGTCGCCGATCCAGGCGAAACCGACGCCACCGAGCACGTCCCCCGTTTCGGCGGCCGTGACGGCGAAGGGCGCAGACGTCCCTGCGCGCCAGAAGGAGGAGGCCTGCTCGATCCACGTACGCGCTTCGGCATCCAGATACGGCTGCGGGATCGCGTCCATCCAGCGAGTCATTTCCTCGTCGCCGTCGATGCACTCGACGAGTGTGGCCACGTCTCGCTCCTCCCACTGCCGCAGGGTCACGACTCCGTCCGTGAGGGGTGGATCGGGCGCGGCGATCACGCCGCCGAGGCTAGCTCAGGGAAGCGGCAGCGGCTGGGGCGCGGGCAATTCGGGCAGCGGCACCGGCAGTTCCGGAAGAGGCGGTGTCACAGGTGGCACGGGGATGACGGGGACGACCGGCACGGGCACGGGTAGCGCGTCCACCACCGAAACAGTCGTGGAACTTGCGACGCTCGGCGAGTTGGATTCAGTTACACGCGGGGACGCCGGCGTCGGGGCGGCGACCGTGGACGGCGCGGACGACGTCTGTGCCGGCGCGACTCCGGTGCGGGGTCGACGCACTCGTGTCCGCGCGCGGTGCCGTCTCGGCTCCGGCGAAGCCTGCGGCAGCCTCGGCACGGAGCCGGAGACGGTGTCAGCGTGCCCTTGAATCAACACGGCCGACGCATGCGGATCGCGGCCGGCACCGGGAGCCGAGGGGGAGGCAGAGCCGACACCGAACAGTACGATCGCGCTGTACAGGACCGCAGAGGCGACGGTCGCGGAGAGGCCAAGCCTCAACTCGCCTTTATGCCTTGCGAGTCCCATTTCCCCCTTATCGGGGTAGTCCAGACGGCCTATAACCCTCGCGCGAGGTAACCGTTACCTGGGGACAGCGCTTAGCTGACCGCAGCGACGATTTCGGCGGACAGGCTGCCGAACTTCCCCAGGAACTCCGCTCGCTCCGACTTCAGCCGTTCCACCTGCGCGCGATATTCGTCCGCTCGTCCGGTGCGCTCGTAGAGCTTGCCCGGCTGCAGCACTTCGACGTCGTCGATGCCGGGAACGGCCGACGCCACGAGATAGCCGAAGTCGGGATCGCGCTCCCACTCGATCGTGCCTTCGGCGATGCCCTTCACGATCGCCGAGGAGTGCTTGATGCGCACCTTCTTCGAGCGCTCGTCCTGTTCGGGGCCCCCCACGCGCCCGGTGTTCATGAGATACACCTCGAGCGGGTGTTCCTCGAGCAACTCGAGGAAGCGGTTTCCCTGCAGGTCGTGCAGCATCGGGAAGAACGGGTTCGTCCCCGGCACGCGCAATGACTTCCCGGCTTCGTCTGCGCCGCCCGCCGCGGTGCCCTTCGTTTCGCCGAGCATGAAATAGGCCGCTGCCTGAGGCCCCTCGAGCTTCGCCACTGCCGGAATGACGTTCTCGTTGCGATTCAGGACGAGCAGGAAGTGGGCCTCGTCGATCTCGCGGTCGGCCGCAGACTCGATCACGCCGAACGGGAACGTTGCGCGCCCGTTTTGCGTGTAGCTCTCATCGTAGAAGTCGAGCTCGTCGCCCTTCTGCGAGACGTTCTCGAGGTAAGAGTTCGGCTGCGTGACCGCGCCGTAGATCGTGGGCTCGTCCCCCGGATTGAGCCCGTAGGTCTTCGCGAAGCAGCCGTTCTCGGTTACGTAGACGCGTCCGTCCGGCATCCATGCGACGAAGTCGTCTTGAACGGGAAGCGAGCCGTTCTGCTTCGTGAAAGTCGTGGTGGTCTTGCCGGTACCGGAAAGGCCGACCGTCAGGCAGACCTTGTCACCGTCGTGCGTCGGGATGATCTTGCACCCGGCGTGCAGTGGGAGTCCGCCCTGGTCGTAGACGAGCTTGTTCCACATCCGCAGCCCGCCCTTCTTCGACTCGCCGAAGTAATCCGAGTTGAAGACGCGCGTCACACCCTGCTCGAGGCCGACCATGATCAGCCGGTCGTCCGGGAAGCCCTCCGCCTTCAGGTTCGGCGTGTAGATCACGGTCAGCTCGGGCTCGAAGTCCTCCTCCGGCGGCCCGAAATACAGCTGTTGCTGCATCCCGGCGATGTTCGCGTTCGCCGCCTCGACATACAGACGCGTCGAGGTGCGGAACTCGGGATCGGTGCCGATATAGCCGTCGATCACGACCATCTCCCGGCCGGCGATGTACTCATCCTGCCGTGCAGCCCACCTGGCCGCGTCGTCGGTCGAGAGCGCCTGGTTCTGACCATCCGGCTCGTCCGTGACGAGGAAAGTAGAGCGCTTGGAGCGCGCAAGCACCTGTGTCTGCACGTTCAGGTTCCCGTACTTCGTCGGCCGCGCGGTCGCCATCCTTGCTGCGAGCTCCTTGACTTCCTCAGGACTCGGGTTCTCGATCACCCGCTTCGCCTGCGGTAGTCGGAACAGCATCTTCGCCACGCTGGTCAGCTCCTTTTCGACGGCTAGGACTGGGAGAGTTTACCGGGCACACAGATTGGACCCGGGTTAGCGGGCCTTTCTAGCTTCGCCTCCGTGCCTGTTGCTGCACATCGCGCCGACGACCCGAAAGGAGGGGCATTGCAAAGCCTTGGTCTCATAAGCGCCGACAGCGCCCTTCTCCGGCGGGTCGTCGTACTGGGTTTCTTCCGGTACGCCGCGCGCGCCACGCGCTAGCACGAACGCGACGCCTCATTAGTCGTCCGTTGGCGACGCAGTAGGTCGCCGTGAGTGCGCCCCCAGACGCTCGAGCCGAATGCGCAACGGCTCAAGCGAAGGGAGGTGACTCAAATGTCGAAGACAAAGAAGCTGATCGCCTCAGCACTGGCGATCCTGGCGCTCGCGGCCATCCCGTCGACGGGCATCGCCCTCAGCGGCTCCGCGGAGAGCGTGCAGCTTGCCTGCGGTGCCACTCCCGGCGGCGGATGTGCCGGCTAGGAGTGATCGATACGACACTCGAAGGGCCCCGGCGCCGGGGCCCTTCGTCATTCAGCCAACGCCGGATCGGGAAGCAAGGCTCTTACTCGCTCCGCAGATGCCAGGTTGCCCTTCAGCTCGTACCGGCCTAGCGCGCTTCGGACCATCTCCTCCGCCTCGTCGCTTCGATTTGCGATTCCGAGAACCTCGGCCAGAGCCATGAAGGAGTCGGCATGACGATTGAGTGAATCGGTCCGAGCGACGAGCTCCAGGGTCTGCCGAGCAAGCCGTTCAGCCTCTTCACTTCTTCCGTGCCTCGCCAGGATTTTGGCTTGGACCGGTTGCCAGGAGAGAGCAGCGTCAAGGTCGTCGCTGCCGGCGGAGTCTCGTGCCACACGGGTCCAGGCCTCGGCGTCCTCGTAGTGACCCTGCTCGTAAATCGACTGAGCCAGCTCGCCTGCTCGTGTGGCCAGTGGGGCGATCTGGTGATGTTGCTGCAAGAACTCGCAGCTCTCCCGCAACGCCCGCTCAGCTTGAGCCGGCATCGAAGCCAGCATGTCGATTGCAGCAAACGCTCGACCGCACGCGTCGACCGCGTTGATTGGCAACCCGAACTCGTTATAGATGGTTCTCGCGCGTGAAACGTGAGCGCGCGCGTCGGTAAAGTTCTTCCGCATGGCCTCGAGGCCGCCCAGCCACAGGATGATGTTCGCCTCGCTCGCCCGGTCCCCGTCGTGTTCGCGCAGCAATCTCTCGCATTGGTCGATTGCCTCCGATACCGGCTTAGGCCCGAAGTAGAGAGCGTTCCCGACGTAGTCCAGGGCGGTCGAAGGCGACCAGCCCGCGCGGCGGTAGTGCATTGCGGCGCGAGCAGCCGAATCCTCCATCGGTCCGTATTCGCAGTAGAACCCGCCTTTGACGTGGGCGATGCAGAGGTAGGCCCTTCCAAGCGCTCGGTCGTCGTGCTCTGCTTCGAGGGCCGGGATCGATGCAATAGCCACATCTAGGAGCTCGGCGGCGCTATCCGGTTCGATCAGGGATCGGCCAAGGGCGAATTCGAACCGGGCGCGAAGCTCGATCCGCCTCTCCGATGATTCGATCGCCGCGACGAGGACCTCTTGCGAGCGGTCGAAGTCGTTAGTCGCCCGCAGGGCTACTGCGAGTTCACACGCGAACTCGTCCGCCTCAGGCAACAGCTCGACGGCCCGAGAAAAAAGATTGACTGCGGCCGGTGCGTCCGCTCGCTTCCAGGCTCGAATTCCAGCGCGTCCCAGCCGCTGTCCTCCTTCGACTGCGAGCTCGCGCGCGTGTTCGTCGCGTCGCGCAAGCTGGCTGACGTACTGGAACGCCTGCTCGAAGTGGTAGCCGACGAGCTCGTCCGCGCCGTCCCGCCGGTCAAGACCTCGCGCCGCATGTTCGTGCAGTTCCGCGCGTTGTGACTTGGGGATCCCGCGATACGCCACGTCGCGCACAAGGACGTGGTGGAAACGAAAAAGATCTTGCTCCACGGGATGGATGAGGCCTCGTTCGGCAAGGCCCAGCAGTTGTCGAGTCGCATCGACCTCCTGGGTGAGGTCGCGGAGCTCGGCCCGCGAGAACCGCCGACCCACGATTGCTGCGCGACGGAGCACATCGAGCTCGCGCAGATCCAGGCGGTCGAGGCGGCTGGCGAGCAATGCTTCCACAGTCGCCGGGGGCTGCTCTAGCGCGCCACCTTCTGCAGCGAGCGCCAGCAATTGCTCTGCGAAGAGCGGGTTTCCGCCGGAGTGTTCGACGATGTGGTCCTGAAGCTGCGGATCGACAGGCTCGTCCGCGAGCTGTTCCACGAGTCTTCCGAGCGTGTCGGCCGCGAGCGGTTCGAGTTCAACGAGGAATCCGGTCGACGTCGGCCCGCTCCACCCGGAGCGCTGCTCGAGCAGATCCCCGCGCGCGAGGCACAGCACCAGGATCGGGCCCTCTGCCCATTCGCCCAGGTATTCGACAAGATCGAGAAGTGTCGGCTCCGCCCAGTGGATGTCGTCGAGCACGACGAGGACCGGGCCCTCGCGCGCGACCGATTCGAGCAGGCGCCGCACGGCCCAGAACGCCTCACCGGGAGCGGCCGGCGATTCCGCGATCCCCGTGAGCTCGGCTACGCGTTGGGCGACGGCGTCCGCGTCCTCTTCCGCCTCGACCAGCTTGCGGATCCCCGCCAGGGAGTGCTCCTCCGTGGCCTGTCGCACGATCTCCGTGATCGGGAGGTACGTCGCACCTTCGCCGTACGAGATGCAGCGGCCGACGAGGACGCGCGCCTCCTCGCCCAACGAGGCAACGAGCTCGCGGGCGAGCCGTGTTTTTCCGATTCCGGCCTCGCCGATGACGGTGACGACGCGACAGTGTTTGTCCGCCGACGCATTCGCGTATGCACCAAGCAAACGCGCGAGCTCCGCTTCGCGGCCTACGAGCGGGGCATCGAGTCGCCGCGCGTACGCGGGTGCATCCTCCACTACGTCTTCCAGGCGCCAGGCCCCCTCGACAGGTTCCGCCTTCACCGCGTCACGCACCAGACGATGCGTGTCGCCGCTGATCAGAATCCCCCCGGGCGGCGCACTCTCTTCGAGCTGTGCCGCGATGCTCGCGACGGCACCCGACACGTGCAAGTCCTCGCCCGGGGCCGACAGGACATGCACTTCGCCGGTGCTGACTCCGATGCGCGCCGCGAGGGGAACGTCCCATTCCTCTTCCCGCAGAGCCGCCTGAACCTCGGCGGCAGCCCGAACGGCGCGCAACGCATCGTCTTCGTGCAGCTGCGGGATGCCGAAGACGGCCATCACCGCATCGCCGATGAACTTCTCGATCGTTCCACCGTGCCTGGCGATCGGTTCGCGCACGAGCTCGAAGTAGCGCGAGATCACGTTCCGATAGACCTCCGGATCGAGCTCGGAAGCAAGCCGCGTCGAATCGACGAGGTCGCAGAAGAGGACGGTGACCGTGCGTCGATCGGGTCCGCGCTCCGCCGCAGCCGCGCCGGCTGCTCCGAGCGAAGCGTCCTGCTGCAGGATCGCCTGCTGCAACGCACGCAGCTCCTCGCTCGGCTCGAGCCCGAGCTCGTCCATCAGCACGCGACGCGCGTCCTGGTACGCCTCGAGCGCGTCCGCCTGCCGTCCCGCGCGGTAGAGCGCCAGCATTAGCTGCGCCCGGAAGCGTTCACGCAACGGCTGCTCCGCGATGAGCTGCTCCAGCTCGCCGACCAGCTCGCCGGCGGAGCCCAACTCGAGATCGGCCTCGATGCGCTGCTCGAGCGCAGCGAGTCGCGCCTCCTCCAGGCGGCCGACCTCGTCGCGGGCAAACGGCTCGAATGCCAGGTCCTCGAGGGCTGGGCCCCGCCAGAGCGCGAGCGCGGCGCGGAGCTTCTCGGCCCGCTCACGCGGATCGGCGCCGCGTGCCTCGGCGGTGAGCCGCTCGAAGCGCGCCAGGTCGAATCGCTCGGGATCGACCCGCAGCACGTATCCGGACGGCGCTGAAAGGAGCAACTCCGGGCCGAGCGCCTTTCTGAGCCGCGAGACGTAGTTCTGCAGCGAGGCGCTCGCGGTCTTGGCCGGTGTCGGCCCCCAGACCTCGTCGATCAGCCGGTCACTCGAGACGGGCTCGTTTGCGTGGAGCAGCAGGAAGGCGAGCAGGGCTCGCATCCGCTGCCGGTCCAGGGCGATCGAGCGGCCGTCCTCGACGACCGCCAGCGGGCCGAGAACGCGGAATTCGACGGGAATATGCCCTTTGTAGCACTGGCCTGCCCGGACGAATAGAGGCCGCGGTTAGAGGCGGGTTAGCGCCGGCCACCAGGCTGGGGCGGTAATCCACAGGAGGTAAAGACAATGTCCATGCAGCTCCGCCTTCCGCGCCCCGCGGTCAGGTCGCGCCTCAAGCGCGCCGCCCCGATCGCAGCGGCGCTGATGGCTGCCCTCGTGCTGGTGCCGAGTGCGTCGTCCGGGAACTACTCGGACGCGTCCGGTGACGCCTTTGGGGGCTCCGGCGACCTCACCGCGGTGACGGTTGCAGGCGACAAGGGAAGCGGCCAGCTCGTCTTCCGAATCACAGGGTCGAACATCGCCTCGTCCGAGCAGAACGCGCTCTACCTCGACATCGACAGCGATGCGAATCCCCTCACCGGGAGCCTGCGCGATAGCGGAGCCGAGTACGAGTTCTACGTCGACGACAACAGCTATGGCTTCGGCCACTGGGACGGGTCGCACTGGCTGAAGGCTCCGAACGCGACGGTGCTCGTCACCGGCGACACGAGCTCGATCATGATCTCGGTGAACCGCAGCGAGTTGGGGAACACCGCCGACTTCAACTTCGTCGCGACGGCGTTCTACATGTCGCCGCTCGGCACCAACATCGTGCAGATCGGCCTGGACACGGCGCCGGACGACGGCGCGTTCAACTATTCGTTCGACGCCAACGGACCGCAGATCGACTCGGTCGAGGTGCAGACGACTCCGACGGCAGGGCCGAAGGCCGGGAAGAAGTTCGTCATCGTGCCGACCGCTCTGAAGCTGCCGCCCGACGGGCGGACGAAGCCGGCTCCCGTCCTTCCGGAGAGCTATTCGTGCACCGCGAAGCTCGGCGCGAAGCAGCTCACCGGCAGCGGGACGGGCGGCTGCACTATCGCCGTCCCGAAGAAGAAGGCTCGCGGAAAGAAGCTGACCGTCCAGCTCACCGTCAACTACCAGGGTGCGACGAAGGTCGTACCGCTCACGTTCAAGGTCACCTGATCCGAAGGTGGAGCGCGCGGCCTGCTCGCGGCGCGCTCTGCCATCCGCGAGAGCAAAGATGAAGAGGAAGACGACATATCTGCTGAGCATCTTGGCCTTGGCGCTGCTGGGCGCACCGGCAGCCGGTGCAACGCGCCCACAGCTCGAGACCCCCACGGTGCGTCCGGTGCCGGGCAGTCTCGCCGGGCTGACGACCTTGCTCACTTCGAAGCCGAGGCACCTGTCGTCGGCGTCCTGGTGGGGAGGGACGTATGCCGTCCCGGACGGCGAGAAAGTATCGATCCACATCTCGACCAGTTATCCGGAGGCCGACGCCGTCGCCCAGCAGTGGGTCGACTTCTTCGCGCGCATTCCTCACGGGAAGGAGCTCTCCCTCGCGGAGATCTACATCGCACCGCTCGCCGAAGTTTCGGAGATCTGCTCCAGCGACGAAGTACTCGGCTGCTATGGAAGTCAGACGTTGGTCACCGTCGGTGATTCCACCGCCGGGATTCCGCCCGTGTCGATCGCGGCGCATGAATACGGACACCACATCGCCGCCAACAGAAACGACGCACCATGGCAGGCGCTCGACTGGGGCACGAAGCGGTGGGCGAGTACAATGGGCATCTGCGCGCGAGTTACCGCCGGGTCAGCCTTTCCCGGCGACGAAGGTCCGAACTACACGTTGAACCCCGGCGAAGGATTCGCGGAGTCTTATCGCGTGCTCGTCGAGACGAACGGCACTGCGGTCGGTTACGAGTGGCCGATCGTCGACCCAAGCTTTCGCCCGACTCCGGAGTCTCTCGCCGCAATTCGCGAGGACGTTCTCCAGCCCTGGGTCGGCCCGACGACGAAGACGGTTCGAGGCAAGTTCCTTCGCGGGAGGCGTACCTGGACCACGCAGGTCGCAACGCTCCTTGACGGGGATCTCCGCGTCCGGGTGACGGTCCCGGGCGGCGGAGCGGATGACGTGACGCTCCTTACGGGCGACGGACGGACCGTGCTCGCCACGGGCTCCTGGGCCAGCACCGGGGGCAAGTCGGCGGAGTACCGGGTCTGCGGGGCACGCTCGCTGCGGGTGCGCGTCACTCGAGGCGGCGCGGCCGCGCGGTTCACTCTGCGCGTGACGCTTCCCTAGCGAAGGCGGGTGGCGGGCGTCGTCTAGGCGCCCGCCACTCTCGACGGCGGTTCTCGCGGATTAGCGTCAGGTTAGGAGCCCGCAGGACACTCGCAGGTGTGCGCGACCGGCAGAGGGCCGCGCGATCAACGCAAAGGAGTGACATGCGCAAGTTGGCTCTCATGGCGGCAGTTCTCGTCCTGACCGGGGCGCTCGTCGGGGGTGTCTCCGCAAGCGCGGTGAAGACGATCAACGGCACGCCCAAGAACGACGTCCTCAGAGGGACTGCGGGGGCGGACACGATCAACGGCAAGGCCGGTAACGACAAGCTCTTCGGAAATGCCGGCAACGACACGCTGGTCGGCGGAAGCGGCAACGACCTGCTCGTCGGCGGGCCGGGCAAGGACAGGCTCCGCTGCGGTGGGGGTAGAGACACGGCGACCGCAGACGCGACGGACACGGTCGGCAGCGACTGCGAAGTTGTCAAAGGCCTTCCGGCCACAGCTCCGCCTCCCGCTCCCACTCCACCGCCGGCACCGCCGCCCCCGCCGACCGCGCCGACCGCGAAGGCCGGGCACTACTGCGGGTTCACGAATCAGGGCAAGAGCATCTGCTTCGACGTGTCCGGAAGCTCGGCGGCGAACTTCGCGACGACGTCGGACGTCGATTGTGGCGACGTCGGCGTGCTCGAGGACGTCGGCCTCTCGTTCAGTGGCGCGATGCAGATCCAGCCGGATCTCAGCTTCTCCTTCTCGTACAACGGGCCTCTCGACACCGGCAGCGGCTCGCCGATCACCAACGTCTCGACGAGCTACAGCGTGAGTGGGAAGCTCGACACGGCGGGCAATGGGACGGGAACGCTGAACCTGAATCGCTTCTCGTTCGACTATCAGGGCACGCACTACGACTGCGCAACCGCCGGGTACGGCTGGCAGGCAAAGGCTGGGGCATAGCAACGTCCGCAACTTAGAAAGGAAGGGCCGCCGGGTGCGACGGCCCTTCCGGCCTGCTTAGGGGCGGCCACCGGACGAGGGCATTGTGTAGCGTCCGAAGTGGTGGAGGCCAAGCACGACGTCCTCATCGTCGGTGCCGGCTGCGCGGGCATGCGCGCGGCCATCGAGGCGCACGATGCGGGCGCCGACGTCGCGCTGCTTTCGAAGATCCATCCCGTCCGCAGCCACTCGGGCGCGGCCGAAGGCGGGATCAACGCCGCTCTCGGGAATGCTTCAGAGGACAGTCCCGAAGAGCACGCGTACGACACGGTCAAGGGCTCCGATTACCTCGGCGACCAGGACGCGATCGAGATCCTGTGCAACGAGGCGCCCGACGACGTCTATCAGCTCGAGCACTGGGGGGCGGTCTTCTCGCGTACCGACGACGGCCGGATCGCGCAACGTCCGTTCGGCGCCGCCGGGGCTCCCCGCACGGCCTATGCGGCCGACATCACGGGCCATGTGCTCGTGCACGTCCTCTACGAGCAGGTGATGAAGCGCGAGATCCCGACGTACGAGGAGTTCTTTGCCTGGAAGCTCGTCATGAACGACGACCACTGTCAGGGCGTGATCGCCTGGGATCTGCTCAACGGCGGCCTCAAGTCGATCGGCGCGAAGACCGTCGTTCTCACGACCGGCGGGGCGGGGCGGCTGTACGTCGGAACTACGAACGCCTATGCCTGCACCGGCGACGGCATGGCCCTCGCGCTCCGCGTCGGCGTCCCGCTGAAGGACATGGAGATGATGCAGTTCCACCCGACGACGCTCTCGCCGACCGGCGTCCTCATCACCGAGGGCACCCGCGGCGAAGGCGCGTACCTCCTCAACTCCGAGGGCGAACGGTTCCTGAAGCGCTACGCGCCGAACGCGATGGAGCTCGCGTCGCGCGACGTCATCTCGCGCGCAGAGCAGACGGAGATCGACGAGGGGCGAGGGATCAACGGCAACGTCATCCTCGACCTGCGCCATCTCGGCGCGGAGAAGATCCTGGAGCGGCTGCACGGCACGCGCGAGCTCTCGATGACCTTCGCCGGGGTCGATCCGATCTACGAGCCGATCCCGGTCCGGCCGGGAGCCCACTACCACATGGGCGGCGTCGACACCGACGTCTGGGGACTGACGGACGTCGAGGGCCTCTACGCCGCGGGCGAATGCGCGTGCGTGTCCGTTCACGGTGCCAACCGCCTCGGCGGGAACGCGCTGATGGAGACGATCACGTACGGGAAGCGCGTCGGTCGCCACGCAGCCGACTGGGCCCTCTCGAACACGACGGTCGAAGTGCCGCCGTCGGTCGAGGCCGACGCCGAGCGCGAGCTGAAGGACCTGCTCGACCGCCGCGAGGGAGAGCGGCCCTGGTCGATCCGCGACGAGCTGGCCGAGTCGATGCACGAGAACTTCGGTGTCTTCCGCCGCGAGGAGCAGATGCGAAAGCAGGGGGAGATCGTTGAAGGCCTCCGGGAACGCTACGAGCGCGTGATCGTCGAGGACAAGGGCAACGTCTTCAACAACGATCTCACCCAGGCCCTCGAGCTCGGCTTCCTGCTCGACCTCGCCGCGTGCATGGTTCCGTGCGGCATCGAGCGCAAGGAGAGCCGGGGCGCGCACGCGCGGCCGTACGACTATCCCGACCGCGACGACGAGCATTATCTGCGGCACACGCTCGTCAGGTGGGTCGACGGCGCCCCGAGAGTCGACTGGAAGCCCGTGACCATGACCAAGTGGAAGCCGCAGGAAAGGACCTACTAGTGCACTCCGAGCTCGCTCCCGCACCAGGCTCGACGACGATCGACGTCGCGCTGAAGATCTGGCGTTACGACGCCGAGACCGGCGAGAAGGAGCTGAAGCGCTACGAGGTCGAGGCGCCGGACTGGGTGACGCTCCTCGATGTGCTCGACATCATCAAGGACAAGCACGATGGCACGCTCGCATATCGCAAGAGCTGCCGGATGATGATCTGCGGCTCCTGCGGGATGCGCATGGACGGCGCTGCGGTCCTCGCCTGCAAGACGCGCATGTACGACATTGCGAAGTCCGGTCACGTGCCGGTGATCTCGTCGATGGGGAACATGCCGGTGATCAAGGACCTCGTCGTCGACATGGATCCCTTCTGGGGGAAGATTCGCCGGATGAAGCCCTGGCTCGACCCGGGCTACGAGGAGCCGCTCGAGCAGGAACGCATCGTCTCGCAACAGCAGATGAACGTGATTCACAAAGAAGCGCTCTGCATCATGTGCGGCTGCTGCGTCTCCGAGTGCAACTCGATGGAGTCCGATCCGGAGTTCTTCGGGCCGGCTGCGCTCGCGAAGGGAATGCGCTTCGTCGGCGACGCGCGAGACCAGGCTGACGTGGCGCGCCTGAACGACTACAACGACGAGCACGGCATCTGGGACTGCACCCGCTGCTACTTCTGCAACGAGCGGTGTCCGAAGGGTGTCGACCCGCGAGATGCGATTGCGAAGCTCGGGGCCGAGTCGATCAAGGAGGGGATCGATCAGGATTGGGGTGCGAAGCACGCGAAGTGGTTCGTCACCTCGGCGAAGACGACCGGCTGGTTACGCGAGACGGAGCTCGTTCCGAAGACGCAGGGCGTGGTCTCCGCGATCAAGGAGACGAAGTTTGCCCTGAGCCTGGCGAAGCACGGCAAGGTGCCGCCGCCGATCCCGCCGCACGTCGCGGCCCGTGTGGGCGAGGCGCGGAAGCTTTACCACCTCGTGAAGGAGCAGGGCCGTGACGGCGCTCTCGGCATCGTCCAGGGCGAGCACGCGCTCGGGCGGATCGAGTTCGCCGAGCAGACCGGCGTGAAGACCAGCAATCCCGAGGTGCAGCCCGGCGTCGGGCCGCCGCACGGAGAAGGATGAGAAGGGTCGCGTACTACAAGGGCTGCCTGGCGTCGCTCTCAGCCAAAGAGCTGGACTCCTCGACGCAGGCCCTCGCCCCCAAAGTTGGTCTAGAGCTCGTAGAGCTCGAGACAGTGACGTGTTGCGGCGCCGGTGACATCCACGAGGCGGAGCCGGACTACTACCTGCACCTGAACGCGCGCATCCTTGCCTACGCGGAGGCGGCCGGTTGCGACACGCTGCTGACCGTGTGCAACGTCTGCACGCTGAACCTCAGGCAGGCAAACTGGCAGCTGAAGAACGACGAGAACCTGCGCGACCGCGTCAGCACGAACCTGGAGCGCGTCGGAGTGCCGCCGTACAGCGGCAACGTCGAGGTGAGACACCTGTTGTGGGAGATCGCCGAGGGCGAAGGCTACGAGCTGCTGAAGCAGTCGGCGCACAAGGGGCTCAAGGGACTGAAGATCGCGCCGTTCTACGGCTGCCAGATCCTGCGTCCCTCGAAGATCCTCGGCTTCGAGGATCCGGACCGTCCCTGGTCGCTCGAGCGCATCATCGAGGCGTGCGGCGGCGAGGCGATCGACTATCCGGCGAAGATCAAGTGCTGCGGGTTCCCGATCATCCAGGCCCGCGAGGAGACGGCGCTCGGCGAGCTGATCCAGCCGATCGAGCAGGCGAAGGAGGCCGGTGCGGATGTGATCGTGACCCCGTGCCCGCTCTGCCATCTCTCGCTCGACGCCTGGCAGTCAAAGCTCAAGAAGGCGACCGGCAAGGACTTCGCGATGCCGATCCTGCACCTCTCGCAGCTCGTGGGCGTCGCGGCCGGGCTGGAGGAGTCGGAGCTGAAGTTCAAGCGCCACGTCGTCTCGGTCACCCCGGTCCTCGAGAAGCTCGAAGTCTGACTCGCGCCGGGAGCCTGCTCGGCGGCGTCGCCGGAGCTGCGGTCGGCTGGGGCTGGTTCGAGGCCGGGTGGGTGCGGCTGCGCACGCTCGAAGTCCCGCTGCCGCGCCTACCGGAGGAGTTGGCCGGCCTCCGCATCGCACACCTCTCCGACTTCCACCTCGGCCTGCCCTCGCGCGGGACGGTCGCAGTCGAGCGGGCGATCGACTGGGTGGAGCAGCGTAAGCCGGATCTCGTCGCGATCACCGGTGACCTCGTCTCGCGCCCGCGTGGCGAACCGTTGCTGCGCGAGCAGCTCGGGCGGCTCGAGCGGCCGTTCGTCGTCCTCGGGAATCACGACGTCGAGCACAGTCGGGATCCCTTCTCGAGGGCTGCGGGGCTCACAGACCTGACCCCGGCGCGGTTGCTCGTCGACGAGA
>WNGD01001551.1_pt1 | contig 30804 bp, 34 predicted proteins | sample 5400671 | NCBI WGS metagenome assembly WNGD01 (sample SAMN13153369, study PRJNA577476) | soil metagenome | isolation source: 40 cm soil or saprolite under grassland replicate 2 | place: USA:California | collected 2016-06-15
CCGGTTAAGGCGAAAGAGTCGATGCCCATGGAAGAATTCGTTGCGCGCGCGCCGGAAATTCTCGCCTCGATTCAGGATTCTCTATATGCGCGGGCGAAAAAGTTCCGCGATGCGAACACGCGCGTGATCGATTCGAAAGAAGACTTCTACGATTTCTTTACGTCAAAAAATCCCTCGAAACCGGAAATCCACGGCGGCTTCGCCCTCGCACACTGGAACGGTTCACGTGAAATTGAAGAACAAATCAAGAACGACCTGAAAGTAACGATCCGCGTTATTCCGCTCGACGATTCCTCCGAGCCGGGGCAATGCATTTTTACCGGTGAACGGAGCGCGCGGCGCGTCATTTGGGCCAAGGCATATTGAGGGATGTCGCAGCCTATTGACGGGGCGCTTCGCTCCTGTTTATTCCCGCTGCGCAATGGAATTGAAGCTCTACAGTCGCGAGTGGTGCTCGTGGTGTATTGACGCGAAGGATTATCTGACCGAGAAAGGCTATCGCTTTCAGGAAATTAACGTGGGCGAAGATCGGCAAGCGTACGAGGATATGAAGCAGCTTTCCGCTCAAACCTACGTACCCACGTTTGTGGCAGGCAACAAAGTCCTGGCCAATTTCGACACCGATCAGCTCGAAAAATTTCTGAACGAGCACCAGATCAATCCGTAATGCTTTTCGGAGTCTTTCTTACACTCGGCGTGGCCGTGCTCAGCGTCGGCCTGCGCAGTTTTCAAAATTCGTATGCACAGAAAGCGGGCGCGCTCGGCATTCTCGCTGCCACTTTTCTTGCAGTTTATTTTGTTACCGGCAGCTGGATCTGGGGTGTGGCGGCCGCAGTGGGCTGGCTTTTTCTCCCGTGGCTGGAAATTCTCACGCGCATTCGTGCGCTCCGGCTTCCGAAAGAAAAACAGCTTCGGCCGAAAAGTCCGCCGTCGTCGGACACTTTCCCAGCGCTCAGCGAGATTACGCGCGAGATCGAGGACGAAGGATTCGGGCACGTAGGCGATGCCGGCTGGGATTGGGAAGATTACCGGCAATTTTTCCGGTTGTTCTACAGAGAAGAGGATCGCGCCCAGGCCGCGATCTGCCTCAACGAACAGCATGATTTTTCGTTCTATTATCTGCGCATTTCGTCGCGTGCCAAAAATGGCACAGTTTGGACGACATGGAATTATCCGCTGTCATATGGCTTGAAACTCACTCCTCTCTTCCGCATCAATCGACAGCGGCCGGATCGATCGTTTTGGCAGCTTTATCAAAGTCATCGCGAGTTTCTCAGGCGAAACGGTGTTGATCCCGCTGAAATCGATGCGCTCGATGAAGAGCAGATTGAAACTGAAATGGAGAAGGACCTACGCGACCAAATCGCGCATAACATTCACAAAGGTGTCCTCAAACAGACCGCGACAGGCGACGTTAAATATTCCTGGCGCGGCATGATCTATCTTTGGTGCCAGTTTCTGGTGGATCTGGTGCGGCTGTAGTTCTCTTTCTGTCATCCCGAGCGGAGCGAGGGGACGTTGCAGTTGGAGCTTCGAACACGCTGACTAGAAAGCATGATCTAGCATGCTTCTGAAGATTCCGCGTTTTCGCTCGGAATGACGTTAGGCGCGCAATACTTTATCTCTGGTTTCTGCTTCATTTGGTGCGCTGGCAATCGAGCGTCCCAGCCGGTTCATCTGTTCATTTGAACTTGCTATATCGCGCGGGTTGAACGATTATGCCGGCATGCTGACGGAACGGCAGAGAAGCGTTCTTGATTTTATTCAGCGCGAGCAACGTGAAAAGGGCATTACGCCAAGCACGCGCGAAATCCAAAATCATTTTGGCTTTGCCAGCCAGACATCGGTGATGCAGTACATCGCCGCACTCGAGCGAAAAGGTTTCCTCGATCGACATGCGCGTAAGGCCCGGGCTTTGATCACTCCAGCCATGAAGGTCAGGATCACGGACATTCCGATCTACGGCCAGATCCCGGCGGGCATGTCGGCATTGACCGAGCAGACGGTTGAAGGTCACGTCTCGCTCGATATGCGCTCGGCGAATGTTCTAAAAAATCGCGGCACATTTGCGTTGCGCGTCCGGGGGGACTCAATGATCGGTACGCACATTGTCGATGGTGACATTGTGATTTTGGAAGATAGCAAGGAGGTCCACAACGGCGATATCGTTGCGGCTTTGATTGATGGCGAAACATCATTGAAGCGTTACGTTGTCGAGCACGGTCGCCCGTATCTCAAAGCGGAAAACCCGCGCTACCCGCATCTGGTTCCGGCCCGCGAACTAAAAATTCAAGGCGTGATGGTATCGCTGATCCGCAAACAAGAGCGCCGGAGGAAATATTAAGCCACAGGTGAGAAGCCAGTCTGGCAGCGGCCGACGAGCTACAAGTTGCTTACAAAGTGCAAAATGTTCTCTTGAACATATTACCGAGAAGCGCCATGTTTTCTTTTAATGGCTTCAAGCAGCAAGATTATCGATCTGCGGAAACTGCTGGCAGAGCGTTTCCCCCATGCCCCTGCTACGGCGGCAACATGTTTAGTCACTGGTTTACCTTTTCTTGATCAATCCATTGCCGGCGGATTGCCGCGAGGCGCAATCACCGAATTAATCAGCCCACGAACAAGCGCGGGAAGCGCGTCGCTCATTCACGCTCTCATCGATGGCGCATATCGCGATACTTATTTCCTGGCGCTGATTGATGGACGCGATTCGTTCGATCCCTGCGGGTTAAATACTGCCTCACTGCGACACCTGCTTTGGGTCCGTTGTAGCAAAGCATCTGAAGCGATCAAAGCGGCTGATCTACTCTTGCGGGATGGCAATTTCCCGCTGGTGATTGTCGATTGTGTGCTGAACTCGCCGGAAGAATTGCGCAAAATTCCGCAAACGAGCTGGTATCGGTTGCAACGGCTGGTCGAATTAGCCCCTACGGCATGTCTTGTCCTCACCAGATACGAAATGGTCGGCAGCGCACAACTGAAGCTTGTTCTCGAAAGTTCGTGGAACCTCGACAATCTCGAACACGATGCGACATCGCAATTACGCTGCCGTGTTCAACGATCGCGGTTCCGAGCAGAGATCGGCAGTCAGAGACCGGGGGTCAGCTGAATTATGTTTGCCACGATATATTTACCGAATTTCTATTTGCAGGCCGCCACCCGGCATCAGCCGGAACTTCGCCCAAAACCGATGGCGTTGATCGAAGGACACGAAAGAAAACCGGTCATCATTGAACTGAACGAGGCCGCGGAAAAGACCGGAATTCGAAAAGGAATGACGCCTAGTCAGGCTCTGGCCCGCTGTTTGCGCGTGGTGATCAAAACTCGTGCACAGATGCAGGAAAAATCGATGCAGGAAATCTTAATTCACTACGCGTTTACTCTTAGTCCCTTTGTAGAAGCAAGCGCCCCCGGCATTTGCACAACTCAATTCACGGATAACCGCAATTTGAGCGAAAAACTTTCGCGCGTTATTCAGCACTTGGCTGAATGCGAAATCCGCGCACAAGGCGCGATTGCTCCCACGCCAGATACCAGTTTCCTCGCAGCACATCTGGCCCGGCCAGTTTTGCAGGTCGAAGATGCAAAAGAATTTCTTGCTCTATTGCCGATAGAAACCCTCGGAACATATTCCACGGCTTTGTGCTGAGAACATCGCGCTGCGATGTGGCGACCGCTGTAAGCACATTGTGATCAGCGGTTCTTCTTTGGTTTTGCTAGTTTTTCAGTTTGCTTTGCGACAAAGGACTTTACGCGTATGTACTCCTTCTGAACACCGTTAGCGAAGTCGCGAGGGCCGTACTCGAACAGCACAACGAAGCAAAAAGTGAAAACGATGAACAGAGCGAACCAAAAAAGCCCGCGCAGAAGCGCCATTCAAAAGACTAGCCGCTGCGAACGGGGCGATCAACAGCGACGGGACGGCTACACACTCCTATCCGCACCATTTATCCGGAGATTTCGCGCGAAGCGCAGCGATATGTGGTAACGGCATCGTTGAATTTTTCGAATAAACATCGACAATTAGCGTTCGCATGCGCAGCCTCGCCGCGGCGAGTGTTCCGCCTACAGTAAAGGGTAGGTACCGAAGTGGCCAAACGGGGCAGACTGTAAATCTGCTGGCTTTACGCCTTCGCTGGTTCGAATCCAGCCCTGCCCAATGTCTTGCCGCCGGCCTTATTTGCGAACTCGTCAGTGGCCTCTTCGCTGGCCACCTTCGCGGCGACCACCGTATCCACCGCCGCCACCGTAACCGCGTCCGCCGCCGCCCCCGGGCGGCCGTTGCTCTCGCGGTCGAGCTTCATTCACGGTTAATGGCCGACCTTCGATGGCCTGGCCATTGAGTTTCGAAATGGCGTTTTGAGCCTCCTCGTCCGAACTCATCGTGACGAAAGCAAAGCCGCGCGACTTGCCGGTGAATCTGTCCTGCATGAGAGTGACTTCCTGCACAGCTCCAGCCTGTGAGAAAAGCTCCTGCAGTTCATTTTCCGTGGTGTTGAAGGGAAGATTGCCTACGTATAATTTAGTTCCCATTGAGTTTATTCTGGAAAACGCAGCCAGGTCACTGTTCCCGCTTATCGGATTTCAAATCGTCACTGAATAAACTCAACTGACAATCCACCAACTTCCGGGCTTCCGTTTCCGTTTCGGCTCACTTGTAAAATGGTTCGAATAGGAAAGCAATAGAAATCGCGGAGCAATTCGTCCGTCCAATCATGGGTAAACCAAGCAGCGCGAACGGCAAAAAGGTCACTGCGCGCGTGGCAGTTGTGGCCGCAGGGGTGGTCAGCCCGCTGGGTTTTGGGCTGACCGAAACGCTGGAGTCGCTGTGCAACTCGCGAGATTGCGTGAGCCCAGTCATCCGGTTTTCGGTCGAGCAATGCCGGTGTAAAACCGCTGGTCAAATCCCCGACGATCGCCTCTTTGCGAGTCGGGGCGATGTGCCACGTTCGCGACGCCTGCATCGCGCGTCGCACATGATGATTGAAGCTTTAAAGGAAGTTGTGACCCAGGCGCCTCAATTCAAACCGGAGTTGACGGTAATCGGAACGACAAGCGGCGGGATGTCATACGGCGAAGATTACTACCGCTCATTACATCAAGGCAGACGTCTGCGGCGCGCGCCGACATGGATCGCAAATTATCCGGCGCAAAAGCCAGTGCTCGACGCTCAGGAGACCTTTGGAATTTCTTCGCCGTGCCAAGTGATCGCGAACGCATGTGCCTCGGGCACGAATGCGATCGGTCATGCGTTTGAGTGTGTCCGATCGGGTCGCTACCAGCGGGTGTTGGCAGGCGGCTTCGATGCAGTGTCGGAGATGGTCTTTGTGGGGTTTGATTCGCTTCAGGCCTCGACACCCGAGAAATGCCGCCCGTTTGATCGGAACCGCACAGGTATGGTGCTCGGCGAAGGCGCCGCAATTCTTGCGTTGGAAAACCTCGACCTCGCTGGCGAACGAGGTGCGCCTGTTCTGGCAGAAATTATCGGCTACGGCATTTCTACGGATAATTTTCACATCACCCAGCCCGATCCTTCGGGCGTCGGGCCGCAGCAGGCGATGGAGCGAGCTCTCCAAAGCGCGAACATTTCAGCGGACGCAGTCGATTACATAAATGCCCACGGAACAGCCACACTATTTAACGATGCGGCTGAGGGAAAGGCGATTAGCAGGTTATTTGACGGCGTGCCGGTGAGCTCCACCAAGAGCATGATGGGTCATTCACTGGGAGCCGCTGGCGCCGTCGAGGCCATTGTCTGTTTGCTGGCGCTCCAGCACCAGTTTCTCCCAGCAAACATTAATTTTGGAGCTTTGGATGACCATCTTGCTCTAAACATCGTAGCGAACGAAGCGAGGCCTGCTGTAGTACGCACGGCGCTTTCGAATTCCTTTGGCTTTGGCGGGACGAATGCTTCGATTCTGATGCGCAAATCCGAGGCATGAGTCTGGCGATTGCCGGCATGGGGTGGGTAACGCCTCTTGGACACGATGTTGATTCAGTATGGGAGCAGCTGCTTCGTGGCCACGCGGCATCCGCGACAAAAATTTCCGAACAGTTCGGAGATCGACTTTACAGCGTCTTCCGCGTACCGGAATGGGCGATGGCGGGAAGTGCCCATCCGCGCCTCCGCCGTGCGAGTGCAACGTTTTTACCGCGATATCGTTGAGGCCGGCGCGCAGAAGGCTAGTCCGCTCTTGTTTCCAGAAACGGTGTTTAACGCCCCGGCGAGCCATCTCGCGGCGATTCTCGGTATTACTAGCGCCACTTATACCTTGGTGGGCGACGGAGCGGTTGGGCTCGCGGCGATAAAAATGGCCGAAGACCTGATGGCAAATGAGGCGGTTGACTATTGCCTTGTCGTCGGGACGGAAGAAATCGATTGGCTCTTGTGCGACGCCTACCGGCGATGGCGGTTGCTTCGCTCGGCGCCTCCGATTGAGCCATTCAGTGAGCAACAACGCGGAATGATTTTGAGCGAAGGAGCGGGGGCAATCCTTCTCGCACGGGAGGGCCCGTTCACAATCGAATTCGCTCATCCGGGTGGATCTTTCACGAAGCGCGCGGAAGCGGGTAAAATTTTGAAGCGAATTCTAAGCGATCTCGGCCAAAGAAAAATCGATCTCGTCATCTCGAGCGCTAACGGAACTTTTATTGATCAAGCGGAACGCAGAGCCTTAGAGCAGGTCGTCCCGGAAACGCTTGTTTACACCGCCAAACCCGCGTTGGGCGAGAGCGTCGGCGCTGCGGGACTGTGGCAGGTCGTCTTGGCGGCGCAAGCGTTGCGTCATGCGGAGCTTCCGCCTGTGCTTCACGCGCACCCCGGCATTACGTTGCGGCTTTCGCTTTCACGCACGCCTATGGCAGGAGCGCGCCGCGCAATCGTTCTAAGCTGTGGACTCAATCAGCAGGCGGCAGGACTCCGACTGGCAATCCAGTGTTAACGAAGCGGGACGAGCTTCCAGTTGACTTTTCCATCCGCGATTTCAAGCCATGCTACACTTGGAGGCGCACCCTGGTTGGCGCGCGTCACGCAACCGGGATTCAGAAACAAAACATTTCCGCGCCGTTCGTATCGCGGGACGTGCGTGTGTCCATGCAGCACAACATCGACGCCATCCGGTGGCTGGTCAGGCGGTACGTGTTGCAAACGGAATTTCAATCCACTTCGCGCAAGATCTACAATCAGAGGCCAATCCAAATTGCTGTCGCAATTTCCTCCCACGACCGTTACTCGCGGCCCGACGGCTCGAAGCTCATCGAGAATGGCCTCCGTGCAGACATCGCCCAAGTGCCAGATTTCATCGGCGCCTTTAGCGATTTCTTTCACTTTTTCCGGCAAACGATTGTGCGTGTCCGCGAGCACGAAAATGCGCCGCATCTCTTCCTTTGATTCGCTGAGGTTCGACATATCTCCTTTAGGTCAGATCTTACTCGCACCGCAAAGCAAAGACGCGTGGACCAGGGTATGTTGACGAAACGTCCCTCGACCGCGACGCTCGATTAGCTTACGTAATTCTACGCATGGCCATCGAAGTCAAAATTCCCGCTGTTGGTGAATCGATCACCAGTGGTGTCGTGTCCGCGTGGCATAAGAAGTCCGGCGAGTTTGTCAACGAAGGCGAACCGCTCTTCACGCTGGAGACTGACAAGGTTTCCACCGAGATCGTTGCCGAAAAAGCAGGCTTGCTCGAAACGAAGGTGCCTGAGGGCCAGGAAGTCAAAATCGGGGAAGTGGTTGCCACAATCGATGATTCAAAGCAGCGACCGGAAGAAAAGAAAGCGCCTGAAGCAAAGAAGGCTGAGAAGCCTCCGGAAAAAAAGAAGGAACCCGAACAGAAGAAGGAAGAACTCAAGGTAGAAAAAAAGGCCGCAGAACAGAAAGAAGCTGTAGCCACGGGCATTGACCGCGGCCGGCCGGGGTCAGCGCCCCCGGCTACAGCACTGTCGCCCGCTGTTCGTCGGATCGTCGAAGAAGAGAAACTTGAGCCGGAGACAATTCGCGGCACCGGCACAGGTGGACGTTTGACAAAGGCCGACGTGCTGGAAGCCGCGCAGGAACGCGGCAAGGCAGAAGAAGCAACTGAGGCTCGCGAAGTTCAACCGTCCGCTGATGGGCGGTTCATTCGCAAAAAGATGTCGCCATTGCGCCGCAAAATCGCGCAGCAACTGATGATGGCGCAGCACACCGCAGCGATCCTTACGACATTCAACGAATGCGACATGAGCGCCGTGCAGGAATTGCGCCGGAACAAACAAGACGAGTTCACGAAAAAGAATGGTGTCAAACTCGGTTTGATGTCGTTCTTCATTAAAGCGTGCGTCGAAGCGCTCAAAGCCGTGCCCGTCGTCAATGGGCGCATCGAAGGCGACGATTTCATCCAAAACAATTTTTATGATATCGGCGTGGCGGTCGGCACAGAGCGCGGACTCGTCGTGCCGGTGGTGCGCGACGCGGACAAGAAAAGTTTTGCGAAGCTCGAACTCGCGATCGCCGATTTCGCAGCGAAAGCGCGCGAAGGAAAATTGAAGATCGAAGATCTGCAAGGTGGCACGTTCACGATCACAAACGGCGGAGTGTACGGATCGCTTTTCGCCACGCCGATCTTAAATCCGCCGCAGAGCGGTATTCTTGGCATGCACAAAATCATGCCACGACCCGTGGCCGTGGATGGGAAGGTGGAAGTCCGCCCGATGATGTATCTAGCGTTCAGTTACGATCACAGGGCGATCGACGGAAAGGAAGCAGTCACCTTCCTCATCAAAGTGAAGGAGTGCATCGAGGACCCGAAAAAGCTGCCCCTGGATTTTTGAGTGTTTCCTTTGGCATGTTGAGCGAAGCGAAACATCTCTTGCTATTGTTTTTCGTGTCGCCGGAAAAATGATATGAGATTCTTCGCTCCGCTCAGAATGACAGTGCTTCCCTACGAATGACATTATCTGATCATGGAAAAATTTGATGTCGTCATTATTGGCTCTGGCCCGGGCGGTTACATCGCCGCGATCCGCTCTGGTCAACTTGGATTGAAGACTGCACTCGTCGAAAAGGACAAAGACCTGGGCGGCACCTGCCTGAACGTGGGCTGTATCCCGAGCAAAGCGCTCCTGACTTCGAGCGATCATTTCATGTTCGTTAAAAAGGAGGCGGCAAAGCATGGCATCGTCATTGAAGGCGCCCATGTCGACCTTGCGAAGATGCAACAGCGCAAGGACAAGGTTGTAAAGACGTTCAACAGCGGGGTGCGCACGTTGATGAAAACGAACAAGGTCACGACCTTCGAAGGTCTGGCCACAATTACCGCGCCGGGAAAAGTTTCGATTAAATCCTCGAATGGCCAGACACAGGAGATCGAAACGAAAAATATCGTTATTGCCACCGGCAGCGCGCCGGTGGAACTGCCATTCGCGAAATTTGACGGCAAAACAATCGTAAGCAGCACCGAAGCACTTACCTTCACCGAAGCTCCAAAGAAGCTCGTCGTGATCGGCGCGGGCGCGGTAGGGCTGGAGCTGGGCTCCGTTTGGAACCGGCTCGGTTCAGAAGTAACGATGTTGGAGTTTCTGCCTCGCATTGCGATCGGATTCGATCTTGAGCTGTCGAACTTGCTTCAGCGTTTGCTCACTGGGCAAGGCATGACGTTTCACCTCGAAACAAAGGTCACCGGGGTTAAAGTCAATAACGGTCGCGCAACGGTGATTGCGACTAAAGACGGCCAGGAACTGAAGTTCGAAGCAGACAAAGTTCTCGTCTCAGTTGGGCGCCGCCCGTTTTCGGAGGGTTTGGGCGCAGAAAAAGTCGGTGTCGAGTTCGATGAAAAGAAGCGGATCAAAGTGGACAAACATTTTCGCACAAACGTCGAAGGCATTTATGCGATCGGCGACGTGATCGCAGATCCGATGCTGGCGCATAAGGCTGAAGATGAAGGAATCGCCTGCATAGAAATCATCGCGGGCAAGGCCGGCCACGTAAACTACGACGCCATTGCAGGGATCATCTACACGAATCCTGAGCTGGCCGGTGTTGGCCTCACTGAGGATCAAGCCAAAGAGCAGGGGATCAATGTGCGCATCGGCAAATTTCCGTTCCGCGCCAACAGCCGCGCGCTTTGCAGCGATGACGTGGAAGGAATGGTCAAGTTCGTTGCAGACGCAAAGACGGATCGCATTCTCGGCGCGCACATTTTACAGCACGCCGCTTCGGAGTTAATCGCCGAAGCTGTTTCGGTGATCGAATTTGGTGGCAGCTCCGAAGATATCGGCCGCACCACGCATTCGCATCCCACCCTGAGCGAAGCAGTGAGAGAAGCCGCTCTCAATGTGGAGAAGCGCGCTCTACATATCATAAACCGCTGATCGCGGCGGATCGTCCATTGCAGGTGCCGACAACGACATCACGTTGAAGTTCCCGCCCCGCGACGCCGGATCGCGAACAGCGTCACCAGCGCCGAGGCAGCGCAAATAATCGCACCCAAGCCGAGCGCGAAAGGCGTGCCCAGCCAATGCGCGACGGCGCCCGCTTCGAGGCTGCCAAGCGGGATCATCGCGCCGAAGACCAGCGACCATACGCCCATTACACGGCCGCGCATTTCATCCGGCACGATCGTTTGCAGCACAGTGTTCGAAGTAGAGAAAAAAAGGAGCATTCCAAATCCAGCAACAAAGAGAAACGCCATTGCGAAGTAAAAACTTCGACTCAGCGAAAGTGCGAACAACGCAATCGAAAACAACCAGACGCCGCCAAGCGCAAGCCTCCGCGGTGTAAACAGATGTCCGTAAGTTGCTACGACCAGCGCACCGATGAAAGCGCCGGTCCCGCTCGCCGACATCAAGATTCCGTAGCCGTTCGCACCGCGATTGAGCACGTCGCGCGCAAACGCTGGCATCAGCACAGTGTACGACCAGCCGAAGACACCCACTGCCAGGAAAAGCAATAGAATGGTTCGCACGCGTTGATGTTTTATTGAATAGACGATGCCGTTCCAGGCGTGTTCACCGGCAGAAACAGCATGTGCCGGTCGCTCAAATCGCGGTAAGCGCATCATCGACAAACCGGCGATCACAGCGATAAATGTCACGCCGTTCAGGAAAAAACACATCGCCACACCGAACGCACCGATTAGTAATCCAGCCACCGATGGACCAATAATGCGTGCGCCGTTCACAATTGAGCTGTTAAGTGAGATCGCGTTTAGCAAATCTTCGCGGCTTGTCATTTCGACTGTGAACGCCTGCCGCGCCGGCATGTCGAAGCCCATCGCGAGACCATTCAACGCAGCGATAACGATAATGAATGACGGCGTGGCGAACCCCGCCCACACGCCCGCTGCCAGAAGGAAGGCGCAAATCATTTGGGCAGTCTGTGTCGCGACGAGAATGGAGCGTTTCGGATAGCGGTCAGCGAGAGAGCCGCCCCAAACTGAAGATAACATCATCGGAGCGGACCCCATGGCAGCGACGACGCCCAGCAGCAGCTTTGAATTCGTAATTTGATAAACGAACCAACTCATGGCGGTTTGCTGCATCCAGGTGCCAATGAGCGAGACGAGTTGACCCCAGAAGAACAGCCGATAGTTACGATGACGCAGTGCGCGAAATGTATGCCGCCACGTGATCCCGCCGACCGGCATCCGCCGCTGCCGGCCACTAATGTCCTCTGGCACGCGCGCGGTTTCGGTAGTCCTGATCGGCATCAGAAAAGAGACTACGCCTCCTCAAGTTTCGCACGGGGTGCTTTTGGAGTGCGATGCGTCTTTGCATCGCTTTCGCATTACCGTCCGCAGGACGCGCCTGTAGCGCAGATCGAAGATTCGCATAACAATCTTTTAGTGGAAACCACGGCTGCCATTTTGTTGCGTAAGCGAAAATTCAGCGACACTAGCCTGATCGTCTCGTGGTGCACGGAATCGCTCGGTTGCATTCAAACCGTCGCTAAAGGCGCGCGCCGCGCGAAAAGCCCATTTGCCGGAAAACTGGATTTATTTTTTGAAGCTGAAATTTCCATTGTGCGGAGCCGCAAGTCCGATCTGCACACGCTTACGGAAGTTGTGCTGAAAAATCCATTTCCAGGAATTCGCAGCAGCTATCTGCGGACTCAGACAGCGGCGTACTTCATCGAGCTGATCGAAATTTGCACCGAGCGCGATCATCGCGAACCGGAATTGTTCGGGCTATTGCGCCGGGCGTTTGGTTATCTCGATGTAAACGATCCTACCCAGCGTGCGGTCTCGCATTTCGAGACTGAACTAGCGCTCATTGCAGGCGTGCACGATTCGAAATCTGCAGGGGAAGGCGCCGGCTTCCCACGGGACGCTAACAGCCTCCCCCACAACCCAGCTTTTGCGCTGGGAAATTTATTCGGGCGGCTGCCACTGTCTCGCAAGCCGCTCTTGAAAACCCTCGCGGCTGAGGCGAAAAACAGTTCGAAATGAAATTACGCAATGCACTCGTTACGTTCGCAATCGTTACGTTGAGTCCCGTCGTATGGGCGAACGAGACTTACAAGTTCGATCCATCCGGCTCAACGATTGGTTTCACCGTGCATCAGTTTCTCGGCACTACACATGGCAAGTTCACAAGTTTCAGCGGCAAGATCGATATCGACCGAGAGCATCCGGAGAATTCCTCAGTCGCGGCGCAGATCGACGTGCGCAGCATCGATACGCACATCAAAAGACGGGACGACCATCTTCGCAGTCCGGAATTCTTTAACGTGGAAAAGTTTCCCCAGATCACGTTCAGGAGCCGGAGCGTGAAACGGACCGGCCCGCAAAGCGGCGACATTCTCGGCGATCTCACCATGCATGGGGTGACAAGGCCGATCACGCTGCATGTGAAATTACTCACGCCGCTCAACGAGACGAGCCGGACGCGTTGGGGAGTTACGACCGACCCAATCATGCGGCGCGACTTCAATTTGATGTTTGCTCCAGGGACCGAGACAATCTCCGGCATCAGCCAGACAGCTGCGATCAACATCGAGATCGAATCCAGGCGGACACAATGACATGATCCTCTTTTTGCTCACCTGGGTTGGTCTTGGCTGTTGGTGCGTCTGTTTTTGGTGGATGCATCGTATTTCATCCCGTCAAGATGCGATGTTGGAAGAGCTGCATGAAATGACGACGCGCATAGAAAAGCTTTCACAAGCGGAGCATGATTTGATCAGTCAGGTGCATCCGCAAGTGGGCGAAATCAAGGAACACGTCGAAAACGTTCGGCAAGTTGTTTCGCCCGAAAAGAGCTGACCGCGGAGATTCTGGATTGGCCGAGGGCAGCACGTCCGGTTAAAGTTCTCGGCGCGCTGGTCGATCTTTTCTCGCATGCAGATTACGGCTCTCGGAGATTCCGCGCTGATCGTGCGCCTGCGCGACCAATTTGAGGATGCGCCTGAGGAAACGCTGAACGAGGTCCTCCGCGCATTTCAGCAACTGCGAAGCGCTGCCATTCCTTGCGTCATTGAAGTCGCGCCCGCGTACACGAGTGTCGCAGTTTTTTTCGATCCGATCGCTGTCGCGAAGGCCAGCGCTACACCTGGCGAGGGGTTTGATTGGTTGACTAAGCGAGTTCGCGATGCTGTAGGCAGGGCTGCCGACCGCGGCCGGGCTGTGAAAACATCTTCGCGAATCGTTGAAATTCCAGTCTGCTACGACTCGGAATTCGCGCTCGACATCGATCGCGTTGCTGAACATGCAAAAGTTTCCACGCCTGAAGTTGTCGATCTTCATAGTGCGGCTCAGTACCGAGTGAGCTGCATCGGCTTCACGCCGGGTTTCCCCTTTCTGTCAGGTATGCCGAAGAGACTGGCCACACCACGTCGTGACGTACCGCGAAAAGAAATCCTGGCAGGATCTGTTGGAATCGGCGGTCCACAAACGGGAATTTATCCGTTGCGTTCACCCGGCGGCTGGAATCTGATCGGCCGAACGCCATTAAAACTCTTTGATCCGACAAAAGATCCACCGGCACTTTTGCGCGCGGGCGACCGCGTGCGTTTTCGCGCGATCAAACGTGCGGAATTTGATTCGCTGAAGCGTTGAAGCGGTGAGGGATGAAGTGATTGTTACGCGCGCCGGGTTTCTGACGTCTGTGCAGGATCTTGGGCGCACCGGCTTTCGCCAGTTCGGCGTCTCGTTAAGTGGCGCGCTCGATTCATTTGCGTTGCGCGTGGCGAATCTGCTCGTCGACAATAATGAAGGCGCCGCTGGATTAGAAATTACTTTTGGCGGCCTGCAGCTGCATTTTCAGGATAAGCGAATCGTTGCCTGGTGCGGCGGCGAATTCGATGTGCGCGTTGGACCGACGGAGTTGCCGGCTGGTCACGTTTGTCGCGTCTCTGCTGGCGATCAACTGAAATTCGGTCGACCAAAACTTGGAAGCCGATGCTGGCTTGCAATTTTCGGCGGAATCGATGTTGCGCTTGTGCTAGGCAGCCGTTCTACGGATTTGCGAGGCAATTTTGGCGGGTTCGAGGATCGCGTTTTGCGTGATGGCGATGTCGTTCCGCTTAGCGCCCGGCCGGGCTCATCGACTGCGGCTACAGCTATTTCCTCGTGGACCGCCCCGCACGATTGGGTGAGTCCGGCAAGGCGCGACCCGATTTTGCGTTTCGTCCGCGGTTTCGATTGGTTCCGATTTAGCGATGTAACAGTTCAACGATTCACGGATCACGAATTTACCGTTTCAACTGATTCCGATCGCATGGGTGTCCGGCTCACTGGCCCTGAATTGCGTCGAATCGACAACGCCGATCTTGTTTCGGAAGCAGTCGCTCCCGGCACGGTGCAGGTCCCGCCGAATGGCCAGCCGATTCTGCTTTTGGGAGATTGCCAAACCATCGGCGGCTATCCCAAAATAGCCCACGTGATTACTGTCGATCTTGGAATCGCAGCACAAGTTCGCGCCGGCGATCACGTGCGTTTTTCAGAAGTTTCGCTCGCCGATGCGCATGCCCTGCTGCTGGAGCGGGAGCGGGCGCTGGAGCGATTTCGGATTGGACTCAGTTTGCGTGGCTCATGAATTTGTGTGTCGATATAAATGCAGATCTCGGCGAAGGGTCTGGACACGATGCCGAGCTGTTCGAGCTTATAAGCTCGGCGAATATCGCAACCGGTTTTCACGCCGGCGATTCTGACACGATGCACGTCGCAGTTTCTGCAGCGAAGGAACATGGAGTCGCGATTGGGGCGCATCCAAGTCTCTTTGATCGGGAAAATTTCGGACGCAAGGAACTGAAGGTGCCTAACAAGGAAGTGTTCGATGCCGTGGCTTATCAGCTCGGAATATTTCAAGCGATCGCGTCTGCCGTGGGCGTGCGACCGAACCACGTCAAACCGCACGGCGCGCTTTACAACATGGCGGTGCGCGACAAGAAACTGGCCGACGCAATCGCCCAGGCCATCGAATCTGTCGATCCGAAGTTAATCCTGTTTGCGCCGGACAAAACCGAGCTTGCCCGCGCCGGCGAAGCTTACGAGCTGCAAATCGCGCGAGAAGTTTTTGCCGATCGTAATTACTTAAATGACGGCTGGCTGGTTCCGCGCACGCGACCGGATGCAATGCTCCGCGATCCAAAAGAAGCTGCCGAGCGCGTCCTACGGATGTTGCGTGAAGGCAAAGTGCGCTCCGTCGAAGGCCGCGATGTCGATGTGCGCGGCGAAACAATTTGCGTTCATGGCGATACACCTGGCGCAGTTGAGTTCGCGCGTGAATTGCGAACAGGACTCGAACATGAAGGCGTCAGAATAAGCGCGCCGCAGAGTTCGTTGTGAGCGAGAGGATCAACCAGCGGCAGCCATCCGGACTGGTTCGCGCCCTCGGACCGATCGACGCGACCATGATCGTGATCGGGTCGATGGTCGGCTCGGGCATTTTCATCACCTCAACCGAATCATCGCGATTGAGTGGTGCTCCTGGCTGGTTGCTGTTCGCATGGGCAATTGCCGGCTTGTTAACGATTACCGGTGCGCTCTGTTGCTCCGAGCTTGCGACCATGATGCCGCGCGCGGGCGGCGTTTATGTTTTCTTGCGGGAAGCGTACGGTCACTCGATCGGGTTTTTGTATGGCTGGACGTTGTTTCTGGTGATTCAAACCGGGACCATCGCTGCGGTAGCGATTGCGTTTGCAAAATTTCTCGGCGTCTTTGTCCCATCGGTTTCGCCTGACAATTATCTCGTGGCACCAATCTCGTTCGGCGGCTACGCGGTCAGCTTGTCGCTGGAACAATTGGTCGCGATTGCCTTGATCGCGCTGCTGACGTGGACGAACACGCGCGGCCTTGAAGTCGGAAAAATTATCCAGAACACATTCACCTTTGTAAAAACAGCCGCACTGGCTGCTGTAGTCGTGATCGGCTTGTGCTTAGGCTGGAATGCCAATTCTGCCGCGCTGAAATCGGATTGGTGGAATTCGTGGGCCAACGGCTGGAGCCCGCAGATTGCACAGCCCGGCTTCAGATTGGTCGGCTGGCTCGCGCTCGCGCTGCTCTTTGGGCGATCAATGGTCGGCCCGCTTTTCGCGCAGACGGCCTGGACAAATGTAACGTTTGTCGGCAGTGAAGTGCGCGATCCGGAAAAAAATCTAGTGCGCGCGCTCGTGGGAGGCTGCGGAATCGTGGTCGTGCTTTATTTGCTCGCAAACGTCGCTTATCTCGCCGTTCTGCCGTTTCCGGAAATCCAGCACGCGCCGCAAAATCGCGTGGCCGTCGCAATGATGAACGCCGTGTTCGGTCACCCGGGTGCGATGTGTATGGCTGCAGCGATCATGATTTCCACGTTCGGTTGCAATAACGGGCTGATTCTCTCCGGGGCTCGCGTTTACTTTGCAATGGCGCGTGATCGATTATTTTTCCACAAAGTTGCGACCACAAATCGTTTTCGTGTTCCCGCGGCAGCGCTGGTCGCACAGGCAGTCTGGACTGCGTTTCTGACGTTGCCGTGCACAGTCACAATGAATTCCGCGACGCACGAGGCGACGTATGGGAACGTTTACAATCAACTGCTCGAATACATCGTCTCGGCCGATTTGCTCTTTTACGTTCTAATGATTGCTGCGGTGATAGTGTTGCGACGCAAACGACCCGATGCAGAACGCCCATATCGCACCTGGGGTTATCCGATCGTGCCGATCATTTCGATATTGCTTGCCGGATTGTTGATCGTGGATCTGGCATTTCTCGCGCCAGGCACCTCCGGAATCGGAATGCTAATCGTGTTGACGGGTGTGCCGGTTTACTTCTTCTGGCGCAAAGTCGCTGCGGCCTGAGCGAATCCAATTCGCAGTTCAGATGCGAATTCTTTTTGTATGCCTGCAAAATCGAAGAAACAGCAAATGGCGGCTGGTGCAGCGCTTGCGGCTAAACGCAGAAAACGTTCCAAGTCTTCGCTTAAAGGTGCTTCAAGAGGAATGTACAAATCGATGAGCAAAGCGGAGCTGCGCAGAATGGCCAAGACCAAGCGCAAAGGAAAGCCGACAAAAAAGAAGCGGCGTTAAGAATTTGCCGGAGCTTCGAGAGGTCGAACAGGAGTACTCATCCCTGTTGCGTTGTCGCCATCGCCTGTCTCAAAGGTTCCAAGCTCACCCTGCTTGTCCCGGTAAAGGGATGGTCAAGCACATAGATCAAAAACAAAATCGACGTGATCGTTACCGTGAGCGTAGTGGTGATCAGGTATTGGGCCCTGATGTTTTTCATTCCGAAGAAAAAGGTGTACGATATCGCGAACACGCAGCCAACAAGCAGGACCAGCCAGATAACTGGTGGCACCGTGTCGTTCCCGGCGAATATTCTCATTCGACGGTACTGCGCCAGGTTATTTAAACATCGCAGCGATTCGGCGTAGAGCTCTCTGTTGGGAATCGAGTTCGCGTCCACCTGAGAGAACAACACTCTGAGAGTGGCGTGAGCTCCGCCGGAATAGAGGCTAATGTCTCCCTGTGCCATTTTCGGTACCTCATCGTTATAAACTGAAGCGAGGTAATCTCTTACTCCCTGCTGTATGATTTTTTTGGCCGGGTCAGGAAACGCTTCGGCGCTGTGAAAAAGATCCAAGGCCTCGCTAGATTCCAATTGCAGATTTTTCGTTGCCTCGTCGTATCCGCTCCAGGTAACAAACACGACAAACGCCACCATTACCCCGTAGAAGAGGCCGAACGCATTGAAAATAATCGCCGCGACTTCGTGGTTCTCCTTTAGTACTTCCGCTGAATACTTCTTTCGCACGAGGTAAAGTCCGACGAGAGCCAACAAGGTGGTAATCGCCGAAACGATGAAAAACGAAATCGGCGGCGGTAAATTAAGGAGGAATTCCATACGGTATTGTCACAATGTTTGTGTCGATGTCGTTCGTTTGAGCCGATAGCCGTCCGCACGCGCGCCGTAGCCACTCGCGTATTCAACCAATCCAACTCCTTTTTTCCAGACGATCTTCGAGAAATGACCTGAATTATGGCTCGCAAGGTAAGTGCATTCGTCACCTTTGACCTCGATCGTCGTCGTCCACGGGCCCTCTTCATGATCCAACTTTCCGCTGGTGATCCCGCGGACATCGCCGTCCTCAAACGTTGGCGGCTTGTCCATCGCGGAGATTTTCTTAACGGCGGCGTCATTGTCCTCTTCATTTAGCAGGGTGATCCGCTCGTCAGTTACGATAAAGTAGTCCGGCCGAATTTGGCGGGGCTTTTTTGCGCGCGATTTTGGATCGGTGAATTCGATTTTGAAAATTGCGCCCCACGGCATCTTGGCAATGCGCGTTATGACCACTCGTGCAGTAAGCGGAATTTCGCCCCGCCCAATTTCGTCGCCCCATTCCGTCCCGCGAAATTTGGCAGAGACCGGCTTGTCGTCTTTAGCGTCAAGAAACGGATTGGCCGCGAACGCGGAAACAGCCAGCAACATTAAGATTGTCATTACTGCGATTCGACAGCGGTTCATGTCGCAATGGTAACGACCAACGGATTGACAATGCACGCTCAAATTTCTTAGTCTGGCAGCCTGAAAACGCTCCGGTTGTCGGGTCTGCTTGCTTGTCTGCTGATTTTAACGCAGGCGAATTATGCCGAAGAGTCTGCGAAGTTCGAGAAAATCCGCGATATCTCGCCGAATAAGAAATTTGCGATGCGCATTTTGTGCGATGCCGAACCAAAAGATCCCGAAAATATCGACCCTAGCTCGATCAAGGCTGTCGAGATCGTGTCACTGCCCGCAAAAGAAGTTGTTGGTTCTTTGGCTGACGGAATCATCTACGATGGCTTCTCGCTTGTTTGGTCCAAGGACTCGCAATGGTGCGCCTTTCATTCGAGCTCCGGATCGCGCGTCTCGGAAACCAGCGATTACAATCTTCAGGACGGCAAATTCGTCGCGGCCAATGCCGAAGAGGTTGAGGATCGACGTCAAAGGCGATATTCGAAATGAATACATCAAGCCGCTTCGATGGTTGAAGCCGGGAATTCTATTGCTTGAGCAATTGTCGATGTTTCGCGGCGGAGGCGAATCAACGGTTCAATTTACCGTTCGCTTCGACGGGCATGGAAAATTTCAAGTCATCAGCAAGAAGAAAGTTCCATCGAAGGAATAGGCCATGGCTTTACGATTCACTGCCAAGTTCGATGAAAAGACCGGCAAGTTCCGAATCATTTCAAAAAAGAAACTGCCATCGAAGGAGTAGGTGGCTGTCGTGTTGATGCAATCGATGCTTCGAACATTTCTCCTCGCCGGAGTATTTGCGTTGACGGCGACGGTCTCGCGCGGCGACTCGGAGATTGTGATTGCGATTCGCTATCTACAGCCCAAGGGCACGAGTCATTCACATCTTTACTTGTATCGTGAAGACGGAAAGCTGTTGCGACAATTGACCAACGACAATTCCGGACAAGATGTTGATCCAATCTTTGTGCCCGACGGTGAAACGATTGTGTTCACCCGCGAGAAACCAAATGACACGCGCGAATTTTGGAGCATCGATCCTCGCGGCACGAAGCTGAAGAAGCTCGATGCCGCGCCCGATTGGTACTCGGCAACGAAAAGCTCGCCTTATTTTACAAGTCTCCAACAAGGCGAAGAACAATCTTCATCGGCCTCTCCAGCAGCGACGCAGGAAGAATCCGGGTCGCCTTCCGCGACAAGCGAGAGCACCGAGCGGCCGGAACATTCGAGTGTGACAACGCTGGATGCTGTGGCTGATGCAAAAGACCGCCCGCCAGCAACGATCAAGGCCCCTGATGGATCAGGCGAAATCTTCTGGCGCAAAGGCGAAGACAAGGAAGGATCCGCTGGACTGGGTAATGTGGTTCCGTGATTCCAAATCGGCCCAGGAGGCTAAGGTCGGCAAGCTGCGCGGCTTCCCGTCTTTCGAGCCGTTGCAAATTCGGAGGGATACCGGCGGACAGTTTCTGTTCGAGGGTCCGCTGCGGCTAATATTCTTCAGCTGCCACCTTGACAGCAGCAACGGCGACACAGTCGAGGCTTTCGATTTCAGCAAGCGAAAGCTCATCCAATTATCGCCAAACTGGGCGACCCCGATTCCGCTTCCCGGGGAGGCGGAGTTTCTCACGCTGACCGAAAATCGATACGTCGAAATTCCCGGCAGTTCGAAGACTGCGAATTGCTCCTACGTCGAACGTTGGGGCGCGAATATTAAAGAGAGGTGTTACGACCAGCACGACCCTCCGTATTGCGCAGGCGAGCCAGAAGTGCGTTACGCGCGCAAAAACAGTGCCGCGATCTGTTATGGCGCGTCGATGTATCGACCTGAAAAAAACCCGCCTGTTATTACGATCCGCAACGGAACGGATTAGAAGGAGTATGAAAAAGATCGTCGGTGTTAGGGCAACTTGGATGTGCTCGGTAGCCGCGTTGCTCCTGTTGGCGAGCGCCTCAGTTGCTTTCGCCAAAGCACAAAAGAAATCGGCTGCATCGAAGCAGGAAAAGCCTGAAGCGATTCTTTCCGCCGCCAAAAAACTTGCCGATGCAAAGGCTTGCAGCGTTCAGGCGCACGTGACCGCGGACAAGGACATGAAGATTTCCGGAATCATTTTCGGAAAAGATTTCGATTTAACCATTGAAACCATCGACGGAACTACGCGCCAGATTGTGCTGGGCGACAAAAGTTGGTCGAGCGATGACGGCAAAAGCTGGAAGGGGAGCAAGGAGATCGACCGGCGTTTCTATTATCTCATGCACACGCCGATCAAATATTCGGCGAACGAAAAGATTCCGCCGTTTGCGGCGGTCGGCACAGAGAAGTTGGGAGACGAATCTTTATTGCACATTCGCTTCATCGCGCCGGACAAAATCACCTACGAAGGCGATCGCGCCAATTATTGGATCGCTGTGCAAGATCGACAATCGCCGGTGATTCACCGTTTTCTCGGGCCGATGGGTTTTGAGAATAACTATGTCACCGATCAGGTGGACTACACGCCGGTTGCAGACGAACATCCGATCGTTCCTCCGCCCGGAAATCCGCATGCGCAGGCGGCGCCGCCCGGACCGGAAGCGCTTCTCATGGCCGCAATGAAAAAGATGAGCACCGGCGTATGGTCGGTGAACGGCACCGTCGCCTTCAAGAAAACGATCAAGCTGCACGGACTTCTCTCCGGCGAAGATTTTGATCTAACGATGGAACGCGTGAAACCAAACGCGCCAATGCGTGGCATCGTGATCAAAGACAAGGCCTGGGTTTGTTCTGATGGTGAGACGTGGCACGCCGGTACCCCGGACGATCGGCTGCTCTACAATTGGGCGCACACTCCGATCATGACTGGCCGGTTGGAACCGGCGTTTGAAAACGTGGGCACCGAACAACGCGATGGACAAACGTGGTTGCACATTCGGCTAAAGGTGGCCGAGGCAAAAGCCGATCCGAAGGAGTTGCCGCAATATTGGCTCGTGCTCGATTCCCAGGGGCAAGCTCAATACATCGGGCATGCCGAGATGCCGATGATGTCGCAAGGCAGCGTGTTGCACTGCTCGTTTGATTATGCGCCGGCTACAGAAAAGATCGCGCCGCCGCCGCTCGGACCGCCAGTGGACGACAAAGTTTATGGCTTCAACGACATCGAGCAACACAAGTTTGACTGGAAAGGCAAGATCGTTCGCGTGGAAGTGACTCCCAAGCTCTTGGAATCGAAACAGATTGGCGAGGACACTTACCGCGCGTTTCTCAAGGACACCGCGACGCCGAATCATTACGGCGTAGTTGAGTTTCCGCACGACGCGTTGGTGAAGCTAGGATTTCTAAAGAAGATCGTAAGCGGAGCACACTCCTGGGAGGAATTGGAAAAGATGGGCGCGCTGGGTCGAACCGAAGGCGACCCAGTTTCGTTTTACGTTCAGGTGATTCCAATCGGCGAGAAGCCTGCGGCAAGAGCCGTCGCGGTCGGCGCGAAACTTAGTCGCGAAGCCGACGGCAGCGTCACTTACACCTGGTAAATTTCTTACGTGCATGAAGAGCAAAGGCTTCAATTGGCTGTGGAAGGATTCCTTATGAGACGAAAATTTATCGGAATTGCTGCAATTTCAGTGTTCGTTCTGTCAACGTTGCGGGCGCAGGACGCGAAGTTCTTCGCGGATAATTTGAAATATAGCCGCGACTTCTATTTCAAGGTCCATTTCGTCGCGATCGCGAGCTTGCCAGCCTCGTTCAAGTACGACCGCTATCCGTCCGGAGGACCGGAACGGATTCAGTGTGATGATGGCATTTACGTGCGCCAGCACGGAAGGCCTTGGCGGTACTTAAATGACAAAATGCGCACTGGTTTGCCAATCGATTACCCCGAGCGCAACCGATACGTTATGACTTTTGCACTAAGAGAAGATTGGGGACGCACGGGCGAACCCGTCGACAAGGAAACAGCTCGAAAACTCGACGGCTGGATCAAACTCACCGAGGCGGCGCTAAGCGTTACGCCTGCAAACGCAAAGCTTCTGAACAAATCTGAAACGACTGATAGCCGGGTCCAATGGGTTTTTGAAGCGCCTTCAGAAAATCCGAATGGTGTTCCAGCCCGGTTTACGTTCAGGAAACCATTAAGTGACAAAAACGAGAACGTTCTGCTGCACGAATTTTCGGGACCACTGCGGCTAGAGGGAGACAAGGTAGTTTCAGGAGGTGCGACCGACACGGTGAGGTTGGGGTTCGGTTACATGATGCATGCCCAGCAAGGTTACGAAGTGTCGGAATTCGTATGGGAGGAAATGCAACAAGCTCGCGACGAAAACGGTACCCGAGCGGCAAAGGAATCGACAACGCCGACAGTGGAGCCGATGCAGAGCAGTCCGCATGAACAAGCGGCGGCGACTACGGTCAGTCTGCTTGACGGCAAACTTAAGATCGATATCCCGTCGGATTTCTGGCGCGACCCTGACGATCCCAAAGATCCAAAGACCTTGGCCAAGTTCTCGGGTCCGGATAGCGCGTGGGGAACGGTCTTGCGCGGTACGCACGGACTGACGCCCGAAAAGCTTGAGGATTATCTCAAAATGCGCGTGGCCGAATACAGCAAAGGCTTCAAGTGGCTGCCGAAGGATTCGCATCTCCAATGGCTGAAGAAAGAAATCGTCACGATTGACGGCCGCAAATGGGCTGACTGGCGTTTTGTACCAATGCTAAAGGGGAAGAAGGATTATTCGCACAACCCGATCTATACGTGCTTCCTCACGACTTCCTATAAAGGGCAACTCTTAGAAATCAACTTTACCTCGAACCTAAACACCTCACCCGAGTTAAAGAAAGAGATCGATCACATCATGGACTCGGTGCATCTCGAAGAATGAGACACGAATTTCACGAATTTACACTAATGACCCAACAACTGAACCCAGCCTTATCCAGTTCGTGAAAATTCGTGCAATTAGTGCCTTTGTCGCAATGAATCAGGGTTTCAACTGGCTGCCGAAAGCCTTGTCGGAACTGAATTCATTCGCGCCTATTCGCGCCTGCCGGCCGTGGCGGGTGATTCGCGGGCACACTTGGTTAGCTGGAATTTTGATTCTGTTGTTATTTCCAAACGCTTTTGCGCAGACCGACTTTTCGACATTCTGGAAAAAATTTAGATCCGCAGTCGTCGCTGGCGATAAGGCGATGGTGGCGGAGATGACGAAATTCCCATTGTCGATGCCCTATTTAGTAAAAGCCGTAAAGAACAAGGAAGATTTCTTGCGCCGGTATAACGAAATCTTCAAAGGCGAGGCCAATGCCGCCCAATGTTTTGCAAGCGCCAAACCGGAGAAACAATCCGCCGTGCGGTGTGAGATCTACTGCCCTTTTAAGGAAACTCCAGACGACTCGAAAAACACACCGATTCGCTTCGAGTTTGAGTTGACCAAGAGCGGCTGGAAATTTGCCGCGCTCGACAATATTAATGAATGACAGACACGAATTTTACGAATTCACACCAAACGATCCAACAACATGCCTCCGGTGTTACGCAGTTCGTGACAATTCGTGTAGTTGGTGTCGTTACTGCTTTGCTTATCCCGCTTTTCATCCCCGTTGCGCAGAGTTACGCGCAAACGCAGGCAGCCATGAATGCGCAAGCGCGCGCGGAGTTTGTGAAAGTGGATGCGGAACTCAACAGGACTTATGAGGCGCTTTTGGCCAAGCTTCCGGATGCCGGGAGCAAACAGAAGCTAAAGGAAAGCCAGCGAGCATGGCTCGCGTTTCGAGATGCTGAAGCAGCGTTCGCAGCTGATCGGGCGCGTGGCGGGTCGGCGGCTCCTACAATTCGCTACGAAACCATAACAGAACTCACCCAGCAGCGAACCAAACAGCTAAAATCGCACCTCGAAGAATGAAGCAAGAGCTGCAACGTATTTCGAGCCGATGAATCTAAGACCGATGAGTCCAAAATTCGCCGCGACCGTTAATGCGTTAGTTTTGCTTTGGCTATCCGGGCTCGGATGTTTGTTCTCGCAGACGCCGACGGCAACAGCATCGCCGAACCCAAGTTCAGTTTCTCCGGATAAGAAATGGGAATATTCCGACGGGGATACAGCGAAACTTGTTAAGGCTGGGACTAACGAAGTTGCATTGGAGTTCTCAGAGCAGTGTAACCTCGGTGCGTTGGGTGAGCATTCGGCCCTCTTTTGGGCGCCGGATTCAAAACGCTTTGCATTTTACAGCTGTGGTGCGGGAAAAGAGCATCTCACTTTGCTCTACCAACTGCGCGATGATCGCTGGGTAGCACTAACTAAGCCTGGCGATGGTGATGAGCTTTTCGAGCAGGCCGGTAACATGATAGAAGCGCAAGCAAAGAGAAAAGGCTTGCGCAAGAAGACTTACCTCCACATGCAATGGTGGACGGTCAAGCCAGAGCAGTGGCTTGATTCGAGCACTTTAACCGTGTATACTTCGATGGCGGAGGTCGTGCAGCGAGACGACGGTGAGTACGTAGGCCCCGGTTTCGGGACTGATATTCTGGTTAGCTTAAAGTTCGACGACGCCGGCAACTGGAAAATCGTCAAAACGCATCAGATGTCAGCGAAGGAAGCTGAAGCAAAAGGTGATTAGCTTCGGATGAATCGAAATGATTTGGCGACAGTGTTGCTGGTTGTTCCGCTTGTCGTCGGCTTCTGGATATATATAACCGCCGAACAAAAAGCCGAAGTTCTTTACACGAGTCCGGGTGGCGCGATTCGCATCGAGCGGGACGGTGAAAATGCGTGGCTCATTTCTACCAAGGATCCGACGCAACGCGCCAAGATGCCGTCGCTCGAAGGAATTTCGCCTGTTGACGATGAATATCATTCTTCGCCGAACGAAGAATGGATCTTTGGTTTGCGGCATGGGGGCTCGTGCTTGCGCGACGGCGATCTTTTCCATCGCCTCGCCTCGGATAAGATTGACATGTTCGAATCGTTCAACGAGGCGGCTTGGAAAAATGCCGTCAAGCTCGGCCCGTTTAAACGAGATTTTTCCGCGGAAGGGTTTTGCGCAATGACCGAATTCGTTTCTTGGAGCTTCGACTCCGCCCGATTGCTCATTGAATTACGCGGCGGCGAAGACAAACGGGACATGCACGAAGGCTATATTTATTTCAACACGCGCACGAAAAAATTCGAGGTGACCGATTACTTGCGAAAGTTGAACAAGACGAAAGCGAATGTGCTCGCTTGTGCGGAGCCAGTCGATCCGCTGCCGAGCGAAGCGGAGTTGAAGACGCGGTTCGACACGCTAGATCGACGATTGAACACGCGGTACGCCGAGGTGCTCGGCAAGACGGACAAAGAGCGAGTCGCGAATGTGCGCGAAGGTCAGCGCAACTGGATCAAGCATCGCGATGAAGGCGCGAAATTTTATGTTTCGCTTTTTCCGGCAGCGGAAAAAGAGCTTCGCCGTCTTCAGTTTCTTTGCGACGTCACTGCTGCGAGAATCGACACGCAGCCCGATGAGGCATGGGAGCTTTAGTTTTCTTTTGCGAAGAGTAATTCATAAGTCTCCGTTTGATGTACCGCTTCAAGATCGCGCATGATCTTGCAGCGCTTTCCCGCAGGCGCGTATCTTCGCCGCCAGTTGCCATTACTCTTTGCCATGCGGTTGCGCTGCGAGTTGCCGGAAAATGCGCAGCAGGCCGATGTCGTACTTTCCGCCGAGTAATGCGCTGACATCAACAAGTGTACCATCGGCGATCTGGCGGAACGCCGCCGCAATTTCCTTTTCTTGCGTCGGCGTGAAGAATCGTTCTCCTGGCTGCGGAAGCTTGCCGCATTCGATTGCTGCCAGAAGATGGCTGTAAATGGTGCTGCGCACAAAACCACGGCCGCGCGCGATTTCATCGACCGATTCACCTTTTTGAAAACGCCGCAGTGTCTCGGCCTGACTGTCATTGAGCCCAGCGCGACGTCGCGGTCGCAAAGGGTTGGCGTTGTCGGTAAATGTCCGGCGTTCGTTTCTCGCAAGGTACGCTCGGATTTCGCTGAGGAACGGCTCGGCGAAATCTTTCAGTTTCTGTTCGCCCACTCCGGCAATGCGGCGGAACTCGCCTGCGTTTGTCGGATAATTTCTCGCCATTTCACGGAGCGACACGTCAGAGAAAATGACGTAAGCAGGCACGTCGCGTTCGTCGGCGAGTTTGCGACGCAGGCCGCGCAATCGGTCAAACAACACTTCATCGCATTCGATCGCGCCGGCGCGAGCCTTTTGATCGCGCGTGACAACTTCGACCTGTTTCGTGAGCGTGATCGGTGCCCGGTGACGCAAGGCATCCCGGCCGCTGCGTGTAAGCGCCAGTGTTGCGAACTTTCCAGGCGTGCATTCGACGAATCCCAGGCGTAGAAGCTCGCGTCCGATCGCCTGCCAGGCTTCGCGTTTCAAGTCGCTGCCAATGCCGTAGGTGGATAACTGGTTGTGACCTCGTTGCCGGATCGCTTCCGTATCCGCGCCGCGCAGAACATCGGCAACGTGATTCAATCCAAAGCCAAATCCGCTTTTCGCGTGGATGCGATGGACGCAGGAGAGAAATTTTTGCGCCGGGATCGTGCCGTCGAATGTCTCGCGCGGACTAAGGCAGCTATCGCAGCCTTCACACGACGGCTTGCCGTATTGCTCGCCGAAGTATCGCAATAGCGTCGCGCGCCGGCACTCGCGGGTCTCGGCGTAATGAACCATCTGCCGCAACTGCGCCCGCGCGATGTGCCCTTCGTTTTCGCTTTTTTCGTCGATGAAATGCAACTGCTTTACGACATCGCCGGGATTGAATAGCAGCACGCATTCGCTTGGCAGACCGTCGCGCCCGGCCCGGCCGGTTTCCTGGTAGTAGCTCTCGAGATTTTTCGGCAGATCGTAGTGCACAACGAAGCGGACGTTCGGTTTATTGATCCCCATTCCGAACGCGATAGTCGCGGTGACCACGCGCACATCGTCACGCAGAAACGCTTCCTGATGTTTTGTCCGCTCTGCGGCAGTCAGCCCTGCGTGATAAGGCTTCGCGCTGATGCCGTCTTCGTTGAGATTTCGCGCCACCGATTCGGTGCTTTTTCTGCTGGCACAATAAACAATCCCGCTGTCGTTAGACAGGCTGCGGATAAAGGCGAGCAGTTGTTCGTAAGGCGCCGATTTCGGAACGACCCGATACGTCAGATTCGGCCGGTTAAAGCTGGCGATGTAGCAGCGCGGTTCGTGCAGTTTCAGTTCCTTGATGATGTCGGTGCGCACCCGTTCGGTGGCAGTCGCGGTGAGCGCCATCATCGGCACTTCTGGAAGGTGCGTCCGCAATTTTTTCAGCTCGCGATATTCCGGTCGGAAATCGTGACCCCATTCGCTGATGCAATGTGCTTCGTCGATGGCGAATTGCGCGATGTTCCAGTTGAGGGCGCGCTCCAAAAATGTTTCCAGCATCAACCGCTCCGGCGCGACGTAAAGCATCCGGTATTCGCCGCGATGCAGTCCGCGCCAGCGCGCTTTTGCCTCATCCCGATCCAGCGTTGAATTCAAGTATGTCGCCGGGATGCCGCTGGTTTGCAGCGCATCTACCTGATCTTTCATCAGTGAAATGAGCGGTGATACCACGATGGTGAGCCCACCGCGCAACAACGCCGGCAGCTGAAAACATAGCGACTTGCCGCCACCCGTGGGCATGAGCACAAACACATCGCGCCCGGCCAGCGCGTCGCTGATAATCTCCCGCTGCAGCGGCCGGAATTGATCGTAGCCAAAACTCTTTTTGAGCGTCGCGATCAGATCCATAGCGTTCGTTTTACGAGCGATCTCATAATGTCATTCTGATCCCGCAGTCGCGGGAGAAGAATCTCTGATTATTTCTGAACCAACGCGCATGGAAGCAGATCGAGATGTTTCGCTTCGCTCAACATGACAGTGCGATTGACGAGTTCTAGCCGCGTCGCAGCCCTTTGCCCAGAATTGTTTGCTTGTCTGTCTTTCGCAAACAGTGCAGAACGTAAGATCGACATGATCAAATCAGCAGGAGCTGTTTACCTGGCGCTGTTGTTTTTGACTGCCGGAGTTCCAGCACAAGAAACTTATCGCGGTGGAATTGTTTATGGCCCTAAAGCCGCGTTTAACATTGCTGCGCCCAAAGGCTGGGTCTTGGATAACGAGTCTGGCGTGAGTCAGGGACAGCCCTGTGTTCTTTACCCGAAAGGCTCATCGTGGAGAAACGCGAAGACGGTGATGTACGCGAAGATCGCGAGCACCGAGTTTGAAGACGTAAACGCATTTGTGGCATGGGCGATCAAAGGAATGGAAAAGGTGCACGGAAAACCGAAAGAGAAAATTGCCTCCGGCAAAACGAAGGACGGCCACGATTATTTCATTAACGAATATCCTGCGACCAAAACTTACTCGCAGTGGGAACGCGTGGGCTACGTCCAACTTCCGCACGCTGTCGCTTATATCGTTCTTTCATCACGCGATCATGCGAGCTACAAAAAAGATTCCGGCGCGCTCGAGAAAGTTCTGAAAACTCTCGTCTATCTCGAGCCCCAAGCCGATTCCTCATCCCCTTCAGCCGCATCCGCGTCGCCGATGGCTGCCCGCCCCAGCCGTTTTACATCGCTAACAGATGCCGTGGCTGAAGCAAAACGCCTGACAGAAACGGAAGCGGGAAAGCTTTACGATTTTGACTTCAACGCGACCGTGTCGAACCGGCTGACGGATATTGTCGGCCAGTGCGCGAAAGATTCCAAGCCACTAATCTTCGACCTGGTTTTTGTCTTCGCCGGTGACGGTCACGTTGCACAAGTCTTACAGCCACCCGACTCTACCGTAGCGGCCTGTGTCGCAGCCAAGCTCGCCAATCTGCGTTTACGCGCTCCCCCTCAACCCGATTGGCCGGTTCAAATACACATTGAGCTGAATACGCGCGTAAAAGCCGAAAAGGCTGATGCGGCGGGCAAGCAATACCCGCGCGAACCTGCTGTCATTACGGAAGATCGACAATTGTCGATGAAGGCAGGCCGGGCGGAAATGAACAAGAATTATGAAGAAGCTCTGGCGTTGTATGAGAAGGCGATCAAGGTGAAAGGAAATTTTGCGCCCTTCGTTTATCAGAACCGCGGCATGCTTTACCTTCACCGGGCAAAAGCATCGCAAGACCGACAATCGAAAATTGCTGATCTGCAACGCGCCATTGCCGACTTCAAGACTTCCATCGAGCTGGGCGCAGCCGCGAAGGATCAACTAAACCGCGGATTAGAAAAGTTTGCTACCAGAGCTAATCTCGACGAAGCGACCAAGCTACTCGAAAAGGAAAAGTCCCAGTGACAATTTGGTGGTCGTGAAGGTTCTATCGCCACCGCATTTATCATTTGTTGTATTTTGCTGCGCCTCTTCGCGCGGCGGACTCTTACTCGCGCAAACCAGTCCTAAGGGAACATTCAAGGTTGAGCGTTCGACGAACGCGGGCGAACTCGGCTTGGACGACACGATACGAGATTTTGTCGTCTCGACTGCTCAAGCGCAGTTGCGACGGTCTCGAAACTGATTGGAAGCCGACGCTGAGCGAATGAAACGCATAACGATGACGCGGTGGAAAACTTGAGCGAACCATAAGTGCGTGATGGCCCAATTGCCCATTCTGCCGGTCGATCAGACACTACAGCTTCGGTGCTGACTGAAAGGCATGAATCGGATACATTGAACGCAAAGGAAGCACACTGCTTTATGAACAATTCCAGGAATATCTCCTGTTGCTCGTTCAATCGGTTGAACCAATCCCTGTTCGTCTTCACGGTGTGCGCGGTTGCGGCCCTCGCGAATGCCGCCGATCCGGATGACCAAATTTATGAAACATCGCCGGACGAACGTTTCGGGTTTCGAGATTCCTTCGCGGGCGCTGCAAAAACCGCGATTGACGTC
>WNGD01001000.1_pt1 | contig 30752 bp, 29 predicted proteins | sample 5400671 | NCBI WGS metagenome assembly WNGD01 (sample SAMN13153369, study PRJNA577476) | soil metagenome | isolation source: 40 cm soil or saprolite under grassland replicate 2 | place: USA:California | collected 2016-06-15
TGCTACCGTCACGGGAAGCATAGAAAGATTTCCCTATATTCAACATTACACGTCTGGCGCGCCGTGTTTTTACGCAATTTTTATTAGAGAGCTTATACTAAAGAATACTATCTACCCATAATTCCTATACCGTATGTAGTTATGCTATGACAGTCTCCACTACAGTGTATACTGATTTACACAACCTCTTATTTGTGGATAGGGGGCGACGCCAGTTGTAGAGGAGACGAAGGGTATGCAGGTGAAACAGGAAAAGACACAAGAAGAAATCATCCGGGAGCTGCAAAGGCAGGTGGATGAACTCACTACCACCAACCTTTTGTTGCAGGATCAACTGGCGCATAAAGAACAGTTTATCGCTATGATTGTGCACGAGCTACGTGGGCCACTCTCCCCTATAATTAATTATGCCCAGATGATAGCACGGCATATCTATACTCCAAAAGATGAAGGCGCAACGCCCCAACGCAACGCGGCATTACTGCGTCAGACGAACATCATCATTGGCCAGGCACGCCGTCTGACACGCCTCGTCAACGATCTTCTCGACTCATCCCGTCTCACTTCAGGCCAGTTTACCCTCATACGCGAAACGTGCGATCTCGTCGTTTTAGTAAACGAGACTCTGGAGCAGTTGCGGCCCGTTGCACCGTATCACACCCTGATTGCCAATGTGCCCGCTGCCCCGGTCGTAGGGAACTGGGATTGTGAGCGTCTTCAGCAGGTGCTGGGCAATCTGCTCGATAATGCCATCAAATACTCCGATGAACATACAATCGTTACCGTGAGTGTCCAGCCTATGCAAGAAATTGTTCGTGTCAGCGTGCACAACATGGGCGCAAGCATTCCATCATCCGAGATCGGTCAGCTCTTCCGTCCTTACACGCGATTAGAGGGAGCGAACAAGCGTCAGGGTTCGGGCCTGGGACTCTATATTACCAGGTTGATTATCGAGGCTCATGGTGGGACGTTGCGCCTGGAGCCGAATACGGAAGAGTGCTCCGCAGAAGGTTCGTGCGGCACGACATTTTCCTTCGATTTACCGCTATAGTTAATGCGCATTGACCGGGCTTGAGCGATAGTTCCATACCCTTACCTGTACAAACAGACAGGTTTTTTCCAGATAGTTCTCTCTGCCCCAAAAACTGTTGAAACTGGCGGTACGCTTTGCTCCTGATGTGGGTATACTTCCTACTGTGCAGAGGAACCTACCAGTAGCGGATCAGCGACTGTCGCCACGCTGATTGTGGAACCCGGCGCGGTGACAGCCGTGCGACAGAACTCCTCCACCTGTGTTCGTCGTCAGCAAGCGAGGCAAGACGATGAAGTGCGTGAAATGTTCTCTCGTGACGCGCTATCGGATATGGCGTCGATGGTTCGCGCTGGCAGGGGAACTCGATCGTGCATCCCTACTTGATGCGTGATTACATAACAATGAGGAGGGAACAAAACATGGGACAGTGGGCCTACAAGGTTGTTTATATTGATTATCGTGGGCGCATCTCTTCCGAGGGTCAGGAGACATTAATCGGCAATGAGAGGCGCAGCGCCTTTGCGCGCCGCTACCTGAACAATCTGGGACGAGAGAACTGGGAGCTGGTCGGCATTCAGCCACTGACCTCGAACTCCGCCTACTACATCTTCAAGCGTCCGGCGCAGGAGAGCGACTACGCCGAACCGGCACCCGCGGCAGCCGCGCAGGAGGCCCCGCCGGCTCAGGGAACTGCAGGTGGCACGCCTACAATCGAAACGGCCTGAACCTGCCCTAAAGAAGAAACAGACGACCTGTCGTAAGCCACCAACAGGTCGTCTGTTTCTTCCTGGGAGAGACAAGCGTACAGAACAACAGAAACGTCGTTTGTCTCTACGTATGTCTATTCTGCAGAGCGAACTGCTCAAACATAGCCTCCCACACCTCCTGGTTCTCAAGGCGTTCGCGGGGATTGGCAACACGAGCGTTAATCGACTCGAAGAGGCTACATAGTAAGCGATGGAGCACCATCGTCGCCTCATCGTAGAAGCCCTCCGCCTTCTGCATATCGCCGCTGAGCACCTCGTAACTGAGCGCGGTGAAGCTCTCGACGTCGATGTGATTCTGCTCGACCTGGAACTCGTAGGAGCCCATATTGCACAGATTCTCGTTGACCATCAATGTACGCAGCGTATTGGGGTCCAGTCCAGCGCCGTTTGCACGCCACATCTCCACCAGAGCCTGCATCGTCCAGTTGACAAATTCGACCAGAGCGGGGAGCTGATCCATCGGCGTACGGCGCTTCACCCACTCCTGCTCCATGCGACTGATCAGATTAAGAAGTTCGAAGTCTTCCAGGCGCATCTTTTCGGCGGGTGCGGGCAGATGTACTTTATGACCATTACTGGTATACTGGCTGCTCGCGCGCATATCCTGCTGCTGGGCGATCAGCAAGAACTTCTGTTGAAAGAGCTGCTCAAGCTCGCGTGCCACATCTAACTCGGGACGGCGCAGCGCACTGGCGATACGACGCACCCTGTGATAGAGGTTGACATGCGTGAAGAGCTCCAGCGTGCGCATATCGAAACGCATAGTGTAAGGAATAGCCGGTGACATGACCAGCGCTGTACGCATCCCCTGAGGCAGCGATCGTATCAAGCTATCCCATTCATCGCAGTAACGGATCATCTCCATCGTAACACGCACGACTTCAATGTCCAGCGAGAGCTCTTTATAAGGGAGCAGTTTGTAGACGCTGGGACTGGGAATAAACTCGTAGGTGCCATCTTTCCACAGCGCCAGCTCGCGCGCGGTCCACAGCGCCTTTGTACGCAGCGCATCCTTCAATTGCTTTTCAGAGATTGCCCCGCGTGCCACCAGCCGTTCGCCGATACGCTTGCCGAAGGGGTCCTGCAGCTGTTGAGAGAACTCTTCTTCAATAAGGTGTTGTGTCGTCATGCCCAACTGCTGCAACACATCGCCCAGCGTCAGCGCGCCGGGATCGAACTCGGAGCAGTTGGCCAACTTGCCTTCATTGAAGTAAATAATGCCCATGCGCCCGTTGCTCTGCTTGAGATTGATGGCGCCTGTCATTCCCCCCAGCTCCATTACCTGCAAGACTTCTACCAGGCCAAAGTCCTTGAGCAAGCCGGACAGCACCGTACCTGTGGTCATACTGCCCCCGTGAGCCTGAACGCTTCAGATGCACTACCGATATCTGTTTGTAGCATGTGACTTAAAACCTTGTCATAAGAGAAAAGCAGCTCTCAACATAGAGCGCTGTACTCAGCATTATAACACACGATACCCCTCAAGAGGTTTCAACATCAAGCAAGCCGGGTAGGCGCGGGCCGTCCTCTTTTTTACCTTGCCAAATTATCTTTGTACAGCGAAGTATACATGTATATATGCGCATTGGTCAATATATACGCATTGGTCAAGGCAAATGAATGAGCAATGGGGCACCATTCCCTACACATATTGCTATATTGCAAGAAGCATGCCAGCAAGTGTGCTATTTGTGTGTAGCACACTCTATATATTGCTACGACCCAGGCGATGTGATATGCTCATCTCACTCAAATACTCTCTCATTAAAGGAGTTTCATGATGTCGAACTGGGAATACTGCGCACTCTCCAACGACGCGACCAATCTGTATTTTTTTCAATATCAGAACACCGGGATGTACAGCGATAGCCGCCAATATAACGTCAATCTGTGGGCGGCATCGATCGCCACCCTCGGATCGATCGGGTGGGAAGTGGCAAACATCTCGCACACGCCCGGCGAGGTTACCTGGTATTTCAAACGCACCATTCAGCAGGATAACAAGCGGTTTGCTTTACCATAACGTGAAACCATGTGGAGTGCGACATGCATGAGCATGGCGCGAGCAAAGAAGGGACAAGAGACCATTTTGTGCTCAACCGTGTGCTGTTGTATGTGTGGGCACAGTAGTCAGAAAGGAGGGTGTGTCATGCAAGAGAGAGCTATCGTAGCGGCCAAAGAAGGGCGCTGGATCGCCTGTGCTGGATGTGCGTATGTTGTTGCCTGGCTCGTGGGCCTTGCCATCGGCCTGGCAACCTCCTCTCCAGGGCCCACAGACTCCATCTCCACGATGGGAGCCTACTTCAGTTCTCATCGTGAGGTGGCGATGATCCAGGCGTACCTCCTTGACGGCATCGCTGGGGTGTCGCTCATCGTGTTCGCGGCGGCTCTGCGCAGTGCCTTGCGCAGGTTCGAGGGCGAGAGCGCCACGGTGTCAAGCATCCTCTTCGGGGCGGGTGTGGCTGCGGGCACGGTGTCTCTCCTGCAAGGGCTCTTCACGCAGGTCCTTGCCGACCATGTGGCAGCGATGGGGAGCCCCTCGGCGATCCGGACGCTCTTCGACCTGAACAACGAAGGCGATACGTATAAGTTGTTGGCGCTCGGTGTGTTCCTTGGAGCCACCGCTCTCCTCATCTTCCGCACGCACGCCCTGCCCCGATGGCTCGGCTGGGTCGGTGCGGTGCTGGCTCCGCTGCTCGTGGTTGCGGGTTGGAACTTCGCGCTGAGCCCCTCTGTCCAATTCGCCGCCTATGCTGTGCTCTTGCTGGTGCTGCTGTTGTGGGTAGCATCTGTGAGTGTGGTCAGTATACGACGCACCATGTGAGGAACCAGAGCAGGAGCAGCGCGTAGGCGATGCGACGCGTCCAGGTGAGTTTGCCGCCTCTCCGGCTCTGTAGCTTTTAGGAAAGGAAGAGCCAAATGAATAGTCAAAAACCGCTCCTCGTGGCTCCCAATGATACGAACGAAGTTCGCAGGCGCTTTTCAGAAAAGCGCCTGTCCTGGTTTCCTGTCATTGCCTTTTTGCCTGCACGATTTTTCTTTGGATGGAAGTCCTGACCAGACGTGTCTGGTTGGCTGGGGTCATTGTCGTGTTGTTTTGGGGCATCCAGCACTTCGTCATTCCGTTCATACCAGATGGGAAGTACCTCATCTCAAGATACATTATTGCGTCGGTGACTGTGGGTGGTTTGGCCCTCATTTTCTTGCTTTGGGGTAGGCGCATGATACCAGCAATCATCGTCCATTATCTAAGTGATGTTGGGACTGCCCTACTCGCAGCTTTTCTTCTGCATAGATAGGAGGACACCGGCCAATCCAGCCGGATTATCTTTACCGACCAAAATCCGATTCACCACGCTCTACAAAATAGCAAGCAAAGCTCTCTATACACCCCCTTAAACCATGCTATAATCACCAATATGAGCATCAAAAATCGAGTCGCAATCATCACAGGCGCGGGTCGCGGCGTCGGGCGCGCGACCGCACAACTCTTCGCACGCGAGGGCGCGCAGGTCGTTCTCTTCAGCCGCACACTGTCACACCTGGACGAAGCCGCTGCCAGCATCGGCGGCGCGGACGAGCGTCCCCTGGCGATTGCGGGCGATGTCTCGCGTGAAGAGGACGTGCAGGCGCTGTTTCACGAGGGGCGAGAGAGGTATGGGCGGGTAGATATTCTCGTCAACTGCGCGGGCCTGGTGGCTGTACGTCCCTTCGCGGAGATGGATACGGCTACCTGGGACCGTGTGCTGGGGGTCAATCTGCGCGGCACGTTTCTGTGCTGCCGGGAGGCGTTCCGCGTTATGATGGAACAGAAGCAAGGAGTCATTATCAATATATCCTCGCTATCGGGCGTGAAAGGCGTGGAGAAGTTCCCCGGCTTGAGCGCGTACAATGTCTCGAAGTCGGGCGTGGCGAGCCTGACCGAGATCCTGGCGGTGGAGGGCAAACCGCACAATATCCGTGTCTGCGCGGTCAGTCCCGGCGCCGTCGATACCGAGATGCTGCGCCAGGCCGCTCCCCACCTTAAGGCGGGAATGACGCCAGACGATATGGCGCAGATCCTCCTCTTCCTGGCCGACGATTCGGGCAGGATGCTGAGCGGCAGCAATATCGAAATATTCAGTAACGCGTAACCGCAAGGCCGGATCCGTTCCTCGCTCGGACAGATCTGTGCATAGGAGTTAACTATGGTCTACCTGACGAGACGTGTGACCTTTAGCGCGGCACATCGTCTGTGGAGCGAGCATCTTTCCGAGGCGGAAAACTACGACATTTACGACAAGTGCGCCAATCCGAACGGTCACGGCCATAACTACATTTTGGAGGTCACGGTGCGCGGCGAGCCAGATGAGCGCACGGGGATGGTGTTGAACCTGACCGATATGAAGAGGATTATCAACGAGCAGGTGATAGAGTGCGTGGATCACAAGCACCTTAATTACGATGTGCTCTGGCTGGAGGGGATCGTGCCGACCACCGAGATGCTGGCGATTAAGTTCTGGGAACGCCTGGAGCGCGGCTTCCCGCCCGGTCTGCTGTACGAGGTGAAGCTGCACGAAACCGAAAATAATACCGCGTTCTATCGGGGTGAGGCATGAGGATCGCGCTGGTCGCTCCGCTCGTTACCACTATCGCCCAACCATACGTGGGCGGCTCTCAGGCGCTGGTGGCGGAGCTTGCAAGAGGTCTGCTCCAACGCGGGCACCAGGCGACGCTCTTCGCCAGGACGGGCTCCTCAGTGTCGGGCGTGACGATTGAAAGTCTGGATGTGCCGGAGTCGGTACGGCCCGCGAACTTCTCCCGCTCAGACCAGGAGCGCCCGCTCGACGATGGTTTCTTCACCCAGAGCAATCTCTTCCTGCAACTATTCCTCGCGTTGCAGCGGCGACACGACGAGTTCGATATCATCCATGCGCACGCCTTCGACTGGCCCGCGTTTGTCTGCAGCGCGCTCGTCCATAATGTGCCGATTCTGCATACGCTGCACCTGCCCGCCGTGTCACCTGAGATCAACGAGGCGCTGCGTGTGCTGCACCAGCAGGGCCATCCTCTAACGCTGATTACGGTATCCCACGCCTGCGCCCGCACCTACGCCGCCTATACACCGCTCGATGCCATTATCTACAACGGACTGGACATCGAGGCCATTCCATTCGCCGCTCACGTACCCGCCGACGCGCCACTGCTCTTCGCAGGCCGCATCGCACCCGAAAAGGGCGTTGAGGCCGCTATAGAGATCGCGCTGCAAGCTAATCAGCACCTCTTGCTGGCGGGCGGCATCTACGATCGGGACTACTACGAAGGGCGCATCGTACCGCTATTGGAGCAGGCTGGCGAGCGCGTCAGGTTCCTGGGTCAGTTGGAGCATGCGGCGCTATGGCCGCTCATGGGCCAGGTGCGCGGCCTACTCTTTCCGATCGCGTGGGATGAGCCTTTCGGACTGACGGCGGTCGAAGCTATGGCGGCTGGCACGCCGGTCATCGCCTTCCATCGTGGTGCCGTTGGAGAGATCATCCGTCATGGGGAGACGGGCTTCCTCGTTGAGCCGGGCCATATCGAGGAGGCCGCCGCCCTGGTCGATGAATTGCCGCGTCTCTCTCGTGCCCGGTGCCGCGCACATGTCGAGCACCACTTCTCATTCGGGCATATGCTGGATGAGCATGAGCGTGTTTATGCAGCGTTGCTGGCAAAGCCCTCGAAAAAATCATGAATTTAAAAAATGGAGAGATAGCGCTCGATCTCCCAGTTATGCACCTGCTGGCAGTAGTCTATCCACTCGATACTTTTCGCGTCGATGAAGCCCTCGTAGATGGAGTCGCCCAGCGTCTCACGCACCAGAGCATCCTCGCGCAGTCCTTCCAGCGCCTCGCCCATCGTAGCGGGGAGCAGGCGGGCGCGGGAGCGCAGGCGTTCACCTTCATCCTGCAGGAAGAGATTCTCATCCATAGCCGGTGGCAGAGTCAACTTGCGCTGTATGCCGTCCAGCCCGGCGCGCAGCATCACGGCGAGAGCCAGGTACGGATTGCAACTCGCGTCGGAGCAGCGTAGTTCGATGCGCATTGATGATTGCGGATCGTTGCTGGGCCGTGGAACACGGATCAGCGCCTGGCGGTTCACGCGTCCCCAGTTGATGAAGACAGGTGCCTCGAAGCCGCGAACCAGGCGCTTGTACGAGTTTACGAGGGGTGCCAGGACGACGCACATCCCGCGCGCGTGTGCAAGCTGACCGGCGATAAAGCAGCATCCGACCTCGGAGAGGCCATACTCGGCCTGCTCATCGACGAAGGCGTTCTTCCCCGTCTCGCTGCTCACCAGTTGCTGATGAATATGCAGCCCGGACCCGTTGATTTTATAAAAAGGCTTGGGCAGGAAGGTCGCGTAGAGGCCGTGCTGGGCGGCGATCGACTTGAGGACGTAGCGGGCCGTCATCAGACCATCGGCGATATGTAGAGCGTTGCCGATCTCGAAGTCGAGTTCGTGCTGACCGGCGGCGACCTCGTGGTGGCTGGCCTCGATCGTGATGCCCATATGTTGCAGGGCGTGCACCATCTGGCGGCGCACGACTGTAGCCTCGTCGGTCGAGAGGTCAAAGTAGCCACCGTGATCGCGCGGCAGCGGCAGCGGCGTCTTGCCCTCAAAGCGCAGGAGGAAAAACTCTAATTCGGGCGCTACGTGAAATTTGAAGCCCATCTCGTGCGCCATCTCTACTGCGCGCAGAAGCGTGGCGCGTGGGTCGCCGTCGAAGCGCTCACCATCGGGCGTACGCACGTCGCAGATGACGCGCGCCACCAGTTCCTCGTCATCGGACTCCTCGTCCAGCGGACGATGCATCTCGGGCGCGTGGGCTGGACGCACCTTGCCTGGCAGAATAGCGAACGTCGATAGGTCGGGGTAGAGATACATATCGCTCTCGGCTATGCGTGCAAACCCTTCGAGGGAAGAGCCATCAAACCATTTACCGTGCGCAATACAATCGGCGAACTGCTCCACAGGAATAGTGACACACTTCGCCATGCCAACAACATCAGTAAATTCCAGATTTATATAGCGCACATGCTCTCGCTCAAGCGTTGCCAGGACCTGGTCCTGTGTCACATTGTGCTGCCGTCCTGCCATAACCATATGCTCCTCTCTGTAGAGCCGTCTAAAGTCCACACCGTAGCATTCTTGCATGTCTACGCTTCATCTGTCAAGACGGGACAATCGTCGTCTGCACTCCCCCTAATGGGCCTGTAAGCATATACTCATATATGGCAAGGTGTTATAATACGGATATGTCTGTAACGGGCAGACCACAGAGATACCGCAGCGAGTCGTGCTGTTTTTGAGATGAGGGGAATCCCGCTTTATGGCGAAGAAAATACTGATAATGGACGATGATCCAACGATTGCTGATCTGCTCACAGAAGCCCTGGCCGATGAGGGCTATGAAACATATATGACGACGCAGAGTCTGCGCTTCTATGATGCTATGCGTGAACACCAACCTGACCTCGTACTGCTTGATATCATGATGCCTTACCTGGATGGTCGCGATGAGCTGAAGCTCATGGCGATGGCCGTCGATCACGTGGTTCCCGTGATTGTCGTGACCGCGTTGCTGGGTGTCGGCAACGAGGAGAGAGAGTTCCGCGAAGCAGGCGTCGTCCATATCGTGTACAAGCCTTTCGACCTCGACAAACTGGTCGATCTGGTGAAAGAGACAATCGGAGAACCCGAAGGAAAACATGCATGAGCGCCACTACTCCCACTGAGCGCGTCGCCCTTGATGCGATGGGCGGTGACAATGCTCCCGGCGAGATGGTGCTCGGGGCGATACAGGCAGCTCGCGAGTACAGAATGGGAGTCTATCTTGTGGGCCGCGAGGGTGCTATCCGCGCCGAGCTGGCGAAACACGATACCGCTGGCCTGGATCTGCCGATCATCCATACCGACGAGATGATCGAGATGGACGAGCATCCGGCCAATGCTGTACGGCGCAAAAAGAACGCTTCGATGACCATCGCGCTGCAACAGGTGCGTGATGGTGCGGCGTGCGGCGCCGTTTCCGCCGGCAATAGCGGCGCCATGATGGCCGCCTCGCTCTTCACCATGAAGCGCATTGCGGGCGTGGATCGTCCGGCGCTCGGCGGCATCTTCCCCACGCGGGATGGCATCTGCCTGGTGATCGATATTGGCGCTAATACCGATTCTCGACCCGAGTATCTGCAGCAGTTTGCGCTTATGGGCTCTATCTACCTAGAGCGTATCTTCAATGTGCGCTCTCCTCGCGTCGCCCTGCTGGCAAATGGCGAGGAGGAGTCGAAGGGCAATCAGCTCGTGATCGATACGCACCAGCTCCTCAAGAAGAGCGCCTCAACGCTTGGCCTCAATTTTATCGGCAATGTCGAGGGGCGCGACATCCCTGCCGGCGGCGCAGACGTGATCGTCTGTGACGGTTTCGTGGGGAATGTGGTGCTCAAGCTGAGCGAGGGGCTGGCCGAGACATTGCTTGGGCTGATCCGCACCGAGATGACCAGTTCGCTGCCGAACAAGCTTGCCGCTGCCGTTCTGCGCCCCGGACTGCGCAAGGTCGGTCGCCGCCTGGACTACGCCGAATATGGGGGCGTCCCGCTGCTTGGCGTGAATGGCTCTGCGATCGTTTCGCATGGTCGCTCCAATGCGAAGGCGATCAAGAATGCGCTGCGCGTTGCGCGTCAGACCGCAGAGACGGGCGTTGCCGCCGCTATTGCGGACGGCCTGGCGAAACTTGGCTCGCGTGAGGACAGGACGCAGGCGGAGGTATAAAAAAATCATGAGTGATCCCGATATCTCTTCAGCAGATCCCTTCTGAAGAGATATCGGGATCACTCATGGGATATAGTCAAGACTTCTACAGTGTTTTCTTATGACGTTTGGCCGCGCCACCCATCTTTCCGATGCGACTGTAGAAATCTGGATCTTGCCGCTGTTTTGTCATATTACCGCCCTTCTTACCCATCTCCGAGAAGTGGTCGGGGCCGTATTTGCTCACATTGGCCTTTCCGCCTTTGCGAGCGATCTGGCGGTAGTACTCGCTACCGCGTTTCTCCTTCAGTGTGGTTCCTCCCTTTTTTCCGATACGGCGATAGTAATCCTCTCCGTACTTGTCGCGGACCGTACTGCCCCCTTTACGGCCCGCCTCCGTAGTGGTCATGGGCGTGGGTTTCTCTTCTTCGTCTTCAGGCAACATGGCTAACCCCTTCTCCCGGTTTCAAACCCAGGCATAAAATGTAGGCGCTTATAAAGTGTTCTGGGAGCATCATTACGATTCCCAACCTCCTTTATCCCAGCACATCTAAAACGGAGCATCCGTAAATGCCCCAACAATGCAGAGTTACTGCTCGTACATTATAAAAAACAGCTTAATACGTTGTCAACAATGCAGACAATCGTGTTACTGCTGAGTAGTTAAATCTCCTACTTTATTCAATTTGAGGGCTGGACAAATGCCGGGCGAGGTTCTATACTAAAGAAGAAAAACTGTGTCATTGTGTGTCTCAAGGAGCAATGAATAGACATGGGCGAGAGAGAAAAAAGGCGGTTCTCGTCGAGTGGACGCAAAAAAAACTTTAATGGATGGGCCGCTCCTGGAACACTTATCCCCGTTCCTATGCACGACTCCCCTGCGCCCTATCGCCGTCCGTCTATCCGGCAGGAACCATTCTGGTTGCGCTTCGTGGCGTGGCTACGCTACTACAGTGTGCAGTTCCGCTGGGATGTCGAGCGTCGCCTGGCGCGTCTGCTGCACCGGCATTGGGGCGACCAGCATTAGGATCTTTCTTATAGACTAAATGATCGTTATGCAGGGCGCTAAAGCGTGTCCTCTCCCATATGGGGTTGATCGAAGGCCAGGTCGCCGGTGCGTCGAATATGTGGCAACTGTACATGCTGCAGCTCTTCAGGAATCTTGCCGTGTCTCCGGCGCGCCAGTCTTAGCTTATAACGGCGCTCTTTCGCTTCTTTGAACTCGATGGACAGGCGCCGGTACAGCTCTTCCCATTCTCCTAGCACTTGCAGGCAATCGTGCTTTGCGATGATGTTCAGGCTCTCCTCGCCCATGCGAGTGCGCATATCCACGTCGTCCACCAGAATATCTATGTAGCGCGCCATCTCTTCGCTATCGCCGGGCTGGAACAGGAAGCCGTTCTCATCGGGGTGAACCAGTTCCGGAAGCGCCCAGGCGTCGGCGGCGATAACGGGCAGGCCGCATGCCATCGCTTCCATGGTAGCCAGGCTCTGGAGCTCGGCCTCCGAGGGGATGACAAAGATGTCCGAGGAGCGGCGCAGGAGAAGCAGATCCGCGTCCCGTACGAAGCCCAGGAAGCTGATGTGCTCGCCCAGTTGCAGCCGCTCGACCTGTGCCCGCAGCTCGGCCTCTGCTGGACCGTTGCTAACCAGGGCAAGGTGCACATGCCTGTTTTTGATCTTTGCCATCGCATCGATCAATACATCGATGCGTTTCTCTTCACTCAGGCGATTCACGTGGAGCAGTAGCGGGCGATCCGTCGGCAGCTTGAAGCGGCGCAGAATATCAGGATCGCGCGGGCCAGGCGAGAACTTCGCGAGATCGATGCCGTTGGAGATGGCTCTGGCGGGTGCGCGCAGGCCGTGATTATACAATAAATTGAGCGCCGTCTGCGTTGGCGCGGTCACATATTCGCAGCGATTGCAGAAGTGGACCAGGTACGAGTAGGTCACATTACTGACATATCTGCCGACCAGCGGTTCCGCGACCAGGGAATGGCTCATATTGACGGGCATATAGTGATTGGTAGCGATGACGGGCTTGCGTAGTCCGCCCCCCAGGAGTTGCGCGATATTCCCCAGCACAATCGGGGAGTGAATGTGGATGATATCGGGATCGCTCTTTTTAAGCAGGTTGCGCACGGGCACAAAGGGCAAGAATGGGATGCGCAGCCCTTCATAGGCGGGCCACTCGAAAGAAGAGAAGCGATAGACGTGCACCTTATCCTCTATGTGTCGCACGTCGCGCGTGCCATAGCTCGGCGCGACTACCCATACCTTGTGCCCGCGACTCGCCAGGTCCGCTGCCAGCCCGTGCGTAACCGTTGGTACACCCCCGATCATTGGTGGATATTGATCAGTCACAATCATGATGCGCATATGAACCGTCCGCGTCTCTACGTAAATGTAGGAAAGATAGTCGCACCTGCGAGTGCGAAACGAAACAGAAAACCAGGGCGATCGCGGAGATCATCCCTGGCTCCTACTATGTCACATTTATGTGAGATCTGTCTATGGCCTATTCTTCTGGCGTGGTGGCAGCAGGTACAGGCGTGGCTTCCGCCGGTGCCGCTGCGGCCTCCTCCGCTGCGGCCTCGGCGCGGGTGGCCGCGACCTTGGCGATGGGCTCCTCTGGATCTGTGACGAGCGTGTAGTTTGCGGGCAGCTTTACATCGCTAGCGTGCAGCGTTGCGTCGATCTCGGTGAGGGATGTAATATCGACATCGAGCGCGTCTACAATATCGGATGCTGTGCACTCTACCTCCAGCGCCTCCAGCAGGTGCAGCAGGACGCCGCCCTCGTTTTTCACCGCCGGTGACTCGCCGACGAAATGCAAGGAGACGCGCATGCTGATGCGCTCGGTCAAACTGACGCGGAAGAAATCAATGTGTACGATCTTGCCACTGCGCGGGTTGCGCTGTACGCGGCGAACGAGCGCCGTCTGTGTACTTGCATCTGGCAGGCGTAGCGAGATAATGCTGCGCACGGCCCCCGAGCGGCGCAGACGATCGAAGCTTATCTCGTCGATCTGTACCGCCTGCGGCTCCTGGTTATGTCCGGTGATATTGCCGGGGATCAGACCCGCTTTGCGCAGGCGTTTAGTGGCTTTGCCCATGATTGTACGTGGTGCTACCTCTAACTCTGTTTGTTGTCCCATACGAAAAACCTCTTTCTCTCATCCTCGCAGGGGTGGAATTAACCCTCTCTCTGCTGTAGTGTGTCCTGGTCATTGAGCCAGGGGAGTTGATCCCGCCCCTACGAGGCATATTTTTGTTAATGTTGTTTTCTTCGTGCATGGAAGAATTGCAACAGATCATTTGTCTCCATTGTATTCAATACGTCAATGGCGCGCAGCCAACCCTTGCGCGCTATCCCTATACCATAACGCATATCGTCTATTCCTGCAAGTGCATGTGCGTCCGGGTCAATGGGGATCTTGATGCCCTTGTTGCGCGCCTTGTGCACGAGGTGCCAGTCCAGGTCCAGCCGCGATGGGTGGGCGTTGATCTCGATGCAGACGCCATGCTCCGCCGCCGCGTCGATCACGGCGTCCATGTCCAGCTCGTAACCCGTCCGGCCCAGCAGGATGCGCCCGGTCGGGTGCCCAATGATATCGACATAGGGATTGCTGATGGCGCGTAGCATGCGCTTCGTCTGATCTTGCGGGGAGAGGTTGAAGTTGCTGTGGATGGAGGCGACGACGAAATCCAGGCTCGCCAGTACCTCATCGCTATAGTCGAGCGCGCCATCGCGAAGAATATCGCACTCGGTCCCTTTCAGTATGTGCAGGCGGCCCGCCAACTGCTCGTTCAGGCGGTCGATCTCTTCGCCCTGGCGGCGCAGATCATCCTCGCTCAGGCCACCTGCGTAGGCTGCGACCTTGCTATGATCGGTGATGCCCAGGTAGGCGTAGCCACGCTCGATGCAGGCGTCTGCCATCTCGCGCAGTGTGTTCTGCCCATCGCTCCAGTTTGTGTGGGCGTGCAGGACGCCGCGCAGATCATCCATCTGTACCAGCTTCGGCAGCTTATGCTGCGCCGCCGCCTCAATCTCGCCCATATCCTCGCGCAACTCGGGCTCGATGTAGTCCAGGCCGAGCGCCGCGTAGATATCGGTCTCGTCCTTACAGGGAACCAGCCCACCTTCCGCATCTTTCCCCTTGAACAGCCCGTAGTCGTTGATGGTCATATTCATCGCGAGCGCTCGCCTGCGTAGTGCGATATGGTGCTCGCGCGAACCCGTGAAGTGGTGAAGTGTATAGGGAAACTGGCTGTCGCTCACCACGCGCAGGTCCATCGCGATGCCCGTGCCCAGGACGACGCTTGATTTCGTTGTGCCCTTGCCTGTAATCGCCTGCACTCCTGGCTGTTGCGTGAAGAAATCCATAATCGCGTTGCGTACATCTTCGCCCGCGTCATCGGCAACGCTGAGCACCATATCGATATCCTTCACCGTCTCGCGCCGCCTGCGGATACTGCCGCCTACCTGCAGACGTACGATCCCTGGCTGCGTGACCAGCGCGGCCCGTATCTGCTCTGCCTCTGCCTCACCTATCGGATAGAGATAGCGACCTTCATGCTGCGCGAGCAAGGCGATGCCTTGCAGAATCTTGTCCTGCGTCTTCTTGCCGAAGCCTGGCAGGTGTGCCACGCGATTGTCTTTGCACGCCTGCTCTAGCTCTGGAATGCTGGTTACGTGCAGCTGGTCGTAGATGGCATTGATCTTCTTGGGACCGACGCCCGGAATGCGCAGCATCTCGAGTTTTATCGGGGGCGTGTTGGCGCGCAGCTCATCATAAAAGGCGATGTGGCCGGTATCAATGGCCTCCTCGACGCGCTTGAGTATCGTCGCCCCCAGTCCCGGCAGCCCTTTGAGCTTCCCTTCGTGGGCGAGCTGCATAATATCTCCGTCAAGGGAAGAGATCGTGCGGGCGGCGTTCTCGTAGGCGCGCACCTCGAAGACGCTGCTCCCCTCTTTCAGGGCCAGCAACGCGGCGGTCGACTCCAACAGTTGCGCTACTTGATTTTTATCCATCCATGTTCCTCCGGCCTCTTACTATGTAACGCAGGGACTAAGCCATTACGTCAAACGCATATCGAAAAATTCGGGTGCCTGTGCTATTACTTCGAAAGGATTACGCCCTTTGATATCACGATTCAGATAGCGCTTGCAGTCGTAGTGAACCATGAGCCAGCAGTAAAACTGTTCCGTGATGAAGACAGCGTCCCACGGTCGTTCCGGCATCATGTCCAGCACCTGATTGCATACGAAGCAGCGTCCCATGCCGGCCTCAACCGCGTTCTCGAACCATTGAAAGATAAACTGGTGGAGATCCTCCAGTTCCATCATCTCCAGGCTCGACGCGGGATAGCCGAAGAGCACCGGATCGGGGCATTCTCTAAAATCAGTACTGGCGCGACTGAGGGCCAGCACGGGAGCTTTAATGATGATCTTGATCTCATCGTTTTCCGGGTCCTGCGATGCCGTCACTACGTCGCTTAAGAGGAGCCCTTCGCGCTCAAACCAGGAAAGAAGTTCGTTTCGCATATCTTATTTTACAACACCTGTTCAATGCTTCTGTCCCCTGGCCCGTTTCCATCGTTCCTTCCACTCGCTCTCGTCGTACGAGGTAAGCGCGCGACCCTCTGTGCGCGCCATCGTCTCCATCGCCTGAAAGCGGCGCCGGAACTTGCGGTTGGCGCCGCGTAGCGCCTCTTCGGCGTCTATATGGAGCCAGCGCGCTATCTTGGCGACCATGTAGAGGAGATCGCCCATCTCCTCGAACTGTTCTGCTGGCGTAGTGGTCTGCTGCAACTCCTGCAGCTCCTCGGTCAGCTTGTCGTAGACGCCCTGCATGGTGGTGAACTCGAAGCCGGTCTTGACGACGCGCTTCTGGTATTCCTGGGCGACCATCAGGGACGGCAGCGCCTGGGGAACGCCGTCCAGGACGCTCTCTTGCTCCACGTCCTTGCCAGTTTTAGCGCGCTCCTGGCGTTTAATGGCCTCCCAGTTCTGCACGACCTGTCCCGCGCCATCGACCGCGATATCGCCGAAGATGTGTGGATGGCGGCGCAGCATCTTGGCGCTGATATGCTCGTAGACGTCGCCGAGGGAGAAGTCGCCGTCCTGGCGCGCAATCTCGGCGTGCAGATAGACCTGGAGCAGGAGGTCGCCGAGTTCCTCGGCAAGTTTCTCGATATCATTCTCCTCCAGCGTCTCTATGACCTCGTAGGTCTCTTCGATGACGTAGCGGATCAAGCTCTGGTGCGTCTGCTGGCGATCCCAGGGGCAGCCATCCGGGTCGCGGCGCAGGCGCATAGTAATATAGCGCAGCGTCTCCGGTACGCGCAGCGCCGTGAGTTCATCGACGGGCGGGACGTAGAGCGTGCTGAGATGATTGGCGTAACTGTTGTGGTCGAGTTCATAGAGCGGCATCTCGATGATGGCCTCCTCGCTATCGATGCCAGCCGAGCGCACAAGCTTCACTGCCCATTCGTCGGGATAGCACTCGCTCAGCGCTAGCTTGACCTCGCTGGCGAGGCGGCGATTGTAGACCTGCGTGACCAGCAGGGGGACGGTCGGGATGACCTTCCCGGCGATCTCGTGCGCCTGCAATGCCGCGAGATTGGTCGCGTCGACCATCTGCAGGCCAGCGTCGAACGGATCGACCTCCAGCGCCGTACAGATCGGCTCAATGAACGAAAGACCTGCTATAATAGTAGTGCTTAGATGACGCTCGCGCGCTAATCGTAGCAGTAGTTGCACGGAGGACTCGCCGATCAGGGGATGCCCCGGCACCGCGTAGAGAAGCGGCCCCTGGCCCGCCAGGTCGCAGAGCTCCTCTGCGATGCGCTGGTACAGGGTGCTCCATTCCGCCGCCTCGTTGTAGAGTCGATCGAACGATTCTATACATAAAGCAGGTAGGGCGGCCTGCAGCGGCTCTACGGTGGGATGGATCAAGGTACGAAAGTAGACGATCTGTTTATTGGAAGCGGCCTGCGTCAGGCGTGCCAGCGCCTCCTGGGTAAGATCCTGGATGCTACCGGGACCGAGACCCAGAATGGTAATTGCCGCGTTAATTGTTTGAGTCATGGAAAAAAGAGTCCTCTCTGCTCGCTGTCAACGGCTTATAGTTGCTAGATAGTGTAGCGGGTGGGCCTGTGAGTGTCAATGAAGCGATTCTGGCAAAAATAGCATTGTCGAATGGATGACAACGTGTTATGCTAGGTTATGTAGTAAGAAAACAGCGCTTATCTTATTTACCAGTTCGAGCAACATAAGGAGGATCATATATGGCGTCAGATGAAAGCTCACTACCAACCTGCCCGATATGCAACCAATCAGACCAGGTAAAAACTTTGCAGGCCGCGTTCGATTCTGGGGTAACGCGTGCAGCACCGCCGGATATGCCGGTCAGAAATGTATCTATGATAAAATATATCCTGTCCGGCGGAGTCGCTATTGGTATCTGTATGTTTCTGGTCATTGTACTCATTGGGTCAGAGTCAAACCTGAATATCATCGCCCAGTCTGTTCTTCTCGTGCTCGCCTTTATCTGTATTGTCACCGTGCTGGTCATCTCCTACATCGCGTTCCAGCGGGTGGTGCAGGGTGACGCCGAAGCAACGGTACAGTTTCCCGCGTGGGACCGTGCTATGAATACCTGGAAGAGCCTGTATTATTGCGCCCGCAACGACGTTGTATTTGATCCCGCGACGAACGAGGTTGTCCCCGAAGAGAAACTGGCCCTTCTGCGCACCCTGGACGAGAAGCAGGCAACGATAGAGTCGGCGCCGATGGCGAGGTAGGGGGAGAACAGCCCCCTACTTACTTTTGCTGAGTGACCTGTTTCGCCGGAAGAGCCTCCTTTTTCCGTAGAATCAAGTGCCTCGGCGAAGCTTTGCGTATGAGTGCTGCCAGATGTATCTGCTCTGTCAGGTCGCGCCGGGGGCGTCCGAGCGTTCTGTGCCGAGATACAAGCTTTCCCTCTACTAAAAAGGCGATGACAGCCTCGGCAATGCTGGGGGCTGCCAGCATGGGTGCGCTGTGATTGGCTGGAATCACGATATCGTTGGGACGTAGACGGCGTGGGCGCGTTGTCAGTCGGTCCCGACCGCCCCAGATAAAGAGTGTGGGGAGCGGGGGCAGGACAAAGGGTGCGCGTCCTTTCCCAGGCATCTCACAGAGTGTGCGGATCAGGATGTCCAGTTGCTGCAACTCGATCTCGTTTTTCCATGTGTGTGTATAAGCGTGTGGGCGACCGTTGAAGCCAAATGCCAGAATCAGGCTGTAGAGGCGCCAGTTCGAGAAGACCCATTGCCTGACGGTGGGCTGGGGTGTATTTTCGAGTAGGCGCAGGAAGAGCGACCGGATCTCTGATAGGTAGATGGGGCAGAGGAAGATCGCGCGCTCGATAGAGTGCGGATAGCGTTGTATGTATGCCTCGGCTACTCGTGTACCCGAGGAATAGGCCAGCAGCGACCACTGCTCTATCCTCAGTGATTGGCGCAGTTCTTCGATCGCGTCGGCGCATGCCGGGTAGTATGGCCTGTCACAAGCGATCTCCGGTGAGCCTCCAATGCCCGGTAATTCGATCATAATCAGTTGAAAATATGGTGTGAGCAAAGGTGCAAGGTTTTCCCATATCGCGTACGTCACACCCCAACCGTGAATGAGCAGGAGTGGTAATCCACTGCCTTCCAGTCGATAGCGTAGCATCGTATAGTTCTTTCATCCTCGTTCCTGACGTAGTAGTTGAGAGGGACACCAACACATATATGACAACGAAATTCGTAGCCGAAAGGACACCAGCACTACTAATGATAGTATATGAGGGCCAGGATGCGGCGTAACATACTCCTGCTTACGTCCAGAACAGGAGGCGGCCATGTAAGCCTCGCCGAAGCCCTGCGTGATCGTCTTGAGCGGGACTACACGCTTGAGATCGTCGATCCGCAACCGCGCTTCTTTCACCTGCACTATCGCCTGGTCAGCCGCTACGCCCTCTGGCTCTGGTCGGCGGAGTTCCGTCTGAGCGATACGCCGCAGAAGGCCCTGTTCGCGCACCGCCTGTTTACACGCCTCGTCGAGCGCGAACTCACACGAGTAATCGAGCGCGTCCAGCCCGCTATGATTATCACAACCTACCCTTTCTTGACGTATGAGGTCGCGCAAGTACTTGAGCGCAGCAATGCGCGTATTCCTTTCGTTATGCTTTTCTCCGATCCCAACGGCGTGCACGCCTCCTGGCTGACCGAACGGCGCGCGACAGTTGTCCTGGCGACGACGCGTGAGACGTATGAGCAGGCGCTGGCGGCTGGCTTCGCCATCGAACGCCTCTTCATGGTCGGTTGGCCTGTACGTCGCCAGTTCTCTCTTGCCGCCTCCGAGAACCGGCGTATAGAGATGCTTGAGCGCCTGGGGCTGGACCCGGAGCGCTTCACCGTCTTCTTGCAGGGCGGTGGCGAGGGTGCTGCGCAGTTTGGGAGCACCGTAGAGCGTGTGCTGGCGCTCAGCCAGGACCTGCAGGTGATTCTGGCTACAGGCACGAACCAGGCGCTTCTGGCGCGCTTCAAAACGGCGCGCAACCTCTATGCCCTGCCCTTCACAAAGGAGATCGCTCCCTACATGGCCGCCGCCGACGTGATCATGGGAAAGGCGGGACCAAACATCCTCTTCGAGTCCGTAGCGCTGGGTAAGCCATTTATCGCCACTGCTTATATCCCCGGTCAGGAGCAGGCGAACCTGGAGTTCATCCAGCGTCACCAGTTGGGCCGGGTTGCGCTAGATGCAGAGCAGCAGAGCGCCCTGCTGTTAAAGCTGCTCGCCAACCGTAGCGAGCAACAGGCGCTGGCGGCAACCGTCAACGCCTATCGGGAGTGGAACGCCACCGCAAACGACGCTATTGTGCCCCTCCTGAAGAATCTGCTCACGTAGGTGCCTTCATCATAAACTATAGCAGATCGTCGTCATTGGAGTGGTGCACGTTCAGATCGGGTCGCGTTTCGTCGCTATAAAGCTGGTTCTTGCTTATCCGTTCTTCGTTCTTGCGCGCCTGCTCGTATAAATTTTGCGCGGCCCGTTTCGCATCGAAGCTCACCTTATCCCTATAGGCGGGATCTTGCGCAACCAGTTCGAACCGCGCGGCGAGACTGCGGATAGTATCTGGATCTGTCACCGTGCGATTCTGTACGGCTTTATATGCCTCGATAAGCACTTTCTCGTTTAGAAGGTCCGGTGGACTACTGGCGACCGCAGGGGACGCAGGCACAGGTGCGGGCACCACCTGCGTCGGTTCCTCCGCCAGCCCGGCGTTGGCTGAGCCGTTCTTCTGCTTGCCTGCTGCCACTTTCGGTTGATTGGATGGCGCGGGCTGGCTGCCAGGCGCCTTAGCTGGCTGTGGCGCTGGAGAGGGAGCTGGATTGATCACCTTAGTCGGCATATCGACAATGGAGTCAGCCTCGACGATGGTGGCACCGTGCGGCGCAAGGGAGACATCGAGGATGCGTACCCAGTTGACCTGTACGCCCCAGAGCGCAACGCGATCCCTTATCATTTGAAATAGATATGCGTTAACCCTATCCAGGGGCAGAGTACTCTCATCATCGTCGTACGTTAACGGGCGCGAATGTAGGCCCTGTGGCCAGGCGAAAAAATCATCCGGTGTGAACATCGTGGCGATGCTCTGAATGGCAGCCAGGACGAGTTCTTTCAGGCTATTCTCCCACTGATCGACCTGGGTCACGGCGATGTACGCATCATCGGGCGGCAACTGATACGAGATCGTTGCGCGCAAGACTACGTCCTCGTCGCGCGAGAGCTGCACCTTTTGTAGCGGACAAGCCCATTGCTTCTCACCTACGTTTAACTGGTGCACCACCTTTTCCCACGGCATGAGAATATTGAGGCCCGGATAGAGGGTGCGGCTATATTTGCCGAAGGAGTAGACGATCTCCACGTGGCCTTCCGCAACCGGGCGAAAGTAGAAGCGCACCAGCACGACAGAAATAATGAGCAGCACCACCAGGAGCACAAGCGTTGGAATGGGTCCGAAGATGGCGAAACAGCCGACGAGCAAGAAAAGGAAGAAGCCGCCGATAGTAGCGAGTATCCACAACCCGTTATCAGAGCCTGCGTAGTAGACGCCCACGGCCTGTGCCAGCGCCACCGCGATAATGACGATAATGACGGGCCAGAGACCTGCAGGTGGGATATACGCCCTCCCTGAAGCGATAAGAGGTAGCACGAAGAGACAGGTAAGAGCCCCGAAGATCAGTGGCGTGATGATCAGTGCTATGTATTGCCCGAACTGTCTAAGCAGTTTGAGAGGAGTAGAGGCAGGCTCCGGTCCCGCTTGCTCATCCTCGTAGTCCTCATCCTGTGCGAAGTCGGGCTCCTCTAATAAAGGCAATGCCTCCTCATCTTCAAAAGCGGATTGAGGAGGCAACTCATCATATTCAAACTGATGAGCATGTTCAAGCGATTGGCCCCAGTTTGGATCACCAGAACTGTGCCATCCTGGTTCCTTCCCGTCTGACGACATAGGTATTAGCACCTTCCTCTCATCTCATCACCAAAACTAAGAATGTCCTTATTGCATTTTCACTTGACCTCTCAGGGTTTCGTGTGTATCCTTCTCTTAGGAGGCAGCGGCAGATGCCTGTATTCCTTTACGACCCGTTTGAGGGTACTGAAATTATAGCCTCTTCTTTATACCACAAGAGCTACAGCCGCCACCACCGCTTCCTCCTTTGGTGCCGCAACTGCCACAGCCACCGCCCGTGCCGCAACTGCCACCACCGCACCCTCCTTTGGTGCCGCAACTGCCACAGCCACCGCCCGTGCCGCAACTGCTGCGTTCCTCTTGTGCGTCTACTGGTACCTGGATCGTCACGCCGCTCTCAAGCATCACCTCGACGGAATTTTGTGGCACGTTGACCGAGACGACCTTGCCAGTGCCGCTGGGTGTCGTGAGCATTGTTCCTATCTGAGGCATCTGCTGTCGGGCCTGGATATAGTTATCGTTTTCGTAGGAGAGGCAGCAAAGCAAGCGACCGCATACACCGGAGATCTTCGAGGGATTGAGTGGAAGTTCCTGTTCCTTTGCCATTTTGATTGAGACGATGCCAAACTCTTTGATCCAGGAGCTGCAGCAAAGCGTTTTGCCGCAGATGCCCACCCCACCTTGCAGTTTAGCCTGGTCGCGCGCCCCGATCTGGCGCAGTTCGATGCGTGTGCGGAAGGTCGCGGCGAGGTCGCGCACAAGAGCGCGGAAGTCCACTCGTTCATCGGCAGTAAAATAAAAGGTCAGCCGGCTGCCATCGAAGGTATATTCCGACTCCACCAGTTTCATGGGGAGATTGTGTTGTTTGACGCGCTCGGCGCAGCGTACCAGTGCTTCTTTCTCTTTGCTCTTGAAAGAGAGCATCAAACGCAGCTCGTCCTCGCTTGCCAGACGCAAAACGGGTTTTAGCGGATCGCTCAGATCGCTCTCCGCGAGTTTTTTTGCGGCGATAACGACTCGCCCGGCCTCTATACCACGTACCGTCTCTACGATAACATACTGACCTGTCGTAAAGGTCTGTCCCTGTGGATCGAAGTAATAGATGCGCCCGGCTGGTCGAAAGCGAATGCCAACAATAAGAACTGTCTTTTCTGTACTCGTCGCCAGTGACATTGGCTGCTCTATTCTCTAGCAAAAAGAAGCTCGGGTCAGGTGCAGCCGCACTGCTACATCCCACATAGCCCGGCACTCTCTTAACTTACATTTCATTTGTCAGAAGGATAGCTTCTGCGACTTCGCGCATAGACTTGCGATTGTTCATGCTGGCCTTTTGAATCTTGCGGAAAGCCTCCTGCTCGGACAGGCCCTGCTTCTCCATCAAGAGACCTTTAGCGCGCTCGACAATCTTACGCGTCTCCAGTTGCTCGGTCAGTGTGCGTGCCTTCTCTTCCATCGCGCGGAACTCGTTGTAGCGTGCAAGTGCCACCTCTATCGCCGGAGTCACCTCGCTCTCGCGCATAGGTTTCACGATGTAGTTCACCACACCGGCCTCCTTGGCGCGTTCGACGAGCGGCAGATCTCCGAAAGCGGTAAGCAACAGAACAGGCGCTATCTTTTCCTCTGTGAGTGTCTCGGCTGCTGCAATGCCGTCCATGTCCGGCATGCGGATATCCATGATCACCAGGTCGGGTCGCAGCTCACGGGCCAGGTTGACGGCGCTTACGCCATCGCCAGCCTCGCCCACTACGAGATAGCCCTGCTTTGTTAGCACGTCCTTCAGGTCCATGCGCTGGATGGCTTCGTCATCCGCGATAATAATACGTGTTGGCATAGTCTCACCTCAAAAGCCTCTAATCTCATCCATCCTCTAGTACTAAAGTCTCTTCCCACGTACAGAGAGTATATCATACCAACTGGAATGAGTCGATAGGGAAAAGCACTTAGTGTGCATGCTACGCCATATTTTTCTATTTTTTCATTATGCCACGCTGGTCAGGCTCGTCTCTTCCTGCATCATGCCTGCCAGGATGCGCGTCTCACGCACGATTTTTTGTAATTGCTCAGGTGTAATAGACTGTTTTCCATCGCATAGTGCACTATTTGGATCAGGATGAACTTCGATAATCAGACCTTCGGCCCCGGCGGCGATGCTGGCGCGCGACATAGTGGGTACCAGTTCGCGGCGGCCTGTCGCGTGGCTGGGATCAACGATAATGGGAAGGTGGGTAAGTTCGTGTAGCAAGGGGACACAGGAAAGGTCGAGGACGTTGCGCGTTTGCGGGTCGTAGCTGCGGATGCCGCGTTCACAAAGGATCACGTTGGGATTGCCTGCTGCTACGATGTACTCCGCCGCTAATAACCATTCGTCGATCGTCGCAGACAGTCCACGCTTTAGCATGACGGGGCGCTGCTGACTATGCTTCCCGGCTGCGCGTAAGAGTGGGAAGTTCTGCATATTGCGGCTCCCTATCTGCAAGATGTCCGCGTGCTCCGCGACGACATCGACCATCTCGGGTTCCATCACTTCGGTGATCACGGGCAGCCCTGTAATCTGGCGTGCCTCGGACAGCAGATGCAGACCATCGACGCCCAGACCCTGGAACTGGTAGGGCGAGGTGCGTGGTTTGAACGCGCCGCCACGCAGAATATGCGCGCCCGCATTCGCTACAGCCTGTGCTGTCGTGATCAACTGTTCCCTGTTCTCTACCGCGCACGGTCCGGCTATGATGACCGGAGATGCGGATTGCCCCCCAACATTTACAGTCTTGCATGTGTGACCTTTGCCTACAACGATGCTGGTGTCTGCGGCCTGGAACTCCCTGCTAACAAGCTTGTATGGCGTCTTGATATATATGATGCGCTCGACGGCGGCCTGTTCATCAAGGGCCGTCTGTGCAGTTGTATCGAGCAGATGAAGATCGAGTACGATAACTTCGCGCCCGGCCATCCTGGTCGTCGTGATAGGACGCTGGTTGCCGCTGATGCGGTGCAGGAGCGCCATCAATTGTGAACGTTCTTCGCTGGTAGCCTGGCTATGAATGCTGATAATCATGGATCGTGTCCCCCTTAATATGTGAAAAGTTTTAAAGAAACAAAAAAGCAGAGGTCTTTTCCTCTGCTTGTCCAGCACACTGGTGGTCTTTTTTTGCTCAGCCCAAAGGGCCCACCATCATGCTGGAGGGCTAAACCAATAGTAAAAGCTATATTGTGCATGTATCGGTTCGCTGAGCATTTAAATTTTCCGTTCTCGTTCCATCCTGTTTTTCTGGCCGATATTGATACTCTTCATTTTCGGCTCTGTAGGAGATTATAAGGAGTCGGGGTGTCATCTGTCAAGGGGTTTATATGGATAGTTCTGCTATAAATCAGAATTGGCTATGTTAGATTGTTACTGCCGTAGCTCTCTTCTGTTCAAATTCTGCTTGCCTCGCCATTGCAAGCAGCCATGAGATTGGCGAATCCCTTTCTCTGACTCATCGCCACTACGTGGCTCCCTTCTGGTTTGTGTCGTGTTGTGCTGGCTGGAAAGCGACTTCGAGCCGCTTTCCAGCCAGCACAACACGACACATTTTTTGCGCAGCGCCGGAGGCGCTGAAGAATCTTTTGTTAGCGTTTCTTCTCGCGCCGCTGATTGATGCGGTATGCGCGGTACAGTTCGTCGTCTGCGCCCTGCACGCCCTGGCGGATCGGTGGGGGTATGCTTCTGACGCCCTCCTCGCCGCCGGTGCTTTTCGCCTGACCGGTTGTTCCTTTTTTGGGGGGAGGGGTGTTAGTCATGGAGCTCAGGCTGGTTGGCAGGAAGTCCAGCTTGGCCAGCACGACCAGGATGATGATGAGCGTGGCGATGAACGCGAGGCCCGATGTGGTGACGGTGATCGGCAAGCCGAAGAGATTGAGTTTGGTAAGGATGCGTTCGGCACCGATGCTGACGAGGCCAGTGCGCTCGAAGGCGCCGAGAAAGTTGGCCGCGATAAGATAGACGACCATGCCCAGGATATAGCGTGGCTTGAATAAGCTGGGCGGTCGCTGCTGGGCCGTACGTGCCGCTGTACCAGTTCCTTGCTTGCTGGCTGCGGGCTTCACAACCTTCTCGGTGGCAGATTCTTCAGCGGTTGTCGCTTTCCCTGTCCGGGTGGTTGTTTTGCCACGGGTAGCGCGCGCTATGCGCGCCTTCGCGATATCGCTTTCATTTGACGGGGTTTCCTGCTCTCTTTTCCCAACCGTGGAGAAGAAGCCCGGCAGCCGCCGTTTGGGAGTGGGAGGAGGCTCGACGAGCGCGACTGGCTCTGCGGCTGGTGTCTCCTGTACAGGCTCCTGCTGTTCTGTAGCTGGTGTGACCAGGGTGGGGCGATTGCGCGGGGAACGCGCGGGCCGCCTGGGCCTGGTGCTATTCGTATTGAAATCCTGGCTCATGCCTGGCCTCCTGGGTGATCTGAATTGAACTGATCTGGTATTTCTCCAGTGTACGAACTATTCGGGTCAGGGATCAAGTAGTGTGTATCGGGCGCTTCATAGAGTGAAGCAGGCCCGCTGATGGAGGACGATGAGGCTGGTACGGGTCCATTTGCATTGGGTGAGAAGGTCTGGTCCGGGGACCTCTGCTCGTAGCGAGGTGTGGCGGGTGGCAGAGCATCTACCGCCGCCAGCCCGGCTCGCGCGATCTCGTCGTCTCGTCCGGGTGCGTTGCCGCCGCTCACGCCGATGCCGCCGACGGTCGCGCCGTCGATACGAACGGGCCAGCCGCCAGCCGCCATGATAAACTTTCCAGCGGTCATCGTTGCCAGGCTTGAAGCGAAGCCTGGAATACCCGCGCCCCACTGTGCTACTGCGTCGGTTGACTGGTTGAACATCACGGCGGTGTTGGCTTTCGCTATGCTGATATTGCCCGTCGCCCAGCCGTAGGGGGACATCATGCGCTCGAAAAGAACCAGGTGCCCGCCAGCATCGACAATGGCGATGCTCACGGGACTCCTCAGTTCTCTGGCGCGTTGTTTACTTGCCTCCAATATTCTACGCGCCATGTCTATTGATATGCTCACACCCAGGTACTCCTTCTGATTTCTGTGACTCTATGCTATCCTCTCGTGGAGCGATTCGCTTCCACCCGGCTCATACCGTCCATCCGCCAGTTGTGCGCCCCAAACGGGTGGAAATGACCTCCCCGAGGATCTCTTTCTTAAATAGTGAAGGCGCGGTCTACTGCGCCTATTGTACCTCACCTGCAACGAACACGCAATGCTGCACCAGGTTTAACACTTGAGTAGGGATGGGGCTTGCCCCCATCCGGATCGCGCTCCCCAGCCGAATTGCGCTTCCCGAGGCGGATGGGGGCAAGCCCCATCCCTACTAGACGAGCATGATTCGCCCTTTACGCCATGTCAGTTTGCTATATTTCTCCTCTACCAGTTGATGCGCCAGTTCCCACTCTGACTGGCTGATCTCGCCGGGTGCGAATGTGGCCTGCAAGGCACTGCTGAAGCCATGACGGAATGCCTGCCCTACATCATCCCAGCTTGCGTCGGGTGCGAAGGTATGCAGTGGCGTCGTCTTCTCTTGGTAGAGGGCCAGCGCCTCTGCGCGCGCGCCCTCGTTGGGATAGCGTAGTAGCGCGAAGAACTCGGCGGCGCGATCGTCAAGCGGCAACGAGCCTTGCTGGAGCAGCGAGCTTTCTTTCCACACTTGCGCGCTGCCAACGAGCTTGAAGCCGCTGCTGGTGAGATCGGCCTGGGTTGAAGAGGCGAAGCAGGCAGCCGAGGGATGTTTGCTGACCCGTTCATCGCTGAGTTCCGCCTGTACGCCCAGTTTGTGCAGTGCGGCGAGGAGTCCCTGCGCCAGGTAAGCGTAGGCCGCTACGACCCCCGCCGGCGCTCCGTCGCGTTTGCCGATGACGATGCTGTAGGTGAACTCGTCGCGGTGATAGACGGCCCGGCCTCCCGTGGGGCGCCGGACCAGCGCCACGCTCTGTTGTTGGCAGAGTTCGTCCTCAATCTCGCGCTCGACGCTCTGAAACCGTCCCAGTGAGATTGAGGACTGCGACCAGCGAAAGACGCGCAACGTCGGGGGAACCGCGCCGCGAATATGGTGCAGGAGGATAGATTCATCGAGCGCCATATTAAGGGCTGCATCCTGAATACCGGTATTGATAAAACGACAGGTCTGCATACGTTCATCCTCTCTGCTGGTACCGCTGATCAAAGTGTCTGCGCTGAACGAGTTCGGGCGGCCTTCCATTTCTCGCGCTGATCCTCGCGTACCTGCTCGGATGCCGAGATGTAGCGCGCCAGAAATTCGTCGCGAAATGCAGGATAGACGCCTGCTATAATCGCCGCGCGCAACTGGCCGGCCAGGCGCAACATAAAGCGAATATTATGTATGCTGCCCAGGCGAGAATAGAGCTGCTCCTCGGTCCGTAGCAAGTGGTGGACGTAGGCCGCGCTATAGTTCCGGCAGGTATAGCAATCGCAGCCCTCCTCAACTGGCCCACGCACTGCGCGGAAGCGCGCAGACTTGATATTGACGCGTCCATCGCGCGTGAAAAGTCCGCCGTGCCGTGCCACGCGCGTGGGCAGGACGCAATCGAACATATCCATGCCCATACCCACGCCCATCACCAGGTCTTCGGGCGAGCCGACGCCCAGCAGGTGGCGGGGCTTCTCGCGCGGCAACTCGGGCGTGACGGAGCTTAGTAAGCGCCACATCGCCTCCTTCGGTTCGCCCACGGAGAGTCCACCGATGGAGACGCCCGCGAATGGCATGCCGCCGATGAGACGCGCGCTCTGTTGACGCAGTTCCGGCTCGAAGGCCCCTTGAATGATGCCGAAGAGCGCCTGTGTGGGATTGTAGCGTTCTTTCGCGAGGATGGCGCGCTCCTCCCAACGGTGCGTGCTCTCCATCGCTTGCCTTGCATCGGGCGGAGGGCAGGGATACGGCGCGCAGATATCGAGCGGCAGGATGATATCTGCGCCCAGATCGGCCTCGATCTGCATCACGCTCTCCGGCGTCAACATGTGGATTGAGCCGTCGAGATGCGATTTGAACGTCACACCCTCTTCGCTCAGCTTGCGTAGATGACCCAGGCTCCAGACCTGAAAGCCGCCACTATCTGTCAGCATGGGACCGTCCCAGTGCATAAAATCGTGAAGTCCGCCAAAGGAGGCGATCAGCCTGGAGCCGGGACGCAGCATCAAATGATAGGTATTTGCCAGGATAATCTGTGCGCCCGCTGTGTGCAGCTCCTCCGGCGACACGCTTTTCACGGTTGCCTGTGTCCCCACGGGCATAAAGATAGGTGTCTGAATCGCGCCATGAGGTGTCTGAATAGTGCCGGCGCGCGCCCATGTTGCAGGGCATTCGGCATCGATAGTAAAGGTAAAAGGTGGCATGAACTTCTCGACTTAGCAAGGTTACGGATCATTTCTCGGAATATTCATTCTTCCTATCCATATTTTCGCATAGCAAGTCAAGCCCGAGGGGCTCGTGGCCCTTCATCCTTCCGAGGTATCGGTTCAGGACTCATCAGCGCCAAAGGCGCTTCACAGGCTTTTGTGTGTGGGTGGCGGGCTGGCGGCCAGGGCCGCCAGCCCGCCACCCACACACAAAACGTACGAGCCGCAGAGCGCGCGGAGCCACGATGAGTAAGGGGGACGCAAACAATTGCTCCACAGCGGCAAGTCTCAATAGCATATATACTATAATAAATAGATTTATGAATACGTTTCCCTGCACATTTCACGAAAGATACATAAAAATGTGAAGCATATTCGTAAAAATGACTAGAAAAGCCCTTGCAAATGTGTACAAGATGGTGTATGCTTTCATGCGGTATCCAATCTCGGTCTCGCGAACAGTGCTCGTCCAGAGTATCCAATCCCACGCTGGTAGGGGGAAAGAATGACTGGTGACTCTGCTAGGATATGGAACCGGAGGAATACCAGCATATCACTAAGGAGGTCCCTAGTTGAGCTTCGTTGACAAAACCCTGAATTGCCGTGAGTGCGGAAACGACTTCGTATTTACGGCTGGTGAACAAGAGTTCTACCAGCAAAAAGGCTTGATGAATCAGCCTGGTCGCTGCCCATCCTGCCGTGCTGCACGTCGTGTGGCATCTGGTGGTGCTGGAAATCGTTCTGAGCGTGCCCCGCGCGAGATGCACACAGTCATTTGTGCCGAATGCGGTTCTGAGACGCAAGTACCATTCTTGCCCAAGAATGACCGTCCTGTCTATTGCAGTACCTGCTACGACAGAGTGCGCGCTACACGATAGAGTGATGGTCTCTTCTCAGGAGAGCGTCCTCGATGAGTAGCAGGGCTTCGGTCCGCAATTCTCATTGATTTTCAGAATAAAAAGGCAAAGCCGAGGTGTGTTCTTGGCTTGGCCTTATTCTTTTTGCCTATGGAATAAGTATCTATATCCACCTTGTTTCCAACTATAGTACGGAAGAAAAACTCCTCCACATTCTATTCAGCTTTATTTCATCCTTTCGTGTCAGCCCCGTCCTTTCACAGCAGGGAATTTCGAGGCTTTTGTATATTTGCTTGACAGTCGTGGTAGCTCTCCACGAACTGGTGAAAAGGGAAGGAGAACTTGAAAAACTATGCGTCCGTTGGCATGCTTTGAATATGAAAACAAACAAAGAACCAATGAACGCGTCCCTTCAATTTTGCCCCAATGAGTCGTGTTGTG
>WNGD01001001.1_pt1 | contig 30748 bp, 28 predicted proteins | sample 5400671 | NCBI WGS metagenome assembly WNGD01 (sample SAMN13153369, study PRJNA577476) | soil metagenome | isolation source: 40 cm soil or saprolite under grassland replicate 2 | place: USA:California | collected 2016-06-15
GACTCTTAATCGCTAGGTTGACGGTTCGATTCCGTCTCGGCCCATCGCGGAGTCCCGTACCGGAGGGAGGTAGCTGTGAGCCGGAGCGGCGTATCCCGCCGAAAACCCGCGCGGGCGCGAGGGTCTGGCGACGTCGCCTCGCTCTACCGGACGCTCGCCCGCAACCTCCCCAACGGCACCCTGACGCTGTTCGACCGCGAGCTCCGCTTCGTCCTGGCGGAGGGCACGGGGGCGGGGGGCTTCTGGCGCGACGCGCTCGAGGGCAAGACGCTCGCCGAGGCCCTGCCATCCGACATGCATGCGGTGCTCGAGCCGCTGTTCCGGGGGGCGCTGGCGGGGACAGCGGGCGCAGCGGAGGTCGCGCAGGGGGGCGACTGGCTTGCCGTCCACGCGGGACCGCTGCGGGACGAGCAGGGCGCGATCGTCGCCGGGTTGGCGTTGGTGCACGACATCACCGCCGCCAAGGGGGCGGAGCAGGTGCTGCGTGCGAGCGAGGCACGCTTCCGAGCGCTCGTCGAGAACAGTTACGACGCAGTAGCCCTGATCGACGCCGACGCCAAGATCGTGTACGCCAGCGCCTCCACCGCCCGCCTGCTCGGCTACCCCCCCGCGGAGCTGGTGGGACGCAGCGCCCTCGACCTGATCCATCCCGACGATCTCCAGTACGCGCGGGAGCGCTTCGCGGCCGCGGCAGCGGGGCCTGACGTGCCCGTGGTAGCGGAGTATCGGGTCCGCCACCGCGACGGCTCGTGGCGGTCCATCGAGGGGGTCGGCGTCAACCGCATCGCGGAGCCGGAGATCGGGGCGATCGTCGCGAGCTTCCGGGACATCACCGAGCGCAAGCAGCTCGAGAGCCGGCTGCGGCGCGCTCACCGGATGGACGCGGTGGCGCGGCTGGCGGGCGCGATCGCGCACGACTACAACAACCTGCTGACCGTGATGCTCGGCTCGGCCGAGATCCTGTTGCACGACCTCCCGCCCGCCTACGCGCGCCGCGACGACTTGGAGCAGATCAAGACCGCCGCCTCGCGGGCGGCGGAGCTCACCCGCCAGGTGCTGGCCTACAGCCGGCAGCAGGTGCTCACGCCGCGCATGCTCGACCTCAACGCGCTGATCGGGGCGATGGAGCGCGTGCTCCAGCCGTTGGTCGGCGGCGGCGTCGAGCTGAAGCTCGAGCTCGGCGAGCGCATCGGGGCGGTGCGGGCCGATCCCGCGCAGATCGAGCAGGCGATCGTCAACCTCGTGTTGAATGCCCGCGAGGCGATGCCGAGCGGCGGCCGCCTCACCCTCGGCACGGCGGACGTCGAGGTGGATGCGGCATTCGCCGGCCAGCACGACCCCATGTCGCCGGCGCGCTACGTGACGCTGGCCGTCCGGGATCAGGGCGTAGGCATGGACGAGGAGACCCTGGGGCACCTGTTCGAGCCGTTCTTCACCACGAAGCCGGGCCGCCACGGCGCGGGCCTCGGTCTCGCCACCACCTACGGCATCATTAAGCAGAGCGGCGGATACATCTGGGCGGAGAGCACGGCCGGCGAGGGGAGCACCTTCACCATTTACCTGCCGTGGCACGCGCCGCTGCGCGCCGCGGAGGCCGCGCGCCCCGCGGAAGCGCCGCCCGCCACCGGAGCGGGCGAAACGGTGCTCGTGGTGGACGACGAGCCGGCGGTGCGGCTCGTGACCAAACGGATCCTGCAACGGAACGGGTACACCGTGCTGGAGGCGTCGGGAGGTCACGAAGCGCTGCGCGTGCTGCGCGAGCACCCCGGGCCGATCCAGCTGCTGCTCACCGACGTGATCATGCCGGAGATGAACGGTCGCGAGGTGGCCGAACGGGTGCGCGAGCGGCGGTCCGGGATCAAGGTCCTGTTCATGTCGGCCTACAGCCCGGAGGCCATCGCGCACGATGGCTTGCTGGACGAAGACGCCGCGTTTCTCCGCAAGCCGTTCGAGATCGGCCTGCTGCTCCAGGCCGTGCGGCGCACGCTCGATGCGGCGGGGGCGGCGTGACCCGGTGCGCGTACTGATCGTCGAGGACGACCCGGAGCTGGCCGGCCTGCTGCGGGATGGGCTGCGCGCTCAGCGCATCGACCCGACGCTCGCCGCCACGGTGGCCGAGGGCCGGGACCGAGCCGCGCTCAGCACCTATGACGTGATCATTCTGGACGTCCGCCTGCCCGGCGGGAGCGGGTTCGAGCTGTGCGGGGAGCTGCGGCGCGGCGGCGTGACGACGCCGGTCCTGATGCTGACGGCGCTCGATGCCGTGGACGACCGGGTGCGCGGGCTCGAGGTCGGGGCGGACGACTACCTGACCAAGCCGTTCGCCTTCCGCGAACTGCTGGCACGCCTCAAGGCCCTGGCGCGGCGGCGTGCCGCGTTGACGCCGGCGCGCCACCGGATCGCGGACTTGGAGGTCGACCTCGGCGCCCGCCAGGTGCGGCGCCGCGGCCGGCCGATCACGCTGAGCGCGAAGGAGTTCGCGTTGCTCGAGCTGTTCGTGCTCCATCAGGGGCGCGTGCTCGATCGCTCCACCATCACCGCACACGTGTGGGACGACAATCACGACCCGTTCGCCAACGTGCTCGAGGTGCTGGTGCGCCGCCTGCGCCGCAAGATCGACGACGGCTTCGAGCCGAAACTGATCACGACGCTGCGCGGCGCGGGATACCGGTTCGGCACGTGAGGCCCATGTGATGCAGCCGCTCGCCCGCCTGCGACTGCAGCTGACGGCGTGGTACGCCGGGGTGTTCACGCTCGTCCTCGTGCTGCTGGGCGCCGGCCTCTTCTTGACGATCCGGCACCAGATGTCCCGGCACGTCGACAAGTCGCTCAGTGCCGCCGCGGCGGCGCTCGAGCAGGCGGCGCGCATCCGAGAGACGGAGCGTGCCAGCGCTCGTGGTGCCGTGGTCGATGCGGTCGACGAGCTGCACATCCCCGATCGGTCGCTCTACCTACTCGATGAGAACGAGCGGCCGATCAAGCCGGCCGAGGCGCCCGGCTGGGTGCTGGAGGCGACGCACCAGGCAGTGCGGTCCAAACACGGGTACCGCAACCTCGAGGCTCCGGACGGGCGGGAGCTCCGGATCTACGCCGGGCGGTTCACCGGAACGACCGGTACACCCTACATCGCCGCCGTCGTCGCCGATCGCTTGGAACTTGAGGACGAGTACACCTCGCTGATCGAGACGTTCGCGGCCGCGGCGCTCGCCGCTCTGCTGCTGGTCGCGGGCGGAGGTTATCTCCTGATCCGCAAGTCCACGGCTCCGGTGGAGCGTTCGATGAACCAGATGCGCCGCTTCATGGCCGACGCTGCGCACGAGCTCCGCACCCCGATCACGATCCTGCGCACGCGCGCCGAGGTCGCCTTGGAGCAGGATCGCGAAGCGGCGCGGGATGCCGGCACGCTGCGCGCAGTCGAGCGCGAGGCGGCCCGCCTGGGCGAAATCGTCCGGAACCTCCTGACGCTCGCGCGCGCGGACGCCGGCGAGCGGCCGATCGCACGCGAGCCGCTCTATCTCGACGACGCCGCCTCCCAGGCCGTCGAGGCGGTGCGGACGCTGGCGGAGCAGAAACGCGTCCAGGTCGAAGTCGGCGCGTTCGACGAAGCACGGATCACCGGGGATCCCGCGCTGGTGCGCCAGCTCCTCGTGATCGTGCTCGACAACGCCGTCAAGTTCACGCCGGCGGGCGGCCACGTGCGCCTCGACGTGACGACCCAGGACGGCCGCGCCACGGTGGTGGTCGTGGACACGGGCGTCGGCATACCGGCCGAGCAGCTTCCTCACGTCTTCGAGCGTTTCTACCGTGGAGATCCGGCCCGCCGGGAGGCGGACGGTACCGGACTCGGGCTCGCGATCGCGCGGTGGATCGCGGACGCGCACGACGCCCGGATCGAGATCGGGTCGACGCCGGGGACCGGCACGCGGGTGACGGTGAGCTTCCCGGTAGTGGGGTAGCAGGTCCTTCGCGCCTGCGGCGCTCAGGATGACAGGCGCGCGAGCGAAGGATCTACGTACCCCCGCCCCCTGATGGCCACGAGTAGCGTCGGCACTGCGAACAGCGTGATCGGCGTGGACAGCGCCAGCCCCCCGATCACGGCGAGCGCGAGCGGGCGCTGCAACTCGCTCCCCGCCCCGATGCCGAGCGCCAACGGGAGCAGGCCGAACAGGGTGCAGAGCGTGGTCATCAGGATGGGGCGGAGCCGCACCCGCGCGGCCTCGCGAATCGCGACCTCGAGCGTCACGCCCTCGGCCCGCATCTTGAGTCGCGTGAAGTCGAGCAGGATGATGCCGTTCTTCACGATCAGCCCGACGAGCAGGATCAGCCCCATGAACGACGAGACGTTGAGCGCAGTGCGGGTGAGGAGGAGGAGCGCCATCGCGCCCACAAACGAGAGCGGTGCAGCGAGGAGCACGATGAGGGGCTCTACGAACGACGCGAATTGCACGACCATCACGCCGACCACGCTCGCGGCGGCGAGGCCGAGGACCAGCACGAGCGCGCCGAACGCGGCCTGTTGACTGGCATACTGGCCGCCCAGCTCGACGCGGATATCGGCGGGCGGCGGGTGCTGCGCGAGCGCTTCCGTCACGTCCGTCATCACGCTCCGGAGGCCGCGTGCACCCAGGTCGGCGGTCATCATGATCATCTGCTGCTGGTTCTCGCGGAGCAGCTCGGACGGGGCGTCCATCGGCGTGAAGTGGACGAGCGACGCTGCGGGGATGGGCGTGTGGCGGCCCGGTGCGAGGACGGGGATCGCGCCGAGCCGGAGCGGGTCGAAGCGCACGGAATCGGGCGCGCGCACGCGGACGCCGACGCTCCGGTCGTCGCGGTAGATTTGGCCCGCGTCGACGCCGAGCAGCGCGCCGCTCACCGCGTGGGTGACGGCGGCGGGGGTCAGCCCGACCTGGTTGGCCTCCGCGGCGTCGATCCGCATCGCCATCTCAGCCGTGGGCTCGCTCACGCCGCTGAACAGATCCTCCAGGCCCTCGATGCCCGACATGGCGGAGTCGAGCCGCGTCCCGTAGGCCTCGAGGGCGGCCAGGTCGGGGCCGAAGAGCTTGATCTCCACCGGGCGGGCATTGCCGGCGAGGTCGTTGACGACGTCGGAGAGGATCTGCACGAACTCGATCCGCATGCGCGGCAGCGCGGCACTCGCTTGCTGCCGTACCTCGTCGACGACGTCGTCGATGGACCGGTCGCGCTGGCTCTGCGGCTTGAGCCGGACCACGTAGTCGCCGCGGTTCTGCAACGTCGCGAAGAGGCCGAGCTCAGCGCCGGTCCGCCGACTGGTCCCAGCCACCTCCGGGATCCGCGCGAGGATCCCGTCGATCACGCGCAGCTGGCGATCGGTTTCGCTCAGCGCCGTGCCCCCCGGTGCCCAGTAGTCGAGGACGAACGCCCCCTCGTCCATCTCGGGAAGGAACCCCGTGTCCGCCGCGCGATACGCGACGTAGCCGGCGACGACGAGCCCGACGGCGACGAGCGCCACGCGCCGGGGACGGTGGAGCACGGCCGCAAGCGAGCGTGCGTACCATCCCGTGAGCGCGTCGATGGCGTGACCGAGCCGATCGAGCGCCGTCGGCACAGTCCCCGGCGGCGGCGCCGCGTGCTCCGCGTCGCGCGACGTGAGGTAGCGCTCGCTCAAGAGCGGGATCACCGAGCACGCGAGCCCCAGCGACACGAGCACGGCGATCGTGAGCGTGATCGACAAGGCGTGGAAGAACTGGCCAACCACGCCCTGGAGCAGGCCGAGCGGCAGGAAGACGACGACGGTCGTGAGCGTGGAGGTCGTGACGGGCCAGAGCAGCTCCTGGATCGCGTCGCGGATGGCCGCGGTCCGGTCCCGGTTCACGTCGAGGTGACGGACGATATTCTCCGTGATGACTACGGCATCGTCGATGACGAGGCCGATGGCAATCGCCATCGCGCCGAGCGTCATCAGGTTGAAGGTCTGCCCGAGCAACCACATCACGAAGATCGTGATGACGAGGGTGAGCGGGATGGACGACGCGCTGACCGCGGTGATCCGACTGTGGCGGAGGAAGAGGAGGAGGACGACGACGGCGAGTGCGGCGCCGACCAGCATGGCGTCGCGGACCGCCTTGACGGCGTCGCGCACGAGCGACGCCTGGTCGTACACGAGCCTGAGCCGCACGCCGGGCGGCAGCGTGCGCGCCAGGGCGCGGGTGACGCCGGCGACGCTGTCCGCGATCGCCAGCGTGTTGCCGCCGAGCTGGCGCGTGATGTTCAGCTGCGCCACCGGCCGCCCATTGCCCGAGATGATGCTCACGCGATCCGCGGTGCCGGGCGTGACGGTCGCCAGGTCGCGCACGCGAAGGCCGTGCCCGACGACGATGTTAGCGATGTCCTCGACCGAGTGCGCCTCCGTCGCGCTCACCATCAGGTATTGCCTGTAGTCACGCGGCATGCGCCCAACCGCGGTCACGGTCGTGGCGTCGCGGATCGCAGCCGCGAGGTCGTCGAACGTCATCGCCTGCTGCGCCAGGCGCCCCGGGTCGGCGACGACCTCGATCTCGCGCACGTCGCTGCCGAGCACGTCCACCCTCCCGACGCCCGGCACGCGTGAGACGATCGGCTTGATCTGGTAGCGGGCGATGTCGTACAGTGTGGCCGGATCGCCGCCCTCGACGTTGTACGACAGGATCGGGAAGAGCGATGGGGTCATCCGCTCGACCTGGATGCTCACGCCCGTGGGCAGCTCGGGCACGATCTGGTCGACGCGCGCGCGGACCTCCTGGAGCGCGTTGACCATCTCCGTGGTCGGCGAGAAATCCACGTTGATCTCGGTGCCGCCGCGGATGGTGCGGGACCGGACCCGCGTGACGCCGGGGACGATGCTGACGGCCTCCTCGATGGGCCGCGACACACTGAACAGCTGCTGGCGGGCGCCGAGCGAAGTCCCGGTCGCGACGATCGTCACGCGTGCAAAGTTGAGCTCAGGGTAGATGGCCGAGGGGAGAATCGAGGCGGCCCACACGCCCGCGATGCTGAGGAGCGCCACCAGCAGATAGACGAAGCGGCGCTGGCCACTCAACGCGTCGAACAGCGTCACCGGGGTCCCGGGGCCGCTCGCAGAATCTTGGCGCCGTCGGTCACGCCGTACGCGCCATTCGTCACCACGACCTCGCCGGCGTGGAGCCCGAACGTGATCTCGGCCACGGTCTCGCTCCGGCCACCGACTGTGACAGGCCGGACATGGGCGATCTGCTCGGAATCCACGACGAAGACCTGAAAGCTCTCGCCGCCGGCGGTCGGGACCAGCGCGGCGACCGGCACGGTGACGGCGCGGGACGTGACCGCGGTCACGATCTTTCCGAACACCGACTCGCCGATCCGAAGGGGGCGCGCGACCCGCTCCACCCGGGCGCGCACCGGCACCGCGCGGGACGCGGTATCCACGGCGACTGCCACCGCCGTCACTACGCCCCGCCCCAGCGCCTCGCCGCTGGCCGCATCCCCGGCGGTCAGCGTCACCGCCTCGCCGGCATGGATCCGCGCGGCTTCCGCGGGCGACACGCTGAACACGATGTCCAGCGCCGCCGGGTCCGCGACCTCGACCAGTGGCTGGCTCGGGTCCGCCGAGGCGCCCAACACGGCGCTCATGCGCGTGACCACTCCCGCGAGCGGGGCGCGCAGCGTCGCGAGCTGCTGGGCCCGGCGTGCCGTGACGGCGGCGACCTGGGCCTGGGCGAGATCGGCCGCCGCCTGGTCGCTGTCCTTCTGCGGCAGGATCCCCGCCTGCACCAGCCGCACGGCCCGCGCGTGCGCCCGCTCGGCGGATTCAAGCGCGGCGGCCGCGCTCTTCGCCGCGGCGTCGAACGGCGCACGCTCGAACTCGATCAGCGAATCTCCCTCGGCCACGCGCTGGCCCGGCGTGACGAAGATCCGCGCCACCCGGGTCGGCGCCGGGGCGGCGAGCTCGGCGAACCGTCCCGGTCGCGCCACCACGGTGCCGATGGCGCTCACGGCGTCCCGGAACGCCTGTACCGTCGCCACCGCGGTCCCCGCCTGGACTGCGGCGCCCGAGTCCGCCGTGGCATCGGATGCGGCGCGCGAGCCGCGGCAGCCGGCGCAGAGCCCCGCCAGCGCCACGACCACCCATCCCGGGCGGCTCACGGCTGATCCGGAGTGGCGGTCAGGAGCCGGACTTGGGCGACGGCGTTGTGCGCCCCCGCCAGGTCGTCGATGTAGCGGCCCAGTGCTTCCCGCGCGTTGCGCTGCGCCTCGAGCACGTTGGCCAGCGGGATCGCGCCTTCGCCGTACGCCTGGAGCGACATGGCGGCCACCCGATCGGCGCTCGCGAGCAGGCGGGCGTCGCGCTCGAGTCGCGCCAGCGCCGCCGTGCGCTCCCGCCGGGCGCGCGCGATCGCTGCGCCCGTTTCGCGGCGCACCAGGTCGAGCGCCGTCTGCGCCCGGTCCCGCGCAGCGGCCGCCTGCGCCGCGGCCCCGCCGTTCCAGTTGAAGAGCGGCAGCGGCAGCGAGAGCCCGATCGTGGGCAGCAGGCCCGGCTCCGAGCCCGTGGGGTCCTTGTTCTCGACGCCCAGCTGCAGGCTCGGGGCTTCGAATACGCTGCGGTGCGCGAGCGTCAGCGAGCGCTCGGCCGAGCGCAGCGAGGCCCGGGCGGCGGCGACCGGGAGCGGCTCGCCGGCGCCCGCGGCCCCGCTGTCCGCCGGCGGCGCCAACGAATCCGCCAACGCGATGGCCGGCTCCTCCCCCGGCAATCCCATCGCGAGCTGCAGCCCGAGCAGGGCCGCGATGCTGGAAAGCGAATCGTCGCTGGCCACGTTCTCGAGCTGACCGGCGTTCACGGCGGCGAGCCGGACGTCGAGCTCGCTCGCGTCGCCGACTTCGCGCCGCAGCCGCGCCATGGCGAGCAGGCTGTCGGCGTCGAGCGCGTTGCGATGCGACAACCGCGCGTGCGCCGCGGCGGCCAGGGCGTGGGTGTAGGACGTCTCCGCGTCGAACCGGATCGCGGCACGCTCGAACGCAAAGCCGTAGCGGACGGCGTCGCGCTCGAATGCGGCCGCCCCGATGCGGGGTGCGCGCAGCCACGGCACGTCGAGCGGGAGATCGACGATCGCGTGGTACTGCGGCACGGCCTTGGTATAGGTCCAGTTGAAGATCGGGTTTGGGAATGCCCGGGCGGCGCGCACGACGCCGCGGGCGGCTGCCGTGTCGGCCCGCCCCAGCGCGATGCGCGCGCCCCGCTCGAGCGCCGCCGCGACCGCCTGAGCGCGCGTCACCGGCTGCTGGGCGGCAACCAGGCCGGGCAGGCCCGTGACCAACCAGAGTGAGGAAAGACGGATCACAGAGCGCGAAAGCTACTCGGCGAACCTGTCAGGAAGCTGACAGAGGCTCCATATTCGCACGGTCTCGCTTCGGGAGGTTCTACAATGCGCAGCATGGTCATGCAGGTCACGAGTGCGGTCGTCGCAGTCGGTATCCTGGGGTGCGCCGAGTCACCGCCCCCCACGGCTCCGGCGGGCCCGAGTTTCGCGACCGGCCGGCACGGTCCGTCGCTGTTCGTCACCGACGTCAGTCGCGACACCGCCGCCCAGGACGAGACGCCGATCGCGGTCAACCCGCGCAACGCGAACAACATCCTGACCGGCGCCAACGACTTCAACTTGAACGACGGCTGCGCGTACAATGTCAGCTTCGACGGCGGGCGCACCTGGTCGCCGACGCTGCCGAACGGCTTCATCCCCGGCCTCACGCTGTTCACCAACGATCCGGCGGTTCCGGGCACCGGCAGCTACGAGATCGCGGGGGATCCGGCCGTCGCGTTCGGGCCCGACGGCACGGCGTATTTCGCGTGCCAGGCTTTCAGCGTGACCTCGCCGTTCCCGATCGCCCTGTTCGTGAGCCGCTCGACCGACGGCGGTCTCACCTGGGCGGATGGTGTGCATCAGAAGCCCGTTCAGGTGTCGGCGTGGAATGGCAACGGCAAGTCGCGGGGCGGCAACGGTCAGTTTCCCGATCACGATGCCATGACGGTGGACGACAACCCGGGAAGCCCGTTTTACGGATCCGTGTACGTCACCTGGGTGCAGTTCAGCGGCCTCCAGGGGACTCACTCGCCCGTGCTGGTGGCGTTCTCGCGCGACCAGGCGCGCTCCTTCTCGCAACCGGTCAAGGTGACCGCGGGCCCGATCCGCAACAATCAGGACGCGCGCATCGTGATCGGCCCCGACGGCACGCTCTATCTCACGTTCGACAACGGGGTGCAGGGCGGGAAGGGGACCGTCAACTACGTCGCGGTGTCCCGTGACGGTGGTGTGACCTGGTCCCCTCCCACCCCGGTCTCGGTCTACAACAATCCGGTGTCCCTGTTCCCGCCGTTCTTCAACCTCTCGGGCTCGCCGTTCCGTGCACCGGGCTCCTATCCCGCACCGGCGTTCGATGCGGCGCGGAACCGCCTGGTCGTGGCGTACGCCGACATCGACCACGACGGCCGGGCGAAGATCTTCGTCACCGCGGCGCCCGCGGGCGGCGTGTCCGACCCGGGTGCGTGGTCGCCGCCGGTGGCGCTCGGGGGCACGGGGGATCGGTTCGGCGCGGAGCTCGGCGTGGCGCCCGGCGGCCGGTACGACCTGTCGTTCTACGATCGTAGCTACACGGGGAACGCGCTGGTCGATCTGACCTACGCGACGAGTGCGGATGGTGGGGCGAGCTGGTCCACGACCCGGGTCAGCCCCAGCGGGTTCGACCCGTCGCTGTACCGCACCCGCTTCATCGGGGACTACAACGGGATCGTGTCGCTCGCGGGCAGCGCGCTGCTCGCCTGGACGGGTATCGGCACGCGGAACGGAGTGACGAATTTCGACATCTACTTCGGGAGCGTGACGCCCTGATCAGGACGATCAGTCGGTCTTGGCCGCAACCTTCCCGATGGCGGCGATCAGGTCCGTGAAGTCGTAGGGCTTCATGACGGAGGGTTGGCCGCACTCGTCGAGGAAGCGGCGCGTCTCGTCGCGGGCCCGGTCGCCGGTGACGAACACGAAGCGCTCGGCGAGCTGCGGCCGCTGCTCCTGGAGCTGCTCGTACAGCGCGCGCCCGCCCAGCCGCGGCATCTGCAGGTCGGTGACCACCGCGTCGAACCGGTCGCTCGCCGGGCCGAGCCGCTCGATCGCCTCGAGGCCGTTCTCGACCGCGACCACCTCGTGTCCTTCGCGCTCGAGCAGCAGCCGCATCGCCTGGCGGTTCACGGCATCGTCGTCCACCACGAGGATGCGCAGCTTGGGGAGGGAGGGGGTGGACGGCGTGGCCCGCGCCAACGGCGCCAGCACGCTCTTGGGGAGCGTGATGACGACTTCGGCGCCGCCCCCGCCGCGGGGCCGCAGCCGCAGCGTCCCGCCCGACGATTGCGCCAAGGCGCGCGCCAGCGCGAACTCGATCTCGCCCCCCCCGGCGCTCTGCGTGAAGCGGAACGGCGTCACGAGCCGCTGCTCCGCTTCGACGGACAGCGGCGCGCCCGAATCCCACAGCGAGATGACGAGCGACGGCCCGCCTTCGGTCACGCCGATGCGCAGCTCCCGGGGCGGCTGACTGTCGCGCAGGCGACGCAGCGAGAAGTCGAGCAGCTTCATCAGCATCTCGGTGAGCTGGGCCATGGGGCACGCCACCATCGGCATGTCGTGCGGGATGCTCCGCACCAGCTTCACGCCCAGCTCCTTGAGCGTGCCTTCGCGGTCCGCCAGCACGCCGTTCAGGACGATCGACGCGTCCGACGGCTCGGCGGCGCCGATCGGATGCTGTGCCAGCTCGAGGAAGTGTTGCGTGATCTCCGCCGCCCGCCGCACTTCGCCGTGCAGCATCATCAGCGCGCGGGCGCGCTCGGGGTCGAGCGGGCTGCCGTGCAGCAGGTCGGCGAGCGCGCCGATCGCCGCGAGGCGGTTGTTGAGCGCGTTCAGCACGTTCGCGGACCCCTCGTCGAGCACGACATGTTGCACGGGCGGGGGGATGGGCGTCCGGGCGGCGGCGCCGGACGCCGCGGCCACGCCGCGCGCGGCGGTGGTGGCGCGGTAGCGCCCGATCACCACGCCCACGAACGCTCCCACGGCCGCGCCGAACGCGAACGCCACCCATAGTTCCATGGCGTGTAAAGTATCCCTCGAAGGCCCGGGGTCCAAATGCCGGGCCAGTGCTCGGCCAATGCTCGGCTTGATTGCCGGCGGGCCGAGTCCTAGCTTTCCCGTCCGGCCCTGGTGGTGAAACTGGTAGACACACTGTCTTGAGGGGGCAGCGCCGCAAGGCATCCCGGTTCGAATCCGGGCCAGGGCATCTCGATCGAGTCCCGTTCCCCAGCCGGCGGTATGCGTTGCCGCCCCGGCAGCACACGCGCCGATCTCCTGCGACGCACGGCGATCACGCCGGCAGGTTCAAGCGCTGCAACAGGCCGTAGTACCTCGCGTCACTCCGCAGCGGCTCCCACCAGGGAAACACTTTGAGATAGAACAGGCTGTCCCACGATTCGCCGACCTGAAGGGCGTCCTCGATGCACGCGAACGCGCGATCGTTGTCGCCGAGCGCGGCGAAGATCATTCCCGGCCAGCCGCGCGCGCCGTGGGCCTGCGCATCCCGCACGATCGCAAGCGCCCGGTCCCGGTCACCGAGTCGGGCGCACGCATACGCGAGCCCGACCTGCAGGTTGGGATTGTCGGGACTCAGTTCGACGGCCCGGCGGGCGGACCGGATGGCCTCGTCGTATCGGCCTTGTTCGGCCCGCACGAGTGAGACCCACGCGTGCGCGCTGGCGAAGCTCGGCTCGAGTTCGAGGGCCCGAGCGAGCTGCTCCAGCGCCGCCTCGTGCTTGCGAGCCAACGTGAGGACGACCGCGGCCGTGACGCTCACGGCGTGAGACAGGGGATCCAACTGCTCGGCACGCCGGATCTCGGCAATCGCTTCGTCGAATCGCGCCAACGCCGCCAGAAGTGTGGCGTACCATTGATGCGCGGTGGCGTAACTCGCGTTCAACTCGATGGCCCGGCGGTACTCCCGCTCCTCGCCGTTCCAGTCGCGATCGCGCCGGAGCAGCTGTCCGCGGGTGGCGTGTGCCTCCGCCAGCATCTCGTCCAGGGCGAGAGCGCGGTCCACCGCCGCCTTCGCGCGTGCATGCGCCTGATCCAACGGCATGTAGTTGTACGAACCCAGCAAGAGGTACGCGTCGGCCAGGCCCGCGTGCGCCAGCGCGTACTCTGGGTCTCGCTCGATGGCCCGCTGAAAGTATTCGACGGCTCGCTCCAGGCCGCTCCGCGTCCGCCGGCTCCAGAAGTGGCGACCCTTGAGGAACATCTGGTAGGCATCGAGGTCGGCAGTGGGCCGCTTGACGATGGGGTCGGTGGGGCCGCCAGCGAGCGTCACTTTCAGGCGGCCGGCGATCGTCCGCGCGATTTCGTCTTGAATAGCGAACACATCGTCGAACTGGCGATCGTACCGGTCCGACCAGAGGTGGTATCCATCCGACACGTTGACCAGCTGGGCGGTGATGCGGATGCGGTCGCCGGCTTTGCGGACACTGCCTTCCAGCACCGTCGCGACCCGGAGGTGCGCGCCGACCTCGGTGACGTCCGGCGTCTTGCCCTTGAACGCGAAGGATGACGTGCGCGCCGCCACCCGGAAACCCTCGATTTGAGAGAGGGCGTTGATGATCTCTTCGGTGATCCCATCGGCGAAGTACTCGTCGTCGGGATCGGCGCTCATACTGGCGAACGGGAGCACCGCGATGGATCGCGGCGATTGGGCCGCCTCCCGTAACGCCCGTCCCGGTCGAGAGAGCGCCTCGACGAACTGTGCCGCAGGATTGAACCGGTCGGCGGGATTCTTTGCCAACGCGCGCGCCAGCAGCGCGGCGATCTCGCTGGGCACGGCGGGACGCAGCTGGCTGACTGGCCGGGGCTCCACCGTCAGGTGTTGGCGCACTACGCTCTCGACCGTCGGGCCCGTGAACGGAGGCTGTCCGCCGAGCATTTCGTAGAGCACGCAGCCCAGGGAATACAGATCGCTCCGACCGTCCACATCGTCGCCGCCCGCGGCCTGCTCAGGGCTCATGTACAAGGGCGTCCCCACGGCCATCCCGGTCTGGGTCAGTGTCTCGCCGCCGGCGGCGTGGATCGCCTTGGCGATGCCGAAGTCGGTCACCACCGCGTGCCCGCTCTCGAGCAGAATATTCTCGGGCTTGATGTCACGGTGGATGATCCCGCGGCCGTGCGCGTAACTCAGCGCGTCCGCCACCTCTCGCGCGATCTGGACGGCATCGTCCAATGGGAGTTGCTTCTCGCGGTCCAACCGCTCCCGCAGCGACTCACCCTCGGCGTAGGGCATGACGTAGAAGAGCAGCCCGTCGGCCTCGCCCGAATCGTAGAGCGGCAGGATGTGCGGGTGACGGAGATTGGCGCTCGTTGCGATCTCGCGGAGGAACCGCTCCGCACCGAGCGCGGGAGTCAGCTCCGGGCGGAGCACCTTGATGGCCACGCTCCGCCGGTGCTTCAAGTCCTCGGCGAGCCACACGATGGCCATGCCGCCATGGCCCAGCTCGCGTCCGATGCGATAACGATCGGTAAGGGCAGTGGACAGGCGGTCGATGACGTCGGACACGGCGACTAAGATGCGGCGACGGCCCACGCGGCGCGAGCCATCTCGCACCGAGGCCGTGGCTACCGCTTGAGCGCTGCGCGAATCTTCGCCAGGTGATGGAAGCTGTGGCGGAGCGCATGGTCCTCTATGAAGAACTGCGCGGTGAGCGGCGCGTCCGCATCGAGCGATACCGTGGCCGCGCGGTCCAGTTGGTCGTCGGTGAACCGACGGACGGCTTCCGCTGCGGCCTGTGCGTTCCGACGAAGCAGGTTGAGGGCATCGCCTTTCGGGACGGCGCGATGCTCACGGGCGTGTTTCGCGTTGATGTCGGCCACGTCGTTCCACGTGACGCCCGCGATGGCTTTCCCGTCCGCGAGCTGGCGGGCGAGATCGATTTCCAGCGGGTACATGCTTGCCACGTGATGGATCATCACGCCGACCGAGCGGCCGTCAGGCGGCACCGGGGTCCGCCACTCCGCGTCGGAGAGACCCTCGGCGAGCGTCCCGAGCGCCCGCGCCCCCTGCTCGATCCGCTCGGCGAGGGCTTCAGCACGTTGACTCACAGGTCACCTCGGCAGAAGGGCCACCAATATACATTCCGGGCAGCATGAGCGCACCACGCCGCGGCCAGGGCGCGAGCCATCGCACAGCCCATCGAACCGTCTCCGCCCTCCACTTCCTGCTGGTCGCTGGGTGCGCGACGGCGTCCGCACAGCAGCGGGCGACGCGCCCCTTCGATGCCGCTTGGCGATTCCATCTCGGGGACGTTGCCGGGGCACAGGAGGCGACGTTCGCCGACGCCGCGTGGCGGACGCTCGACCTGCCGCACGATTGGAGCGTCGCGGGGGAATTCAGCGAGCAGAACCCCGCCGGCCCGGAGGGCGGGGCGCTGCCCGGCGGCATCGGCTGGTACCGCAAGACCTTCTTCGCTCCCGCGAAGGATACGAGCAGCCTGGTGTTCGTCGAGTTCGACGGCGTGTATCGCAACAGCGAGGTCTGGATCAACGGGCACTATCTGGGAAAGCGGCCGTACGGCTACAGCTCCTTCCGGTACCAACTCACGCCGCACCTCCGCTACGGTCGCGCGCGCAACGTGATCGCCGTCCGCGTGGACAACTCACAACAGCCCAACTCGCGCTGGTACTCCGGATCGGGGATCTACCGTCATGTCCGCCTCGTGACGACGGATCCGGTGCACGTCGATCAGTGGGGCACGTACGTCACCACGCCCGCGGTCAATCCCGACTCGGCTCATGTGACCGTACGGACGACGCTGCGTAACGGCTCGCACGCGGAACAGCCAGTCACGTTGCGGACGGTCGTCTACGACGCCGCCGGGCGGGAAGTGGCGACCGCTGCGACCGAGGGGCGGATCCCGGCGGACTCCCTCATAGAGATCGCGCACGAGCTGGCTGTCAGCAGCCCGACGTTCTGGTCCGTCGAACGTCCCTATCTCTACCGGGCCGTGTCGCGGCTGACGTGCGGGAGCAGGCCGTGCGACGATTACACGACCCCGTTCGGGGTGCGGACCTTTGCGTTCGATGCCGATCGCGGGTTCATCCTCAACGGGAAGCAGTTGAAGATCCGCGGCGTGTGCCTGCACCACGATCTGGGGAGCCTGGGCGCCGCGGTGAACACCCGCGCCCTGGAGCGGCAGCTCCAGATCATGAAGGAGATGGGGGTGAACGCGCTGCGGACCTCCCACAACCCGCCCGCACCCGAGCTGCTGGATCTCACCGACCGCATGGGCTTCATCGTGCTGGACGAAGCCTTCGACATGTGGAAGCGGGCCAAGACGAAATACGACTACCACCTGGACTGGGACGCGTGGCACGAGCGCGACCTGTCGGACATGGTGCGGCGTGACCGCAACCGCCCCAGCGTCTTCATGTGGAGCATCGGGAACGAAGTCATGGAGCAGTGGACCAACGACGACACGACGGCGATTCCGATCGCGCGGGAGCTCGCCGGGATCGTGCGCCGCCTCGACCCCACACGGCCCATTACATCGGCGAACAACAACGGCAGTCCGGCAAACCCGCTGTTTCACGCCGGCGCCCTCGACCTGCTCGGCCACAACTACCACCACGAGGCGTGGCCGAAGCTTCCGGCGCAGTTCCCCGGGGGGAAGTTCATCATCACCGAAGCAGTGTCGGCGCTCAACAGCCGCGGCGTCTACGAGCAGCCTTCCGACAGCGTGGCCAGCTACGAAACGCCGTACGTGAAGGACCACGGACCTCAGCCGAACCGGAACTACCGGCTCTCGTCGTACGACGACCGGAAGGCATTCTGGGGCTCGCTGCACGAAGAATCGCTGCGCCCGTTCGAGCGCTACCCATTCCTCTCGGGGATGTTCATCTGGACCGGGTTCGACTACCTCGGGGAGCCTACGCCGTACGGCTGGCCGGCCCGGAGCTCGTATTTCGGGATCGTGGACCTGGCGGGCTTCCCGAAGGACCCCTACTACCTGTACCAGAGCGAGTGGACCGACCGGCCGGTGCTGCACGTGTTCCCGCACTGGAACTGGGCGCCCGGAGACACCATCGATGTGTGGGCGTACAGCAACGCGGACGACGTGGAGTTGTTCCTGAACGCCGTCTCGCTCGGTGTGCAGCGGAAGGAGGGCGAGGTGCTCCACCTGATGTGGCGCGTGCCGTATGCGCCTGGGACGCTGCGAGCGGTGGCCCACAAGGGCGGGGCAGTGATGGCGACGGCGGAGGTGAAGACCGCCGGCGCACCTGCACGCATCGCGCTCGCCCCCGACCGCGCGGCGATCCGTGCGGACGGAGCGGATCTGTCGTTCGTCACGGTGACCGTGCTGGACCGCGCGGGCATCGCGGTGCCGACGGCGGACCACCTGGTCCGCTTGCGGCTCGCGGGTGATGCGCGGATCGTCGCAGTCGACAATGGCGACCAGATCAGCCATGCGCCGTTCCAGGCCGACCGCGTGCAGCTCTTCAACGGCAAGGCGCTGGTCATCATCCGCGCGGGCGCGCGGGCGGGGGCGGCGACCCTGACGGCCGAAACCCAAGGGTTCGCGCCCGCCTCGGTTCGCGTCGTCATGCAATAGGCTTCGAGCGGGCCAGCCGCGCGTCGAGGCTCCACGGACCGCCGCCCGCGGCCGAGAGGTAGAGCCAGACGAAGCAGTAGATCACGGCGGGCGTGCCCTGATTCAGGACCGTCCAGAAACCGTGCGACCCGTGGCCGATGAAATAGGCGACCGCCATCTCGCCGGCCAGCAGAAAGGCGACGGGACGGGTGAACAGCCCGACGAGGAGCAACGCGCCCCCGAACGCCTCCAGGCTGCCGGCCAGGCCGAGCAGCGACGCGACGGGCACCGTGCCACCGCCCGGCATGATGGCGCCCGGAAACGCGAACAGCTTGGCCATTCCGAACTGCATGAAGGTGAACGCGGCCACGATGCGGAGCAGGCTCCGCAGCTCGGGCGCCCAGGTCGACCATCGCGCGACGACGCTTGGTGCGGTCATGGTGCCACCTTCCGGTTGTCGGGGGTTGTGAGAAGGGTGCGGCAGCGCTGCAGCAGCCGCTGATCTCCCAGGCGCTCCGTGCATACGGCAAAGGTGTCGGTGGGGCCGCGCCACTCGAGCTCGTCCACATTCCGAAACAGCGACGCGTCGGTCCGGAGGGTCGCCAGATGCTTGAATAGCAGCGCCCGATCGCGGTTCTCGCCTAGTACGGTAGGCGGGAAATCCTCTATGACGCCGTGGCGGTTGAGGAGCCGGGCTGCGGTGACCGCGCCGATCCCGGAAATACCCGGATAGCCGTCCGCGGCGTCGCCCACCAGGGCGAGGAAATCGGGAATCAAGCCGGGCTCCACGCCGAACTTCTCGCGCACCCCGTCCGCGTTGCGAACGGTCTTCCCCTTGCGGTCCACCTGGACCACCCGGTCGCCCCGCACACACTGCGCCAGGTCCTTGTCGGGCGTCCAGATGCAGACTTTCTGCACGCGGCCATCTGCCGAGGCGATGCGCGCCGCGGAGGCGAGCGCGTCGTCGGCCTCGAGCTCGATCATGGGCCATACCACCACGCCCATGGCGGCGAGGGCGTCTTCCAGCGGGTGGAACTGCGCCAGCAGGGCGGGCTCGATCCCATCCCCCGTCTTGTACCCGGGCCAGACTGCGTTGCGGAAGGACTCGATGACGTGGTCGGTCGCCACGCCGAGGTGCGTGGCTCCCTGCTCGATCATCTCCAATACCGAGTGCAGCACTCCGACGACGGCGCCGAACGGCTGGTCCTCGCCCTTAGTGGCGCGACGCCGGCCGTAGAACTGCCGGAACAGCTCGTACGTGCCGTCCAGGAGGTGAACGATCACCGCACCGATCTCGTGCCTATCGCCCCGGCTCCTGGTACAGACCGACCACGTTGCCCGCGGGATCGCGGAACCGCGCCGTGATCTCGGGCGCGTCCGCGCCGACCGGTTGCGCCACCGCGCCGCCGTGGGCGATCACGGCGTCGAGGGTCGCGGCCACGTTGTCCACCATGATGTAGATGAGCAGGCCCGGCTGCGCCGCCGCCGGGCGGCCGAGCACCCAGCTGCCGCTCACCGCGCCCGTGGTGTCGTCGAATGCGGTGGCGCCGTCGCCGCGCTTCCGGATGTTCCAGCCAAACACCGTGGCGTAGAAGTCCGCCGAGCGCTGGATGTCGAGCGCGGGAATCTCGACGTAGCAGATCTTGCCGTTCGTTGGGGTCGGGGACATCAGAACTCCCGGGATCGTTGGGCGCGCGCGAGGAGCAGCGCGCGCTCGCGCGTGTTGCGCGTGAGTGAGGCCGCGCGCTCGAACTCCGCCCGCGCCTCGTCGAAGCGGCCGAGCTTGAAGAGGAAGTCGCCGCGCACGCTCGGCAGGAGATGGTAGGCCTGGAGGGCGGGCTCGGACGTCAGGGCATCGACGATCTCGAGACCCGCCGCCGGACCGAACGCCATGGCGTACGCCACCGCGCGATTCAGCTCCACGATGGGGGAGGGCGTGAGCTGGGCAAGAGCGTCGTACAGCGCCGTGATACGGGTCCAGTCGGTGTCCTCGCCGGTCCGCGCCCGGGCGTGGCAGGCCGCGATGGCCGCCTGGAGGGTGTACGGGCCCAGGGTGCCGGTGAGCTGCTCGGCCCGCTCGAGCGCCGCGAGGCCGCGACGGATGAGGAGCCGGTCCCAGCGCGCGCGATCCTGATCGAGCAGCAGGATCGGCTGCCCCGCCGGACCGACCCGCGCCTTGAGCCGCGATGCCTGGATCTCCAGCAGCGCCAAGAGGCCCTGGACCTCCGGGTCAGCGGGCTCGAGCTCCGCCAGGATACGGCCGAGCCGGAGCGCGTCCTCGCACAGTCCCGGCCGCACCCAGTCGTCGCCCGCCGTCGCCGAGTAACCCTCGTTGAAGATGAGGTAGAGGACTTCGAGCACCGATGACAGGCGGGCGGCGAGCTCGGCGCCGCGGGGGACCTCGAACGGGACGTGCGCCTCGCGCAGCGTCCGCTTGGCGCGCACGATGCGCTGCGCCACCGTCGCCTCCGGGACGAGGAACGCCCGCGCGATCTCGTCGGTCGTGAGGCCGCCGAGCAGGCGCAAGGTGAGCGCCACGCGCGCCTCGGTCGAGAGCACGGGATGGCAGGTCGTGAAGATGAGGCCCAGGCGATCGTCGCCGATGTGATCGTCGAGTGCGGCCGCGAGCTCCGCCTCGGGATGCTCCTGCCGGGTCAGGAGCTCGGGACCGAGCTCCTGATGCTTGCGGTCCAGCAGCTTGCCGCGGCGAAACTCGTCGATGGCGCGCCGCTTCGCGGTGGTCATCAGCCAGGCGCCAGGGTTGTCGGGAACGCCCGACTCGGGCCACCGCTCGAGCGCGGCGACCAGCGCGTCCTGCGCCAGGTCCTCCGCCAGGCCGACGTCGCCCGTCATGCGCGTGAGCCCGGCGATGAGCCTGGCCGACTCGATGCGCCACACCGCGTCGATCGCGCGGTGCGCGTCGGACGCCGTCACCGCCTGGCCTCGTTCTGGGCGATGCGTGCCTTGACGAGTTTCCGCACCAGCGCCGCGGGGAGGGGCTTGTCGGCCGTGAAGCGGATGGTGCCCTTGGCAGTGTGATACGATGCGAGCTCTTTCTTGAGAGTCTTCGTGAGGTAGGTGCTCATGAAGAGGCTGCAGTGATCCTTGAACGCGGCGAAGCAGAGCAACGTTCCGTGGTGCTTGAAACACGGCATCCCGTAGCTGATGACCTCGGTCGCCTGGGGCGCGGCGGCCTTGATCGTCTTGCGCAGCTGCTGGAGCGCGGCCCGCGGCGCGGGGGGAGTCGCCCTCAAGTAGGCGGCCACCGAGGCGAATGGTTTCATGGGGCGAAGAACTCCTTCAGGACGGGGGCGAGCGCCGCCGCCGCTACGTTGTGGGTCTGACCCGGGAGCGTGCGGAGCTGCGCGCCGGGGACGACCTCCGAGAGCCGCAGGGCCCCCTCGCGGAGCACCGGCATGCTCTTCTCGCCGCAGATCACGAGCGTCGGGATCGTGAGCGAGGCCGCCCGCTTCGCGGGTAACGAGAAATCTCCCATGACAGCCGAGTCGTAGGGAAGTGACCGCGCCACCGCCTTGAGCTTGGACCACATCGGCAGGAACCGGAACACGGTCACGAGCCAGCCGGGCATGCCCATGACGTCCTTCATGTAGAACTTGACCGCGTCGCCGCGGCGACCCTCGGCGATGAGCCGCACGAGCCGCGCGTGGTGGTCCACGGGCGGCACGTGGGCGGGGCTCCCGACCATGAACGGCGGCTCGTACAACGCGAGCTTCGTGATGTCGAGGCGACTCGCCCCCGCCTCGAGTGCGAGGGCCGCGCCGGAGGACATGGCGTACACGAACGCCGACCCTGCGACCTCGCGGATCACCGCGTCGAGATCATCGATCTCCCGCTCGACGGCATAGGGCGCCGTGTCGCCGCTGTCGCCGCGACCGCGGCGATCGTACATGAACACGGTGAAGTGCGGCGCCAACAGGGGCGCCAGTTTTGGCATCGGCCCGAACGATCGGCTGCAGAACGCGCCGTCGATCAGGATGAGCGGCGGTCCCGCGCCCAGACGATCGTAGGCGATCGTCGTGCCGTCACGCGACCGTACCTGGTTCACGCCATGTCCATCTTGCGGAAGCGCTCCACCGCCTCGCTCGGCCCGAAGTCGTCCAGCTCGAACAGCTGGCGCACCTCGATCTCGCCTTCCTTGCCGTCCAGGGCGGGATTGGGGAAGCGCCGGGCCCATTCCCTCGCTTCTTCCTTCGACTTGACCTGAATCAGCGTGTAACCGGCGATAAGCTCCTTGGCCTCGGTGAAGGGGCCGTCGAGCACGGTGCGCTTCACCCCGGAGTACCTGACACGCCACCCCTTCGAGCTCGCCTGCAGGCCGGAGGCGTCGAGCAGGACGCCGGCCTGCTGCAGCTCCTCGTGATACTTCGCCATCTCGCCGAGGATCTGCTCGTGCGGCATGACGCCCGCTTCCGAGTCTTTGGTCGCTTTGACGATGATCATGAATCGCATGGTCGCCTCTCCTCGTGGTTTTGGCTCGGAGCTCTACCTCTGCGACGAACCAGAGGTGGCGAGTTCGACAGGTTGCGCGGGCAGAGCCCGCACATCAGCCGCCCGCGATGGCCCCGATGACGAGAAACGGCTCCGCTCCCGCCGCGACCGCGTCGGGGAGCGGAGCGTCCGGCGGCTCGTGGGTCAGGTCGCGCTCGCAGGCAAAGAATCGCAGGAACGGCCGTCGCCGCTCGGAGCCGTGGTCCCGGATCGTCCCCCGCAGCATGGGATAGCGGGCCTCGAGCGCGTCGAGTACCGCCGCCCGCGTGACCGGACCGGCGACGTCGAGCTGCACCTCGCCTTTGACCTGCGCCAGCGTCCGGAGGTGCGGCGGGAGCACCACGCGGATCATCGCAGCGTCTGCACCTCGACCGACAGGACGGCCGGAAGGTCGCGCACGATGGGCGTCCAGCTGTCTCCGGCATCGGGCGACATGTACACTTGCCCGCCGGTGGTGCCGAAGTACACGCCGCACTTGTCGAGCGCGTCGATGGCCATCGCGTCGCGCAACACGTTGACGTAACAGTCGCGCTGCGGCAGGCCGTTCGTGAGCGCTTCCCACTCGTTGCCGCCCGTGCGGCTGCGGTACACGCGCAGCTTCCCCTCGGGGGGATAGTGCTCGGAGTCGCTCTTGATCGGCACGACGTAGATCGTCTCCGGTTCGTGCGCGTGCACGTCGATCACGAATCCGAAGTCGGTCGGCAGGTTGCCGCTCACCTCGCGCCACGAGTCCCCGCCGTCGTCCGAGCGCATGACGTCCCAATGCTTCTGCATGAACAGCACGTTGGGGCGCGAGCGGTGCAGCGCGATGCGGTGTACGCAGTGCCCGACCTCGGCATCGGGGTCGGGGATATACTGCGAGCGCAGGCCGCGGTTGATCGGCTTCCACGTCTTGCCGCCGTCGTCGGTCCGGAAGGCGCCTGCCGCCGAGATGGCGATGTACATCCGCTTCGGATTGGCGGGATCGAGCAGGATCGTGTGGAGGCACATCCCGCCGGCGCCGGGCTGCCACTTGGGCCCCGTGCCGTGGCCGCGCAGCCCCGGGAGCTCCTGCCACGTCTTGCCGCCGTCGCTCGTGCGGAACAACCCGGCGTCTTCCACGCCGGCGTACGCCGTGTCCGGATCGGTGAGGGACGGCTCGAGGTGCCAGACCCGCTTGAACTCCCAGGGGTGCTGCGTGCCGTCGTACCACTGATGCGTGGTCAGCGGCTTGCCGGTGTCCGGCGACGAGTCGTAGACGAACTTGTTGCTCTCGCCGGCCGGCATGCCTTCGGCCGTCTTCGTCATGCCGCCCCCGGGCGTCTCCCACGTCTTGCCGCCGTCGCAGGAGCGTTGGATGATCTGTCCGAACCACCCGCTCGTCTGCGACGCGTACAGCCGGTTCGGGTCGACCGGAGAGCCCTTGAGGTGGTAGATCTCCCAGCCCGCGAAGTGCGGGCCACTGACATTCCACCGTTCCCGCTTGCCGTCCGCCGTCAGGATGAACGCGCCCTTGCGCGTACCGACCAGGACTCGTACTCCGCTCATGGCTCACTCCCTCTGAAGGGTCCGCGCTTTAAGGTCTTCGTCGAACGCGCCGGCGTCAAATCCGGTCAATCCGTCTTTTTGCCGGTCTTCGCGCGCAGCCGCTCCTCTTGCTCTCGGAACTCCGGCTTGAGCGCGGCACCGAAGTCGTCCGCCTCGAACACCTGGCGAATCTCCACGTCGCCCTCCTGGAAGGGCGCCCGCTTCAGCCAGTCGATCGCCTCGTTCAGCGATTTCACCTGCCACAGCCAGAAACCGGCGATCAGCTCCTTCGTCTCGGTGAACGGCCCGTCGATCACCGTGCGCTTGCTGCCCGCGAACCTGACGCGAGCGCCTTTGGAGCTCGCCTGGAGCCCCTCGCCGGCGAGGAGCATGCCGGCTTTCTCCAGCTCCTGATTGAACTTGCCCATCTCGGTCAGGATTTGTTCGTCCGGCAGCACGCCCGCTTCCGACTGCTTGTTCGCCTTCACGATGACCATGACTCGCATTGGCGGATCTCCTCGTGGTTCGGGGTTCGGGAGCCGGGCTTGGCCCCGCCTCTACCCACACGACGAGCGACGGGTTCCGCAATCGACACTGCGGGCCCCCTTGGGCCTGCTGTCGAGACCGGCCGCCGGCGGCTATCATCCTTCCCCGATGACCGCCCCGGCGCGCCCGCTCCCGTCCAAGCCGCTCGACCGCTCCATCGTGGATGGCCCGATCGCCCGCGCCGTGTGGATGCTCGCCTGGCCGACGATGCTGCAGAATCTGATCGGCGGGCTGCAAGGCATGGTGGATCACGCCCTGGTCGGTCATTTCGTGGGCTACGCCGGGAACGCGGCGATCGGCGTCGCCATCCAGATTTTCATCGTCGTGATCGTCTTCGTGATGTCGGTGTTCAGCGGGATGGGCGTGCTGGTGGCCCGCTTCGCCGGGGCCAACCAGCCCGAGCAGGTCAATCGCACGGTCTACCAGGCGTTTCTCGCCGCGGTGGCGCTGTGGGGATTGCTGTTGGCGCCGCTCGGCTGGATCCTGGCACCGTCGCTGCTCGGCGTGGTCAACGCCGCGCCCGCCGTCCGCGTCCAGGCGTTGCCGTTCCTGCGCATCATGTTCGTCGGCAGCATCGGGATGCTGTTGTTTTTCATGGTTGGCGGGGCGCTGCGGGCGGCGGGGGACGCGCGCACACCGCTGCGCCTCGGCGTCCTCCTCACCGCCCTGAACATCGTGTGTAACGTCGCGTTCATCACGGGTCTCGGGCCGCTGCCGCGGCTCGGGACCGCCGGCGCCGCGGTCGGCACCACGGTGGCGAGTCTCGCGATCAGCGGCTTCGCCGGGTACCTGTTGATGTCGGGCCGGCTGCCGGTGGTGTGGCGCCGCGGCATGGACTGGCGACCGGACTGGGGGATCATCCGGGAGCTGTTCCGCTTCGGGCTCCCGACCGGGATTCAGGGGATCGCGATGAACGTCGCAGGTGTGCTGCTGCTTCGCTTCATCGGGTCGCTGGCGCAGAGCGCCGAGGCGCAGGCCGCCTACGCGGTCGGTTACACCGAGCTGTTCTCGTTCATCACGTGGACGTCGGTAGGGTTGATGGGCGCCGCCGCCACGGTCGCGGGTCAAAATCTGGGGGCGCAACGTCCCGAGCGCTCGGTGCATGGCGTGCACGTCGCGGCGGCGCTCGGCCTCGGCGTGGCGGCGGCGATCGGCGTGCTGTTCCTCACGATCCCGCGCGCCTTGCTCGGGCTGTTCGGGATGACCGATCCCACGGTCGTCGCCCTCGGGACGCAGCTGCTCGCGTTCCTCAGCGTGTCGGGGCTGTTCGTGACCGTCGCGCTCACCTACACGGGGGGATTGCAGGGCACCGGCGACACCCGGTCACCCCTCTACATCTCGATCCTGTCCCAGATCGTCGTCCCGCTCGGCCTGTGCACGCTGTTCCAGGCGACGCGCGGGCTACACCCGGCGGATATCTGGCTGGCGATCCTGTTCGGCCACATGACCCGCTGTGCATTGAGCGTGCTGCGGTTCCGCCAGGGCAAGTGGCGCAGCATCCGGGTGGAGCTGGCTACGGCTGCGCCACGATCTTGAGGTCGGCGAAATCGCCGGCGGAGTTGTTCCCCACCCACAAGCCAACCCGTCCCTTCCGTCGATCGCTCAGCTGGGTGACGACCAGACTCGGTTGCTTCGCGTCATTGACGAACACCTTCACCTGGGGGGCGGTGACGACTACCCGGACGTGGAACCAGTCGTTCGGATCCGGGGCTGGGGTGACCGGCTGCTCGTACTTTCCCGGGTGCTCGGCTCTGAGCTTGTCCCACGTGTACGTGGGATGAGAGACGTATTGCACGGCGTGGGCGCGTCTCGCCGGATCGTCGGCCTTGAAGTTGAACGGGCGGAAGTACACGGCGTCGAACGTCGTGCCATCCACTGCATGAAACGCGACCCCCACAAAGCTCTGTTGCGGAACGTCCTTGCCCCTGACGTCGAGCTCGATCGTGCCGTTGGTAAACTGGATTCCGGGAAGCAACGCGACGCCGTCCCCGGCGCTGGCGCTGAGACGAATACCGCTTCTCGACCCGTCCGGGAGGCCCGTGGCGGTGCGGTTGATGACCTCCAAGCCGGCGGGCGCGAGGGTTATCTGTTGAGCGGAGACGCCGGGTGCGCTGTAGAGGCCGGCCGCAGCCAACAGAGCGGGGAGGGTAACGCGACGGGTCATGACGGCTCCTTTCCTCCGCCGCTACGCGCTCCACCGGTGCCGCCGCGCGATCTCGCCGAGCGCCCTCCAGTGAGCGCGCGTCGCGCTCCGGCGCGGCGTCGCCAGAGGCACGATGTCCGTGGGCAGGATGGGACAGGGCGCACCCACGACGTCCGGCACCGAGTAGACCGGCGGTGGAGCGGAATCGACCAGCGTGAAGTCCAGCTCGTCGGCCAGGTTGTTGGCCGTCGCGTCGCGCACGGTGAGTGGGTCGAGGCTCCAGCGCCACTCGATCATCCGCAACACGGACGTGTGGTCGTACAGGACGTGCGAGGTGCCCGCCCCGCGCACGAACGGTGAGATGAGTAGAGTAGGTGTGCGGAAGCCGCGGCGGCCGTCCAGGTTGCCCGCCGCCTGGTCGGCCGGGGGAATCGGCGCGACGGATGGAGGCACGTGATCGAAGAATCCACCCCATTCGTCGAAGTTGATGACGAGGACCGTACGGCTCCACGCGGGGCTCTGCGTCACCGCCGCGTAGATGCGGTTCATCATCGCCTCGCCGGCGCGGACGTCGCAGTGGGGATGGTCGTCCGCCCCCGTCCCGGTCAGCTCCTGCGCGAAGCTCCCGTCGACGAACGCGACATGCGGCAGTGTGCCGGCGGCACAATCGGCGTAGAACGCGTCGATCGGGCGGCCGATGGGGGCGTATTTGGCGCCCCACAATCCCAGGAATGGCAGGTCGGCGTAGTAGTAGCGGCCCTGGAGCCCCCGCGCGGCCAGCCGGTCCCAGATCGTCGGCAGCTGCGAAATGTCGGTGCTGTTTTCAATCCGGTCGGTCTGGCCGGCGTGCTGGTAGATGCGATTGGGGAACGTCGGCCCGAGGATGGCGCAGAAGTACCGGTCGAAGGACCTCCAGTCGAGCGCCGCGCGGCCGAGGAAGGGCAGGTCTTCCTGACGGTAGTAGCCGATGGAGAAGACGTCGTTGGCGCGCAGCCACCCGTCACACGCGCCGCCGTTGTACTCCACCCGTCCCCCGGCATAAGAGTGGTCGGGATCGCCATAGCCGCACCCCTGAAAGTCAGGGGCCAGCGGAAAGGTCGAGTGGGGAACCCCGGCCGCGTCCATGTACGTGAGCCCCGCCTGCTCGCCGTCGGCATCCGGGAGCCAACCGAGGAAGTGGTCGAACGACCGGTTCTCCATCATGAACACGATGACGTGCTCGATGCCGCAGGCCGCGGGGTCCGGCAATAGGTCACCGAGCTGCGCTCGCTGCGGCGCGACGATCGAGCGATCGCTGCATCCGAGCGCGATGCCGCCGGCTGCGGTGGCGCTGGTGGTCAGGAACCTGCGGCGCGAGATGAGTGACATCGAGACCTCCTTTGGATGCATCGTGCATACCGGTTGCCGAGGAGGTTGCTCACGCGGTGTCACTCACGCGTTAGGGAGGCGTTTCCGGTTTGTCACGGCGAGGAATGTTGCGCTGTTGCCACACGTGTGTCGCGGGAAGCGTGTGGCGGCGTCAGGTCGTGGCCGGATGCGGGCGAAGCGCGCAGCCGCACTGCATCCGCGCGGCGTCGGGGGCGCTCGGGAACACGTGATAGTACATGGCCACGATCATCGGGACGAAGACCACGGTGTTGTAGAACAGGTGCAGCTCGAGACGCGGGATCCACAGCTGCAGGATGCTGGTGGGCACGGGGGCCCCGAACAGCGTCCGGCCAGCGATGACTTGCCCCTGAAGCAGCCCGTGCTCGATGTGATGCCAGAACTGGATCACCAGCGCCGCGAGCCACCACAGGCGCGCCCGGCCGACGAAGCCGGGGAGCAAGGTCCAAATGCCGACCAGCATGATGAGGGCGTACCCGTAGTGCAGCACCTCGGAGTGCACGAGCCAGGGGAACGTCTGGCCCAGGATCCCCCGCGCCTGGTGCAGCGGCAACTTCAGCACGTACGCCTGATAGGCTTGCGCCACATGCTCGGCCAGGTGGACGACGACGATGACCATGAACACCCGCAACGCCTGCTTGTGCCACGGGCCGTTGAGCTTCCCCAAGAGGCTTGTCATGCTGCCGTCACCTGGTTCGCGTGGCGCTAGTCGGCTCGGGGAGCCGAGGAGCGGATATTATGCGCCGGCCCCCAGGGCGCGGCAAGGGCTGGTCACAACGTGTATTGCGCCATGAGATAGACGAAGTCGATCGGCAAGTCGGCGCCCGACGGGCCGCCTCGCTGTGTGATGAACGCGCCGGGGAACACGTGGCTCCAGCCGGCCAGCAGCAGCCTGTGCCGATCGACCGGCCATCTGAAGCTGAGATCGAGCTCCGACGCAACGCTCTTTGCGGTGCCGAAGCTCGCCGAACGGGAAACGACTCCCGACAACGCGTAGAACGCGTCATTCGCCGACGCGCGTCGAAACACGTGACAGTCCGCGGCCCCGACCAGCGTCCGCCACAGGCGCATGGCCCCGCCGCCGGAAATGTCGACGATGTTCTGCCGCCCCGCGATGTCCGCCAGACCGAGAAAGGGATGGGGCTGCGGGTTGAGCTGACTGAAGGTCCCGACCTCGCCTCCGGGCGCGGCGTCGCCACTGGCGTAGTCGAGATTGATGTATACGCGCGGGGCACCCCTCGCTCGCCGGAAGCTGTAGCCGATCGCGCCGGCGAACATCGACGCGCGAATGGCGTTGTTGCCGACCTCGCCGAACTGAATCGCCGCCTCGCCTTCCAGATCCAGGGCGGACTGTCCGCGCGTGGGACCCCAGAAGCGCAGGCCGGCCGTGTGCCGCACCTCGCGTCCGACGGTTCCGTTCCAGCCGACGGCACCGGAGTCGCGCTGCTGGCCGATCCAGTAGACGTCGGCCCCCATCCCGATTCGAGCCGCCTGCAACGTGCCATACACGCCGAACAGCGACGTCGTCGAGTCGCGCCGGTCGGCCTGATAGAGCCGTACGACGACGGGCCGTGCCCAGAACGCCGTGACGCTGCTGCCACTCCGGTCGCCGTAGCGTGCGGTCACGCCATCGAAGCTACGTTTCGTGTTGGCCCAATCGAGCGCGCTCACCAAGCGCTCGCGTCCGTACGCCATCTCCAGCCGGCCGCCGCGGAGCGAGAAGCCACCGCCGTCCTTGCCACGCGGCGACGTCACCATCTCGGCGAACAGTTGGTGCACGTCGATTTCATCCACGTCCGAGGGCCGTCGGCCGCCGGCGAGCTCGCGAGTGGTGGAGAAGCTGCTCTTTCCTTGGGCGAACAGCCGGAGGTGGGAACCGGCGTGCAGATCGACCGACACCAGGGCTCGTGTGAGCACGAACACGTCGCTGGCTGCGACCGTGGCCGGCGCCGGCGGCATCGCGCCGAAGTTGAAACTCTTCCAAGTCTCGACCCGCTCGCGAAGCTGGCCTGCAAGCTCCACCCACACCGCGCCGTTGCCGCTCAGGTTCACGTGCCGGATCGCCGCGAAGGCAGGCGGAGTCTGGGCATTTGCCACGGCGGCGACCGTAAGAGCACAGACAGTCAGCACGTGGCTCAGGTTGCGGCGCTCGCCGCCATCACCTACGAGTTGAGGCACGCGCCAATGTGGAGAGGGGACTTCGCTTGCGCAAGGAGACAGCGAAATGTGATACTTCCCTATCGCTCCGACAGGAGAGGCAAGAGTTGACGCGCACCGCGGACGTCCTGCAGGGCACGCTGGACCTGCTCATTCTCAAGGCGCTTTCGCTGGCCCCCATGCATGGCTGGGGAATCACCAACCGCATTCAACAGATATCGCAGGACGCGTTTCAGATCGGGCAAGGGTCCCTGTATCCCGCCCTCCATCGATGTGAGAGCCGTGGTTGGGTGACGTCCTACTGGCGCACCACCGAACACAATCGCATAGCCAGGTACTACGACCTCACGGCGGCGGGAAGGCGGGCACTTGGTGAAGGGATCGCGCGTTGGCGCTTCTACACCGGCGCCGTGGAGCGCGTCATTGACGCGCGGTAGAAGCCCAGCGGCTATTTCGCGAGAATCCTGCTCTGATTCGCCAGGATCTTCTTCTGGTTCCTCAGCATGGCCTGGAGGTTGCGCAGGATCTTGCCTTGATTACCTAGTATCCGCACCAGCCGCTGCTGGTTGCGGAGAATTCGCTTTTCGTGTGCGATGATCCGGTCTTGCTTCGTCACGCGTGATGTCCCCGCTCCCGTGAGGAGCGCATATTATGCGCCGGCCCACGACGCCGCGGAAGGCTCGACCGGGACGCGTCCCGGCTCTATTATCACGACGATCTCCCAATTGACGGAGTGCGGGTATGTGCCGCAACATCAAGACCCTGGCTAATTTCGCGCCTCCCGCGACGGACGACGAGATTCGGGCGTCGGCGCTGCAGTTCGTTCGCAAGCTGAGCGGGACGGCGCGGCCCTC
>WNGD01001003.1_pt1 | contig 30711 bp, 32 predicted proteins | sample 5400671 | NCBI WGS metagenome assembly WNGD01 (sample SAMN13153369, study PRJNA577476) | soil metagenome | isolation source: 40 cm soil or saprolite under grassland replicate 2 | place: USA:California | collected 2016-06-15
GAAACGTCTCGCCGTCCTTGCCGGATGGGCCCGCCTCCAGAGTCCCCGATTCGCTCAATCCCTTGTAGGTGAGCTGGACCCGCGCACCGCCGGCCCACTCTCCCAGGATCTCGGTGGCAGACTGCCAGAAGGCGCGGGTCTGCTTGGCTTGGCTCGCTTCGCTCAACAGCTTCCTGATGGGTTCAATCACGTCTCAAAACTACGTTGAGGAAACACGTTGAGGAACGACGTTGAGGAGAAACGTGGAGGGACTGCGTAGGAAACGGCTTACGGGTTCGTCGGTCTGATGTCCAATTCGCTGATCATCGCGCGTTCGGGCACGGTCAGCGTGGCGAGAACGGCATGCGCCACGTCTTCGGCGGTGAGGGCGCGGTCGCGGGCGGGGCGCGGGCGCTCCCGTTTGTCCATGAACGGCGTCGCTACGGAGCCCGGGCAGATCGTCACGACACGGAGGCCGTGCTTGCGCACTTCGAGCATGAGGCTCTTGGAGAAGCCCAACACGGCGTGCTTGGATGCGCAATACGCCGTCCCGCCCTCGACGCCGTTCTTCCCGGCGAGCGAGGCGATGTTCACGATGGTGCCGGTCCCGGCGTCCAGCATGCCCTTGAGGAACGCCCGCGTGACGAGATAGAGGGAGCGTACGTTCACCCCCATGGTCTGGTCCCAGTCGTCGAGCGAGAGCTCCACGAGCGGCCTGAACCGCCCGATCCCGGCGTTGTTCACGAGCACCTGCGGGACGCCCCGCTCCCGGGTCACGAACGCGGCGAAGGCGTCTACGCGGGCGGGGTCCGACACGTCGCACGGCATGCCGATGGCATCGATACCGTCCACCTTGAGGTCGCGCGTCGTAGCGTGGACATTGGCCTCGGTGCGGGCGCAGATCGCGACCCGCGCCCCCGCGTGCCCCAGCGCGAACGCCGTGGCGCGCCCGATTCCTTCGGTCGCGCCGGTCACGACCGCGAGCGAGCCGCCAAGATCCATAGGGACACAAATATACGCCGCCCCCGGGCGGGTGGCGCGGGAACCCGGCCGCGTTTTGCTGGGAAATGAGGGGGGTTGAAGCCATGAACGTAGTACCCGGACTCGTTATCGACGAGACGGTGGACGCGCCAAATGCTACGTCGCGCCTCGTGCCGCCGCGCGAGGAGGAGGCGCTCGACGCCTACTCCCGAGCGGTGACCGGGGCGGCCGAGAAGGTCGGTCCCGCCGTCGTGAGCGTAGAGGTGCGACACAAGGTCGAGCGGCGAGGGCGCCCGGCGCGCGACGTGCCGGGGAAGGGCTCGGGGTTCGTATTCACTCCCGACGGGTTCGTCTTGACCAACAGCCACGTGGTGCACGACGCCACTCGGATCGAGGTGGCGTTCGCCGACGGTCGCCCGGTGGCGGCGGAGCTGGTGGGGGACGACCCCGACACCGACCTGGCCGTGCTCCGGGTGGCGCCTGTCTCGCTCACCGTCGCCGAGTTCGGCGACTCGGCCGCGCTTCGGGTCGGCCAGCTGGTGGTGGCGATCGGCAATCCGCTCGGCTTCCAGAGCACCGTCACCGCAGGTGTGGTAAGCGCGCTCGGCCGCTCGTTTCGCTCCGTCGGTGGACGGTTGATCGACGATGTGATCCAGACCGATGCGGCCTTGAATCCGGGCAACTCGGGCGGGCCGCTGGTGGACGCGCGGGGCCGCGTGGTCGGCGTCAACACGGCGGTGATCCTTCCCGCCCAGGGGATCTGCTTCGCCGTGGGGATCAACACGGCGAAAGTCGTGACGGGCCAGCTGATCCGGCACGGCAAGATTCGCCGCGGCCGAATCGGGGTCGCGGGGCAGAACGTCCCGCTGTTGCGGCTGGCGCAGCGGGCGCTTGGGATCGATGCGAAGAGCGGCGTGCTCGTCACCGGGGTGGAGCCCGACAGCCCGGCGGCACGGGCGGGCGTCACGTCGGGTGACATCATCATCGGCTTCGACGGGCAAACCGTTTCGGGGATCGACGATCTCCACCGCTTGCTCGTCACCGAGCGGATCGGAGCGCGTACCACGATCGCCGTGCTGCGCAACGCCGACCGGCTCGACCTGCCGATCGTCCCGGAAGAGTCCGAGAATCGGAACCGCTGACAAAGGAGCATCCCATGGGCGACACGAATACCGTTGCAACGGGTCCGCTTCCTGCCGGGAGTCAGGCACCCGAGTTCACACTCCAGAGCGCGCCGGATCAGACCGTCTCGTTGCGGGACTACCGCGGCCAGCCCGTGATTCTGGCGTTCTATCCCGCGGACTGGAGTCCGGTCTGCGGCGATCAGATGGCGCTGTACAACGAGGTCCTGTCCGAGTTCGAGGGCTACGGCGCCAGGCTGCTCGGCATCTCGGTGGATGGCGCCTGGTGCCACCGAGCGTTCGCCGACCAGCGCAGGCTGCACTTTCCCCTGCTCGCGGATTTCGAGCCGAAGGGAGCGGTAGCGCGGCGCTACGGCGCGTACCGCGAGGGCGACGGGTTCAGCGAGCGAGCGTTGTTCGTCATCGACGGTGACGGGATCATCCGCTGGAGCTACGTCTCGCCGATCGACGTGAATCCCGGTGCGGATGGCATCCTGCGCGCCCTCGGAGCCCTCGCCGGCGAGCGGACCCCCGCGTGACCAAGCGCGGTGCGGCCGCAACATTGACCCTGCCCGTGGGCAAGCGGGACCACATCCAGGGCCCGGCAGGCGCAGCCGTCACGCTGGTCGAGTACGGCGACTACGAGTGCCCGCACTGCGGGCGCGCGTACCCCATCGTCAAGGCGATCCAGCAACGGATGGGCCCGCGACTGCGGTTCGTGTACCGCAACTTCCCGCTGCGCGAGAGCCACCCCCACGCGCAGCGTGCGGCGGAGGCCGCCGAAGCGGCGGGCGCGCAGGGCAAGTTCTGGGAGATGCACGATCGCTTGTTCGAGCGGCAGTTCGCGCTGGACGGCGAGTATCTGATCGAATACGCGGGCGACCTGGGTCTCGATGTCGGTCGTTTTCGGAAGGAGCTCGGGGACGGGGTGTACGAGCCCCGCGTGCGGGAGGACTTCCGGAGCGGCGTCACGAGCGGCGTCAACGGGACGCCGACTTTTTTCATCAACGGCGTGCGGCACGACGACTCGTGGGAGCTGGAGCCGCTGCTGGCGGCGCTGGAAGAAGCGATCCCCGCCTGAGTCGCGGGTTCACCCGCGGATCGCGCCAGGGAATCGCTCGGAGTTCGCAACGAATCCCGGGAAGACCGCGGACAGGTCTCGCGCGCCAAGGTGTCGCGCCAGGAGCTCGGCGAACAGGTCACGGAAGTCGGTGGTCACGGCCACGTCCCGGCCCTCGAAGCGCTGCGCCGGATCGAGCCCGGGCCACTTCCCGAGCACCTTCCCGCCGTTTACCGGGCCACCGAGCACCAGCATGGCGGTGGCGTGCCCGTGATCGGTGCCGGAGTTGCCATTCTCCCGCACGGTACGCCCGAACTCGGACATCGTGAGCACGACGACGTCGCGCATCCGCTCGCCCAGATCCCGGGTGAAGGCTGCAAGGGCCTGCCCCAGGTCGCCCAACCGCCCCGCGAGCTGCCCCTCCGTCGCTCCCTGGTTCACGTGTGTGTCCCACCCGGTCACGTCCGCGAACGCCACCTGAAGCCCGACATCGGCCTTGATCAGCTGTGCGATCTCGAGGAAGGCCTTGCCGAGCTTCCCGCGCGGGTAATCGACTTCGTTCGCAGGTCGGTACTGGGCGGGGTCCAGGTGCTTGAGCATCTGGACCGCCTCGAACGCCTCGCGGGAGGATGTCGAGAGCAGCCCGGTCGCAGAGCCGGCGTACAGCTCCTCGAAGGCCCGGGTGAGCCGGTCGCGCGCCGCGGGCTGTGGTGCGCGCAGGCCGAACGCCTGGAGGTCGTCGATCGCGAGGCTCGGCGCGGTGCCGGCGAGGATCCGGGGCAACTGGGGCCCGAAGGCGACGGCGCGAAACGGCGTGTCCTGGTGCTCCCGGTCGTGCTGGCAGTAGCGGTTCAGCCAGCCGTCCGGCGTCGCCTTCACCCCCGGCGTGCCCGACTCCAGGTAGTCCTGCGCATCGAAGTGGCTCCGGGTCGCGTCAGGAGAGCCGACCGCGTGGATGACGGCGAGGCTTTTCGAGTCCCACAGGGGCTTGAGCGCGGCGAGACGCGGGTGGAGCCCGAAGTAGCCGTCCAGGTCCAGGACGTCTTTCTCGGGCACAGCGATGCGGGGCCGCTCCCGGTAATAGATGGGGTCGCCATGCGGGACGATCATGTTGAGCCCGTCCACGGCGCCACGCTGGAAGAGGCAGACGAGAACCGGGCGGTCGACGGCGGTGGAGGGCGGTGGAAGGCGGTCGAGGCCGAGCGCGGCCCGAGCCAAGAAGAGCGGGTCCAGCCCGATGCTGAACAGGGCGATGCCTCCGGACTTCACAAACACTCGTCTCGATATCGACATGTGTCCTTCCTCCACCGTGACCGCCTTTCTCCGCCCTTCGCTGCCTTCCACCGCCCTATTGCTTCTGAAACTCCGGTCCGCCAATCGCGAGGCCGACTGCGAGGGCACGCGCTTGGGTCGGATCGGGGATGTCCGCCAACTGACGTCTGAGGACTTGCTTGGTGTTTTCGGACATCATTCCACCGAGAATCTTCTCGTTGACCACGCTGATCACCTGTTCGGCGTCTCCCACAGCGACGATGGAGTCGAGGACGACCGTCACGCCCTGCAGCTTGCCCGCCGCGAGCGCGACGGCGGCGTTCATCCGATCGAGCAGTGCACCGCTGTTCACCCACGCCGCTTCCCGCTCGGGATACCCGTCGGGAGCGACGTGGAGATAAAGTGGCTCGCCGAGGCGCGCCACCACCTGTGCCAGGCGGGGAGAGGTGTCCGGCTGGGCGTCTACTGCCCGTGCCGCGCTGACCACGAACTCGAAGGGTGTCTTTACCTTGGCGCGCACGTTCTCCGCCGCCCAGAAATCGGGGCCGTGAAAGATGGCCCGCAGCACCTCGCGTATGTCACCGCTCGAGCGCTTCCACGCGGCCACGGCGTCGTCCACGCAGCCGTCGGGCGGGTCGTCGTTCACGAAACGTTCGCACAGCTTGCGGCTCACGTGGTGCATCGTGGCGGGGTGGTTGGCCAGGAGCTTGAGGAGCCGGATCCCTTCGTCCATGTCGTGGCCCCCCTGAAACCTGACACCCAACACCTGTTTTTCCCCGGTGTCATGCGCCCAGTCGTGGAACTCGAAGTCTCCCCCCTGTTGGGGGCGCTCGATGCTCCAGCCGGTGAAAATGCGCGCGACGTCGATCACGTCTTGCTGCGTGTAGCCGCCGTCTACGCCGAGGGTGTGGAGCTCGAGCAGCTCCCGGGCATAGTTTTCGTTGATCCCTTTCGGCATGCGCTCGAGGGCGCGGCGGCGCACCGAGTCCTGTCGGGCAGGGTCGCGCATCGGGCCGAACAGGTCCGGTCGACGGCCGAAGAGAGGCCGGGCGCGGACGCGAAGCGCCGCCGGTGGGACGGAGCCGGGCGCCACGCTTTCCCAATTGTCCAGGTAGAACAGCATCGCGGGGCTTTTGGCCGTGGCGATCAGGAGGTCCTCGAACCTGCCCATCGCGCGGGGGCGAATCGTGTGCTCGATGTAGTCGGGCGTGAGGAAGCGATCGGCGCCCTTGGCGAAGTAGACGTTGAAGTGATTGGTCCAGAAGTCCACCATGATCTCGTATAGCTGCCGCTCGGAAAGCGCTGCGCGGACCACCGCGAGATCGGCGAACTCGGCCGCGAGGCGCCTGCCCCGTTGTTCGATCGGGCTCGCGGCATCCTTGTCGGCCATCGTGTCGGGCGCGGCGGCCAGCTTGCGCTCGCGCCGCTCGCGCTCCGCTGCGGTGTACATGGCGGCGAGGTCGCCGCGGTCGTATCCGAGAATCTGGAACCGCCGCTCCCGCTCGGCGAGACGGTGGTCGTCGATTCCATGGGGCGAGAGCTGGCGATCGATCCACCGCATCACGCCCTCGGCGGCGACGCGCGGCACGTCGCCGGGTCTGGGCCCATAGGCGAGGCGGTTCAGGGCGTGGAACGCCGAGTCGCGCGGGGTGGGTGCCGGCTGCTGAGCCACGACACCGGCCGGGATCAACCTCAGCGTCAGGAGCGACGAAACGATCAGCGTTTTCATGCGGTTATATTGACGCACCGTCCCTTGGAGAAGTTAAGGTCGTGACGGCCTCGACGCCCCGTTTCATCCCGCACGGTATCGGCCCGCGCCCGAAGAGCTTGCTCTCCGGGCCCGACGGCAAGCCACCCACCTGGTCGGCGCGGCTGCAGGCACTCCGGTACGTCCCGCCCCTCCTCAAGCTCGTGTACCAGACCCACCGTGGCTACACCGTCGCGATCCTCGCGCTGCGCGCGCTGCGCTCGTTCATCCCGCTCGCCGTCCTGTGGATCGGGAAGCTGATCATCGACGGCGTGATCGCCGCGATGGCGGTGCGCGCGGCCGGAGGCGTGGTAGAGTGGTGGTCGCTCGGGGGGCTCGTGGCGCTCGAGCTCGGCATCGCCGTCGGGGGTGAGGGGATGGCCCGCCTTTCGTCGCTGTTCGAGAGTCTGCTCGGCGACCTGTTCTCGAACCGTATCAGCGTGCGATTGATGGAGCACGCGGCGACGCTCGACCTGGCGCAGTACGAGGACGCGGAGACGTACGATCACCTGGAGCGCGCGCGCCGCCAGACCGTGGGGCGAATCGGGCTTGTCGCCCTGCTCCTGGCCACGGCCCAGGACCTCGTCACACTCATCTCCCTCGCGGCCGTACTGCTCGTGCAGCTGCCGTGGCTGCTGTTGCTGCTGGTGGTGGCCGTCGTGCCGTCGTTCCTGGGCGAGACCCACTATGCGGCGCTGGGCTACTCGCTCCTCTTCTCGTGGACGCCGGAGCGGCGGCTGCTCGACTACCTCCGCTACGCGGGCGCGTCGGACGAGATGGCTAAGGAGGTGAAGCTCTTCAACCTGTCGGACTTCCTCGTGGGGCGGTACGCGAAGCTGTCCGACGAATTCTACGACGCCAACAAGCGCCTCGCGATCAGGCGCAACGTGGTGTCCACGGTGTTCGTGACGATCGGCACGCTCGGCTATTACGGCGCGTACGCAGTGACGATCTACCTGACGGTGCTGGGCCGCTTCTCGATCGGCTCCCTGACCTTCCTCGCCGGCTCGTTTCGCGCCAGCCGCGACCTGATCCAGCGCATCCTGCTCTCGCTGTCGCAGGTGTTCGAGCAGAGTCTCTATCTGTCGGATCTGTTCACGTTCTTCGACGTGCAGCCGCGAGTGACGTCCAAGCCGGGCGCGCAGCCCGTCCCGGTGCCGGTCCGCCGGGGATTCGAGTTCCAGGACGTGGGGTTCCGCTATCCCGGCTCGGACCGCTGGGCGGTGCGGCACCTGACGTTCACGTTCGAGCCGGAGGAGCGGATCGCCCTGGTGGGGGAGAACGGGGCCGGGAAGACGACGCTCGTGAAGCTGCTGGCGCGGCTGTACGATCCCGACGAAGGCCGCATCCTGCTCGACGGCGTGGACCTGCGGGAGTACGACTTGGGCAGCCTGCGGAGGAACATCGGCGTGATCTTCCAGGACTTCGTGCGCTACGACTTCGTGTTGAAGGAAAACATCGGGGTAAGCCAGGTCGAAGCGCTGGAAGACGACGCGCGGGTGCGCGAAGCGGCGCGCCGTAGCCTGGCCGACTCGGTCGCTTCCCGGCTCGCCAAGGGCTACGACCAGATGCTCGGCCGGCGGTTCGACGGCGGGGTCGAGCTGTCGGGGGGTGAGTGGCAGAAGGTCGCATTGGGCCGGGCCTACATGCGCGACGCCCAGGTTCTGATCCTGGACGAGCCCACGGCGTCGCTCGACGCGCGCGCCGAATACGAGGTGTTCCTGCGGTTCGCGGAGCTCACCAGGGGGAGGATGGCCGTGCTCATTTCGCATCGATTCTCGACGGTGCGGATGGCGGACCGAATCCTGGTGCTTCAGGGCGGCGAGCTGGTGGACCAGGGGACGCACGAGGAGCTGGTGGCCCGGGGCGGGCTGTACGCCGAGCTGTTCAGCCTCCAGGCGGCGGGGTATCGGTGATCCGGACCAGCACGTGACTCAGGTGGCCGTCGCCACTCCGCGTCCCGCGCGTCGGCTCGCGGAGGAGATCGCATTCGTCGTCCAAGCGGCGCGCCCAGGCTTTTGGCTGACGTCGATCTGGTTTTATCTCGTGCCCGTCGGCGGGCGAAACGTTCTCGAGCACGGAGAGTTCTGGCTCGGTCTCTTTTACGTGAGCTTCCCGCTCGGTGTGCTTCTCTACGGCTGGAACGACGTCGTGGACTTCGAGGCGGACCGATTCAATCCGCGTAAGGGAACGTACCTGTTCGGCGCGCGCGGCACGCCGGAACGACTGGCGCGCTTGCCGTGGGTGATCGCGTTCGTGCAGGTGCCGTTTGCGATCCTGTTCACGCTGTCACTCGGACCCAAGGCGCTCGTGTGGTTCGTGGCGGTCATCGTCGGCACCGGGATGTACAATTGTCAGCCGTTCGCGTTCAAAGGACGTCCCGGTTTCGACCTGCTGAACCAGGCTGGGTACCTGCTCGTCTTCGTCCTAGCCAGTTGGCTGAACCATGTCTCACAGGTGCCTTGGTTCACGTTCCTGTTCGGTGCCATGTTTGCGATGCACTCCCATCTGTTCGGGCAAATCATGGATTTGGAACCCGATCGGCGCGCCGGCCGTCGGACGCTCGCCGGCGTCCTGCATGCAGGGCCGGCGAAGTGGCTCTTGGTCGCGTTGCTCGCTGCTGAGGCCGCGTTGATATGGACGTGGGCCGGCGATCCGTGGCTTGCGGCATTCCTCGCGGCCAGCGCGGTTTGGTTCACGCTGGACGTGACGCTGCTGTGGCGTGATCGCCCGTACTCGCCGGGGGAGATGCGGCTCTCGTTCCTCGCCTGGAACGCCGTGGCCCTCGCGTCAATGCCCTGGATCTGGCACGTGGCTTCGTTAGCGCCCAGGTAGGCGCGATGTCATGCTGCCCCTTCGAACGTGTAGCACCACGCCTCGCCCTCCAGCACCGTCTCTCCCGTCTGCCGCGTGACCTTGATTCCCAGTTGGCACACCGGCTTCGTTTCGTGCACGCTCAAGACCAGGCCTTCGGCCGTGATCGTGTCCCCGATGTAGACCGGAGCCGTGAACTTCCAGTTCTGGCTCAGGAACACCGTGCCCGGCCCCGGGAGGTCCATCGCCACCAGGGCGTGCAGCAGTCCGGTGGTGAGTCCGCCTTGAACGACCAGCTTGCCGAACTTGGTCCGCGAGACGAACTCGGGATCGAAGTGGAGCGGGTTGTAGTCGCCCGTCAACCGCGCGAACGTCTTCACGTGTTCAGACGTGAGCGTGAGGCTGCGGGACGCCCGTTTGCCAACCGTGACGTTCACCGCGCTCGCTCCAGCGCCGCGACGAACGGCCCGAAATACTCCTTCCACACGGCCGCCACGGTATGCGTGCCGTGGCCTCGCGTCCGCTCGCTCGTGGGAATCAAGACAAAGCGGGCCCGCGGCACCCGCGGTATCAGCTGCTCCATGAGCCCGAGCTCCGGAGGGTTGATGAAGTCGTCGGCGGAGTTGATCGCGAGCACCGGTGCGGTGATGCGATCGAGGGCGGTGCTCGGGTCATAGTCGCGCGAGGCGTCCACCTGGTACACGAGATCGTTGGCGTCTGTTTCCGCGAAGCGCGTGTCGAGCCAGCGGGCGATGTAGGCGTCGGCCGAGTCACGTGTCGGTGCGCTCCGCTGGAGCTGCAGGGGGCTCGACCCCGCCATAAAAAGGAGCTGGAGGGCCGCCCGAAGGCCCCGGGGCTGGCTCGCGTACTCGCCGCCCTTCCAGTCGGGATCGGTCCTGATGTCGTCGATGATCATCTTGCGCCACATCCGGTTCCGCCCCGCGAGCTGCGTCGGGATGCAGGCGAGCGGCACGACCCCATCCATGACGTCGGGATACCGCTCCGCCCAGAGCCAGCTGTGCATGCAGCCCATCGACGTGCCCATCACCAGCACCACGTGGTTCACGTGCAGCCCGTCGGTGACGAGCCGGTATTGGGCGGCCACCATGTCCCCGTAGGCGTAGCGCGGGAATCGCGCGTGCAGCCCATCACTCGGCTTGGAGGATTTACCGTGTCCGATGTTGTCGGGCAGGATGAGGTAGTGGGTGGCGGTATCGAGTGGTTGTCCGGGGCCGTACAGCTCGCCTGCGAACAGCGGCGACAGGAACTGCCCCCCCGCCCCGCCCGTGCCGTGAAGGATCAAGACGGCGTTCCGAGTGACCCCAGTGGCATCCCGCCGTGGACGGCCGAGCGTTCGGTAGTGCAGCCGCAGCTCGGGCAGCACGTCGCCGCTCGCGAATCGGAAGTTCTTGATGACGAAGCTGCCGGTGTCTCCCTGCGCCGCCAGCACGGCGAGGAGGAAGATCGCCGGGCTCATGCCAGGTAGCGCTCCCGCAGGATCGCGACGTGGTGGCGTTCGTGGCCGGCGATGATCCAGGCGAGCGCGCGCACGCTGATCGGGTTGTTGTTGGCCGTCCCGCGGCGGCCCAGAGCGTCCGCATCCAGCCCCAAGAACAGCGCGATGGTCGCCCTTCGCACTGCGTCGAGCTCGGCCGCGAGCTCCTTGAGGGGTCGCGCGTCGAACCGTCCGGCCGGCACCCAGGACTTCTCGTCGAACCCCGGGAGCGGGCTCTCGTCGGCCCGCCCGAAGACCAGCGCGCGATAGCCGAACACGCGCTCGGTGTCCGTCACGTGGCCGACCACCTCTTTGATGCTCCACTTCCCGGGCGCGTAGCGATGCAGTGCCTTCGCATCGGACAGGCCGGCGAGGAGGTGCTGCGTCTCCCGCCGCTGGTCCTCGAGGACCGTTAGGAGGTCCCCCTTGGGGGGGACCTTCGAGATGTAGGTCTGATAGTACGGCACATATTCGGACGGCTCGGGGCGCGGGATCGTCGCGATCGTCATGCAACCCTCCGCGGTCCTTTGGGCGTGCCCGCCTTGCCCTTGGCGGGCCCGGGGAACCGGGCGAGCCGTGCCTGGGCGTCGGGCATCCGCAGGATGACCTGCTCCAACTTGTCGAGGTAGGCGGGGTTGTTGAGTAGCCCGCGCAGCTCGGTGAGGAACGGCCGGAGCCGGGCGTACACCATGATGTGCTCGCCGTTTGCGTCGGCGAACATCTGGTCTTCGATCGCGCCGTGCAGCACCAGCGTGGCCGCCATACTCCAATAGGTGGTCACCATCCGGTAGTACGCGCTTCGCTTTCCTCGATACGCCTCGAGCACGTCTTGCGCCGTCTGGGGGCGGAACTCTTCTCGGAACCAGGCGCGCGCCTTGCGCAACACCGGCTCGCGGCGCAGGTCGTACAGCTTGAGCAGCAGATCGGCGCCTTCGTATTTGGTGGTCACAGGTCGCTCCGTTGGCATGACATCAGGAAGCTATGGGGACGGCTGCGTCGCGGCGACCCAGGTCCGCCAGGCCTCTTCCGCCGGGCCCACGGTCAGCTGCTGCTGGTGGCGGACCAGGGGCATGCGGAGGAGCAGGGGCTCGAGGATGAGCTTCTCGAGCCAGCGGTCCTCGGAGAGCAGCGCCGATTTGAGGCCAAGTTCGCTGAAGCGCTTCGCGTCCCGGTCGATCAGGGCCTGAACCCCGAACTTCTGGGCGAAGCGTCGCAGCTCGCCGAGCGCCGCGGCGCGCTCGTGCAAGTCCACGAAGTGCGTCTTGATGCGCCGCTCCGCGAAAAACCGGAGCGCGGCCCGCGTGTCGGCGCTCTTTCGGACGCCGAAGATCTGGACCTCCACTCAGCTACCGGTGGAGAACCGGACCGCACCCAAGTCCACCAGCCCCTGGAGCGTTTGGCGCAGCTCGGCCACCGGTAGGCCCGTTCCTGCCGCGAGCTCCTCGAGCGTCCGTTTGCCGTCCGCCAGCTCGATCACCGCGGTGACGCTCTCATCGCTCCTCGCCACCGCGACCCGTCCATGCGGCGACCGCGCGACGAGCAGCTTGGTCCGCCGCTCGGGCGCCTGCGGCAGCTCCGTCCAGGGCTGAAGCAGCTGGGGGAAGACGGTGGGAAGGTCGTAGGCCAGGTCCAGCAGCACCGTTCCCTCTACTTTTTCAGGAGCGTACCGCTCCCCGCTCCCCGCTCCCTCCGTCGGAGTACCATCCCGCCAGACACGCGGTCCCGCCTCGACCACCATCATCGCCGCTTCGTAGCGCAACAGATCGGCCAGGTAGGGGACGGGCGCCGCGCCGGCCGCGACGTGCACCGTCACGAGCCGCGCCACCGCACCTGCCGCTTCGCGACTGCCGAGCACCAGCTCGGGGAGCAGCGCGTCGAAGGCGGGGGACTTGAGGACGCCTTCGGGCGCGCGGCCCGTCACCCGGGCCAGCGCGCGCGAGTACTTGAAGAAGTGGACGATCCGCTCGTAATAGAAATGCCGCGCCAGGAACCGGGCGTAGCGTTCCATACGGTCGGGATCGGCGAGGGCCCTTCGCCGCCACTCGACCGAAGCACGATACGGGGCATCGGCGAGCGCGCGAATCACGTCGTCCTGCAGAGCGCGATCCCTCGACATGCGGCTCACGGCTCGTCCGGGGGGTCGCAGGCGCGCAACCGCACCGCGGCCGTCCGGCCGTCGGAGACGACTTTTTGACCGGAGACGTTTCGCCCCTCGGTGACCGCGTCCGGGAGACGCATGTAGGCCACGAGATCGCCGCACCCGCTCGCCTCGACGTCGTGCACCACCCGGTCTCGCTCCCAATCGATGTGCGACTCGATGCGATGCGTGGCCTGCGGCTCCCACGGCTTGAAAATCACCCCGACATCCTTGTTCGCGGCGCCGACCCAGACGAGCGAGAGACTGTCGAGCAGCCAGATGCGGATGTGGTGACGAATCCGGACATTCGGACCCGCCAGCTCGTACGCGAGGTCCTGCGGCCGCCCCTCGAAGTACTGCGTGCTCACGGGCGCGGTCATGGCGGGCCGGCTCGCGATCGCGGCGGTCACCTCCCGCGTGACGCTGAGGACGGACCGCTTTTGCGCGGGGAACCAACCGGCCGCCCGAAACGCGCTGTCGATCTCGGCGGCCGTCCCCAGCAACAGCACGTTGAACGGGTCGCCCAGCACGGTCCCCGTACGGTTTTCGGAGCGGGGGACGAACTTGGGCAGCGCCGGCATCTCGGTCAGCTCGCGATGGGCCGTCACGGCGTCGCACCGGTCCGGACTCGAGAGAACGAGGGCCTCGGTGAGCCGGATGCCGCCGATCTCACCTGCGAGGATGCGCACCGGAGGTCCCCGGCGTATGAGCGAGAGGCCGCCGAGCACCGCCACGGGCACGGCGTCGAGGTCGGCCGCGGCCGCGACGCCGGCCGGCACGAGCCGTTTGCCGACGCCGCCGACCGACGTCTTGCCGCTGGACACAAGCCCGGAGTCAGTGAGCGCGCCGGGCTTGGCGTACTCGAGCGTGTCGAGCACACCGGAAATCGCGACCCAATGACCTGAGCGCACTTCCAGGGAGTCGAACCGCAGCCCCAGGCGGCCGTGCCGGCCGAACCGGCCGCCACCCTTCGAGACCACGATCCGCCCCTTCGCCCGGACATAGGGCGGGACCAGGACGCAGGAATCCTGCACCAGCGCCCCCATCGTCTGCACCAGCACTCTGGTCCCGACGGTGTCTCTGCCACTCGTGACCCGTTGCACGAAGCGAATCGGGATTCGCGTGCCCGCGGGGATCACCGGGTCCGACGAGAGCAGTGCGAGCAGCGCCAGCGCGAGCGCCTTCACAACGCCCCCCGAATTCGTTCCACGCTCCGAAACAGGACCTCAGCCGTCAGGGACGGCGAAAACGCGTCAAACGTGAGGGCCTTGAGCCGGGGGCAGCGGCTCACCGCGTGTGCCGCGAAGGCGAGCATCTCGTCCGAGGGCTCGGCCGGGGCGATCCACGGGCCCCCGAGGTCCGCGTCGTCCGCCACGCCCGCGACGTGCAGCTCCACCACGTGCTCGAGCGGAAACTCGGCGAGCCAGCGCTCCGGCGCCGCCTTGCGGTAGTGCGCCTGGAGCCAGACGTGCGGCAGATCGAGTAGGAAGCCGGTGCCCGTCGCCTCGAAGAAGCGGCGCAGCCACGTCGGCTCCGGCATCTGGCTCGCCTTGACGTCGAAGAACCCAGGGATGTTCTCCATCACGAGCGGCTGGTCGAGGCGCGCCTGGAGTGCGCAGGCGTTGCGGATGAAGCGTTCGAGAAACTGTTCGGTGTAGAGCGGTGGGAACACGTAGTTCAGGTTGTAGCTGCCGTCCTCGGTGTGAAGACACTGGAAATGCTCCGCGACCCAGGGGGAGCGGTACAGCTCGGCGAGCGCGCGGGCCCGCTGGATGGAGCGCTCGTCGAGCGGCTCGGAGAGCTGGCCCAGGTAATCGTGCAGCAACAGGGTATGGCGCTCGCGGATCGCCGGCCACCAGGGGTCGGTCGCCGTCGGCGGATCGGCCATGGCGAGATGATCGATGCCGGTCGCCACCGCGAGCTCGCGCCCGAGGTGGGGATTGTAGAAGGCGCCGACCATCAAGTCCGCATTCCGCATTCCACACTCCGCACTAGTCTACTAACCCCTGCTCTGCGAGTTGGTCACAGAATACTTTGACCTGCGCCGCGACCATAGCGGTCGGGTTGCGGTCGGTCCACAGAGCGGCGATCGTCTCGGCGCTCGTTTTACCGTCCAGCCGCTCGACGATGAAGCGCTCGCGCTCGCCCCACATAACGGCCTGCCGCTTGAGGTCGTCCGTGGCGCGGAGCGGCGGGAACGCCTCCGCCACGATCCGATCGACCTCCGTAAAGGTGCCGGGTGTCAGGGGTCGGGTGCCAGTCAGATTCTGCTCCACCTGTTCGGGCGCGCGCGCTCCCGCGAGAACGATGCTGACCCCTGGCTGCCCCAGGACCCACGCGAGCGCAAGGCCCGACAGCGGCATGTCGAGCCTCCGGGCGATCGAGGCGAGCCGTTCGATCGCCGTCCGCCGGCGCTCGAACTCCCTGCCCTTGAACCAGTAGATCTTGCGTCGGTGGTCCGCTGCGGGGAACTCCGGGGGGGCGAGATACTTCCCGCTCAGCAGTCCCGCTGCGAGGGGCCTGTAGGCCAGAAACGCGATCTGACGCTCTCGACACAGCGGCAGCTCCCGTTGCTCAACGTCTCGATCGAACAAGTTATAGGGCCCCTGGTAGGCGATAACAGGGGCGATTTCCAGCGCGCGCACGAGCTGGCGGTGCGTGGCATTGCAGAGCCCAACCCCCAGCGCCTTCCCCTGCTCCTGCAAGGTGTGGAGCTGCTCGAGCTGCCGCTCCCAGCCTTCCAGCGCTTCGTGCAGTTGTATCAGATCCACATAATCCGTCGCGAGACGGCGCAGGGACGCCTCGAGTGAGCGGCGGGGGTCGTCGCGGGGGCCGACTTTGGTGGCGATGGCGATGCGGTCGCGGTCGGCCTTGAGGGCGCGGCCCAGCAAGCTCTCGGATGCGCCGTCGCCGTACGTGGGGGCGGTGTCGAAGAAGGTAATGCCGAGCTCGAGGGCGCGGCGGACGGCGGCGAGGCGATCCTTTTCGGCCGAGGGTACGCCCCACTCCGTTCCCCCCACCGCCCAGGCCCCGAACCCTAGACCGGGTCCGGAGCTCAGGAAACGCAGCGGGGGCCCGACATCAGTCCGGGCCCCCGGGCGCATCTGAACCGCTCCCTTAGGAGTGGCAGGTGGGCACCAGCTCCGCCGTCTCGACGATCTCGGGACGATGACAGCTGGGCACGAGCTCCTGCATCTCGACGATCTGCATGCAACCTCCTTCGCAAAGACAGAATCAGGAAAGACGGCCGTTCGGAGAATCCTACGGGTTGCCGTCACACCCGTCAACCGGTAACTCTCAACGCTTGATGATCTCGATTCTTGCGCTGCTGACAGAGAACGCTCTCGCGGACGAATTCGTTTCCGCCTTTCACGCGAGGCGGCTGCCGGAGAAGTTCTTCTATTGGTTCCCGCTGTCGGTGCGCGCCTGGCTGGCCCTGTGCTCGGACGGCGCGTATCGCAACTTCGTGCGGTCGCGCTCGTTGATCGCGCATTCTCGCGCGGAGCTCGCGCGCCTGTTTCCGGTCGCTCCGCTCGAGGTCGTGAGTCTCGGCGCGGGCCAGGGCGACAAGGATTTATTGCTGCTCGAGGCGCTGCGCGAGCGCGGCGCGCGCGTGTCCTACGTCCCCGTGGATACGAGTCAGGCGCTGCTGGAAATGGCGTGCGCCAGTGCGCTCTCCGCGGGGTTCCCGGCCCAGGGGATCAAGGCGGACTTCACGAACCCCACCCAGTTGAAAGCGCTCGCCGCGGAGCCCGAGGCGCCGCCCCGGCTCGTCCTGCTCATCGGGAACACGCTCGGCGCCTTCGATCCCATTGCCGAGGCGCGCGAGTTGGCCAGACTGCTGCGGCCCGGCGACGCGCTCCTCGTGGACGGCGAGGTGTACGCCGGTGAGGCGACGGTCGCCGGCTACGACAATCCCTTGAACCGTCGGTTCGCCTGGGCGCCGCTCAACGCCGTCGGCATCCGGGACTCGGACGGCGCGCTGGTGTTCGAAGCGGCCGACGATCCGCGTCTCCCCGGTCTGCACCTGATTCCCAAGCATTTCCGGGCGGGCCGGGACGTGGAGGCGCTGCTGGGCGGCGAGGCCCTGCGCCTGGGGCGGGGAGAGCGGCTCGCGATGAACCACTCGTACAAGTATGCCGCGGACACGTTCCTCCGGATTCTCTCCGAGGCCGGACTCACCGCCCGCTGGCAGGGACGAAGCGACGACGAGCGGTTTCTCATGGTTCTAGCCTCTCCGCGTTGATCCCGGCGCTGGAAGTGCGTGGGCTCGGCTATGAACTGCCGGGAAAGGGCTCCCTCGTGCGGGACGTCTCCTTCACCGTCGGCGGCGGGGAGACGCTGGTGCTGTTGGGCCGCAGCGGCTCCGGGAAGACCACGACTCTCAAGCTCATCAATCGCCTGCTCGAGCCGACTTCCGGCGACGTACAGGTCGTGGGCGAGCGTGCGGCCGACCTGCCGGTGACGCGTCTGCGGCGCCGGATCGGCTACGTGATTCAGGAAGTGGGGCTGTTCCCCCACTTCACGGTGGAGCGGAACGTGGCGCTCGTCCCGCAGCTCGACGGCTGGCCGCCGGCGCGGATCGCTCTGCGGGTGCGGGAGCTCCTGACACTCGTGGGACTCGATCCCGACAGCTTCGCGAAGCGCTATCCGCACGAGCTGTCCGGAGGACAGCGCCAGCGCGTAGGGGTGGCGCGCGCCCTGGCCGCCGACCCGCCGCTGCTCCTCCTGGACGAGCCGTTCGGCGCGCTCGATCCGATCACGCGCGTGGAGCTACAGCGCGAGTTCGCGGCGCTCGAAGGGCGACTCGGCAAGGGCATGGTCTTCGTGACCCACGACGTGCGCGAGGGACTGTTGCTCGGTACCCGCATCGGGCTCATGCTGCAGGGCCGGCTCAGCTTCCTCGGCACACCGGACGAGTTCCGGAGGAGCGACCATCCGGAGGTCAAAGCATTTATGGCAGCCGCGTGAGCGCGAGTGAACTCGCGGCTCGGCAGGTGCCGGTAAACCGGCATGCCTTCCCGCTTCAGCGGGAGATGCCGAGCCGCGGCTTCAGCCGCGAGCGGGGCTGGGCATGACCCTCTGGGCGTTCTACGTACGCAATTCGCAGGAAGTCCTGGGACTCGTAGGCCAGCACCTGTACCTGGTCGCGATCTCGACCGGCGCCGCGATCGTGATCGGGGTGCCCCTGGGGATCCTGCTCACCCGGCGACCGGCGTGGCGGGGTCCCGTGCTGGGTGTGGCGAACGTTTTCCAGACGGTGCCGAGCCTGGCACTCTTTGGCTTCCTGATCCCCCTGCCGTTCATCGGCGGCATCGGCGCGAGGACCGCCATCGTGGCGCTCGTCCTGTACGCGCTCCTGCCCATCATTCGCAACACCTACGAGGGGGTAGCCGGCGTGGACCCCGCGGTGCGGGAAGCGGGGCGGGGAATGGGAATGACGGACTGGCAGCTGCTGACGCAGGTCGAGCTGCCCCTGGGCTTCGGCGTGATCCTGGCGGGCGTGCGCGTCGCGACGGTCGTGAGCGTGGGTACGGCGACCATCGCGGCGGCCATCGGCGCGGGCGGGCTGGGCGTGTACATCTTCCGGGGCGTGGCGGTGGTGGACGACACCTTGATCCTCGCGGGCGCCCTGCCTGCGGCCCTCATGGCGCTCACGGCGGACGGGCTGCTGGGCGTTGCGGCGCGGCGGTTTGCGTGGCGGGCGGAATAATGGGCGGTGGAGGGCGGTGGAGGGCGGTCCAGGGCGGTGCGTGCGCCCTCGCGATGGTTGCGTCACTCGCGGCGGGGTGCCGGTCTCGCGACCGGATCGTGGTGGGCTCCAAGAATTTCACCGAGTCCGACCTGCTCGGCGAGATCGTGGCGCAGCAGATCGAGCGGCGCACTTCCCTCCCTGTGGAGCGGCGATTCCACCTGGGCGGCACATTCGTGTGCCATCAAGCCATCACGTCGGGCGGGATCGATCTGTACGTCGAGTACACGGGGACCGCCTACACCGCGGTCCTGAAGCACCCGCCCGTCGCCGATCGCGATAGCGTCTATCGCACCGTAGCGCGCGACTACGCTCGGCAGTTCGGGCTTGTGTGGGGCAAGCCGTTCGGCTTCAACAACACGTTCGCCATCACCGTGCGGCACCGCGACGCCGCGCGCTATGGCCTGAGGCGCATTTCCGACCTGGTGCGCCTGGCGCCGCGCTGGAAGGCGGGATTCGGCTACGAGTTCCTGGAGCGGGCCGACGGCTTCCGGGGTCTCGCGAGCGTGTACGGACTGCGGTTCGCTTCCCCACCCACCGCGATGGATCTCGGGTTGACGTATCGGGCGCTCGCGGACGGTAAGGTGGACGTAATTGCCGGAAACTCGACGGACGGACAGATCGAGGCCTTGGATCTGGTGGCGCTGGAGGACGACCGCCACTACTTCCCGCCATATGAAGCCGCGCCGGTGACCCGGCAGTCCACGATCCAACAGCACCCGGACATCGCCGCGGCCCTGGATCAGCTCGCCGGCCGCCTGTCCGATGGCGAGATGCGGCGGCTCAACGCCCTGGCGGACGTCGAGCACCAGGACATCGCGACCATCGCGCGCGACTGGTTGCGGACGAGCCTGCCGTGAAGGGAGGGGCCCGTCTGCAGCTCGTGCTCGCTGCCGGCTGTTTCTCGACGGCGGGGGCGGCCATCAAATGGTGCGGCTTTGCTGCGTGGCAAATCGCCGCCATCCGAGCCATCGTGGCGATGCTGGCGATGCTCGCATTCATCCCCGAAGCGCGCCACCGGTGGAGCTGGCGCGTGGGGCTCGTGGGTGTGGCCTACGCGGCTGCGGGGCTGCTGTTCGTGTTCGCGAACAAGTTGACCACGGCCGCCAACACCGTATTCCTCCAGGCGACGAACCCGCTGTTCGTGGTCGCCCTGGCGCCGTGGCTCCTGCACGAGCGCGTGCGGGCGGCGGACCTGGCGTTCATGGGCGTGCTGGCGGCGGGCCTCGCGCTGCTGTTCGTCGGCGGGCAGCGACACTTCGCCACTGCGCCGGATCCCCTCCTCGGCAACGTGCTCGCGGCAGGGAGTGCGGTGGCATGGGCGTTCACAGTCACGGGCTACCGCTGGCTGGCGCGCCAAGGGACTGACCACGGCCCGATCGCGGGCGCCGCGGCGTGCGGCAACCTGATCGTGTTCCTGGCATGCCTGCCCGGAGCGCTCCCCCTCGCGGCCGGGCGTGCCAGCGACTGGTTGATCGTGATCTACCTCGGCGTGTTTCAGCTCGGCCTTGCCTATGTGTTCCTGTCGCGCGCGATCACCCAAGTGCCCGCGCTCGAGGCCTCGCTGTACCTCCTGGTCGAGCCGGTGCTGAGCCCCGTGTGGGCGTGGCTCGCGCACGGGGAGACGCCGGGCCCCCTGGCGGTACTCGGGGGCGCCGTGATCCTGACGGCCACGGCGCTCAAGGCCTGGACTAACACGCAGGTGGTGGCGGCATGAACCCGCGCACCATCATCCGGACGTATTTCGCCATCACGGGCCTCTTCAACCTGGCGATGTCGCTCATCTGGGGCATCGATACCCTCTTCAAGATGGGTGCCGGGCTCGACATCCAGCAGGTGCTTCTCACCAACGCGGCTTTCACGCTCGGGTCGATGGTGTTCGAGGTTCCCACCGGAGTCGTGGCGGACACGGTGGGTCGACGCGTGTCGCTGCTGCTCTGCCTCGTCACCCTGTTCGTGACCACGCTCCTGTACGTGGCCATCGCATGGCGCGGCTGGGGATTCTGGGCGTTCATGTGGGTGTCGGTGTTCCTCGGACTGGGATACACCTTCTACACGGGAGCCGTAGACGCCTGGTTGGTCGACGCCCTCAAGGCCAGCGGCTACAACGAGCCGCTCGAGCGCGTGTTCTCTCGCGGGCAGATGCTGTTCGGGGCCGCGATGCTCGTGGGGACGATCGGTGGCGGCCTGCTGGGCCAGATACGGCTCGACATCCCGTACGTGGCGCGGGCCGCCCTCGTCGTGCCACTGTTCCTGCTGGCCTGGTTCCGGATGCCGGAAGTCGGGTTCACCCCGAGGGCGTTGGAGTTCAGGCGCGTGCCGGCAGAGCTGCGGCGCGTGTTCGTCGAGGGCCTGACCTACGGATTGAGCAATCCGGTCATCCGGCCCGTCATGCTCGCGTCGCTCGTCTCGATGAGCTTCATGATCTTCGGGTATTACAGCTGGCAGCGCTACTTCCTCGATCTCCTGGGGCGCGACCTCGTGTGGGTGGACGGGGTAATCAGCGCGCTGGTCGGCCTGAGTCTCATCGCGGGGAACGCTCTCGTCGCGCCGCTGTCGCGCGTGGTGCGGACGCGGACCGGCCTGCTCATGCTCTCGGCCGCGGCCCAGGCGATGCTGGCGGTGGCGTGCGGTCTGCTGACGAACTTCTACCTGGTCGTATCGCTCTACCTCTTGTACGGCGTCGCCATCGGGCTCGCGATGCCCGTCAAGCAGTCGTATCTCAACGCGCACATTCCGTCGGCCCAGCGAGCGACGATCCTCTCGCTCGACTCGATGTTCGCGAGCGGCGGCGGCGTGCTCGGGCAGACGGTGTGGGGTTGGATGGCGCGGACGCGCTCGATCGGCACGGCGTGGGCGTGGAGCGGGCTGACACTACTGCTGGGCATCCCACTCTATTGGCTGGCCCGACGCCGTGACCGTCATTTGGACACCATAGACTAGACGCGTAGACGCACAGACGCACAGGGGAGAACAGTGGGGAGTGAGTGGGCATACCTGCTCACTCTCGCTGTTCACCGCTGTGCGTCTGTGCGTCTAGTCGTTGCCTAGCCTGCCTTACTTGGTACTGTCTTTCTTCTCCTGCCTGTCCTCGTGCACGTCCTTCCGATCCTGCCGCACATCCCTGCGATCCCGGCGTGCGTCGCGCACGTCATGACGCCGGTCGCGGCGATCCTGCCGCAGGTCGCGCGCGTCGCGTCGTGCGTCCGTGGTATCGCCGCTCTTCAGGTCCTGCCGCACGTCCCGGCGATCCTGGCGGATGTCTCTGGTGTCGTGGCGGATGTCCTTGCGGTCGCCGCGCAGCTCACGGCGGTCGTGGCGGACTTCCTTGCGGTCGTGCTTCACGTCGTTCGAGTCCTGGGCCGAGAGCACCACCGGTGCGCTCAGCGCCAGCACTGCGAAGATGGCGATATGACGTCGCATACTAGGTCCCGGTTGAGGTTCGCAGATAAGACCCTACGACGGGGAGAGTGTTAACAGCGTGATGAGGGTCACACACGTACGCGCTAGCGCTGCTTGAACTTGGGCAACTCGCCGCGGTGACGCTTCAAGAATTCCTCATAGATGTGGCTGTCCGTGTAATCCCGAATCTCGCAGATCCGATCGCTCCGAAACTTGAGGATGCAGCACGTTCGCTGGTCCATCGCGTCCTTCGGCTCGGACTTCAACCACGAGCGCTCGCGGAGCTCCACGATGACCCGATCGTCCGCCTCGTACCAATCGCGCCAGACGTCTTCGGATCCCCAGTCGGCGGCGCCCAGTCCGGCCTCGCGGCTCCAGAGGGCATCGAGCACCGCCTCGCGGCCTCGCCATTCGCCGCCGATCCGGGGAGCGCCCGCCACCCAATAGACGATGTCATCCGTGAAGTAGCTCCCCGTTTCCGCTCGGCTCCCTGCGAACAGCGCCTGCTCGTACGCCTTGGCCACGTTCATACGGCGGCTCATACGGTCATCTCCTCGATCTCCTCCGGCTCGGGCAGGGTGCTCGCCTTGCGCCCGGCGCGCTCCATCGGCTTGTCCATCTCGGTCTTGTGCCGGTCGATGATGGTCCAGAAATCGAGCGCACGGTCGAGCAACTCGTACGCGGCCTCCTTGAGCGTGTCGCTCATCTTCACCTGCCGCACGTTGTTCTGCATGTCCTCGGCATCCCAGCCGCGCGAGTGCGCGATGAACGGGAACGGCGGGAACACGAAACCGAGCTCGGCCCAGAACGTGAACATGGCGCCGGCGACTGCCTGGATGTTGTCCTGGCCGCCGGTGATGATGAACGACGCCACCTTGTTCCGGATCAGTACCTTATCCTGGATCGTGACTTGATTCTGCACGCAATTCAGGCGCTCGAGCATCTTGTAATACAGCGAGGATGCATTCCCCCAGCGAATGGGTGTGCCGATCAAGACCACGTCGGCCCAGTGCACCAGTCCCTCGTAGACCGCCGTGAGCTGATCGTCGGGATCGCGCTCCGTGATGGCACAGGGCCACGTACAGGCGCGTGCCGCCTTGGAGTAGTTCCCCTCGCAGTGGCGGAACTTGAGATCGCGCAGCTTGATGTACTGGGTCTCGGCTCCGCGGCGTTTCGCCTGGTCGAGCGCGTGCTCGAGCAGCGCGTCCGATGTGGAAAAGCGCGGATTGACGTCGTCCATCGCGGTGGTGGAGAGGACCAACACCCGTGGCGGCGCGCCGCTGGGCTTGGGGTGGGTCTCGAGCAAGTGCGACGGTTTGTGCTTGACGAGCTTCCGCGGCTGCACCGGCGGCGTCCGCACGTAAACGCCGTCCTCACGCTCCTCCACTGCGAAGACGGGGACCTGCTCCTCGTCGTAACCTTCGGGGCCTTTCCCCGTGATGACGCTGTACTCCCACGCGTGCCACGGACACATCACGAACTCGCCCTGGAGCCGGCCTTCGCACAGCGGGCCGCCCTTGTGGTTGCAGGCGTTGCTGATCGCGCGGAACTGACCCTCATGGTGGAAGACGGCGACCGACCAGCGGTCGAGCGTGAAGGCGGCGGGGACGCGGGCGAGCAGCTCGGGCTTGAGGCCGAGGCGGTGCCACGTGGTCATGGGACGCTTCCGTTAGGGGCGCTGTAGATTGTAGCCCCCATGAAAGATCACAGCGAGACCGGGATCGTCGAGGCGACCGCCCGCTACGAGGCGTGGCTCGCTCAGCGGATTCCGGTTGTTAAACCCGATCTCGAGCAGAAGCATCGGGCGATGAGCGCCGGGATCTTCCCCTTCTTTCGAGCCACGTTCTACCGATGGGCGGACCGCTGGCGGGCGCTCGCGGGCGACGTCGCGGCGGCCCCGACGGTGCTGGCGGTGGGTGACCTCCACGTGGAGAACTTTGGCACCTGGCGCGACGCGGAGGGGCGGCTGGTGTGGGGTGTCAACGACTTTGACGAAGCGTGGCCGCTGCCGTACACCAACGACTTGGTGCGGCTCGCCACCAGCGCGGTGGTTGCGAGCGAATATCACGACTTGAGAATCGACACCAAGGAAGCCGTGGGCGCGATTCTCGACGGCTACCGGGAGGCGCTCGAGAAAGGGGGAAAGGCGTTCGTGCTCGCCGAGCATCACACCGCGCTGCGCGAAATGGCGTTGTATCGCCTGCACGATCCGGAGACCTTCTGGGGCAAGCTCGAGTCGCTCCCCACGGTGAAAACGACCGTTCCGGGTGTCGTGCTGACCTCGCTCCGGCGGGCCCTCCCCGAGCGCGATCTCAAGATCAGGATCGTGCATCGCGTGGCCGGACTCGGGAGCTTGGGGCGCCAGCGGTTCGTCGCGCTCGCTGCGTGGCGCGGTGGGCGGGTCGCGCGGGAGGCCAAGGCACTCGCTCCCTCGGCCTGCACCCTGGCCCTGGGGGGGAGCGTCGGGACGGGGGGGATGGTGCGGCGCGCGATGTGGGTGCTGAGCGGTGCGGCAGGGAAGATCCACTATGATGCGATCCTGCGTCGGGGCGTTCGGTGTCCCGATCCGTGCGTCAGAGTGGACGGTGCCTGGCTCGTACGTCGGCTCGCGCCGGACTGCTCGCGCGTGCGGTTGAACGAGCTGCCGCGCAAGCGCGACGAAGCCCGACTGCTGTCCGCTATGGGCTGGGAGACTGCCAACACTCATCTCGGCAGCCCGCGCTCCGGAGCCATTCGAGCCGACTTGAAGCGGCGCGACAAGCACTGGCTGCGCGACGCGGCGCGCCGCTTGGCGGACGCGATCGACGACGACTGGCGCGAGTGGTGCAAGGCCTATCCGTGACGGCGACCACGAGCGGCTCGCGCTTCGCCGTCATCTTTTTCACGGTCCTCATCGACCTCATCGGGTTCGGGATCGTGATCCCGATCCTGCCGGTGTACGCCATCAGGTTCGGGGCGCAGGGGATCGGCTACGGCGCGCTCGTGTTCGTCTTCTCCGCCATGCAGTTCCTGGCGACGGCGCTACTCGGCCGGTTGTCCGATCGAATCGGCCGCCGACCCATTTTGCTCACCACGATGGTAATCAACGCCCTGGGCTACGCGTTGTTTGCTTTCGCCCCTTCGTACGCGGTCCTGTTCGTCGCCCGCGTGATCTCCGGGTTCGCGAGTGGCAACATCTCGGCGGCGCAGGCGTACATGGCCGACATCACGTCGCCGGCGGAGCGGGCCCGCGGTATGGGTGTCATCGGGGCCGCGTTCGGGATCGGATTCGTGCTCGGCCCCCTGATCGGCGGGCTCGCCGACCACTACCTGGGTCACCGCGCGCCCGGGCTCATCGCAGCTGGGCTGTCGATCGTCAACTTCTTCTCGGCGAGCGCGATCTTGCGGGAGTCGCTCGCGGTCGAGCACCGCACGACGCGGCCGTTGTTCGATCTCGGTCACATGGTGGAAGCGCTGGCTCGAAAGGCGCTGCGGCCGCTGATGCTTGTATGGTTCCTCGCGCCGTTCGCCTTCGCGGGCTACACCGTGGCCCTGCCGCTGCACACCGCCAAGGCGTTCGCCTGGGGAGCGAGGGAGCTGGGCTGGCTCTTCGTCTTGATCGGTGCGATCGCCGCGCTGGTTCAGGGTTTTCTGTTCGGTCGGATCGAGCGGCACACAGGCGCGCGCGCCCTGCTCATCATCGGGTTGTTCGGGATGGGAGTGAGCATTGCGGCACTGCCGTGGGCCGGCACCGGTCTCCTGGTGTACGCCTGGACGGTCCCGCTCGCCTTCACGAACAGCCTGTTCGCACCCGCCGCGTCGGGTCTGGTGTCCCTCTACGCGGACCCTACGGAACAGGGCACGATCCTCGGGGCCGCGCAGGCGTTCGCCGCGCTGGGCCGCAGCTTCGGCCCGCTCGCCGCTGGTTTGGCGTACGACGGGCTCGGCCAGCGAAGCACGTTCCTCCTGGCGGGAGGCGTGATGCTGCTGGGTGGACTGGTGGCGCTATGGCTGCCGAGGAGTCAGGAGGAGGGAGTGAATAGGGAGCAGGCCTTCAACGGCTAGCCTAGCCTGCCTGCTGTTTCGTGCTCCATATTCTTCTCACCCCCAGCAGGAGCTGCATGCGCCCATGCGCGTGTACAAGACACCGGAGATTCGCAACGTGGCGGTCGTGGGCCACGGCGCGAGCGGCAAGACCTCCCTGGTCGACGCCCTCGCGTTCGTGGCCGGCACGAGCAAGCGCCACGGATCCGTGAAGGACGGCACCGCCCTCACCGACTACACCCCCGACGAAATCGAACGCAAGTACTCCATCAATCTCGCCCTCGCGGTCGCCGAATGGATGGACGCGAAGCTCAACCTGATCGATACGCCGGGCTATCTCGACTTCACGGGGGAAGCGCTCGCGGGCGTGTACGCGGCGGATGGAGCCGTGGTGGTCGTCTCGGCCACGGGCGGTGTGGAGGTGGGCACCGAAAAGGTGTGGGACTATTGCGAGCAGCGGGAGATCCCACGCCTGTTCTTCGTCTCACTGATGGACAAGGAGCATGCCGACTTCGAGAAGGTCTACACGCAGGTCAAGGAGCGGCTGACGCCCAAGGTGATCCCGGTGGAGATCCCCGTGGGCGAAGGCCCCGAGTTCCACGGGATCATCAACCTCTTCTCCAAGCAGTGCCACCTGTATAAAAAGGGCACCAAGGCCGGCGAGTACGAGGAGGTCGATGTCCCGCCCGAGTACCGGGACCGGTTCGAGCGCTACTCCAAGGAGCTGATCGAGCGCATCGCCGAAACGGACGATACGCTGCTGGAGCGCTACCTGGGGGGCGAGGAGATCGAGCGGGACGAGGCGATCGCCGCCATGAAGGCCGGCATGCTGAAGGGCGAGCTGTTCCCCCTGTTCTGCGGCGCCGCTGAGCTGACCTACGGGACGCGTGCCTTGCTCTCGAAGCTGGTGGAGCTGATTCCCGCGCCGAACGAGCGCCCCCCGGTCGGGGCGCAGCGGTGGGGGAGCGCCGAGCGGGTGACGCTCAAGCCGGAGGACGCGGGGCGGTTCGTGGCACAGGTGTTCAAGACGATCTCCGAGCCGCACGTGGGCGACGTGACGTTCTTCCGCATGTATTCAGGCCTGGTCAAGAACGGGCAGGACGTCTACAACGCGCCGCGCGAAGCCGTGGAAAAACTGAACCACCTGTGCGTCACCGTGGGGAAGGACCGGATCGAAGTCCCCGAGCTGCACGCGGGGGACATCGGCGTCGTGGCCAAGCTGCGAGACACGCACACGAACGACACGTTGTCGACCAAGGACTTTGCGATCGTACTTCCCAAGATCCCCTTCCCGGAGCCGGTGATCACGGAGGCGATCGAGGTGAAGCAACGGGGTGAAGAGGAAAAGCTCTCGAATGGACTGCACAAGCTGCACGAAGAGGATCCCACGTTCCAGCACGAGTACTCGGGCGAGCTGGGACAGACGTTGATCCGGGGGCTGGGGGAGCGCCACCTCGAGATCATCGTCGGACGTCTGGCCCGCAAGTTCGGCGTGCACGCGGTCATCGGGAAGCCGAAGATCGCCTATCGCGAGACCTTCAAGGCGCGCGCGGAGGGCCAGGGGAAGCACAAGAAGCAGACGGGCGGCCGCGGCCAGTACGGCGACTGCTGGATCCGGATCGCGCCTCTGCCGCGCGGCTCGGGCATCCAGTTCGTGGACGAGATCGTGGGCGGGGTCATCCCGCGGCAGTACATCCCGGCGGTCGAGCGCGGAATCCAGGAAGCGGCGGCGCGCGGCCCGGTGGCCGGATACCCCGTGGTCGACTTCAAAGCGGAGCTGTACGACGGCTCCTACCATGACGTGGACTCGAACGAAATGTCGTTCAAGATGGCGGGGATCCTGGCATTTCGGAACGTGAGTCCGAATTGCCGACCGGTGCTGCTCGAGCCGATCCTGGAGCTCGAAGTGTCGACGCCGGACGAGTACCAGGGCGCGGTGATGGGCGATTTGTCGTCGCGCCGGGGCCAGATCCTCGGTACCGAGCCCGACGGCCGCCTGGTCAAGGTGAAGGCGCTGGTTCCCGAAGCCGAGCTGGATCGCTACGCCACGACGCTGCACTCGATCACACACGGGCGCGGGACTTACCACGCGAAATTCCACGTGTACCAGGAGGTCCCGCCCGACGCCGCGCAGAAAGTGGCGGAGGTGCGGAAGAAGGAGCTTGAGGAAGCGAAGGCCTAACGGGGTACTAGAGGACCCATGAGAACCACACTGCTCTGCGTGAGCCTTGCCGTCCTTGGAGCGGCGTGCCTGCGAGTGGATCGTGCGCCGCCGGCATCCGAGACGTCTGCCGCGGCCGACACGGCCGCTCCCGTCGCTCCCGCCGCCACGCCCGTCGCGGCGCCCACGCCGCCAGCATCTCCGGCCGCGACGAAGGTGGCAGTGGTGGAAGGGTTCCTCACGCCGGAATCCGTGCTGCACGACCCCGTGCAGGACATCTACTTCGTCTCGAACATCAACGGCGGCCCCACGACGAAGGACAACAACGGATTCATCAGCCGCGTACGGCCGGACGGCGCCGTCGAGAATCTCAAGTTCATCGAGGGTGGCCACAACGGTGTGACCCTGAACGCCCCCAAGGGGCTGGCGCTTCGGGGGGACACGTTGTGGGTCGCCGACATCGATGCGATCCGATCGTTCGACGCGAAGACCGGCGCGGCTCGGGACAGCGTGAGCCTGGCCAGTCTCGGCGCGGTGTTCCTCAACGACATCGCGATTGCGCAGACCGGCGCGCTCTACATCACCGACACCGGCATCCGGTTCGACGATGTGGGCAACGTGTTGCATCCGGGGCCCGATCGGATCTTTCGCGTGGGCACGGACCGGCAGGTGACAGTCGCGGTGCGGGGGGACACGCTGGGCCGGCCGAACGGGATCACGTTGGACTCCGTCGGCAAGCGCTTCATCGTCGTACAGTTCGGGGGACGCTCGATTCTGGCGTGGAAGCCGGGGGACAAGGCGCCGAGCGTGATCGCAAAAGGCCCGGGGGGGTTCGACGGGGTCGAGATCAGCGGCACCAGGATACTCGCCTCGAGCTGGAGCGATTCGACCGTCTCGAGCTACGAGACCGGCCAGGAAGTGAAGCTGATCACCGGCGTGCCGAGTCCCGCGGACATCGGGTACGACGGCAAGCGCAAACGCATCCTGATCCCGGTCTTCACGGGAAACAGAGTGGAGATCTGGCAGCTGCCATAAGACAGTGCGGAGTGCGGAATTCGGAATGCGGAATGAATCGCGCGGGCGTCGAGCGGAACGGCCGGCACCGCGGATCGAACCTTCCTCATCAATTCCGCATTCCGCACTCCGCATTCCGCATTAGATCTGCAGAACCGCCGCCCGGCTCCGGAGTCGGGGTGTCGGCCGCACGCAACGGGCGGGGCGGCGCGTCGAGCAGCATCGCCCGCATGCGGCGAAACATACCTGCCGGCCCCGGCACTGTGGCGGCCGCGCAACTCTTCCGATTGCGCACAGATCCTTGTATGAGTGAGGAGGTGAGTACGGACCGAGGAGCATCGGTGTTCGATACCGGCGGCGCCAGCAGTACACGAGAAATCCGAGTTCTCTTGGCGGACGATCATGCCGTCTTGCGGGCCGGTCTGCGCGCGCTGCTCGAGAGAGAGCCGGGTCTGGTCGTCGTGGGCGAGGCGGGAAGCGGGAGTGAGGCGGTGGCGCTGGCCAAGACCACACGACCGCACGTCGTCCTGATGGACCTCGCCATGCCCGGGAACGGGGGCATCGAGGCCACGCGCCGCATTGTGGCGCTCGGCCTTGGCGCCAAGGTCCTCGTGCTCACCGCGCTGCCGCAGGAGCTGCAGCTGTGCGACGCGCTCGAGGCGGGCGCGAGCGGTTTCATGCAGAAGGTCGCTCCGGTGGAGGAGCTATCCCGCGCGATCCGGTCGGTGGCCGCGGACCGACTCTTCCTCGACGAAGACGCCGCCCGGATGATCGTGCTGGAGCGCTATCGCAAGGGCGGTCAGGTAGACGACGAGAAAGTGACGGCGGAGCGGTTGAGCACGCGCGAGCGCCAGGTGCTGAAGCTGCTAGCGCTGGGACACAGCTCCAAGGAGATCGGCCTGAAGCTGTCCGTCAGCCCGAGGACGGTGGACGAGTACCGCGCGCGCCTCAAAGGCCGACTCGGACTGGTGCGGCGACCGGAGCTGGTGCGGTTCGCGCTGCGCACGGGGATCATCGCCGAGCCGAGCGCTTAGTTCCAGCCCTCCTCTTTCACTTCCGCGAGAACCGACTCCAGCGGGTTGAGCTCCAGCCGTTTCGGCTCCGCCGGCAGGTCCAGGGTCGCCTCGGTGACGGGTCCCGTGACCTTGATCCGCACGTACGCATGCATCGAGGTGTCGGCGAACCCGATTCTCAGGGGCACGGGCATGACGAAGTGCTCGGGCACGTCCTCCTGGCGTAGACGCAGCTGCAGGGTGTAGTGCCCGCCCTGTGTCGGCTCGGCGTGCCAGGAGAAGGTATAGCTGGGGATGGAGGTGCCTTCGACCCACTCGTCGAAGAACCAGCTCATGTCCATTCCTACGTGCTGCTCGACCACCTTCTGAAAATCGCGCGTCGAGGCCCGGCGGCCGCGATACTGCCGATAGAAATCCTGCATAGTCGCGATGAAGGCATCCTCCTTCATACCGCGGAGGTCGAGCATGAGGTTCCGGAGCATATGCAGCACCCAGGCTCCCTTGTAATAGGCCGTGAGCGTGGCGTCCCGGGCGTTCAACTGTACTGCGCGCCATCCGATGCCGATCGGCGGCGCCTGGTTGCGTCGGGCGCGGATCTCTTTGCGCCAGTGCTTGAGGTGCCTGAAGAACTTCTCGTTGTCGTGGAGGACGATCTGCATGTACCACAGGCCCGAGAACTCGGCGAACCCCTCTGACAGCCATCGGTCCCGGTATCCGGCGGGCTCGACGCCGATGCCCCA
>WNGD01001004.1_pt1 | contig 30700 bp, 28 predicted proteins | sample 5400671 | NCBI WGS metagenome assembly WNGD01 (sample SAMN13153369, study PRJNA577476) | soil metagenome | isolation source: 40 cm soil or saprolite under grassland replicate 2 | place: USA:California | collected 2016-06-15
TGCTGCGACCGGCGTCCCACGACCGTGACGAAATCGCAGTAGCCGCAGCGATGAGCGCAGAAAGGCAGATGGACGTAGAGATGCCTGGCGCCGCCGCTCACGACTTCTTCTCCGCGTCCAGGTTGAGCACCGCGAGGAAGGCCTCCTGCGGCACCTCGACCATCCCGACCTGCTTCATCCGCTTCTTTCCCGCCTTCTGGCGCTCGAGCAGCTTGCGCTTGCGCGTGATGTCTCCGCCGTAGCACTTGGCGAGCACGTCCTTCCGCCGTGCCTTAACCGTCTCTCGCGCGATCACGCGCGCACCGATCGCCGCCTGGATCGCAACGTCGAAGTGCTGACGAGGAATCTCCTGCCGCAGTCGTTCGACGAGGGCGTGCCCACGGTCGTACGCGGAGTCGCGATGGATGATCAACGAGAGTGCATCGACCGGCTCCCCCGCAACGAGCACGTCGACGCGGACGAGCTTGCCGGGCCGGAAGCCGATCATGTCGTAGTCGAAGCTCGCGTACCCGCGGGTCCGGGACTTCAGCTGGTCGTAGTAGTCCAGCACGATCTCGGCGAGCGGGAGCTCGTAGGTCAGGTGGACCCGTTCCTCGGAGAGATACTCGAGGTGGTCGAAACGGCCGCGCCGATCGTTGTTCAGCTCCATCACCGCGCCGACGAATTCCTTCGGGACGATGATCGACGCCTTGATGTACGGCTCCTCGACCTCCTCGAGCTCGTTCGGCATGTCGGTCGGCGTGTGCACCTCCCGCCAATCTCCATTCGGCGGCTTGACGCGGTAGGCCACGTTCGGCGCTGTCACGAGCAGATCGAGGTCGAACTCGCGCTCGAGCCGCTCGCGCACGATCTCCATGTGGAGGAGCCCGAGGAAGCCACAGCGGAAGCCGAAGCCAAGGGCCTGGGACGTCTCGGGCTCGTAGAAGAGCGCAGCATCGTTGAGCCTGAGCTTCTCGAGCGCGTCGCGCAGCTCGGGATAGTCGTCCGAGTCCGTCGGGAAGAGACCGGCGAACACCATCGGCTTGACGTCCTTGTAGCCGGGCAGCGGCTCGGCCGCGGGACGTGTCTGCGAGGTGATCGTGTCACCGACACGCAACCGCGACACGTCCTTGAGGCCGGTGATGACGTACCCCACTTCGCCCGCCTCGAGCACGCCGGACTCGCGTCGTGTCGGCGCGAAGAAGCCGAGCTCCTCCGCCTCGAAGCGCGTCCCGAGCGCCATGGCCTCAAGAGGTTCCCGGGTCGAGAAGCGGCCGTCGACCACGCGAACGAAGGCGACGACGCCGCGGTACTGGTCGTACGACGAATCGAAGATCAGCGCGCGCGCCGGGGCATTCGGATCGCCGGCCGGAGGCGGCACGCGCTCGACGATCGCGTCGAGGACCTCCTCCACCCCCTCACCGGTCTTCGCGGAGATACGGAGGACGTGTTCCGGGTCGCCCCCGATCAGGTCGGTGAGCTCGCGGGCGGCCGTCTCGGGGTCTGCCTGCGGTAGATCGATCTTGTTCACGACCGGGACGATCTCGAGGTTGTTTTCCGTCGCGAGGTACGCATTCGCCAATGTCTGCGCCTGCGTTCCCTGTGCTGCGTCGACGACGAGCAGCGCCCCCTCGCACGCCTGGAGGGAACGGGACACTTCGTACGTGAAGTCGACGTGGCCCGGGGTATCGATCAGGTTGAGCTGGTAACCCTTCCACTCGACGCGGACAGCCTGCGCCTTGATCGTGATCCCTCGCTCGCGCTCCAGCTCCATCGAGTCGAGCACCTGCTCGCGCATGTCGCGGCTAGAGACGGCGTGGGTGAGCTCGAGAATGCGGTCGGCGAGCGTCGACTTCCCATGGTCGATGTGGGCGATGATCGAGAAGTTGCGAATGCGGTCTTGAGTCATGGTCAGCCGCGGTTGAAACGGCGCCGCAACGCTAGCAACGCCCCGAGCTCGCGAACGTTCAGCGCGCGGCAGGAGACGAGATATACGGCCGTCCCCAGGGTCAGGGTCAGGCTCACCGAGACGAGCTGGCCGGGAAACGAGCGTCCGAGCGCACGGTCGAGTCCGGACCAGATCCCGAAGACGGCGCCGGCGAGCACCGCCGAGGCCGCGACGATCCTGAAGACCGAGTCGATCGTCTCGCGGAGCTCGAGCCGGCCCAATTTGCGGCGCAAGAGCACGAGCAGCGCGGCGGTACCGGCGACGTTGACCACAGAAGTGGCGAGCGGGAGCCCCCACGTGCCGAAGCGGTAGAAGGCCGCGTCGAGGGCAGTGTTCAGACCGAGATTGCCGAGTGCCACGAGCGTCGGCGTCCAGCTCGCCTGCAAGCTGAAGAAGGATCGGTTCAGCATCAGCATCGTCCCGTTGAAGAAGAGCCCGGCGGAGAACGCCGCGAGTGCGGCGGCCACGACCGGTGTCTGCGTCGCCGCGAACTCCCCGCGCTGGTAGACCAGCCGAGTGATCGGCTCTGCCAGGACTGCGCTGACGACACTGGCCGGGATGAGCAAGAACGCAATCTGTCGCATGCCCAGCCCGACGGTGTTGCGGAATCCGACCTCGTCGCCCCGTGCCGCGAGCCGCGCCAGCGAGGGGAACAGGACCGTCGCAATCGCGACCGAGAACATTCCTTGCGGGAGCATGTAGAGGCGGAACGCCTTGTCGATCGCGGTCGGCGCAAGGGTCGGGTCGATCAACCGGGACGCGAAGATCGAGTCGACGACGGCGTTGAAGTTGATCAGCCCCAGTCCGAGCGTCACGGGCAGCATCAGCTTCAGCACCCGCCAGACGGCGGGATCCCGCCAATCGATCAGGACGTGCAGCCGCCCGTCGAGTCCGCGCAGCCAGGGCATCGGCAGCAGCACCTGGATCACGGTGCCGACCAGGATCGAGCCGGCATAGATGTAGAGCTTCGTGTCGATCGTGTGCGCTCGCGGCACGCCGATCACGAGTCCGGCGATGATGGCGAGATTCCAGAACACCGGGCTCAGGGCGGGGACGGAGAAGCGCTCGTAGCTGTTGAGGATCCCGACCACGATCCCCGAAACCCCGAGCAGCGCCACGATCGGGAAGAGCACGCGCGAAAGGCCGATCGCAAGCTGGCGGTCGCCGCCGGGATCGCCGAACAGCCCGATGATCCACGGCGCGACGACGATGAAGACCGCGGTCAGCGCGGTCAGCGCGAGCAGGACGAGCCAGAAAAGGCTCGATGCAACGCGCCAGGCGCGTTGCCGGTCCCCCCGTTCCTGCAGCTCCGTGAAGACGGGGACGAACGCCGACGAGAGGGCCGCGTCCGCGACGAGAGCGCGCACGAGGTTCGGCACCTGGAACGCGACGGTGAAAGCGTTGATCTTGCCGGCCGCACCGAAGTAGTACGCGGCCACGACCTCTCGGATGAGGCCGAGGATGCGGGAGATCCCGGTGGCGAGCGAGAAGATCGCCGTCGACCGTGCGAGCCGGCGGCCGGAGCGCTCGTCCACGCGCCGAGTATAGGGAGGGGCCCCTCTGGTACCATCCCGCCGCCCGCGCCACCGCGGGCCTTTTCACGCGATGCCGAACATCCAGCAACAGAAGAAGCGTGTTCGCACGGCCGCCAAGCAGCGGCTCGAGAACCTGCACTACCGCTCGACGGCCAAGACGCTGGCGAAGCGGCTCGAGGCTGCGGTCCGCGACGGGGACGAGAACCGCGTCGCCGCCGAGTACCGCGAGCTCGAGCGCTGGCTCGACCGCGCCGCCGCACGCGGCGCACTGCACCGGAACACCGCCGCGCGCCGAAAGGCTCAAGCGGCACGGCTCGTCGCGACCAAGCGTTAAACCGCTGCGCCGGCAAAGCCGGCACAGCCTCCAGGTCGGCATCGCGAGCGACGCCTCAGGCAAGACCTAACGGCCGGGGTCAGACCCCTGCGGGGTCAGACCCCTGCAGTTCGATTACGCCGCGGCAGGCTCGCGCGGGCGCGTGATCTCGATCAGCGCGCGCTCCAGCTCCAGGTCGACCGCGAGGCGCGATCCTCCCTTGACCGCATGGTCGAGCTCGGCCAGGCGGACGACGGCGTCCCGGAGCTCGTCAGGCCCGTAGTTGCGCGCCTGCGCGTAGAGCTTCTCGACGTAGAACGGGTGGCGCTTCAGGCGCGATGCGGCCTCTCGCGCGGTCAGTCCTTCCTCGGCGAACGCCTGACAATCGCGGACGCGGCCGACATGGGCGACGAGCATCCCGATCAGCATCGGCACCGTGCGCGAGACGGGATCGCCGGACCGTTCGAGCAGCGTCTGACACGAGGCGAGCGCGGCGGCGAGGTCGCGCCGTCCCCACGCGTCGGTGAGCTCGTAGCCCGGCACTTCGGCCGAGCCGGACGCGAGTAGCTCGATCTCGCGGGTGCCGACCGGCTCGTCGCCGGCCCACGTCGCGATCTTGTCCACCTCGCTCGCGAGCTCTTCCGGATCCTCGCCGACGACCTCGACCAGCAGCCGCGCCGCCTCCGGATCGACACTCACGCCTCGGTCGGAGAACTGCTTCGCCACCCACTCCGGGAGTCGGCGCTTGGGAACGTCGTAGGCCAGGATGTCGCCCGCCTTCGCACAGGCCTTGGCCAGGGCGGAGTCCTTCTTCAGCTCGGCCGCGACGAGCGCGAGGACGGTATCGGGCGCAGGGCTTGCGAGGTAGGCCGCGATCACCTTGGCGTCCGCTGCCTTCCAGCGGTCGACCTCTTCGACGACCACGAGCCGTCCGCCGCCGCCGAGCAGGCCGAGGGAGTTGCACGAGGCGATCGCATCGTCCGCGCTCGCCTCGTGCGCCGACAGCAGCTCGGTCGCGTCGTCGCCGATGCGATCGCGCAGGCGACGCAGTGCCCGCTGGATCTTCGGCCGGTCGCCGCCGGTGATCAGGTAGACAGGCTTGAGCTCGCTCGCCATCGCGGCTTCGAAGCATAGGCCGCGACGAGGAGGGCGCTCGCGAGGAGAATCAAGAGGCCGCGGGTAGAGCGAACCTGCGCAAACGGCAGCCCCCCGACGAGTCGCGCGACCGTGACGAGGTAGGCGGCGCACCAGCCGTTCAGCCACGCGAGCGCCGCGGCGGCTGCGCCCGACAGCGGCGCGATCGCGGCGGCCGCCAGAGCGAGCACGAGCAGCGGCGCGACGACCGGCGCCGCCAGGGCGTTCGCAGGGACGGCCAGCAGCTGTACCGAGTGGAACTGCAGCCAGACGATCGGCGCCGTCGCCAACCCGCAGGCCGCAGACACCGCGACGACCGGTCTCAGCCTGCCGAGCGGGTAGCCCTCGAGGAACCGCTGAAAGCGTGGAACGAGCACGAAGATCGCGACGACCGCGGCGAACGAGAGCTGGAAGCCGGCATCGAACAACGTGTACGGATTCCACGCGAGCAGGACGACCGCCCCCACGAGGAGCAGGTGCCAGCGATCGGTCGCACGGGCGGACAACCAGGCGATGGAGCCGAGTGCGCCGGCGATCCCTGCCCGGATGACCGAGGGCTGCGCACCCACCGCCAGCACATAAGCGCCGATCGCCGCGAGCGCTCCGACCTGGGCGAAGACGCGCGCGATGCCCAGCAGCCACGCGACGACGAGGACGCTCACGACGACGAGCGCCACGTTCTGGCCCGACACGGCGAGCAGGTGATAGAGGCCCGCCGCGCGGAAGCGACCGCGGAGATCCTCCGACAACCCACCGTCGTCACCGAGGACGACCCCTTCGACGACGGACGCACGCTCCCCGTGGAGGCCACGGGCGATCGTCCGCTGCAACCGCCGGCGGAGGAGATCGGCGACGCCGCCGATGCCGCCGCGGTGCCCGACGACTCGCCACTCGTCGACGCGCAGCACGACATGGACACCGCGTCGCCGCAGCCACGTCCGCTCGTCGAACCCGTGGGACGGCCCGCGCGGCCGCTTCACGAGCGTGAGCACCTCCAGGATGGCGCCCTGCGGAGGGGCGCGTCCGTTCGGCAGCTCGAGCAGGACGGGCTCGTGCACGGGAACTCCCTCGAATCGCGTCACCGCTCCGGGACTGCGGAGCTCGAAGCGGCCGCGCCGTGGCGGTCCGGTGACGACGGCCAGCGCACGTCCCGCCTCGCCGACATGGTTCGCCAGCGGGCTGCGATCGAGGCGGTCGAGCCGGGCGCTTCCCCACCACCAGCCGGCGATCACCAGGGCGAGGGCGAGGGCGAGCGGGCGCGGCGCTCCCAGGAGCGCCACCGACAGGAGCAGGACGGCGAGCGCGCCGACACGCGCGGCATTCGCCAAGGCGAGCCCGCAGCAGAGCGCAGCCGCCAAGAACTGCGGATACCGGTGCTGCACGAGCCCGGTCACGGTGCCACCAGGCCGCGCAGGTTGGCGAGCCGCGCCGGCCCGATCCCGGGAACCGCATCGAGCTCGTCGACCGAACCGAAGCCACCGTGCTGCTGGCGGTAGTCGATGATCTTCTGCGCGGTCACCGGCCCGACACCCGGGAGCGCGTCCAGCTGTTCGAGCGTCGCGCTGTTCAGATGGACGGGCCCGGCAGGAACCGAGCCGGCCCCCGCTCCTGCACCTGCACCCGTGCTCGCAACCGCCGCGGATCCGCGCCGCGGAACGACGATCTGCTCGCCGTCCGCGACGCGGGCGGCGAGGTTGACGAGCTCGAGCTGAGCCTTGCGCGTCGCCCCGCCGGCGCGCGACACCGCGTCGGCGACCCGCGCGCCGTCGGGCACCCGGTACAGGCCCGGGCGGCGGACGGCGCCGACGACGTTGACGTACAGCTTCGCAACGGCAACCGTCCGGGCCGGCGCGGCCACGCGCACGGGCGGCGGCACGGCCGAATGGCCCGGACGCAGCAACGTGCGTCCAGCGAGGGCGAGCAGGACCACCAGCACGGCCGCGCCAGCGAGGACGCGCCGCCGGTCGAGCAAGGCTTCGGGCATGTCGCCAATCGTGACAACAGAACCGTCACGTGTCTGTGACACCTCTGTGTCGAGGGTGGAACTAACCGACGACCAGGTTCACGAGCTTGCGCGGCACGACGATCGTCTGCCGGATCTCCCCACCGTTCAGGTGCGCCTGCACCTTGGGTGACTCCTTCGCGAGGGCGATCAGCTCGTCCTCCGGCAGGTCGGCCGGCACTTCCAGCCGGTCGCGCACCTTCCCGTTGACCTGGACGACCAGTTCGAACGTCTCCCGCTGCAGCAACGCGGGATCCGCCACCGGCCACGGCTCCTCCCAGAGGCGCGCGTGCCCGAGCCGCTCCCACAGCTCCTCGGCGATGTGCGGCGCGGCGGGCTGGATCAGCGAGACCGCGGTCTCGACCGCGAACCGTGCGCCCGGCGCGCTCGGGTCGTCCGCAACGTCGTTGACCAGCTCCATCACGGCGGCGATGGCCGTGTTGTACGCGTAGCGGCGCCCGAAATCGTCCGTCACCTTGACGATCGTCTCGGTGGCCTTGTGTGCGAGAGCTCCCTCCGCCGGAGCCGCGGGCTGTGTGGCAACTTCGAGCCCGACGCGCCAGAGCCGCCGCAGGAAGCGCGACATCCCCTCGAGCCCGTTCTCCTGCCAGTCGACGCGCGCATCCGCCGGGCCGATGAAAAGAATGTGGAGCCGGAGCGCGTCTGCGCTGTGCCGGGCCACGAGGTCGTCCGGACTGACGACGTTCCCCTTGGACTTCGACATCTTCGCGCCGCCCATGTCGACCCAGCCGTGGTTGTAGAGCCGCGCGAACGGCTCGCGGAAACCGACCAGCCCGAGGTCGTTCAGCACCTTGATGAAGTAGCGCGCGTAGAGCAGGTGCATGACCGCGTGTTCGACGCCGCCGATGTACTGGTCGACGGGGCACCACTCGTTCACGACTGCCGGGTCGAATGCGGCTCGATCGTTGCGCGGATCGCAGTAGCGCAGGAAGTACCAGGACGAGTCGACGAAGGTGTCCATCGTGTCCGCCTCGCGCCTGCCCTCGCCCCCACATTCCGGACACGGAACGCGGATCCAATCCTCCGCCGCCTCCAGCGGCGACTTTCCCCTGGGCGTGTAGTCCTCGACCTCCGGCAGCAGGACCGGCAGTTCGTCCTCGGGCACGGGCACGATCCCGCAGCGCTCGCAGTGCACGACGGGAATCGGGCAGCCCCAGTAGCGCTGGCGCGAGATCAGCCAGTCGCGCAGCCGGTAGCTGATGGCGGGGCGGCCGCGGCCATGCCCGCCGAGCCAGGCCACGATCGCCCGCTCGCCCTCCGGCGCCGGCAACCCCGAGAACTGCCCCGAGTTCGCGAGCTTCGCCTCGTCCGACTTCGCGACGTACGGCAGCTCTGGCTCGGTGCCGTCGACCGGCACGACCACGGGCTGCACCGGCAGCTCGTACGTGCGCGCGAAGTCGAAGTCACGCTCGTCGTGCGCGGGAACGGCCATGATCGCGCCGGAGCCGTACTCCATCAGCACATAGTCGGCGACCCAGATCGGCAGCCGCTCGTCGTTGACCGGATTGACCGCGTAGCGGCCGGTGAAGACGCCATCCTTCTCCTTCTCCTCTCGCTCGACGAAGGTCCGCGCGGCGGAGCGCCGCACGTAGTCGAGGACTTCACCCTGCTGCGGCGTTCCTTCCACCAGCTTTGCGATCAGCGAATGCTCCGGCGCGAGCACGAAGAAGGTCGCGCCGTACAGCGTGTCCGCGCGCGTCGTGAACACGGGGATGTCGAGGTCGAGCTCCTCGACGCGGAAGAGGATCTCGGCGCCCTCCGACCGCCCGATCCAGTTCCGCTGCATCGCCAGCACGCGCTCGGGCCACGACTCCAGCAGCTCCATCTCGTCGAGCAGCTCGTCGGCGTACGTCGTGTAACGGAAGAACCACTGCTCGAGGCTCTTGGACTCGACCACGGTGCCGCAGCGCTCGCAGCGCCCGTCGATCACCTGCTCGTTCGCGAGGACCGTCTGATCCTTCGGGCACCACTTGACCCGCGCCTCCTTCCGGAACGCCTGACCCGCCTTCAGGAACTGCAGGAAGAGCCACTGGGTCCAGTGGTAGTAGGCGGGCTCGTGGCTCGCGACCTCGCGGTCCCAGTCGATCGCCCAGCCCATCCGCTTCATCTGGGCGCGGATCCTCTGGATGTTCTGCTCGACGATCTCGCGCGGGTGCCCGCCGTCGCGGATCGCGGCGTTCTCGGCGTTCAGGCCGAAGGAGTCGTAGCCCATCGGCCGCAGGACGCGGCGTCCGGTCCGGCGCCGGAAGTGGGTGACCACGTCGCCCTGCGTGTAGTTACGGACCTGGCCGACGTGCAGCGTGCCGGACGGGTAGGGCAGCATCTCGAGCAGGTAGAAGTCGCGGCCGTCCGGGTCGCCGGTGTTGGGCGTGTTGAACGCGCGGGCCTCTTCCCAGGCCCGCTGCCACTTGGTCTCGATTGCCTGCGGGTCGTACTTCTCCATGACCGTCCTCTGAAACGAAAAAGCCTCTCGTGAGAGAGGCCGCGGGGAGCTGACGCGGACTTCGCCGCGGGGGCTCCCTTCCCTACAGAAGCAGCGCCTCCATTGCTACGGAATGTAGCAGTGAGGGAAAATCGTCGCCATGAGCGATTACACCCACATCAACCTCAAGGAAGACGTCGACGACCAGGGACCCAACTTCGGGCTGGCCGGCGACATCGAGGCGCGCATGGCCCGCGTCCCGCTCGGGATGGAGAACGCCGGCCTGAGCTACCTGCGCCTCTCCCCCGGCTTCCGCATCCCGTGGGGGCACAACCACAAGCAGCAGGAAGAGGTGTACGTCCTCGTCAGCGGGAGTGCGCGGATCAAGGTCGACGACGAGATCCGCGAACTGAAGCAATGGGACGCGGTCCGGCTTCATCGCGACACGATCAGGGGCTTCGAGGCCGGAGACGAGGGCGCGGAGTTCATCGCAATCGGCGCGCCGAACACCGGGCCGGGCGACGCCGAGCTGATTCAAGGCTGGTGGAGCGACTAGCGGCTCGCTGATAGAGCTCTTCCCGCACACGGCCGTGGTCGAAGACGGCGAGCTGGTCGTCGGCGGGGTGCGCGCCTCGGTTCTCGCGCGCGAATTCGGGACGCCCCTGGTCGTCTACTGCCGGGATACCGTTCTCGCGCGTGCGCGCGCGTACGCGCGCGTGGACCCTGGGGCGCTCGTCGTCTACGGGACGAAGGCGTTTCCGAACGTCGCGCTGCTGCGGCTGCTCGCGGCAGAAGGCATCGGCGCAGACGTCTCGACGCTCGGGGAGCTCGAGTTCGCGCTGCGCGCCGGCGTTCCGGGCGACCGGTTGGTGTTCCACGGCAATAACAAGTCGGACGGCGAGCTGCGGGCCGCTGCGCAGGCCGGCGCGCTCGTCGTGCTCGACGCACTGGAGGAGATCGCCCGTGCGAAGCAGGCGGGAGTCGAGGCCGTGCTGATCCGGCTGACGCCGGGGATCGAGGCCGATACGCACCACGCGATCCGAACGGCACACGCGGAATCGAAGTTCGGGCTCGTGGCGGACGACGCGGTCGCGGCGGTCCGGGACGCAACAGCGGCCGGATTGGACGTCGCAGGGTTGCACGTGCACATCGGCTCGCAGCTGGTCCGAACTTCGGAAAGCCTGCTCGCAGTCGAGCGGCTCGTCGAGGTCGCCGAGCACTGCCGGGACGAGCTCGGCTGGACACCGCGCGTGTTCAATCTCGGCGGCGGCGTCGGCGTACGCCAGACCCTGGACGGCGCCGCTCCGGACCCGGCCGCCTTCGCGGGTGAGCTGGTGCAGCAGTTGCGGGCGCAGTGGACGCAGCCCGCCCGCCTGATCCTCGAGCCCGGCCGCTCCCTCGTCGGGCAGGCGGGGACGACGCTCTACGAGGTCGGCGTCGTCAAGCGAACGGGCGGCATCGCGTACGTGGCCGTCGACGGAGGCATGTCGGACAATCCCCGGCCGCAGCTGTACGGGTCGCGCTACGAGGCGCTGCTGGCGAACCGCGCCGACGAGCTCACGGCCGGGACGTACCGGATCGCCGGCAAGCATTGCGAGTCGGGCGACGTCCTGATCGACGCGGCCGAGCTACCGGAGCCGCGACGAGGCGACCTGCTGGCCGTGCCTGCGACGGGCGGCTACACGCTCGCCATGGCGTCGACCTACAACGGCGTCCCCCGCCCGGCCGCCGTCCTGGTCGCAGATGGGCGCGCGGAGCTGATCCGGCGGCGCGAGTCGGTGGACGACCTGCTGGCTTTCGAACCCTCGATTCAGGGTTAGCCCCCTATCCGACTCGGCACCCGTCGCCGATGCTGGGCCCATGTTCGAATCTGGCATCGGCCCCGGAGTCCGCAGCGACCGCTTCGGCACCTGGTCGCTGATCACGTTCCTCCTGCTCTTCCTCCCGATCTTTGGCTACATCACCCCGGTCCCGCTCGGCCCGCTCCTGTGGCTGCCGGTACTCGCCTGCGCGGCGGCGACGCTCGCCGCGATCGGTTGCGGCCTCGCGGGCGTCTGTTCGCGCGTACGCGATCAGCGCCGAGCCGCTTTTCACGGCCTGCTCAAGGCCGCCGTGCCGGCACTCGTCGGCGGGTCGGGCATCCTGCTGCTGCTCGCAATCTCGTCTATGAACTTCGAGTAAGCGCGGCCGCGAAGCCCGGTCGCACGAGCCGCGGGGGCGCGGACAGACGCGCGTCCTTGACCGGCGGATTCCACGGCTCAGCGAGCGGGAGTGCTCCGAATGAGGCGAGACGGCGCTCGTCCGCCACCTCGCCGTAGAGCGTCGTGCGCTGGCGCGGGATCCGGCCCGTGGCGCGGATCAGCTCCTCCATCGACTCCGGCGGAAACTCCTGGCCGTGCCGGGCACCGGCCGCCCTCGAGATCGACTCGTTCATCAGCGTCCCACCGAGGTCGTTGACCCCGGCGCGGAGGGCGGCGGCCACGCCTTCGCGCCCGAGCTTCACCCACGACACCTGCACGTTCGTGATCCACGGATGGAGCGCGAGCCGCGCGACGGCGTGCACGAGCAGCGTCTCGCCGAAGGTCGGCCCCGAGCGCGCGCGGCCCTGCAGCCACATCGGCGCCTCCATATGCACGAACGGCAGCGGCACGAACTCCGTGAAGCCGCCGCTGCGACGCTGCTGCTCGCGCGCGTGGATGAGATGCCGCGCCCAGCTGAGCGGCGGCTCGATGTGGCCGAACATCATCGTCACGTTCGAGCGGAGGCCGACGCGGTGCGCCGTCTCGTGCACCTCGAGCCACTGCGCGGTCGTGACCTTGTCCGGACAGATGACGCGCCGAACCTCGTCGTCCAGGATCTCCGCGGCCGTCCCGGGCAGCGAGCCGAGGCCGGCGTCGCGCAGGTCGGCGAGGTACTCCTCGAGCGGGAGGCCGAGCGTCGCCGCTCCCTGCCAGATCTCGAGCGCCGAGAACGCATGCACGTGCAGGCCCGGCACCGCAGCACGGATCGCGCGCACCACGGACAGGTAGTAGTCGCCGGTGAAGGCCGGATGAATGCCGCCTTGCAGGCACACCTCGGTCGCGCCGCGCTCCCAGGCCTCCTCGCAACGACGGATGATCTCGTCGTGCGGGACGAGGTACGGCGCGCCGCGCAGGTTCGCAGCGAGCTTCCCCTTCGAGAACGCGCAGAAGCCACAGCGGAAGTAACAGACGTTCGTGTACTGGATGTTCCGCGTGACGACGTACGTGACCTCGTCGCCGCACACCTCGCGCCTGAGCCGGTCGGCGGCCGCAAGCACGCGCTCGCGCTCGTGTCCGCGCGCACGGAACAGGCGCGCGAGCTCGTCCTCCCCGAGCTCGCCGCGCGTGTCGACGGGCAGCACGTCGCGGGGGAAGAACGGAATGCCGCCGCCCACGCCCGGCGACCACCGGTCCTCGCGTGCGAGGCCGAGTGAGTCGGATGCCCGCAGCACCGCGGGCATGACCTGCGGGTCGAGCCACCGCCCGGAAATCCACTCGGGATAGACCGGCAGCCGCGGAGCGAGCTCGAGCCCGCGGCTCTCGGTCGCTGCGCGCAGGCGCTCCAGCTCGGGCCAGGGCGCCTCGGGATTGACGTGGTCGATCGTGACGGGAGAGACGCCGCCCCAGTCGTCGATGCCGGCGTCGAGCAGCCGCGGAAAGTCGTCGAACGACAGGTTCGGCGGCGCCTGAACGTGTGCGCGGGGACCGAGCATGATCCGCGCGACTGCGATCGTCCACAGCAGCTCCTCGAGCGAGGGCTCCGGCGCCGCGGCCATGCGCGTCCCCGCCTTCGCGCGGAAGTTCTGGACGATCACCTCCTGCACGTGGCCGTAGCGCTCGGACAGGTTGCGGATGGCACGCAACCCCTCCAGCCGCTCGGAGCGTGTCTCGCCGATGCCGATCAGGATTCCGCTCGTAAACGGCACGCGCTCCTCGCCTGCGGCCGCGATCGTGTCGAGCCGCAGGCGCGGCGCCTTGTCCGGCGAGCCGAAGTGCGGGCCCCCGCGCGTAGAGAGCCGCTCCGAGGCCGTCTCGAGCATCAGCCCCATCGACGCGCTGACACCGCGCAGCCGGCGCACGTCGTCGCGGGTCATCACGCCGGGGTTGAGATGCGGAAGGAGGCCGGTCTCTTCGAGCACGGCGGCGGCTGCGCGGTGAAGATATTCGAGCGTCGTCTCACACCCGAGGGCGGCCAGCTCCTCGCGTGCGGCGCGGTACCGCAACTCGGGCTTGTCGCCGAGGGTGAAGAGCGCCTCACGACACCCCGCGGCCGCACCGGCACGCGCGATTTCGAGCACCTTTTCGAGCGTCAGGTACGCGCGCTCGCCACGGCGCGGCGGCCGCGCGAACGTGCAGTAGTGGCAGACGTCGCGGCACAGCTTCGTCAGCGGGATGAAGACCTTCGGTGAATAGGTGACGAGGCGGCCGTGCCCCTCGTCCCGGAGCGCACGAGCCTCGGCGCACAGATCCTCGAGCGGCCGGTCGAGCAGCTCCATCGTCCGGAGCCTACTCGGCAGCGTCCGGGCTACGGAGCCGGGCCAGGACGGTAGGACCGTTACTCGCCCGGCCACTCGGGCAACATCTAGTTGTGTCCAGCGAGGCTCGCGGCGAACTGATTCTCCCGGCGGCGGCCGCCGGCTTTCTCGCCGCGGCGCTCGTCTGGCTGGGGCCTCCGGGCGCGGACGTCGCCGCGCACGTGTACCAGCGTGCTCTGTATCTGGACCACGGTTTCGTCCTGTGGAACAACTTCTGGTACGCCGGTCGGTACAGCTTCGTCACCTACAGCGTCCTGTACTACCCGCTCGCGGCCGTCATCGGCATCAAGCTCCTCGCGGTGCTGACGGTCGCGATCTCCGTCGTCGCCTTCGCCGCCGTCGTCAGGCACGAATGGGGCGAGCACAGCACCTGGTCGATCAGGGTGTTCGCGCTCGTGTGGGCAGTGCTCGTCCTCTCCGGCGCGTATCCCTTCATGCTCGGCAGCGCCCTGGCGCTCGTCGCGCTCTCGGCGTTGCAGCGGCAGCGTCGCGCTGCCTTCGCGGCCGCCGCGCTCGCAACCCTTGCTGCGAGCCCGCTCGCGTTCCTCCTGCTTGTCGTCGTCTTGGCCGGCGTCGCCCTCGCACGCCGTCGCGACGCCGCCTCACTGGTGGCACCGGCGGCTGCAGTTGCGGCGATCGGCGCCGCCGAGGTGGTGCTGCAGCGGATGTTCCCGGCGCACGGGACCTTCCCGTTTTCCACGGCGGAGTTCTCAGCCGCGGCCGCCTTCTGTCTGATCGGGATCGCCATGAGCTGGCGCGTCGCGCGCGCACGGCTGCTGCGCTGGCTGTTCGTCGTGTACCTCGGGGCCTGCAGCGCCGCGTTCGCGGTGCCGTCGCCGGTCGGCGAGAACATCGCACGCCTGAGATTCGTGGCCGCGCCCCTTGCGGTGCTGACGCTGTCCCTGCGCGACTGGCGCCCCAGGTTCGTCTGCGTCGGGGCGTTGGCGCTCGCGGTGTCCTGGAACATCACGCCCCTGGCCGCGAGCTTCGCGCGAGGCGTCAACGATCCCGCTGCGAAGGCGTCGTACTGGCAGCCGGCGATCGACTACCTGCGCACGCACATGTCGCCTGCCTATCGCGCCGAGGCGGTGGACACGGCCGGACACTGGCCCGCCAACTTTCTCGCGCAGGCCGGCATCCCGCTCGCGCGCGGCTGGTTCCGTCAGGAGGACTTTCCGCAGAACCGCGTCCTCTACGCTCCTCTCGGCCCGGCGGCGTACGTCGCCTGGCTGCGCAGGATGAGCGTGCAGTTCGTCGTGCTCACGTCGGCACAGCCCGACTACAGCGCACGAGCGGAAGCGCGGTTGCTCCGGAGCGGACGCTCCAGATTGAGGGTGGTACTGCGAACGGCGGACGTGACCGTCTTCGCCGTTCCGTCCCCACGGCCGCTGATCAGCCCGCCCGGACGCGTCTTGAGGCTCGGTTACACGTCGATGCGCCTCGCCGTCCCGCGCCGAGGGACCTACAACCTCGGCGTGACCTATTCGCCGTACTGGCACACACAGTCAGGCTGCGTGCAGCAGTTGCCGAACGGGATGACGAAGCTCACGGTGCGCCGGCCCGGCACAGTCTTGCTGCACTTCGCGGTGACGGCGTCGCGTGCGCTCGACGCCATCGAGGGCGACCCCGTGCCCGCCTGTGCGGCCCGCTAGTGCCCCTTCCAGTAATGCCGCCCAGTTTCTGGGTCGCTAGCCCGGCTTGGTGAAGATGAGCTTGCCGAACGGGTGCCAGGCCTTGTTCGACCAGCGCTGCAGGCGCACCTGGCTCAACGGATACCGGAACGTCGGGGTCGTGTGGATCACGATCCCCGGCAGGACGAACGGATTCCCCTTCTCCGTCAGGTGCGTGGCGGCGCGCATCACGCCCTCGCGCGTCAGGTTGCGTCCGGCCTTCTTCAGCGTGTCGACGAGCGTGTACGCGGTGGCCATGCCTGCGCTGTAGTAACCGTCCTGCAGGTCGCGCGAGCCGATGCCGCTCCCGTACTGCTTCAGGATCGACTGGAAGAGGCGAATGCCCTTGTCACGCTTCCAGAGCGGGGCGGCGGGATCCTTGCCGAACACGATCGAGATGGAGCCGTTCGCCGCGCTCTGCGGCACGATCGCCATCAGTGCGGACGCCGACGAGACGTCGTTGACGAAGATCTGCGGCTTCCACCCCAGGCGAGACACGGCGTTGAACGCCTCCAGCGAGAACTTGCCGAAGGCGAAGATCATGAACACGTTCGCCTTGCTCGCCCTCAGCTGCGTCACCTCCGGCGTGACGTCGGTCGACGTCGGGTCGTAGCCCACCTTCGCGACGATCGCCTTTGCCTTCGGGCCCAGCCCGCGCTTCAGCCCGACGAACAGATCGCGGCCGTAGTCGTCGTCCTGGTAGAGAACGGCGATCTTCGGTTTCTTCACCTTCTTGACGACGTACTGCCCGTAGATGGCTCCCTCCTCCGAGTACGGCGGGATGTAGCCGATCGTCCACGGGTACTTCTTGTAGTCGCGTCCGAACGTGGTCGCGCCCGAAGACACGAACAACTGCGGCACCTTCGCGTCGTTGAGCAGCTTGCGCACGGCGAGGTTGTTGCTCGTGCCGAGCGAGGAGAACATCGCGAACACCTGCTCCTGCTGAACGAGCCGGATCGTGTTGTTGACGGCACGGCCGGGGTCGTAGCCGTCGTCGAGGTAGGTGAACTTGATCTTGCGGCCGAAGATCCCGCCCTTGGCGTTGACGTAATCGAAGTAGGCGTCGATCCCTCGCGCAACGTTGCCGGCGATCGCGGCCTCCCCGCTGAGCGGGACGCTCGAGCCGATCTTGATCTCCGTCGGGGTCACGCCCGGCGCCGCGAGCGGCCGCGCGCCGGCGGCGGTCGCGGTCAGCACGGCGACCGCTCCACAGACGAGAAGCGCCCTCACCTACGACCTACTGTACAACCGGCTTGTTATCGGGCCAAAGAGGCGCCGGAGCAACCCGCCGACCCCCGTGGGCAGCACGATCATGACGATGATCAGGACGGCTCCGAAGATCACGCTCGACATCCCCAGCCGTTTCGGATCGAGGCTGACGGCCGGGAGGTGGTTGAGCCAGCGCGTGACGTCCGCGGCACGGAACTTCAGCACGTAGATGGCGGCGGCGCCGGCGATCGACCCGACGAGCGAGTCGACGCCACCGATCGCGAGTGCCGCGACGAGGTAGACGGACAGGATGATCGGAAAGACGTCCGGGTTCATGTACCCGGTCGCGATCACGAACAACGAGCCGGCGACGCCCGCATAGAACGCCGAGATTCCGAACGCGAGCGTCTTGTACAGCGCAAGGTTCACGCCGGACGATGCCGCCGCGATCTCGCTGTCGCGGATTGCCCGCAGGGCCCGCCCTACCTTTCCGCGCAACAGCAGCCACGCTGCGACGAGCAGCACGAAGGCGATGCCCCACGTCAGGTAATAGATCCAGTTGTCCGGCGTCGTGTTCAGGCCGTACGGCGCCTTGACCAGGCTCAAGATCTTGCCCGTGGTGCCTCCGAAGAACGTGTCGAACTTCTTCGGCAGCTGTGGCACCGACACGGCGATCCCGAACGTGATCAGCGCGAGGTACAGGCCGGAGAGACGCAGCGCGGGGATCCCCACGAGCAGCCCGGCGACGCCGGCGAGGAGCCCGGCAAGCGGGATCGTCCAGAGATCGCGAATGTGATGCCCGTACACGCCGTCGACGGTGAGGATCGCCGTCGTGTAGCCGCCGACCGTCATGAAGGCGCCGTGGCCGAGTGAGATCTGCCCGCTGTGACCGGTCAGGATCGCCAACCCGAGGAGCGCGATGAAAAACGTGCCGACGAGCGCGAACTCGTACGCCGTGTAGCCGGGGACGAGACGCGGCATGACCGCGATCAGCGCCGCCAGCACGAGGAGACCAAGCAGCTCCAGCGCGAGCCTGAACCTCATACGCGCCTCACCGCCACACGTCCGAACAGGCCCGCCGGCCGCACGAGCAGCACCAACAGGATCAGGAGCAGCGCCGTCGGGAGCTTCAACTCTTGGCCGACGAAGCCGACATACCGCCCGAGCAGCGTGATCGTGACTCCGAGCAGCAACCCGCCCACGACCGCGCCGAGCGGACTGTCGAGTCCCCCGAGCACGGCCGCCGCAAAGGCGTACAGCAGAACGGTCTGCATCATGTTCGGGTCGAGGAAGACGACCGGCGCGATCATCATCCCCGCGACCGCGCCCAGCACCGCGGCCAATCCCCAACCGAAGGCGAGCATCCAGCCGACGCGCACGCCGACGAGACGAGACGAGTCAGGGTTGGCGGCCGCCGCGCGGAGTGCGAGCCCGAGCTTCGTGAAACGGAAGAACAGCCCGAGCAGGACGACGAGCGCGAGCGAGACGACGACGATCCCGATGTCCTGGACGCTGACCGGCACGCCGCCCACGTCGATCGTCCGCGTCGAGAACGGCCCGTGGAAAGGTCTGGTGTCGCCACCCCAGATCTGGACCATCAGCCCGTTCAGGACCAGCGCGAGACCGAGCGTGACGATCACGATCGTGATCACCGACGCGTTCTCGACGGGCCGGATCAGGACGCGCTCGATCGTCACGCCTCCCGCGAACGCGATCACGAGCACGATCGGAAACGCAGCCCAGAAGGAGAGGCCCCGGTTCATCAGCGACCAGGCGATGAATGTCGTGAAGGTCGCCATCTCGCCCTGCGCGAAATTGATCACGCGCGTGGACCGGTAGATGATCACGAGCGCCAGCGCGAGACCGGCGTAGATCGCGCCTTCGCGTATGCCGGATGCCAACTGCTGCGCGAACTCGGTCCAGGTGAAGGCCGCGAGTGGCATCAGTAACCCAGGTACGACCTGCGGACGGATTCGTTCTTGCGCAGCTCGTCGCTCGTGCCTTCGAGGACGACGCGTCCGACCTCGAGCACGTAGGCGCGTGACGCGTGTGCGAGGGCGAGGTTCGCGTTCTGCTCCACGACCAGCACGCCCATGCCGTCGCCGCCCTGCATCTTCACCATCGCGTCGAAGATCTCCCTGACGAGCAACGGCGCCAGCCCGAGTGACGGCTCGTCGAGCAGGAGCAGCTTCGGACGCGCCATCATCGCGCGGCCGAGCGCGAGCATCTGCTGCTCGCCGCCGGAGAGCGTCCCGGCCTGCTGGCCCTTCCGTTCTTCGAGCCGCGGAAAGAACGTGAAGACGCGCTGTGCGTCGTCCTTGATGGTGCCGCGGCGCGTGTAGGCGCCGAGCCGCAGGTTGTCCCAGACCGAGAGCTCGGTGAACGTGCCGCGCCCTTCGGGGACGTGCGCAATGCCGGCGCGAGCGGTCGCGTCCGGTCGCCGCGGCAGCTTCGCGCCGTTGAAAGTGACGTCACCGCTCCGCCGCACCGTCCCGGAGACGGCGCGCAGCGTCGTCGTCTTGCCGGCGCCGTTCGCACCGAGAACCGCGACGAGCTCCCCCTCGCCGACGCGCAGCGAGATCCCGTGCAAGGCCCGGACGGGACCGTACCGCGCCTCGACGTCGTCAAGCTGCAGCAGGCTCACGCGGGCGCTCCCAGGTACGCCTCGATCACGCCCTTGTCGCCCCGGACCTCGGCCGGCGTGCCTTCGGCAATCTTCTTGCCGAAGTCGAGCACGTGCACGCGGTCGGCGACCCCCATCACCAGCCCCATGTGGTGCTCGACGAGCACGACGGTGAGCTCGTAGTCGTCGCGCAGCCGTTTGATGAACGCTCCGAGCTGCTCGACCTCCTCGTGGCTGAGGCCGCCCGCAGGCTCGTCCAGCAGAAGCAGCCGCGGGGCCGACACGAGCGCGCGAGCGAGCTCGACCCGCTTCTGGGTCCCGTACGGCAGCTCGGCCGCAGGCCGGTGGCGAAGCGAGTACAGGTTGACGTAGAAGAGGACGTCCTCCGGCGACTGCTCGCCGTGACGCGCGTGCGCGCCGACGCGCACGTTGTCGAGCACGGACATACCTTCGAAGAGCTCGACGTTCTGGAACGTCCGCGCGATCCCGCGCCGGATCACGCCGCTCGGCGGCGTCCCGAGCAGGCTTGCGCCCTCGAAGCGGACGTCCCCCTCGTCCGGCGTGTAGAGACGCGTGATCACGTTGAAGGCCGTCGTCTTGCCGGCGCCGTTCGGCCCGATCAGGCCGACGATCTCGCCGGGCTCCGCCGTGAACGAGACGGCGTCCAGCGCGACGATACCGCCGAAACGTTTGGAGACGTTCTCGACCTCTAGGAATGGCACGGCTCGAATACCCTAAAACGCGGTGCCACTCCACCCCACCGCCCAGCGGGTTCAGGACCACCTGCAGGCCCTCGGCCTCGAGGCGGAGGTGCGCGAACTGGCGGACTCGACCCGCACCGCGCAGGAGGCCGCCGACGCCGTCGGCGTCGAGCTCGGCCAGATCGTGAAGTCCCTCGTCTTCGTCGCCACGGACAGACCGGTGCTCTGCCTTTGCGCCGGCGACCGCCGGGTCGACGTGGCGAAGCTCGGAGAAGGCGTGCGGCAGGCGAAGGCCGACGAGGTCCGTTCCGCGACGGGGTTTGCGATCGGCGGCGTCCCTCCGCTCGGCCACGACCAGCCGCTGCGGACGGTGGTGGACGCGTCCCTGCGGCGGTATCAGACCGTCTGGTGCGCCGGCGGCACGGCGAACGCGGTCTTCCCGGTCGAGGTCGAGGCGCTCATCGCCGCGCTGCCCACCGCCGAGGTGCGCGACATCTCCTGACGAACTCGCTGCAGGGTTTCCGTCCCGGCGCGGGTCTGCTTCGGTGAGGGGGCGCGCCCTCCGCGGTTGTCGACCTGCTAGGAAGTCACAGTCGCGGCAGCGCCTCCTCTTTAGGGTCTGACCCCGAAGGGGTCAGACCCTGGGCGCCCGGCACGCGAAGTTCTCGCAGATGTAGACGGCCGGGCGGCCGTCGACGTAGTCCTTGCCCTCGAGGAGCGGCACGCCGCCGCCCGGCCCGAACGCGACGACGGCATTGGGATCGAAGCCCGAGAGGGCCGCGCGCGCCACCTCGGCGTCGGGCGGGCCGATCACGGCGATCTCGCGAGGCGCGGAGAAGTGGAGGTCGAGCGCACACAGCGCATGGCCGAAGGCGGACGGCGCCCTCGCAATCTGCGGCGTGACGAAGCGGAAGACACCCACCGCACGCCGCTCGAGCTCCGCATCGCCCCAGAGCCGCGCGAGGCGCAGCAGCACGTACGCCAGCATCGAGTTGCCCGAAGGAGTCGGATGATCGTCGAAGTCCTTCTTGCGGCTGACGAGCGGCTCGCCGTCGGACGGCGTCAGGAAGAAACCGCCCCGGTCCTCGTCGCCGAAAAGCTCGACGGCAAGCAACGCGAGCCGACGACACTCCTCGAGCCAATGGAGCTCGCCGGTTGCGACATGCAGCTCGTAGAGCCCGTTCGCGACGTCCGCGTAATCGTCGAGAACCCCCGCCTTACCCGCCCGGCCTGCGCGCCAGGTGCGGCGGAGCCGGCCCGCCCCAGTCGACAACGGCCCCAGCAGGAACTCCGCACACGCACGTGCCGCCGCGACGAGATCGTCGCGCTCGAGCCGCCGCCCGGCCTCGGCGAGTGCGGCCACCGCCAGGCCGTTCCAGGACGCGACGGCCTTGTCGTCGCGCAGCGGCTGCGGCCGTCGCTCACGCTCCGCGAGCAGCCGGGCGCGCGTCTCCTCGTCGAGGTCGCCGCGCAGAACGAACCGGCCGTGCTCGAACGGATGCATGAGCTCGGGCGGGACGTCGTCCTCCCCGGTCCAGGTGTAGGTCAGGCCCTCGACGCCGTCGGTGTCGGCGTCCTGCGCCGACGCGAAGCCGCCCTCGGGAAGCAGCAGCTCGCGAAGCAGGTAGCCGGCCGTCCGCTCCGTCACCTCTCGGTAGCGCGGATTGTCCGTGACGACCCATGCGTGCAGGTACGCCGGGATCAGTAGCGCGTTGTCGTACAGCATCTTCTCGAAGTGCGGGATCAGCCACTCGCGGTCGACCGAGTACCGGTGGAAGCCGCCGCCGACGAGGTCGTACATGCCGCCGAGCGCCATTGCATCGAGCGTCTTGGTGACGAGTTCGAGCTCGTTCCGCCGGAGCAGGAACTCGAGCGCCGAGGCGGGCGGAAACTTCGGCGCCTGCCCGAAGCCGCCCCACTCCGGATCGAACGAACGGCGTAGCCCTCGCACCGCGTCCGCGAGCAGCGACGAGGTCAGCGGCTCATGCGAAGGCTCGGCGGCCCGGCGCAGCTCCGCCGTGATGGAGCCCGCGTCGCGTTGGATTTCCGCGCGCCGGTCGCGCCAGGCCTCGGCGACCGCCGTCAGCAGCTGCCTGAAGCTCGGCAAACCGTGACGAGGCTCGGGCGGAAAGTACGTCCCGCCGAAGAACGGCTCGCCCTCGGGCGTCAGGAAGACGGTCATCGGCCAGCCGCCCTGCCCGGTCAGGGCGACGACCGCGTCCATGTAGACCGAGTCGAGGTCCGGCCGCTCCTCGCGGTCGACCTTCACGCAGACGAAGTGGTCGTTCATCAGCGCCGCTGTCGCGTCGTCCTCGAACGACTCGTGCTCCATCACGTGGCACCAGTGGCACGCCGCGTACCCGATCGAGAGCAGGATCGGCCTGTTCTCGTTCCGCGCCCGCGTCAACGCCTCTTCCCCCCATGGGTACCAGTCCACAGGATTGTGTGCGTGCTGCAGCAGGTACGGACTGGTCTCCTGGGCGAGGCGGTTCACACCCATACTCTGCCGCCCCAGCGGCGGGCGACCGAGAAGCAGGGGTCTGACCCCGGCGGGGTCAGACCCCAGCCGCTGGTGGCAGAGTCAGCGCGTGGTGGAGACGACGGCGCGGTACCCGGCCGCCGTGGCCCCGTGTTCCGGCAGGTACACGTCCAGGAACACGTACGCGCCGCGCCCGGTCCGGTTGCGGGCCGAGGCCCTTTCGGTCGCGCGGCCGTCGTGCCCGCTGCCGTCGATCAGGTGTCTCCGCCTCGCAGCGCCCGTGATCAGCACCGACGGCGTCGAGGCGTTCCAGAGCTCGATGTCGACGTCTCCCGTCGGCACGACCTTGACCAGGACGCGGCGGTGTGCCGGCACCCAGACGCGGTAGACGTCCTCCGGATCCTCCGTCACGTCGAGCCTCGCCTCGAAGCTGACCCGGCCGTGACCCGGCGAGGTCAGCGGCGCGTCGCTCTTGTCGAAGAGCTTGCCGGCGGTGAGCTCGTAGATGTCCTCGTTCGGCTCGTGGGGATCGACCGGCGGCGGCGCCTCGGACAGGGCGGCCGGGACGTCGAGCAGGCCGTAACCGGTGTCCTCGTCGAAGCCCTTCGCCGCGATGTCGTCCGCCGACCAGCGCATCAGGTCGAACAGCTGCGTCACGTCGAGCTCGGGCCGGCGTGTCCAGACCCACGCGGCGGCGCCGGCGACGAGCGGGGCCGAGAAGCTCGTGCCGTCGGCCGCGGCGTAGCCGGAGGCGTCCGCCCAGGTCGGAACGGCGACCGGGATGTTCTCGCCCGGCGCCGAGAGATCGACGGCGAGCGACCGGTTGGAGAAGAAGGACGAGCGGTTCTGCTCGTTGGTCGCCGCGAGCGTGAGCACGGGGTGGAGGCTGGCCGGCGAGTGCTCCGCGTTGCCCTCGAGGAAGTCGTTGCCGGCGGCGGCGACGAGCAGCGAGCCCGTGCCGAACGCGAGGTCGATCTCGTCCGCGAGCAGCGGGTCGTAGCCGTCGAAGCCGAAGCTCATGTTGATTACGCCCGGGCCGGAGTCGATCGCGTGCTCGATGCCCTGGATCACGTCGCTGACGAACAGCGGGCCGCTGTCCCATTCCTGGAGCGCGGCCTGCGGGTAGATGCCGAGGACGCCGACGCCGTTGTCGGGCGCGGCGATCACGGAGCTGACGGCGGTGCCGTGCTCCTCGTCGCCGCCGCCCGCGGTCGATTGGGCGTTCAGCAGGGTCGTGTCGGCCCGGCCCGCAAACTCCGGGTGGCTGACGTCGAGGCCGGTGTCGATCACCGTGACGGGCTTGCCGGCCGCCGGAGGTGGGACGACCCGGTCCGCGCCGACGGCAGCCCGCCACCACTCCAAGCCGACCAGCGGATCCGCCGCCGCTCGTTGCGGAACGAACCCACGATCCGGTTCGATCACGCGGGCGATCCCGCGCGCGGACAGCTGTAGGCCGATGCGCGTCGCTTCGCTGCTCGGCAGCCGCCAGATTCCGAGCCGTCGCGAGACGAGCGTGCCGCCCGGCACGCGTGCTCCCCGCGCGGCCTGGATCAGCGCGAAGCGGTGCGTGCGAAGTGCCATCAGCTCGCGGACGCCGGGACGCGCCGTGCTGCGCGCGGTTCCAGCAGCCTTCGCGCGCAAGGGCACCGCGCCCGCAGCCCCCGGCCAGAAGGCGACCAGCATCAAGAGTGAGGCGGTGACCCCTGCACGCCGCATCGGCGCAACCTAGCGGGGGGCTCGGCCGGCGACTACCCCCTTTTGCGCAGCCAGCGGACGAGTTCGGCGACCGCCGCCACGGCGCCTGCAATCCCGAACGCGACGAGCAGGGCGTAGAGCGGCTGGTCGCGGAAAACACGCCCGCCGAGATAGCCGAGCAATGCTCCGTACGTGGCCCAGAGCACGGCCGCAACGGCGATGAACGGTGCGAAGCGCGTGTACCAGCGCAGACCGACGACCCCGGACGTGAACGTCGTCGCCGTGCGGCCTCCCGGCACGAAGCGCGCGACGATGAGGACGTAGCTGCCGCGCTCCTTCAGGAAACGCTTCGCCCGGTCGAGGCGCTGGCGCGCACGCTCGCCGCGGAAGAAGCGTTCGACCACGGGATGCCCGATCCAGCGTCCCAGCGCGTACGACGTGTTGTCGCCGAGAAACGCGCCGGCCGCCCCGAAGACGAGCACCCAGGCGAGCGAGAGCTGGCCGCGGCCGGCCTGGATCCCGCAGACGATCATGGCGGTCTCGCTCGGCAGCGCCGGGAACACCGCGTCGCCGGCGCAGATCCCGAGCAAGATCGGATACGTCCAGCGGGACCCGGTCAGCAGGTCGAGGAGGCCGTTGAGGAAGGCGAGCGTCATGCGTGCGCGTGAGTCTCGTATGGTCGCGCGCGTATGGCCACTTCGTTCCTGCCGCTCGAGCGAGTCCGGGTCGTCGACGTGACGAGCTCGCTGGCTGGGCCCTACTGTACGGAGATCCTCGGGGCGCTCGGTGCCGACGTCGTCAAGGTCGAGCATCCCGAACACGGCGACGAGTCGCGCGCCTGGGGGCCTCCGTTCCGGCAGGACGCGAGCGTCATGTTCTACGCCGCGAACCTGAACAAGCGGTCGCTTGCGCTCGACGTCAAGCGCGGGCGCGACGTCTTGCTCCGCCTCGTCGAGGGCGCAGATGTTTTTCTGCAGAGCCTCCGGCCGGGCACCGCGAGCCGGCTCGGTTTCGGACCCGAGCAGCTGCGCGCGTCGAACCCGCGGCTCGTGTACTGCGACATCGGAGCGTTCGGCCGGACGGGACCTCTACGCAACCGTCCTGGCTACGACCCGCTCATGCAGGCCTTCGGCGGCATCATCAGCGTCACGGGCGAGCCCGACCGGCCGGGCGTCCGCGTCGGCGCCTCGATCGTCGACCAGGGAACGGGAACCTGGGCCGCGCTCGGGATCCTCGCGGCGCTCTACGCCGGCGGTGGGCGCACGGTCGACGTCTCGCTGTTCGAGACGACGGTCGCGCTCCTGCCGTACCAGATCACCGCGTACCTCGCGAGCGGCGACATTCCCGGACGGCACGGCACGGCGTTTCCGCTGATCGCCCCGTACCAGGTCTTCCGCGTGCGCGACGGCGAGCTGATGATCGCCGCCGGCAACGACGGGCTGTTCGCCCGGCTGTGCGGGGCGCTCGGGCTTGCGGAGCTCACCGCCGATCCGCGCTTTGTCACGAATCCGGACCGCCTCCACCACCGGGACGAGCTCGCGGCGCTGCTGGGCGCGCGGCTCGCCGAACGGCCGCAGGCCGAGGTGCTCGAGCTGCTGGAGCGCGCCGGCGTCCCGGCCGCGCCCGTGAACGACGTCGCGCAGGTCGCCGAGCACGAGCAGACCGCAGCGCTCGGGCTGATTCAAGGGCTGGGGTCTGACCCCATGGGGGTCAGACCCCGGACTGTCGCATTTCCACTGTCGTTCGACCACGAGCGCGTCGCACACCGGTCGGCACCGCCGCGGCTCGGCGAGCACACGGCGGAGATCCTGCGAGAGCTCGGCTATGCGGACGACGAGATCGGCCGGCTTGCTGCGGAAGGCGTCGTGCGACGCGTAAAGTCGGACACATGACAGACGTTCGCGCGCTCCTGCAGCGCACGGCCGACCTGGCAGCGGACTTCCTCGACTCCCTCGACGAGCGCCCTGTGTTCCCGCAGGTCTCCGTGGACGAGCTCCGCTCGGCGCTGCGTGTGCCGTTGCCGGACGAGCCGATGGATCCGCAACAGGTGGTGGAGGAGCTTGCGGCCGCCGCCGAGCCCGGCCTGGTCGCGATGCCCAGCGGCCGCTACTTCGGCTTCGTCATCGGAGGCGGATTGCCGGCCGCGCTCGCCGCGGACTGGCTCGCCTCGACGTGGGACCAGAACGCGGGCCTGTACGTCGGCGGACCGTCGGCGTCCGTGGTCGAGCAGGTCGTGCGCGAGTGGGTTTGCGACCTGCTCGGGTTGCCCGCCGACGCATCGATCGGGTTCGTCACCGGCACCCAGATGGGCAGCGTCACGGCACTCGCCGCAGCGCGCTACCGCGTGCTCGAGCGCGCGGGCTGGGACGTCGCCCGTGACGGTCTCGCCGGCGGCCCACGCGTGCGCGTACTCGTGGGCGACAAGCGGCACGTGACGATCGATCGCGCGCTGCGCCTGCTGGGGCTCGGCACGCCGGCGACGGTCGCGGCAGACGACCAGGGGCGCATGAATGCGCGTGCTCTTCGCGACGCGCTCCGGTCGGGCAAGGGGCCGGCGATCGTGTGCGCCCAGGCCGGGGAGGTCAACACCGGCGCGTTCGATCCGTTCGAAGACATCGCTGCCGCGTGCGTCGAGCACGGCGCCTGGCTGCACGTCGACGGCGCGTTCGGCCTGTGGGCGGCCGCAAGCCCGAGGTTCCGCCACCACGTCCGCAGCGTTGAGCTCGCCGACTCCTGGATCACCGACGCGCACAAGTGGCTGAACGTGCCCTACGACTCCGCGCTCGTGCTCTGCAGGGACGCCGAAGCGCACCGCGCTGCGATGACGGTCAGCGCGTCCTATCTGATCCAGGATGACGCGCGCCTGGTGCGCGACCAGGTCGACTGGGTGCCGGAGTTCTCGCGCCGGGCACGCGGCTTCGCCGTCTACGCGGCGCTGCGCTCGCTCGGGCGCAGCGGGCTGGCGGAGCTCGTCGAGCGGACGTGTGACTGCGCACGGCAGTTCGCCGACGAGATCGTCGCCCTGCCCGGAGTCGAGCTCGTCAACGACGTCGTGCTCAACCAGGTCCTGTTCCGGTTCGAGACGGACGAGCAGACCGACGACGTGCTGCGCGCGGTGCAGGACGCGGGCCAAATCTGGCTGAGCGGGACGACGTGGGACGGGCGCCGTGCCATTCGCGTCTCGGTCTCGAACTGGCAGACGACCGAGGACGAGATCGAGCTGGCGCTGGCGTCGTTCCGCGCGGCGATTCAGTCGCCAGCCCAGGCGCCCGCGCGGTAGACCTGCCCCTCGAGGCGCCGTCCGAGCACGCTCTCGAGCCACTCCGACGTCTGGATCAGCGCGTCGAGGTCGATCCCCGTCTCGACGCCGTCTCCCTCGAAGAGGTACACCAGGTCCTCCGTCGCGATGTTCCCGGTCGCGCGCGGCGCGTACGGACAGCCGCCCAGCCCGCCGCACGATGCGTCGAATAGCCGCGCACCCGCCTCGAGCGCCGAGACCGCGTTGGCGTAGCCGGTGCTGCGCGTGTTGTGCAGGTGCACGCCGGGCGCGCCGGTTCGTTCGACGAGCGTTCGGACCTGCCGCGGCGTCGCGACCCCGATCGTGTCCGCGAGCACGACTTCGGCCGCGGTGGAGAAGCTCTCGGCGAGGTCCGCGACCACGCCCGGGTCGACCTTTCCCTCGAAGGGGCAGCCGAACGCGACGCCGATCGTGATCGTGACCGGAAGCTCGGAACGCTCGATGACGACGGCCGCGGCGGCACGCGCCTCCTCGAGCGACTGGTTCGCGTTGCGGCGGCTGAACGTCTCCGTCGCCGCCAGGGTGAAGTTGACGCGATCGAGACCAGACGCGACGAGACGCTCGTAGCCCTTGACGTTCAAGGCGAGACCGGAGTACTCCGTCCCTTCCCGCCGCTCGATCTTCTCCACGACGTCCTCGGCGCCGGCCATCTGCGGGACGGCGTCGACGCGGACGAAGCTCGCAGCCTCGACTCGCGCCAGCCCTGCCGCCGCGAGTCGGTTGACGAGCTCTGCGCGAACGGACGCGGGCAACGTCTCCGGCTCGTTCTGCAGGCCGTCGCGCGGCCCGACGTCGCAGATGGTGACCGGCATCTCCTACCGCGCTGGCCGCGCAAGCTGCTCGAGCACGCCGTCGACCTCCGCCACGAGCGCCTGTGCGACCTCGACGTCCGCGGCCTCGAAGCGGCGGGCGTTGCCGTAGACCTCGACCAGGCCCCACGCCGCGTCTTCGGCCTCGATCGGCAGCATCAGCAGGGAGTCGAAGCCGAGCTCACGCAGCAGGCTCGTCTCCGCCGGATCGGCGTCCGGATCCGGTGCGTAGACGCTGCGTGGCTCACGGGTCTCGATCACCATCCGTGTCAGGGGATAGTCCGAGATCAGGTAGCCGTGGCCGAGACGATCCGGCTTGCCGACGCGCTGGTGTTGGACGAGATCGACGAGTAGGTCGCCGATCACGCGCGAGATCGTGCAGGCGGGTGCGTCGAGGACTTCGACAAACGCGCGTGCGGTGACACCGAGCAGCTCGGCCACGCTGCCCGACGCGCGCAGCTGCTCCGCCGCAGCGGTGACGCTCTCAGGCGGGTCGACGGTCACGCGCCGATACTACTTTTGTCAGTCGTCGAATCCTGTGGCCGTGACCTTCTCGGGCTCGATCAAGACCTTGATGCGGGTCTCGGCCGGATTGCGCCATGGGTAGGTGTCCTTGCCGATGTACTTCCTGGCGAGCTTGTCGATCTGCGCGTCGGCACCTTCCTCGGTCACCTCCACATGACCGCTGACGGCGACGTACTTGTACGGGTCGTTCGGGTCGACGACCAGGATCGACGCCCGCGGATCGTGCTCGAGATGCTTCGGCTTGGCGCGGCCGAGCGCGGTGTTGAACGACACCTTCCCGTCCTCGACATCGACCCACACGATCGTCGAGTGCGGCGACCCGTCCGGGCGAAGGGTCGTCACGGTCCCGACGAACGGATTCTGGTCCAGGAACTCCCGTTCCTCGTCCTTCAGTGCTGCCATTCCCACCTCCTGTTCTCATCCCGTGTAACGGCGAGAGGCGTTAGCGTCTTCCCCGATGGCCGTTCTGCTACCCATCGGCACCCGCAAAGGCCTCTTCCTCGTCCGGAGCGACGGCGGCAAGAGCTGGGACGTCGAGGGGCCGCTGCTGCCGGGCTGGGCCGTCTACCACGCGATGGTCGACCCGCGCGACGGCACCCTGCATGCGGCCACGAACAACCCGGTCTACGGCGCGTCGACACACCGGTCCGGCGACGGTGGGAAGACCTGGGACCGGGCGGAGGAGCTCGGTCTTCCGGAGGAGAGCGGCCTGAAGCTGAACGCAACGTGGCATCTCGAGCCGGGCGGCGATTCCGAGCTGTGGCTCGGCGCCGACCCGGGCCTCCTCTTCCGCTCGGACGACGGCGGCGTGACCTGGCAGCTGAACCGCGGGCTCCTCGAGCACCCGACCCGCGAGCGCTGGCAGCCCGGAGCGGGCGGCATGTGCACGCATTCGATCCAGCTCGCGGACGGGACGATGTACGTCGCCATCTCGGCCGCCGGCGCGTTCAGGAGCGAGGACGGCGGCGAGAGCTGGACGCCGATCAACAAGAGCGTTGCGGCCGAGTTCATGCCGGATCCGTATCCGGAGGTCGGGCAATGCGTGCACAAGCTGCTGGTGCACCCGAAGCGGCCGCAGCGGCTCTGGCAGCAGAACCATTGCGGCGTGTACCGATCCGACGACCGCGGGGACAACTGGGAGCGCCTCGACGAGAACGGCCTGCCGACGAGCTTCGGGTTCCCGCTCGCACTCGACCCCGAGGATCCCGACGTCGCATACGTGATCCCCGAGCAGTCGCAGGAGCACCACTTCACCGCGGAAGGACGCCTCGGCGTCTACCGCACGGCCGACGGCGGAGCGTCGTGGGAGCTCACGTCCGACGGGCTGCCCGACCGCGCCTGGGTCGCCGTCCTGCGTGAGGGGCTCGCCTACGACGACGGCAACATCTATTTCGGCACGCAGAACGGGTCGGTCTGGACCGCGCCGCGCGGCGGCGGGCAATGGACGGAGGCCGTCCGCGACCTGCCGCCGATCCTGTCCGTCGAGGCCGCGACGGGGTAGTGGCCGTCGTCCTGCTGCCCGCGGTGCTCGCCGCGGAGGCCGGCGGTCAGAAGCGGTTCGAGCTGGACGCGCCGACGGTCGGCGACGCGTTGCGCGGGCTGCCCGTGCGCAATCTCCTGTTCGACGAGGCGGGCGAGCTGCGGCGCCTGATCAACGTGTACGTCGACGGAGTCGACGCGCGCGGCGGCCGCCTGCTCGAGGAGCCGCTGCGGCAGGACTCGGAGGTCCGCGTGGTCGGCGCCGTCGCCGGCGGCTAAAAGGACTAAAGTGGCTCTGAGCCA
>WNGD01001121.1_pt1 | contig 30683 bp, 25 predicted proteins | sample 5400671 | NCBI WGS metagenome assembly WNGD01 (sample SAMN13153369, study PRJNA577476) | soil metagenome | isolation source: 40 cm soil or saprolite under grassland replicate 2 | place: USA:California | collected 2016-06-15
AGGTCGCCCAGTTACAGGCGATCGCCGACTCGCTCGACGCGCGGAACCGGTTGCTTCCGGAGTCGCTCGACGCCGCCGTGCGGGCATCCGCAGCGCGGGACAACGCCGCGTGGGCGCTCGAGCGTGCTCGGGCCGCCCTCATGCCCGAGCAATGGAGCAAGGTTCCCGATGCGCTCAAGTCTCCCCCACTGGTGTTGAACGATTAACGGAGGCCTCGTCACTCATATGGCACGAACGCTGACCGCGAAGAGAGCCCGCATGGTCCTCTGGGGTAAGCTCGGCTGGCACCCGGCCGTGAACGCCTGGATCGCATTTGCAGACGGCGCGGGCATGCCGGACACGATCGAAGTGCTGCGCGATGGGAAGCACTCTGCCACGTATCGACTCGTCGGCGCGGGACCCAACGGCGAGTCGGTCATCGCCCAGCGCGTGCAGGCAGCGTGGGCGGTCGGGCGGACGTGGTATGAGCGTGTCCTGCGCCACCTGCCCCTCACGACGCCGCGCTACTACGGGTCCCGCCAGGAGAGCCGCGAGTGCGTCTGGCTGTTCTTCCAAGACGCGTACTCGCGCCGGCACCAGGCGAAGGCGTAGGGCATAGGCGGTGGGCTGATGCCGGCGCGCCTCGCTGCGATCCTGCTCTTGCAGTCGGGCGGCGTGAATCCATCCGAGCCGCCGACTGTCACGGCGGTGCGCGTCGATCGCGCTCCCGTGGTGGATGGTCGGCTGGACGACCCGGTGTGGAATCTCGCGCCCGCCGTGACGGACTTTCGACAGACCGACCCCGACGAAGGCGCACCGGTCTCCGAGGCCACGGCGGTGCGCGTGCTCTACGACGGGACCGCGGTGTACGTCGGCGCGCGCCTGTCCGACGCCGCCCCCGCGAAGATCGTGCGGCGCCTCGCCCGGCGCGATGCCTCCACGCACAGCGACGAGTTCCGCGTGTTCCTGGACAGCTACCACGATCGGCGCACGGCGTTCGAATTCATCGTGAACGCGGCGGGCGTGAAGAAGGACGTGCTGATCGGTGACGACGGGGACTTCGACGATGCCTCCTGGGACCCCGTCTGGGAGGCGGCGACGTCCGTGGACTCTCTCGGTTGGACGGCGGAGATCCGCATTCCGCTCTCCCAGCTCCGCTTCTCGGACGCGCCCGACCAGGTGTGGGGGGTGCACTTCGTGCGCTGGATCGAACGGAAGCAGGAGCAGGCCTTGTTTCCATTGATTGGCAAGAAGGACAACGGCCTGGTGTCGCGCTTCGCCGACCTGCAGGGCGTCCGCCACGTCGGCTCGCCGAAGCGGCTCGAACTCCTGCCCTACGCCGTCGGGCGGGGCACGTACCTCGAGCCGAGGGATCGAGGGGACCCCTTCGAGCGCCCGGCATCGTACGACCCCGGCGCCGGGGCTGACCTGAAGTACGGCATGAGCTCGAGCCTGACGCTCGACGCCACCCTGAACCCCGACTTCGGGCAGGTCGAGGTGGACGAGACGTTCGTGAACCTGACCGCCTTCGAGCAGTTCCTCGAGGAACACCGGCCGTTCTTCGTCGAAACTTCGGGAGCAACGGCGGCGGCGCCACCAGTTTCAGCGGCCGGCCGCTGTACTTCTATTCGCGCCGCATCGGCCGCGAGCCGCAAGGAAAGGCGTCCGGGGACTTCGAGGACATGCCCACGAGCACCACGATCCTCGGCGCCGCCAAGCTGAGCGGGCGGCCGGCCGGCGGCTGGTCCCTCGGCGTGCTCGACGCCCTCACCGCCCGGGAGCGGGCCACGGTGTTCGACACAGCCGCCCGAACGTACGCCCAGGATGAGGTGGAGCCGCCCACGAACTACTTCGTCGGCCGCGCACGGCGCGACCTCGACGCCGGCAATACGAGCTTCGGGTTGCTCGCCACCGCCATGGACCGATGGCCGGACTCACCCGCCCTCGATGTCCTGCCGACCAAAGCGTACGCCGGCGGGCTCGATTTCTTCCGACGCTGGGGCGACAAGACGTACTCGCTGGCAGGCAGCGTGGGCGGCTCCTACGTCGCGGGCGACCCCGCCGCGATCCGGCAGGCGCAACGCTCCTCGAACCGGTACTACCAGCGCCCGGACGCGAGCAGCTTCCGGTACGACCCAACCCGGACCTCGCTCGCCGGCGTGAGCGCCGATCTCTATCTCAACAAGGTCGCCGGCGCCTGGCGCTGGGGTATCGCGGGGAGCACCACCTCGCCGGGGTTCGAGGTCAACGACCTCGGGTTCCAGAAGCGCGTGGACCAGATCTCGGCGGCAGCCGCCCTGGGGCACCGCTGGACGAGGCCCGGAACGATCTTTCGGCAGGCCAGCGCCTACCTGCAGGTGGCGCCCAGCTGGAACTACGACGGCGATGCCATCGACCGAACAGTCAAGACGTTCGGGTACGTGCAATTCCGCAACTTCTGGACCGGCGACTGGTCGCTCTCCTATAGTCCGCCGGTCGTGGACGATCGCTTGACCCGCGGCGGTCCCCTCGCGCAGAAACCGGCCACCTGGTACGCGAGCGCCGACCTGACGACGGACTCCCGCGCGGCGCTGGGCGCGTACGCGTTCGCGTCGTTCCAGCACGACGCAGCGGGTGGCTGGTACCTGAACGCCATCCCGCAACTGACGCTCCGCCCGAGCGCCGCCCTCTCGTTCAAGGTCACCGGCGGATACGCCGCGGGCCGCACGATGGCGCAGATTGTCACGAAGCAGCTCGACACCGCGGCCGCGACGGACAGCACCCGCTACGTCTTCGGCGAACTGGTCCAGCACCAGTTCTATGTGACGCTGCGTGCCAACGTTACGTTCTCGCCATCTCTGAGCTTGCAGTTGTACGCGCAGCCGTTCACGTTCTCCGGTGACTACCGGAATTTCAAGGAGCTCAAGGCCCGCAAGACCTTCGCGTTCAACCGGTACGGCCGCGACAACAGCTCCACCATCGGAGATACGCTGCTCGTCTCAAGAACCGACACCGTGCCGGGCTACGTCGTCGACCCGGACGGGCCATCCGCGTCGGCCGCGAAGCGGTTCACGTTCCAGGATCCCGACTTTCGCACGCGCTCGGTCAAGCTCAACGCGGTGCTGCGCTGGGAGTATCGCCCGGGATCCACGCTCTTCGTCGTTTGGACACAGAGTCGTTCGGGCAACTGGCCGTATGATGCCTCGTTCGACCTGAACCGGGATTTCCAGCGGGAGCTGTTCCTCGACCGGCCCACCAACGTCCTGCTGGTGAAGTTCAACTACTGGATGAGTCTGTAAGGCGCTCGCCTCCCCTCGCCCCCGCCGCGTGATGAAGATCACGCGAGCTGCCGCTCCCGCGCTGCGGCAACCCGCCTACACGCCTTTCATCATGTGACGCTGCGGCGGCGCCGCACGGCAGCTGCAGACAATCCCGACACCGTCTCCGCGTTGCGCCGCAAGCACTTCCGTGACTGCCCCGCCACGCGCTGTGCCGCGGCGCCGTGTCGCGCACGGCACGCCGATTGCCCCGCGCCCCCGGGGTTTCCCAGCCGTCACTCGACGCACAACTGATTCGCCCGGAGGGAGGCGCGATGAGCGATCTGAAACCATCGCCTGGCGTGTTGTGGGGGCGACTCGCCTGGCAGGAGAGCGGCGAGCGCGTGTGGCACTTCCGTCGTGACTCGGGGACTCGGGCGGGCGGCGGATGATGGGCGGCGACCGGTCGACGCCCGCAGTCGCGACGAAAAAGCGAAGCCGGGCGGTCGAGCCGCGACCGATTGACGAGCGGCTCACTCCCGCGATTCGCCAAACGCTCGAGGCGGGCCTATCGCGGCTCCGGGGCAGGCCCATCCGGATTCAGGATCTCCGTCGCCAGTTCTCCACGGGGAGCTCTAGTTTCCCCACCGAGCGCCTCCGCGTCTCGCTCAAGGGCGAGAGGCGACCGTTGCTCGTGTTCTTCAAGGATCTCAACCCGAACCATCAGATGGAGAAGGCGCAGGCCGTGCGTGCCTTCGACCTCGAGCCGGGTCGGCGGGAGTTGCAGATGTACGAAACGATCCTCTCCCCCGAGCGGTTCGGGACGCTGCACCTGTACGGGTACCGCTGGGAGCCCGAGCGCGGCCGCTTCTGGGCCTCCTTCGAGGACGGCGGGCGGACGCTGTTGCACAACTACCTCGACATGCCCCGCTGGATGGCGGCCGCCCGTTGGGCCGCGCGCTTCCATGCGGCGACGCGCGGTCTGCCCGACACGCAGACGCGATTTCTGCCCCGTTACGATGCGGCGCACTACCGCCAGTGCGCCGAGCGCGTCGAGCAGCTCCTGCCCCAGCTCACAGGTGCGGAGCACACCCTGGTCGCGCGCGGCCTCGAGTGCTTCGTGGACCGCATTGAATGGCTCAGCGCGTTGCCACAGTGCGTGTTCCACGGACAATACTTCGGCAAGAACATCCTGCTGCGACGCAGCAAGCACGGCCCCAAGGTCGTCGTGATCGACTGGGAGACGGCCGCGCTCGGCCCCGGTACGTTCGACCTCGTGAGCCTCACGTCGGGCAAGTGGACCACGGAGCAGCGCGACGCCATGCGGCGCGCCTACTGCGAGCAGTATGAGGCGGAGACCGGCCGGCGCATCGACGAAGCGGCGTTTCGCGAGGAACTGACCGGTGTGGCGTTGTATCAGGCGCTCGAGTGGCTCGCCTGGTGGGGGCCCCACCGGGCGCTGTCTCGACATTTCGGGAACTTCATGCGAGAGCTCGCCACCCTGCTCGAGGCAGACCAAGGCTTGGAGGCGCTCGCGCTATGAGGACTGCCTACACCGAAGGGGAGGCCCGCGTCGTCATTGCCGGCTTTGCCGCCGTCTTCGATCGGGACGAATTCCGCCGCGAGCTCGAGCGGTTGGCCCGCGACACCTGGCAGTGGGGGAGTCCCCTCGAGCTCCGCGTCCACCCGCTCAAGGCACACCGCTGTCGCTGCACATTCGAGCTCGGCGTGCGGACGTGGAGCGGGTGGCACACCGTGATCGGTAAGGTGCACACGACCGATCGCTCGGACATCTTTCGGGTCATGACAGCCGTCCGGGCAGCCGGCTTCGGCGCGGAGTCGGAGTTCTCGATCCCGGAACCGCTGGCGTTCCTGCCCACGCTGCAGCTGCTGCTGGAGGAGCAGGTGCGGGGACCCACGGCGAAGGAGGTCTTCTTGGGCGGCGGTTCCCCTGAGCAGCTGGCCGCAGCTGAGCGTGGCGCTCGGTGGCTGGCGCGCTTCCATGCCACGGCGCCGCGGCTCGGCAAGACGGCCGAGCCCGAGGCGCCGCTCGAGCAGGCTCGGCACTGGGCGGACCGGATCGCGACGTTCGAGGCGTCGCTCGCCGCCAAGGCCGCGCAGCTTTGTCGCAGCCTCGAGGCTGCCCGGTCTGGTACCGCCGTCGACGGCTTCCGCGCCGGACACGGCAGTTACATGCCCGAGCACGTGATGCTGAGCAACGGGCGCACCGCGGTGCTCGACCTGGACGAGTGCGACGTAGCGGACCCGAGTCGGGATGTCGCCTGGTTCGTCGTGTCCGTCCAACGGCTCGCCCTCACTCAACTGGGCTCGCTCGAGGCCCTGGACGACGTCGTAAACGCGTTCCTCCGCGCCTACCACGACTCGAGTGAGCCCGGCGCTGCCCGACACCTGACATTCTACCGGATGCTGGAGTGCCTCCACCGCGCGCGGCGCGATCTGTTCAAGCGGATCCCACCGGTGCCCGAGTGGGCCGAGATCATGCTGGACGAAGGGCTGCGTCTCGCGCCCGCCTGACGCTCAGGCGAGCCGCGCCACGTCCTCGGGTCGAGCCAGGTGCACGTGCGCCACGCGGCGCCCGCGCGCGAGCAGCGCGCGAATGTCACCCCGCGCCTGCGCCCGCTTCAACCGACCGAACGAGATCCCCATCTCGGGGATTTCGGCATCCTCCGCGTCGTCGGCCGTGATGACCAGAAACAGGCCCGTGTTGGGACCACCCTTATGCAGCTGACCCGTGGAGTGCAAATACCGCGGGCCGAACCCGAGCGTGGTCGCGCAGCCCCCAAGGGCGCGGGCCCACGCCGCGCGCACGGCTTGCAGCCGGGCCGCGACATCGGGCGTGGGCGGGAGGTAGGCGAGGATGGCGAGATAGTCTCCCGGCCGGAACGCGCGACGCAACGCTTCCGGGGTCAGGGTCGGTAGGGGCACAGCATGCTGCGCCCCTTCGGGCTCGGCATGCCCCTGCGCCAGCTCGGCGCGCGCCAGGGCTTTCGCCTGCTCCACGTCTGGCTGGTCGAATGCGTTCACACCGAGACGGGTGCACAGCTCCTCGGTGGTGTACCCCCACGCCAGGAACTCCGCGCCAAGCGCGAGCGGATCGGCCGCGAAGTCGCGCACGATCTGGCTGTCGGGACGCGGCGCCGTGATCGGGTCATCGACCACCGGGACGACGCCGCGTGCGTCTTTCCCGGTGCTCTCCGCCACGAGCTGCTCGATCCAGTCCGCCAGCCGCGCCACCCGCGCCGGCGGCCGCAGCACCAGCTTGTCCCGCCCCCCCGCGAGCGCCTCCTCGGCGATGCGCGCACCGCGCGCCCGCGCGGCATCCGCGTCGACGGCAAGCGCCCGCTCGAGGAGGCCACGGCCGTTCACCCCAAGCAGCGCGGCAGGCAGCATCCCGACCACGGTGAGCGCGGCGTACCGGCCGCCCACGTCGGGCGGATGGGGGAACACCGCGCGGAACCCACGGTCGCGCGCCAGGGTCTCGAGCGGGCTCCCCGGTTCGGTGATCGCCACGAAGCGTCCCGCGTCGGCGCGCGCGGCAAAGTAGTGATAGAACGCAAGCGTCTCGACGGTGCTGCCGGATTTGCTGCAGACGACGAACAGTGTGCGGTCGAAATCGGCCGCGCGCGTCACGGCGAGCACGGCGCTCGGGTCGGTGCTGTCGAGCACGGATAAGGACGTGCTCGCGAAGCTCGACGCGAGCACCTCCGGCCCGAGACTCGACCCGCCCATCCCGCAGACGACAGCGTGGTTCAGGCCGTCGCGCCGCGCCGTCTCGGCGAAGCGCACGAGCTCGTCCCATTGCGCGAGCGACGCGCGCGGCGCGGTCCTCCAGGCCAGACGGTCCATACGGCCGCGAAACTTAATGCCCTCGCGGCCGGTGGGGCGCGCCATTAGGTTAGCGCAAGGTCGCTCGTGCCTTCCCTCAACCGGCAGACTCGCGCGCTGGTGGCGGTCGCCGCCGGATCCTTCCTCGCGATCGTGCTGGCCTACCTGCTCGCCCCCGCGCCTCGCAGGGCGTTGGTGGCCGGCGTGTCCTTGACATGGGCGACGGTCTACGCCATCGCGTGTTGCGCCGTCGCCGCACGCCGCCACCCCTCGTCCGATCAACGGCGCGCCTGGCTGTGGGTCGGCGCGGGCTGCATCCTGTTCCTGGGGGGCCAGCTCGTCTCGAGCTCCTACGAGCTGATCCGCCACGTGGCGCCACCGTACCCATCGGTCGCGGACGTGGGCTACCTGGGCGTCTACGTCTGCTTCCTCGTGGCCGTGACGAAGCTGGTCGGGGCCGAGCCGCGCCGCCGATTCGACTACGAGCTGCTGATCGACACGGTCCTCGTCACGCTCACGGCTGGTGCGCTCGCGTACGAGTTCCTTCTGAAACCACTGTTTGACGTCGGAGGCAGCGTTCCGTCGCTCCTCACGAGTATTGCGTGGGCGATCGGCGGTATCGGCGTGTTGTGGCTGATCCTGGTGGAGCTGCTGCGTCACACCCGCGTTCCCGTGGCCGCGGCGGGTGTCGTGATCGCCCTGGGCGTCCTGTGCGTCACGAACGTCGTGTACGCCGCGGCCGCCCTGCGGGGGACCTTTCACCCGGGCGGCGTGCTCGACCTCGGCTGGGACGCAGGCTTGCTGTTGCTCGCCGCGGCGGCGGCCGTGGCGCCCGGCGCACTGCAGACCGCGGAGGCGGGTGCGCGAGCCATCTCGGGCAACGCGGCGCGCATCGCGGCCCTCGTGATCGGGCTCGGCGGTATCGGCGCGGTCGCGATAAAAAACGCGCTGTCCTCCGAGCCCGATACGGGGAGTGCCGTGCTCATCGCGCTCGGCGTCATGATCATCGGCGTACGATTGATCCGTTCCACCCGCGCCGACCGGCGCTACGCCGCGCTGCTCGAGAATGAGGTCGCGAGCCAGACGCGGTCGTTGATGGACTCGCTCGCGGCCACCGCCGCCGCGGAGCGCAATCTGCGGCTCCTCATGAACGCCGTGCCCGATGCGATCGTGGTCGTCGACCGCGACGGGCGCATCCTCGAGTCGAACGGGCCCACCCGCATCATGGGCGCGCTCGTCGGGCCGGCGGAACACCGCAACATCTTCGAGTTCCTCGCCGCCGACGCGGCCGGAGTGGTCCGGGTGAAGCTGGCGGCCGCGTTCCGGGGTGAGATCCAACGTTTCGAGGTTCCGTTCTCACGCGATGACGGAACCCACGGGGTGGCCGCCGCGCTGTACGCCCCGATCCGGGAGGGCAGCGGGATCGCCCGAGTGCTGATTCTGGCGCGCGACATCACCGAGCAGAAACGCAACGAGTCCCAGTCCCAGCAGGCCGAGAAGCTCGCCGCGATGGGACATCTCGTGAGCGGCGTGGCCCACGAAATCAACAACCCGGCGGCGATCATCTCCGGGTTCGCGCAGACGCTGTTGCTGGACGACTTGAAGCCCGAGCACCGCGAGATGCTGCAGATGGTGTACGACGAAGCGACCCGCATCGGACGCATCACCTCCAATCTGCTGGCGTTCGCCCGCGCCGGCGGCAAACAGCGCGCGCTCGTGGACATGAACGACATCGCGCGTCGCACGTTTGCCCTGCGTTCCTACCACCTCTCGACGCTCAACATCGCGGTCTCGCTCGACCTCGACCCGAGCGAGCCGAAGATCTGGGCCGACGCGTCCGAGCTCCAGCAGATGATCCTCAATCTGCTGATCAACGCGGAGCAGGCGCTCGTAACGGTCGAGGGGCCGCGCACGATCGTCGTCGGCACGCGCGCCGACGAGGGCGAGGCGCGACTCGAGATCGCCGACTCCGGTCCCGGTATTCCGGCCGAGATCCGGAGCAAGATCTTCGACCCGTTCTTCACCACCAAACCCGAGGGCGTCGGTACGGGTCTCGGGCTCTCCATCTGCTACGGGATCGCCCGCGAGCACGGCGGCCGCATCTGGGTGGAGTCGGAGCTCGGGCACGGAGCGCGCTTCGGGGTCGCGCTGCCCCGCGACCCGCGCGAGGACTCCCCGCCGGAGCCGACGACGCCGGCGCACACCGCTCCGGCCGGCGGTGCGCTCACCGTGCTCGTCGTGGACGACGAGACCGCGCTCCGCAACGCCCTGCTGCGTTTCCTCGGCCGCCGCGGGATCCACGGCGAGGGTGTCGCGGACGGCGCCGAGGCGCTGCGCGTGCTGCAGCAGCGCAGGTTCGACGTGATCGTCTCCGACGTGCGCATGCCCGGGATGAGCGGGCGGGAGTTCCTGGAGACGCTGCAGCGGGATCGGCCGGATCTCGTCTCGCGCGTCGTGTTCAGCACGGGCGACACGTTCGCGCCGGACACCGCAGCACTCCTGAAAGAGGCGGGGGTGCCGACGGTGACCAAACCGTTCGACTTCGCGATGCTCGAGCGGGTCATTCGAGAGGTCGTCACCCGCGTCGCGGCGGGTCCGCCTAAGGCTTCGGCGTAAGCCGGAGCTCGAGCCCCGACATCCCGACGCCGCTCGGCGTCGGCGAGAGTGTGAAGCGCAGCGGGACGGCCGTTGCGACGAGCGCGTCGAGCGTGCGGGAATCGACCGTCAGCTCGTACACGCCCGGCTTGACCCCCATCGCGTAGAAGGCCCCGTCGGTGAAGGTGCTGAAGCGCTGTACCGCGCCGGTGCGAGCGTTGGTCAGCACGAGCGTGGCACCTCCCACACCCTCGGACCGCCCACCGCTCGCCGGGCGCAGCACACGTCCTTCGATCACGCCGGCCTCGACGATCGGGATGTTGATCCCACGGAACCGATTCGGCCCGGGCGCGACCAGGGCGCTCCCGAACGCCGGCACGAGCAGCGGCGACGGTAGCGACAGGGAATCCACCGCCACCGCCACCGGCTCGAACGGCACGACGTCCCACACGCGAAACGTGCCGTCGGAGTCCGAGATCGCGGACGCCGTACCCACGCGGACCCGGACGCCGGCCACCCCCGGCTCGCCCGGGTCCGGGAGGTCGTTGCCGTTGTCGTCGCGGAAGATGCGCCCCGAGATGCCCGAGCGCTCGAGCGACGGCCCCGGGGCGGCGGCGAGCCGGCCGGTCGCGCGGTCCCAGAGGAGCGAGCCCTGCACGAATTGTGAGCCGGCCACCGTCCCGCCCGCCGGCGCCGTCAGCGTGGTAAACGAGCGGAGCGCGGACAGGTAGGACGTCAGCGTGAGCGTGAGCACGGCGCCTGGGGCGCCGCGCAGCCACGTCACCCCGGCTTCGACGCGAAAGCCGGAGCCGATGGGTCGCGCGGCGAACAGCGAGTAGCTCGAGAGCCGCGGCACGCCGTCCACTGCGACTTCGCTCCCGCCGCGCAGCCAGATGGGGCCGAGGACCGGGCCGAGTGTCGGCCGCGGGAGCACGAACGCGTTCACCCCGACGAATGACTGCGTCGGCCCGGAGGCCCCCGGGGACGCAATGCGCTCGACGCGGACGAACGGAAGCAGGCGTACCGCCTCCCCTTGGGTCGAGGCTCCCACACGGACGAAGGTCGTCGTGCCGGTGGCGCTCGTGATGCGGTCGAAGGCGCCGTCGAAAAAGAAGAATCCGGCCCGCCGCACGGGACGGAAGAAGCCGGTCAGGCTCAACCGCGAGCGCTGGCCCGCGACGGTGACCAGCGGCGCCACGGTGGCGTCGGCGAATCTCGTGTAGTCCGCCGTGAGCCGCAGGTCGATCGATGGCTCGTAGTGCACGCCGCCGTGGACCAGCGCCGCCACCACACCGTCCCAGGTGACGGCCCAGGAGTTCCGAGGGCTGGCCGTGAGCGTAACGTAGGGGTGCGACAGGTCGGGAAGCGTGTCGCGCCAGAACTGATCGAGCCCCGCCTGCACCGTCCAGCGAGCCGTAGCTCCGTAGCGCACGTCCGCATTACCCGTGGCCTCGCACAGCGCCGACCGGCACGAGCCGAGTGACACGCCGTACTCGAAGCGTCCCGCGGGAAGCAGCTCGCTGACCACCCGATAGGTCTGGTTGAACTCCCGAATCTCACCCAGCGGGCCGTACGCGACGAAGTCGACCGGGTTCTCGCCGTACCGCACGGGCAACGGCATCGTGAAACGACCCGACGTTTCCACCGAGTCGAACCCCAGGAGATCGGTCCCGCGATACGCTTCGACCGACCAGCCGCCTCCCGGCTCGAGCTGGCCGCCATAGGGCGCCACCCCGATCACCGACGGCCTGACGTAAGGGGCATTCGAAATCGCGAAGCCGCGGACCGATCGCAGGCGCGGCCCCGTGGACGTCGCATCGCCCAGCCGGACCTGCCGCACCCAATTCCCGGTCGGCCAGACCCCCGTCCAGGACCCGTCGACGCGCACGACGCCGTCGGCCGCCCGCCCCACGCTCGCGCCCGCCAACTCGAGCGAGCCGCCCAAGACGTCCGCGCCGATCGCCGCGGCGTAGCCACTGCCCGCCACGGGATCGCTGCTCGGCGACAGGACGCTGTAGTCGAATACCAGGCCGTCCCAGCGCGGGCGCTCGAACGCGAGAATACGATCGGCGCGGATGGGCGCCTCGCGGGTCCGCAGCAGTACAGTGCGCGCCGCGTCCCGCCGCAGGCGGCGGGCGAGCGGGAGCTCGCTCGGGTCGGCCATGGTCACGGTGAGCTCGATGAAGTCCGTCTCGAACGGCGACCCCAGTAGGTCCCCGAGCCGCTCGGCCCCGATGTAGAGCTCACCTTCGCGGAACAGTTTGAACTCGGGCTCGATCCGCACCCGTTGCTCGCCGTACCGCATGGTGTCGTTGCGTATGTCGACGACCAGCTGTCGCCCCCCGGGGTCGACGGTGGCCTCGAGTCGACCTTCCGGGCTCAGGCGATACCGAATCTCGGCAAGCTGCAGGAACTGGCCCAGCGGGACGAGCACCTCGGTCCGCACCCGGTACGATTGAACCGTGCGGCTCGCGATGTGCGCGAGGCGCAGCTCCACGAGCACGAGCTCCGGCTGCGTGTCCCGCGCTTGGGCGACGCGCGCCGGCTGCGCGACGGCTGGTGAGGCGCCGGCACCCAGCACGAGACACAGCCCGGCGAGCGTCGCGCGATGGGCCAGTGCCATGGCGTTACAGATAGACGATCGAAACGATGATCGCGCCCGTGTAGATCCCAGGCTTGGCCGTCGCGGCGGGGCTCACGGTGCCGCCGATCCACAGGTAGAGGTACGGATTCGCCGGCGGCCCGAATCTCCCGGTAGTGCCTGCGACTGGATCGAACGCCGTCGCGCCGGTCACATCATTGATCGCGCGATTCCACCGCGCCGACGTCGGCGTGAAGGAGATCGGCATGGCGCTCCCGGGCAGGGCCTGGACGTTGACGAGCTGGGTGGGGAGCGTGAACGCGATGATCACCTGCGTGTTCTTGGTTCCCTGCACCTGCCATTCGCCCGCGCCCGCCGCGGTCGGGAGCACGGTGGTCGCCACACCCTTGAGTACGGTACCGAAAGCCAGGTTCTGGAGCGACGTGATGGCGATCGCCTGGCCGATGACCTCGGCGTCGATCCCCACCTGTCCCGCGACACCCTGAGGCCGCCCCGCACGAGCAGCGAGCACCAGGGCGACGAGCACCCCGACACAGCGCAGTGCCCGACTCACGGGATTCGCACCTGGACCGAGTCGCGCGCCACTGAGCTCCGGAGCACGACTTCCGGCCCGAGATCTTCACGCTCCGTCGTAAGCTTGAGCTTCAGCCAGTACCGACCGGCGGGCAACGCCCCGATGCGCATGGCGTAGCGGGGTTCCATGGTGTAGTACAACCCGATCGGGGCCTTGAATTCGCCGCGCGTTGCCCCGGTCGAGTCGGCGAGCCATCCTTGCACGGTGCCGATATACGCCGCGTTGCCTTGCTGCTGGAGTCGGCTCCACACCACCAAGGAGTCGCCCGCCAGCGCCGTCCGCAGGCCGGAGATCGCGACACCGGTGCCGACGGCACCCTGACGGTAGTACACGCCGATGATGGTGCGCACCTCGAGCGTCAAACCCACTTTCACCGCGGCCGTGTCCGCCACGCCTGTCACGGGCAGCTGCCCACCCTTGGCCGCGACCACGAGCCGCGCCCAGTATTCCCCCGCGGGAAGACCGGGTGGGGGCGAGGCGAGCAGCCGGATGGTCTGGCGCTCGAGCGGCGGGACGGTGAGACGTCGCGGGAAGGCCTGAATCCAGCCCGCCGCGGAACGCATCGTGGAGTCCGGGTGGTCGATGGTCCGCAACACGATCCTGCCGAGCGAGTCCGTGGCCGGATATCCGAACAGCAACGAGATCGAGACCTCGACCGGCTCGGTGTTGGGATTGTACAGCAGGACCGCACCGCTCCGGGCGCGCCCGTCGATGAAGACGGCATGAGGCGCGATGACCACCCCCTGCGCTCCGAGTCGCGTGGCGCACAGCAGGATCGGGATGAAACGCAGGGCACGCCTCATGGCAGGGAGACCATGGTCAGAGTGATGGTCGCCGTGTAGTTACCGGCACGCTGGGTCGGAATGGGCTGCGCGGTGCCGCCGAGAAAGACCGAGCCACGCCCGTTCTGGTTGAACGTGATCACAAACGGCTGCTTGGGATCGAACCCGATCTGGCTCGCGACGCTCTGGGATTGGGAGTAGCCGGCATCGCTGCCGCCGAACAGCAGCGGCAGCGTGGCCCCCGCCGGCCCGGTCATCACGACCGGCAGCGTGAACGTGAGCGCCGCCTGAGTGTCGTGCGGCCCCGTCAAGTCGAACTGTCCGGCGTTCGCCGCGCTGGTCCGCGGCACCACCGTCGGCACGCCGGGAAGCACCACTCCGAACACGAGCGAGCGCACCCCGGTGACCGAAATGGGGCGCTGGCCCCTGAGCGGGTGAACCATCAGCGCCGTGAGCGCGACTGCGTATGCGAGCAGCTTCATACCTGAGGCCCTCGTCTGTGACAGCGCCGGCAGAGGGATCTGGGAGCCCCCTGCCGGCGCACCGCCAGCAGTCTCGCGGACGAACTCCCGGTTAGTACGATACCGTGAGCGTCACCGTGCCAGTGTAGCTGCCGGCCGGCTGGTTCGCGGGCGGCGTCACCGTGGCGCCGAGGAAGAAGAATAGCGCACCGCTGCCGCTCAGCGTCGAGGTGGTCGGTGTAGCCGACGGCGTAATCCCCGAGCCACCCGAGGTCGAGTTGGTCGCGTTCTCATAGCCGAGCCAGCTGCCGATCGGGAGGTTGTTGCCCGCGCTCGTCAGGTTGGCCGGCAGCGTGAACGAGTAGGTGACGGGCGTGCTGGCCTGCCCCGCGACACTGAACTTGCCGGCATTCGTCGCGTCGCTGTATAGAATCGCCTTGGCCACGCCCGGGAAGACGTTGCCGAAGGATAGGTTCTGAGTCCCGGTAACCGTGATCGGCGTCTGGACGGTCGCCGTGGCCGTGATGCTCCCGTTGACGCCCTGACCGCGGGCCGAACCGACCCCGATGAGCAGCAGCGCGAACCCGGCCAAACAAGCCTTGGAAACGTTGTACATATCCTCTCCCTATGTGTCGTGTGGTACGGCGCTTAGAACAACCACGGGGCAGTCGTCGCACCCGTTGCTGCGACGCAACAAGGCAAGCGCCGTGCCAGATGTATTGGTTCTAGTCGATCGTCATGTTCTTAGACAGTCGTAGCGAGTATGCCGGACGTGCGAGCCGGGCTGGGGAGGTCGCCGATGTGCTGCTATCAAGTGTATGATTTTTAGACGAAAAGTGGCCCAGATCATCACCGTCAGTAATCATCGTAAAGCGATGCAGTAAAAGATATTATAGCATCGGCCGTGGTCGGCACGGTACCTGCCTTAGGGGACGTTGAGAATGACACCGTCCCGAGCTTCGGAGCAGAACATGGGCAGTCGCAATCGGTCTCTAATGTCGCGCATCTGGTGGGTAGCCCTTCTCCTCGTTGGAGGCGCGACTCTGCTCCCCGTTGCCGCACAAGCCCAAGCTCGTGGCACGCTGCAAGTGTTCGCGCAAGTCGTTGACACAAAAGTGAGTTCCGACGGGCTCCGGGCGGGAAAAGCGGCTTTGCACCAGGCGGCCTCAACATCCGGTGCGGCTCAGACGGCTGTCTCGACACTGGTGCGGGTGAGCGTCGCCTACCCGACGGAGCAGCGTTCCAGCGTCGTCCTCACCATCGACTACTCCAGCAACTAACAGCAGGGTCGTCCTTCACTCGATCCCAACCGGCGGCGCGACTCCCTTGGCGCGTCTGTCGGGGACGAGGCGGCGCGGCGCGAGGGAGCGCCGTACCGCCCGGCGGCGCTCGCCGCCGCCACGCCGCACACGGCCCGCCCGGCGCTCGGTCGGCACCGCCGTGTCCGCCGTCCGCCGGTCGTTCGGCGCACGGCGGTCGACGCCGGAGCGGCGGTCGTCCAACTGTCGCCGGTCGTCTCGGATGCGGCGGTCGGGTAGCGGTTCGTAACCCATGACGCCCTCTCGCTGGCGACGGGTGGGGGCAAACCTATCGGCCAGGGAGAGCCACGGCTAGGGCGATGCTAGCTTTGAGCCGCCATGGACCGTGCCGCGGTGCAGGTCCGGGTGCGTTGACGCGGTTAGATTGGGCGGCGCGATGACTCCCCCGATCCCTCCTGCCGACCTGTTGGACGACGTGGTCCGGGCGCTCGCTCCGGCGTTTCGCCTGGACCAGCGGGTGGCCGTCACACCGGAGCGCACCGTGTACCACGCGTGGGACCGGGTGCTCAAGCGCTCGGTCGCCTTGCACGTGCACGTGGTGCCCGACTCGCCGGGGCGCGCGTGGTTCCTGCGCGAGACCGAGACCCTCGCGGCCCTCGATCATCCGGCGATTCGCCATGTCTACGCCGCCGGCCTGGTGGGCGGCTTCGCGTACCGCACGGCCAACTGGGTCGAGGGAGAGAGCCTCGCCGAGGCACTGCGCCGCGGGCCGCGCGCCATCCCCACGGCCCACGCGCTGGTGCGCGACCTGCTCGGCGCGGCCGAGCACGCCCACGCGCGCGGCGTCATTCTGCGCCGCATCGTTCCGCTGACGCTCATGCTCGAGCTCACGGGGCGCGCCGTGATCACCGACCTGCGCTACTCCAACTGGTGTCTCCCGAACGTGCCGCCGGAGGAGCAGGGCGCGGGCGGCGCGTTCGTCGCTCCGGAAGTGCGGGCCGGCGGCCCGGGCGAGCCCGCGAGCGATGTGTACGGCGTGGCGGCCCTCGTGTATTACGTCCTGACGGGTCAGGAGCCGGATCCCGATCCCGCCCGCATCACGGCGCCGCGCCTGCTGCGACCCGCGGTACCGGCCGCACTGGAGCGGGTGCTGCTGCGCGCGCTTCAGGCGGCGCCGGGCGACCGCTACTACACGGCGACGGAAATGCTCGAGGACTTCGTGAGCGACGCGGGCGAGTTTCAGGAGCCGGCGGCGGCACCCCAGGTGGCGGAGGCGGGATTCGAACGCCGCCTGCGCCGCGCCCTGGGCGACGACTACGAGCTGCTCGAGGAGATCGGGGCGGGCGGCTTCGGCCGCGTATATCGCGCGCGCGATCTGGGGCTCGAGCGGGACGTGGCGATGAAAGTGCTGCACCCGTCGCTGACGACCGATCCCGCGGTCATGGAGCGGTTCCGGCGCGAGGCACAACTCGCCGCCCGGCCCCGCCACCCCAGCATCGTGAGCATTTACGACATCAGGAGCCGGGCCGGGCTGCAGTGGTACACGATGGAGCTCGTGCCGGGGTCGAACCTCGCGCAACTGGTCCACAAGCAGGGACCGCTCTCGCTCGATCAGACCGTCCGCGTGGTCGACCAGGGGTTGTCGGCGCTCGAGCACGCGCACCCGCTCGGCCTGGTGCACCGGGACTTGAAGCCCGAGAACATGCTGGTCGAGCCCGACGGCCGGCTGCGCATCACCGACTTCGGACTGGCACTCGCACTGCGGGGCGACGCCCGGTGGGGAGGCGCCACATCGCGGAGCGGCACGCCGCTGTTCGCCGCGCCGGAGCAGCTGCTCGGCGAGCGGGTGGACCAGCGCGCCGATCTCTACTCGCTCGCCGCCACGGCGTACTTCGCTCTGTTGGGCCGCCCGCCGTTCGAGGGACCCACCGCCGAGGCGATCCTCGCGCGCCAAACCACCGAGGACCCGCCGTCGCTTCACGAGTCGCGCCACGACGTGCCGCGGGAGCTGGAGGACGTGCTCCGCAAGGCGCTGGCGAGCGAGCCGGCGGCCCGCTATCCGACCGCCACCGCCTTCCGCGACGCGCTGCGTCGGTCGCGGGGCCTCTTGTTCCGGCTGCGGGCGCTGCTGTGGGGAAAGTGAAGCCGGGGCCGCGGCCCTAGCGCCACCTGAAGATCTGCAGCGCCACGATGAAGCTCACGATCCCCCACGCCGTCACGATACCGAGCGGTGTCCCGACCTCGCCCAGCCGGCTGCCGTCGATCATCACGGCGCGGAGGGCGTCGTTCAGCGCTGTGAGCGGGAGCGCCTTCACGAAGGGTTGCATCGCGTCGGGGAAGCGAGCGTACGAAAAGAATGTGCCCGAGAGGATCCACATCGGGAGCATCACGAGGTTCATGAGCCCGGAGACCGCCTCGATGGTGCGAGCGCGGCTCGCCACCAGCATGCCGAGCCCGGCAAACGACAGGGCGCCGAGCACGGTGATGAGCGCGACCGCGCCGAACGAACCCCGGACCCCCACGTGGAACACCCACCAGCCGAAGCCCACGAGCGCCGCGACCTCGAGGAACAGGAACACGAGCCGGGACAGGATGAACGAAAGGAGGTAGTGACTGCGGCGCATGGGCGTCGCCATGAAGCGTTTGAGCAGCTTCTTGGTGCGGGCCTGCACGACCGAGAATCCGACGCCCCACAACCCGCTCCCCATGAGATTCATGCCGAGCAGGCCGGGGATGAGGAAGTCGATGTAGCGCGAGCCCGGCGCGGTGACCCGCTGGTCCGCGACGCGCGCCGGATCGGCGCGGCCGCGGGCGCGCTGCACGACGTCGTCCGCTTCCAGGCGGGCCAGCCGGCTCTCGGAACGGGTCGAGTCGTACCGATACACCACCGGATCGCCCGCCACGACGATCAGCGCGACACGGCCGGTGCGGAGCTGCAGCCGGGCCGCATCCGAGTCGAGCACCGCCGCCGTGAGCCCGGGCGCACGTGCCAGCGTGGCCGCCAGCGCGCTGTCCCCAACGCCACGGAGCACCCCGACCCGCAGCTCGCCCGGCCCCCGGTTCCGAAACGCAATGCCGAGCGCGAACGCCAGGACGATCGGGAAGCCGAACACCCAGAAGATCGCTTCGGGCTCGCGATAGAACTCCCGCATTCGGGCGAGCGTCAGCTGGACGAGCGGATGGTCACGCATCGCGCAGCTGCCGGCCGGTGAGCGACACGAAAACGTCCTCCAGCGTAGCATGGTGGGTGGCAAGGAGCGAGAGCTCGGCGCCCCGGCGCTCCAGCAACCCCAGCAGCGCGGGCACGGCGCGATGCACTTCGGCCACCGTGAGCGCCGTGCGATCGAGCCCCGCGCGTACCGAGCGCACCCCCGGCAGCGCGGCCAGCTCCGAGGGGGTCGGCGCCCGCGTCGCGCCGTCCCCCAGCGCGAACTCCACGACGTGCTCCGCACCCAGCGTGGCGATCAGCGAGCGGGGAGTCCCGAGCGCGATGACTTTGCCGTGGTCCATGATCGCGACCCGATCGCACAACCGCTCCGCTTCTTCCATATAGTGCGTGGTGAGAAGGACCGTACCGCCCGCCGCCCGGAAGCGGCCGATCACCTCCCACAACTGGCGGCGCGACTGCGGGTCGAGACCCGTGGTGGGCTCGTCGAGAAACAGGAGCTCCGGCCGGGAGACGAGTGCGCACGCCACCGCGAGCCGTTGCTTTTGGCCGCCCGAGAGCTTGCCCACCCACGCGGCGCGCTTCTCCTCGAGCCCGACCAAGCCGAGTACCTCCTCCACCGAATGCGAGGCACGGTAAAAGCTGCGGAACAGCCGCACGGTCTCTTCGACCGTGAGCTTGTCGGCGAGCTGCGTGTCCTGCAACTGAATGCCCAGGCGCTCGCGCAGTGCGCGGGTGCTCGCACCGCCCGTCCACCGCATTCCGAGGATCTCGACCTCACCGCGGTCGGGCGCGGTGAGGCCCTCGAGGATCTCGATGGTGGTCGTCTTCCCCGCCCCGTTGGGCCCCAGCAGGCCGAAGCACTCGCGTACGTTGACGGTGAGATCGAGCCCCGCGACCGCCACAACGTCCGCGTATCGCTTCGTGAGCCCGGCACAACGGATGGGGGGAACGGGCACGGTCAGGCGGGCTTCTTGGGCTCCAGTGGCGTCGTGGCGTGTTTCATGGCCGCATCGAGCTGCATGTAGATGCTGTTCACGGCATCGGCGAGCGCGCGGATTTTCATGTTGATTCCGCCGCCGCGACCGGCCATCACCGACATCGTGCCGGCGAGGTCGGCGATGGTCCCGACGTTCGCGGTCAGGGCGCGCTGCCGCATCTGGGACGCCGCGTTCGCGATCCTCTCGCTCAGCTGTTGAATGGTGCGCGTTTGGCCCGCCCGGTTCCCCTCGAGCTCGGTGACGAGGTGCTTCAGATGATCGGCGGCGCGCCGGAACTCATCGATCTCCTCAATGCGCCGGAGCTGGTCGGCGGTGAGCTTGGGGGGTGGCATCGTCCCCTCAATTCTGCGCGCCGAGCGCCTCGGTCAGGACGCGCCCGTCGAGCGGCTCGGCCGGCGTGAGGTCGAGCAGCCGAGCCAGCGTCGGCGCGATGTCCACCGTGTTGACGCGCCCGCCATAGACGCCACGCCGGATCCCGGGGCCCCACAGGATCAGCGGCACATGCGCGTCCAGCTCGGTTGGCTGACCGTGACTCGCAATCGGCACGTTCGGGTAGCTCCAGATCGAATACGGCTTCAGCGTGACAACGAGCTCCACACCGCCATCCGGCGGCACCTGATGCATCCAGCGGCGCAACACGGGATCGGCGGTGTCTTTGGCCGTGAGATCTGCGGGGCGGTCCACGTGAGCCACGCCGGCCAGCGCCCGCAGCCGGGTCGCGACGTCCGCGACCACGCTGTCCGCGTTCACGTCGTGGGCGACCAGCTTGGGGCGGTCGGAGAGGAGCAGCATCCCGCTCTCGAACTGGAGCCAGTCGCCGCCGCCGGCGCGCTGGTCGAGGGCGGCGTTCACGCTCTGGATGATCGTGTCGGGGATTACGCGCACCGCCCCCGGATGCCCCAGTGCGCGCGCGCGCTCGGGGTACGGGGTCACACCGTGGTCGGCGGTGAGCACCACGAGCACGTTGTTCCTGCCGTAGCGCACAAAGAGCTGCTCGAGGAAGCGACCCAGATACCGGTCCAACCGCACGACCTGATCGTGGATCTCACGAGAATCGGGACCGTACGCGTGTCCGACGTAGTCGGTCGTCGACAAGCTGACGGCGAGCAGGTCCGTCGCACCGCGACTGCCGAGCTGCAAGGCGCGCACACCCTCGAGCGCGAAGGCGAGTGTGAGCGAGTCCATGGTGGGCGTGGCGATGAACGCGAGCGCCGCTTGCCCGCTGTCGGTCGGCAAACGGTGGGGAAACACGATATCGCGCCCCTGGTTTTCATACCACGCGCTGTCGGGCTCAGCGTAGTCCCGCTCCGAGAGGAACAGCGTCCACTGGGTTCCGGCAGCGCGGAAGGGAACGCGCTGCCCGTTGAAGACCCGGACCCACGTCGGAAGGGTGTCCGCGTAGTATCGACTCGTGGTGAAGAATCCCCCGAAATACCAGTAGACGTGCTCTTTGGCGCGGCCCAGCGGTAGAATCGCGCCGCGGTCCTTCCCCGAAATCGAGAGAGCGCGCGCGCCCGGGTCCCCGGCCTTGAGCCAGTCGAAGAACGCGGTCCCGCGAAACCGCATGGGTGAAGCACCAGGGCCGGTGACGCCGATCAGCGGGGCGTCCTGATCCTGCACACCCGCGAGGTTGCGGATGATGCCGGTGTGAGCGGGCCAACGCCCGGACAGAATCGTCGCATGCCCCGGGGCGGTCTCGGTGACCGCGTGGTCCTGGTAGGCGTCGGTGAACGAGGCTCCCGTCTTCAGCAGCATGGCGAACCCGCCCTTGAGCTGCGGCCGGTAGCGGTCCAGGTAGTCGGGCCGCAGCTGGTCCACGGTGATCACGACCACGAGCCGGGGCTTGGGGGCGGGCGCAGGCCAGACCCCCATGAGCAAGCAAACGAGCGATCGAATCATGTCAGGAAAAGTACACGCGCGCGGTGCACTATGCCGCTGCCGGTACCGGCGCCCCCCGCGGCACGCGGGCCGCGAGCAGCAGAGCGCACCCGATGATCACTGCGCACGCGTAGAACGGTATGCTCGGTCCCACCCGCTGGTACGCGATGCCGGCCCAGACCGGACCCGCTACGCTCGCCACGCCGCGGAGGGCCTGCTGCACGCCCATCATCAGTCCGAACTCGTGCCGGTCGGTCCGGTGGCTCACGAGCGCGGACGTCGCGGGAAACAACAGTGCGGTCCCGAGCGGCAACAGCACCTGGAACAGGAGAAACACCGAGACCGACGTCGCGAGCGGGAGCAGGGCGTACCCCAGACCATACAGCGCCGCGCCGAGGCGCATGGTGCGCACCTCGCCGAGTCGGTCGTTGATTGGCCCGACGACGAACGCGCGCATCAGTACGCCAACACCACCGAACACCGTGAAGAACCAACCGATGTTGGTCACATCGATGCCGAACCGCCACGAGAGGTATAGCGTGAACACGGCCGGTGCGGAGTTATAAGCGAGCATCGCGACGGCGTAGATCCAGATCACCTGGGCCGCGGGTCTGCCGGGGTGGCGGATGACATCCCACACGGCGTGCAGTACCGGGCGCGGCTCGGGCGGCGGCACGTGCCGTCCGCTCTCCGTGGTCGTGTGCGACGCGAGCACCCGGGACTCCGGTAGCCACTTCCAGGCGAACGCGACATTGCACAGGCACAGGACCGCGGCGACGAGACCGGGCGCTGCCTGCCCGGCGCGCGCGGCGAAGGAGCCCACCACCGGGCCGATCACCACACCGAGGCTGGTGGCGGCGGACAGCCAGCCCAAGGCCTTGGCCCGTTCGTGGGGCGCCATCGTATCCGCGACGTACGCTTGGGCCACGCCGGTCGTGCCGCCACCCAGACCCTGGATGAAGCGCGACACGAACAGCAACCAGAGGGTCGTGGCAAATCCGAAGACCGCGTAAGCGATGGCCGACGCCGTCAGGCCCACGAGCAGCGCGGGCCGGCGCCCGTACCGGTCCGATACCCGTCCCCAGACCGGGGAGGCCATGAGCTGCGCGACGGGGAACGAGGCGGTCAAGAACCCGATCGTGATCGCGTCCGCATGCAGGTCCTTCGCGTAGAGCGGCAGCAATGGCAGCACCAGCATCAGGCCGATCATATCCACGAACGCGACGGCCATCAGCACGGACATCCGCTTCATCGCCGGGCTCCCACGCCCAGGACCACGGCGCTCAACACCATCAAGATCACCCCGAACCCCGCCGCCACCCCGAGCTCCGACACGCGGAGGCTCGACATGATCTCGATCGCGATCGGCCGGTTGTCGGGGGTGTAGAGCACGATGGACGTCACGAAGTCGCCGAGCGCCGCCACAAACGCGAGGCTGCCGCCCGCGGCGAGCGCCGGCTGCAAGAGCGGCAGCGTCACCCGGCGGAACGTGGCCCAACGCCCGGCGCCGAGGCTCGCCGCCGCCTCGTCGAGCGCCGGGTCGAGCTGGCGGTACCCGGCCAGGACGGCGCGTCCGGTGACCGGAAGGTTGCGCACCAGATAGGCGAGCGGCAGCAGCACCGTCGTTCCCACGAGCACCCAGCGGAGAGTGAGTGGGTCGTGTTTGCTGAACGTCGAAAGCAGCGCGAGGGCGAACACCGTTCCCGGGAGGGCCCAGGGCAGCGCGAGGAGGGCTTCGATCGGACCGCGGAACTGCCCCGGCCGCCGCCTCCCGACGAGCGCGCCGGCGACCAGCGCGAGGGCGACCGCCGCGACGGTGCTCCCGGCCGCCATCCACAGCGAATTCACCAGCGGGCGCAGCCGCTCGGCCTCGCTGAACAGGCGCCCGTAGTTCACGAGCGAGAGCACCGGCGGCAGGGTCTCGGTCGTCCAGCTGCCATAGGGGACGAGCGACACGAGGACGAGCGTCAGATGCGGCAACAGGAGTACGACCGCGAAGACCCAGCCGGCCGTCGTCGCGAGCGTACGAACGCCGGCCCGACGAATCGGCCGGCGCCGCGGCGCCGTCCCCTTGCCCAGCGCCGTGAGAATGTCGTCGCCCTCGGTGCGGCGGAGCAGCGCGAAGCCCAGGATGGCCACCAGCGCGAGCGCCACCGTCTCGACCATGGCGAGAGACAGCTCACCGTTGAGCTTGGTGGCGACGATCTGTGTGGTCATCACGCGAAAACCGCCGCCGAACACGTACGGCGCGCTGAACGAGCCGAGGGCGGTCATGAACACGAGCAACGCCGCTCCCGCGAGCGCGGGGCGCAGCAACGGCAGCGTCACGCGGCGCAGCGTTTCCCAACGCCCTACGCCGAGCGCCTCCGCCGCCTCGAGCATCGAGGCGTCGAGCTTGGCGAGCCCGGCACGGGTGAACAGGTAGAAGTACACGTACATCGAGTACGCATGCACCAGCAGGATCGCCCCGGCCCCCTGCAGGCGCCACGGCGCCTGCGCGAGACCGAACAACCGCTGCACCGCGCGCGCCACGAACCCGGACTCCCCGTACAGAAAGAGGAACGCGATCACGCCGACGAACGGAGGCAACACGGCGGGTAAGGCGATGAGCGAGCCGAGGGTCTTGCGGCCCGGGAACTCGAGCCACTCGAACAGGAACGCGAGCGGCACGCCGATCGCGCCGGCGAGCGCCACGCTCGCCACGGAGATCCAGACGCTCGCCCACAACACCCGCCATTCACCGGGACGAGACACGAACGCCGCGAGCGCGTCCGATTCCGCGGCATCGTGCACGACGATCACAATCGGATACAGCACGAGCCACGCGAGCAGCAGGGTGAACCCCGCTCGAGCCGCGAGGCCCAGCCGCGCGCTCACGCCTGCTCCTCGGGGAACGTCAAGACCCGCGCCGCCTCCAGGTACACGCGGTCACCCACCCGCGCGGCCTCCGGCCGGGCCAGCACCTCGACCCGATCGCCCGGCTCCATCTCAACCAGGTAGAAAGCGGCGGCGCCCGTGTACCGCCGCTCCCGCACGACGCCCGGCACCCCGGCATCCGCCAGCGTGAGCCGCTCGGGCCGGAGCACGAGCACCTCACCGGGGCCCGCGCCGAACACCTGGGCGGTCTTGCCCCGGAGCACGTTGGCCCGGCCCACGAATGTCGCGACGAACAGGCTCGCCGGATGCTCGTACAGCTCGTCCGCCGTGGCGAGCTGCTCGAGCCGCCCGGCCTGGAGCACCGCCACCCGGTCGCCCAGATCGAACGCCTCCTCCTGCTCGTGTGTGACGAAGATGGTGGTGATCCCGACCCGTTTGATGAGCGCCCGCAGCTCGCGCCGCGTACGCTCGCGCAAGGAAGGGTCCAGGTTCGAGAGCGGCTCGTCCAACAGCAGCACCCGCGGCTCGGGCGCGAGCGCCCGCGCCAGCGCCACACGCTGCTGCTGGCCCCCGGAGAGCGCCTGCACGCGCCGCCGCTCGAACCCCTCGAGACCCACGAGCGCCAGTACCTCCGCCACCTTAGGGTCGTTCGTCCCCCGTCCCGCGAGTCCAAAGGCGACATTCTCCCCCACATCGAGGTGTGGGAACAGCGCGAAATGCTGGAACACCATGCCGCAGCGTCGCCGGGCGGGCCGCACCGCGGTCACGTCCTCGCCGGCGAGCACGATCCGACCGGCGTCGGGGGCCTCGAACCCTCCCAGCAAGCGCAGCACCGTGGTCTTGCCGCTCCCCGAGGGGCCCAGCAGGACGAGGATCTCGCCGCGCGGGATCTCGAGCGACAGCGGCCCGACGGACACGGTGTGCGACCATTGCTTGCGCACTCCATCCAGCGTGACGAATGCGCTCATCGCCCGTGGCCCCGCACGGTCTGATCCCAGTAGCGCATCCAGTCCGCCCCGCGCTCGGCGAGCAGGTCCCAGTCCACATCGGCGACTTTCATCACGCGCCTGACCTCGCGCGCCCACGGCGGCAGCGAGTCCACGGGGAGATCGCGCCGCGCCGGCAAACGGTAGGCTTCGCGGGTTGCCTCGAGCTGCGCGGCGACGCTGCCCACGTACTCGACGAACGCCCGCGCCTGCGCGCGGTGGCGCGCGTGCCGCACGACGCCGATGGCGTCCTCGATCACCGGCGTGCCGCTCTTCGGGAAGACGTAGCCGAGCGGCAGGCCGTCGCGCCGGCTGAGCAGAATGTCCGGCAGGTCCCAGATGGTCACCAGCCCTTCCTGACGCACGATCTTCTGGTCGAGCAGTGGACCGTTCAACACGTATTCCTTGGTCTGGGCGTCGAGCCGCCGCAGCCATTGGAACCCGGGGGCCGTGTCGTGCGCCTGCCGCAGGCCGCGCTCGATGATCATGCCCCAGACGGCCCGCATCGTACCGGACGCGAGCGGGTCGCGGATCAGGATCTTCCCCTTCCACCGGGGATCGAGCAGGTCGTCCCAATCCCGCGGGGCGTCGTCCGGCTGCACCGCCTGCTCCGCGTACACGATCACCGCGGGCGTTTCGTACGCGGCGAAGTACACGTCACCGGCCCCACGCCCGTGCGGCTCGACGGCGTCCGCCCAGCTCGGTCGGAACGCCTCGAGCAACGAGTCGCGTGCGCCGCGCGCGAAGATCGTCGCGGGGCCGCCGAACCACACGTCCGCCTGCGGATTGGCGCCCTCGGACCGCAGCCGGTCGTACACCTCCTGCGAGCCCATGTCGAGCCAACGCACGTCGACGTCGGGGTGGAGCTGCTCGAAGCGCCGCTCGAGCAGGGTGAGGAGATCGCGGCCGTGGGGACTGTAAATCACGAGAGGCGTGCGGCCGTCGCCCTGGCAGGCGGCCGTGAGGAGGGCGAGTGCAGTGACGCCGGCAAGTAAGTGCGGAATGCGGAATGCGGAATGCAGAATTGACTGGGAAGGGTCGATCCCTGGGGCGTGCGACGCGACTCGAGGCTCGCACGGACCATTCCGCATTCCGCACTCCGCATTCCGCATTTTTATCGTTTGCCCAGCGCCAGGAGGTTGGCGAGGAGCCGATAGGCGCCGGGGACACCAGCGGGGAGTTGTCGAAAGAAGCTCAGCCCGGTGTACACGTACGTGCCCTTGCCGAGCGCGGCCTCGAGCAGGCCGCCCTGAAGCGGAGGCTCGCCCGGATCGTGCATCTCGACGAGCGGCGTGTAGGCGGGATCCCAATCGTGCGCGAAATACAGCCCGCGCTCCTGCACCCAACCGCGCCAATCGTCGGGCCCGATGTCGTTCGGGACGTGGAAGGCGCCAGTCGTCGAGTCCAGCACCGTTACCGCCGCGGTCTCATCGGTCACGCGATCGTGCGGCCGCGCGATCGACAGGCGATACGGCGTGAAGCCGCCGTTCACGAACGGGTATTGCTGGTACTGGACGATCACGAGGCCGCCCGCGCGAACGTAGTCCAGGATCCGCCCGTTGCTCGCAACGAGGGCAGGCTCCGTCTCGTAGGCGCGGCTTCCGATCACGATCGCGTCGTACCGGGAAAGATCCCCGCGGGCGAGCGTGTCAGGACTGAGGAGCTCGATGGGGACGCCGACCGCTTGCAGCGCCTCGGGCACCCGATCAGACGCGCCCCGCACGTAGCCGACGCGGGCCAGGGCCGGGAGCGCGATGCGTGCCGCGCGAAGCTCGGCCGTCGAGGAGTGCACCGCCGCCCGCGGCCGGATGTGCGGATAGTCGATCAACCTGAGCGCGCCCTCGCTCCGCTGACCGCCGGCGAGTGCGGCAGCGTTGAGCTGGTAGATACCGGGTCGCACCACCCCCGGCAGAGCCAGCGTGACCGTCACGCTCTTCGACTCGTCCTCGCGCTGAAACGACAGGCTCTCGGGCGACAGCGTGGTCCAACCGCGCGGTGGCGTGGCGACCACCTGCGCGGTCGCGGGCCCGCGTGCGCGGTTCGTCACGGTGATCGTGAAGTGTCGGGGGCCGCCGGCCGCGCCATCGATCGGCCAGACGATCAAGTCGGGGGTGACGGCGACGTCGAACGGCCGGGTCACGAAGAGCGGCCGGCGCACCTCGCCGATGCTCTGGTCCCGATAGCGGTACACCACCTCCCGGGTGACCACGAGCGGCTCTCCCGCGACGGTGAGCCGCGCAATCAGCTGCAGCGGTCCCGGCTCGAATGGGAGCGCGCGCCATTCGCCCGGCACGCCACTCCAGTCGTACAAGGCGCCGACGAGCGGCCGCCGCAGAAAGTACGGTTGCGAGCGAGGCGCATCGGGGGCGACGGTGACGGCGAAGTGGCGGCTGGCGACCGTGCCGGGAGCGACCGATGATGTGGTCGGGTCGAGTCGCTCGACCTTCCACCCGGCCGGCGCCGCGACATCCAGGGCGCCAAGGGCCACCCCGCTGTCACCCGCGCTCCACACGCTCGCCTCCACCTGCACCCGCTCCCCGGGGACCACGATGCCGTCATCGACGAACCCGTCGATCGCAACGCCGGCCGCGGTCATGAGCGCTTCGCTGAGCAGCGCGTGCTGGCTCGAGTCCGCGTCACCGAGCTCGCGCAGGGCGCGCGCCAAGATCGCAACGATCCCACCCGGACGTAGCGGGTTGAGCCGCATGCGCGCCGAGTCGATCAGTGCCGCGTAGCGTGCCTTGCCGGGGAAGAGCGTATCCACCCCCGCGAACAGACCGTCACCGTCCCGCGTCGCCCGTCCGCCATCGCGCCACTCGACAAACGCGAGCCGGGCAATCCGCGGCCCCGGCTGCTCGAGCTGCCCTTCGTCTTGCGAGCGATGCCGGCTCCGGCCCGCCATGGCGATCTGGTGGTAGGACCGACCCTCCACGGCGTCGAGCACACCGGCGTCGAGCCGCAGGGTGGCGCTCGCAGTGTCGGAGTACAGGGAGCGGTACAGCTTCACCGGCCCCCAGCTCGAGTCGCGCAGCGTCTCGAACGCCTGGCGTGCCACCAGGCCGGCCACCTGATGCTGTCCGTGGCCGTCGCGCGGCGTCCCGGAAAAGACCGACACGATGATCTGAGGGCGGAACCGGCGGACCACGTCGAGCACGTCCTTCAGCACCGAGTCGCGGGGCCAGAGGCGCAGCGCCTCGTCGAGCGTCTTGGAATACCCGAAGTCGTAGGCGCGCGTGAAGAATTGGCGGGCGCCGTCGATCCGCCGGGCGGCGAGCAGCTCTTCCGAGCGGATGATGCCGAGCTCGGGCCCAAGCTCGGAACCGATGAGATTCTGCCCGCCCTCGCCGCGGCTGAGCGACAGGTAGGCCACCTGCGCGCCCATCCCCCGGGCAAACAGGGCGACGAGGTCCGAGTACTCGTCGTCGGGGTGGGCACCGATCATCAGCACCCGCTTGTTCACGCCGAGCTGCTTGAGCGCGCTCGCCAACACCGCGACGCCGCCGGTGCCGGGTGGAGCGAACTGCCCCACGGCCGGTCCGACGGCGCCGAACAACAGAGCGAGGCTAGTCCCGAGCGCGCGCCGCACTATGGCGAAAGATAAGTGACACCGCCCTTCATAACGAATCGCACGTGCGACAGTTCCCCGACATCCTTCAACGGATCGCCCGCCACCGCGACCAGGTCGGCGTACCCGCCGGGGGCGACCACGCCCAGGTCCCGTTGCCCCAGCAGCTCGGCCGCGAGCGAGGTCCCCGACTTGATCGCCTGCATCGGGGTCATGCCGTACTGCACGTAGTACTCGAACTCTTTCGCCTGATTGAGCTCGGTCCAGGGAAACCCGCCGACGTCCGTTCCTAACACGATCCGGACACCCTTCTTGACCCCCCGCGTGAAGGCGCGGTGCTGGTGCTCCACCATCGGTCCCCACGCCCCGCCGCGCGGCCCCGCGACGTAGTAGGCCACCGTCACGGTCGGGACCCAATACACGCCCTTCGCCACGAGGACATCGAGCAGGGAGTCGGTCATGCCGTCGCCGTGCTCGATCGTGTTCACGCCCGCGCGCAGCGCCGCCGCGATCCCGTCCGACCCGATCGCGTGCGCCGCCACCTTCCGACCCAGGCGGTGCGCCTCGTCCACGATGGCGCGCGCCTCGTCATCGGTAAAGTTGACCCAGCTGTGGAGCACCGAGTCCGGCGCGAAGTAGTAGCGGCGGTCGGCGTAGAACTTGATCCAGTCGGCGCCGTGGGCCACCTGCTGGCGGACCGCGAGGCGCGCGCCCTCCACACCGTCCACCGGCTGCACGCCGTGCGGCAGCTCCAGCTCCCAGTTGTCGGAGACGATCGGGTACATGCCGGTGGGCGCCATGGCGCGGGTCGACGCGAAAATACGGGGTCCGGGAATCTCGCCCCGATCCACCGCGCGCTTCACGTCCACGTCCGCGTACATTGCACCCTCGGTCTCGAGGTCGCGGATCGCGGTGAACCCGTGCTCGAGTGCGATCCTCGCGTTCCTGGCGGCGAGAATGGCGCGGTACGGCGTCGACTGGTACAGCAGCTGCTCGTTGTAGGACTCCGCCGTGGGATCGCCCTGGAGCAGCAGGTGTGTGTGTGTGTCGATGAACCCCGGCAGTACCGTCATCTGCGAGAGATCGATCACGCGGACGCCCTTCGCCTGCCCCTGGACCTGTGCGACCGGGCCGACCGCCTTGATCCGGTCGCCCTCGATGAGGATGCCGACGCCCGATTGCGCCCCGTCGGAGCGACCGTCGATCAGGCGGCCGGCCTTGATGAGGACCGGTTGTGCGGGCTGGGCAACCCGCGGCGACTGCGCCCATGCAGTCGTCCAGGCGGCAAGCGTGAGGAACAGCGCGGGCACACGGCGCATCGGCGTTCTCCTTCCGGGGCGAGCCGAATCTCCCCATGTCGGTCCCGATGTCAAGACATACATTTGGAACGATCCCGAACGGAGGCAACCGTGGCCGTCCGCGTGACCTGTCAGTGCGGGACCTCGTATGAGCTGAAGGAGGAGTTTGCCGGACGATTGGTGAAGTGTCCCCAGTGCGGGCGCGACAACCGCGTGCCCGGCCTGGCCGCCGCGACCGCCGTCAAGCCTCAGGCGGACGCGGTGTTCGACCGCGACGTCTTCCTGTTGCGGCAGCAGATGCTCCGCATCTCGGAAAAGTACGACGTGGCGGACGAACAGGGAAAAAAGATCGTGTTCGTGGAGCGACCGGCGCACCTGCTGCGCAACCTCGGGGCGATCTTCGCCGGAATCGTTGCCGCGGCCGTGGTCGGTGGCGTGTTGGGCGGGCTCGCGGACATGGCGAAGGGGTCGGCGTTCGAGGATGTGCTCGTGCTGGTCGCGGCGCTCGGCGCGGTGACGGTCTTTTTCGTAGTAGCGGTTGGCCTCTCCGCGAAGCGCCATGTGACCTTCTACCGGGA
>WNGD01003778.1_pt1 | contig 30640 bp, 20 predicted proteins | sample 5400671 | NCBI WGS metagenome assembly WNGD01 (sample SAMN13153369, study PRJNA577476) | soil metagenome | isolation source: 40 cm soil or saprolite under grassland replicate 2 | place: USA:California | collected 2016-06-15
GCGAGTACGGCGCGTCGCGGTTGAGCGAAGACCTCGACGAGCACGTGGAGATTTCCAAGGTCGTTTAGCGGGCAGCCCTAAACTTTTTGCCTCAGAGGCAAGGGGTGATCCTCTTTCCGTTCCGCTACCTCTGGTGGCTGGTTTCGAGCGTCCGACGCTCGATCGGCAAGCCGCCTGAGTTCGTCCTGTTCCTCCTCGAGGACGCGATGCCCGTGCTCCCCGATCCGCCGCGGCCGTTCTGGCAGCGCTTCGCCGGGAGGCGGCGGCTGAGCGTGAAGGAGCTCGGCGACCGCTTCGACGCGATCGCCCGTGACTCGCGCATCAAGGGGGTCGTCCTGCACCTGCGGCCGGTCGCGATCCCGATCGCGACCCTCCAGGACCTGCGAGAGCTGGTGGGCAAGCTGCGCAAGGTGGGCAAGCGCGTGGTGTCCTGGGCGCCGTTCTACACCACCGGCACCTACTACCTCGCCTGCGCGTGCGACGAGATCCTGCTGATGCCGACCGGCTCGATTCAGCCGCTCGGATTTGCGAGCACCGGCATGTTCCTCGCCGACGGGCTCGCCCGTTTCGGCATCGGAGCTGACTTCGTCCAGGTTTCGCCGTACAAGTCGGCGGCCGACCCGTTGACGAGGTCGAGGATGTCGAATGAGTTTCGCGAGCAGGTCACGTGGCTCCTCGAGTCACAGCACAAGGAGCTGATCAAGGCGATCGAGGACGCGCGCCAGCTCGATGAGGCGGGAGCGCGTGAGCTGATCGATGGATCGCCTTACGGCGACGACGTGGCGGTGGAAAGCCGCGCGGTCGACCGCCTGCTCGCCGAGGAAGACCTGCCCTCGCATCTCGGCCGCGAAGGCGGGGGTGCGGCGGTGATCGGAACCTGGGAGCGAGCCGCCTCGAGGATGCGAACTTCACCGCCGAGGTTCCGTATGGGCAGGTACGTCGCGTTGATGCGGATCGAAGGGACCATCATCGATGGGCGCTCCGGCCGGCTGCCGGTCAGGCCGCCGATCGACGTGCCGCTGGTCGGCGACGATCGTTCGGGAGACCTCAGCGTGGTGCAGCTTGCGCGCCAGGTCGCTTCCGACCGGCGAGCCGCGGCGCTGGTGCTGTTCATCAACTCGCGTGGCGGGTCGTCGACGGCGTCCGAGGCGATGCGCGCCGCCCTCATGTCGGTCGCCGCCCGCAAGCCGGTCGTCGTGGTGATGGGCGCGACGGCCGCATCGGGCGGCTACTGGGTGGCGACGCCGGGCTCGTGGATCGTCGCACGGCCCGGCACCCTGACGGGATCGATCGGGGTCCTGTCCGGAAAGCTGGTCACGGGCGGCCTGTGGCAGAAGCTGCTGTTCAACCGCGAGACGATCGCGTTTGGCGAGCACGTGGCGCTGACCAGCGACGAGCGGCCCTTCTCGGAAGAGGAGCGGCGGATCATACGCGGCGACATCGAGCGCGTCTATCGGGTGTTCATCGAGATCGTCGCGGCGGCTCGAAAGCTGGCGCCGGACGATCTCCAGCCGATGGCGCAGGGCAAGGTCTGGACCGGCCGGCAGGCCCTGGAACGCAAGCTGGTCGACGAGCTGGGTGGACTCGACGCCGGGGTGGCCAGGGCGCGCGCCCTGGCGGGGCTGGCGGAGGACGCGCCGCTGCGCGAGGTGCACGGGCCCAAGCGGATGATCCCTCCGCTGGTGTCCGCAGCGCCCGCGGCCGGATGGTTCGGCTACCTGCTGGAGGGCCTTGCGGCGCTTGCCAAGGCGCCGGCGCTGGCGGTGATGGAGTATCTGCCTGGAGAGCTCACCTAGGCGCGTGCGCTTTCAGGCTCCGCACGCGCTGATCGCGCCGGTCTGTTTGACCCTCGGCGTGTTAGCGGTGGAATGGGCTCTGCTCGCATTTCGCTCGCAACGGCGATTCCTCGGCAAGGCCCTGCGAGCGAAGGGCGTCGTACAGAGCTTGACGGCGGAGCATCTGGAAAGAACGACCTTCTACTTCCCGGTCATCCGGTTCACCACCGTTGCCGGCGTCACCGTCACCGCCACCTCGAAGACGTCAAAGAGCCGGGGCTATCCCATCGGGAAGACGATCTCCGTTCTCTACGATCCCACCGACCCCAAGAATCTGGAGATCGACACCTTCTGGTCCCGCTGGGTGATGGTGATCGCTGCCATCTTCTTCGCGGTGGTTCTGTTTTCCGTGGGCACAGGCGCGCTTCTGTCCCGCGGCTAGTCGCAGGTCAGGCTTCGAGCGGCGGAAACCTCCAGGGCTGACGCTCGCGCACGACCTCGTAGACCGCCTCCACGATGCTCTCCCGATTCGGCTTGCTGAAGTAGTCGCCGTCCGGTCCGTACGCCGGCCGGTTCGGCGAAGCCGCGAGCGTCCGCGGCGCCGCGTCCAGGTGCCACCAGCCCTGCTGCGCCTCGAGGATCTGCTGCAGCAGGAACGCCGACGCGCCGCCCGGAACGTCCTCGTCGACGCAGATGAGCGCACGTGTCTTCTCGACCGACCGCACGAGCATGTGGTTGACGTCGAACGGGTTCAGCGTCTGCACGTCGATGACCTCGCACGACACGCCGAGTCCTTCGAGTGTCGCAGCCGCGTCCAGCGCGATCCCGCAGCACGCCCCGTAGGTAACGACCGTGGCGTCCGTGCCCTCGCGCAGCACCTCGGGTACCCCGAGCGGCACCGTGAACGAGCCCACGTTGTCGGGGACCCGCTCCTTCAACCGATAGCCGTTCAACACCTCGATCACGATCCCGGGGTTGTCGCCCCGGAAGAGCGTGTTGTAGAAACCCGCCGCCTTCGTCATGTTGCGCGGGACCGCGACGTAAATGCCGCGCATCGCGTTGAGCAACACCGACATCGGCGAGCCCGAGTGCCAAATGCCGACCAGGCGGTGTCCCTTAGTGCGTATGACGACCGGCGCTTTCTGGCCGCCGACCGTCCGCCAGTGCAGCGTGGCGAGGTCATCGGCCGCGGTCTCCAGCGCGTACAGGAAGTAGTCGAGATACTGGATGTCGCAGATCGGACGCAGCCCGCGCATTGCCGCGCCGATGGCCTGGCCCAGGATCGTCGCCTCGCGGATCCCCGTGTCGGTCAGGCGCAGCGCCCCGTACTTCGCCTGCAGGCCTTCAAACACCAGGTTGACGTCGCCGAGCCGCCCGACGTCCTCGCCGACGACGAAGATCCGCGGATCGCGGGCAAAGTTGGCGTCGAAGTTTCGCAGCAGGACCATCCTTCCGTCCACCGTCGGCGACTTTTCCGAATAGACCGGCGGGACGGCTTCGACCTTCAGCGGAGACTCAGACGACTGGCTGTAGAGAAACGAGTTGTAGCGCTCGTCGTTGAGGCGGCGGTACTCCTCGACGAATTTCGCGAGCTCGGCGCGCCCAGGTGATTCGATCCCGCGCAGCTGGTGCAGGGCGCGAGCGGTGCTCGACATCACGAGCGAGCGAGTCACCTTGTGCGCCTCGTCGAGCGCGTTGGTGATCTCGGCGACCTCGGGCATGTCAACGCGGCGGAGAATCGCCACCGCGCTGTCTCGCTCGGCGCGGATCGGAGCCTGGAACGCCTCCCAGGCGAGGTCCCGCGCCGCTTCGACAGCCTCTTTGTCCGCCGCCTCCCAGCCCTCGAGCTGCGATTCGCTCGCCACGCCGAACTCGATGATCCAGTCGCGCATCCGTGCGACGCAATCGAACTCGCTTTCGAACCGCAGCCGTTCTTTGGACTTGTAGCGCTCATGACTTCCGCTTGTCGAGTGACCCTGCGGCTGGGTCATCTCGGTGACGTGGATCAGGGCCGGCTTGTGCTCGCGCCGCACCTTGTCGACCGCGGTCGAATAGGTCTCCAGCAGCGCCGCGTAGTCCCAACCGCGCGTGACGTACATGTCGATTCCGGGACGGTCGTCCGGCATGAAACCGCGCAGCACGTCCGAGATCGACGCCTTGGTCGTCTCCTGTGCGATGGGGACTGAGATGCCGTAACCGTCGTCCCACACCGACATCACCATCGGGATCTGGAGGACGCCCGCCGCGTTGATCGCCTCCCAGAAGAGCCCCTCGCTCGTCGCCGCATCGCCGATGGTCCCGAAGGCGACCTCGTTGCCGTCGACCGAAAAGCCGTCGCGGACGTCTTTGAGCTGCGGGTTCTCGCGGTACAGCTTCGACGCGTATGCGAGGCCGACGAGGCGAGGCATCCAACCGGCGACGTTGGACACGTCGGCGCTCGAGTTCGGGGTGTCGACCGACCGCAGGAACGCGCCCGCGTCGTCCAGCAACCGGGTCGCGAAGTGATTGCCCATCTGGCGGCCACCCGACGCAGGCTCCGCCTCCACGTTGGCGTTGCCGTAGAGCTGAGAGAAGAACTCGCGCACGTTGGACATGCGCGTCGCCCACATGAACGTCTGGTCGCGGTAGTAGCCCGCACGCCAGTCGCCAGGGCGGAAGGCTTTGGCCATCGCGATGTTGGCGATCTCTTTGCCGTCGCCAAAGATCCCGAACGTCGCGTTGCCGCGCAGCACCTCGGCCCGGCCGATGACGCTCGCGCGCCGGCTGCTGTAGGCGAGCCGGTAATCGGCGATGATGGCTTCGGCGGTAAGCGAGAGTTTGGAGTTGCGAACGGCTTTCGCCATGCGGCAAAACCTACGTTATCACGCGGAATCGAGGTCGCCGGACGGCTAGGCCGAGCTGACGATCTTCTGCTCTTTCTCTCGTTTGAGCAGCCCGGGCCGGCTTGCCTGGAGTGCTTCCTTCATGTGGACGTAGGCCTTGGCCAGCTCGCCCCTGCGCTCCAGTATCTCGGCGTAGGCGCCGTGGCACTGGAGCACCCTCTCGCGCATGCCGAGCGCTTCGAAACCGTGGATGGCGTCTTCGAACGCGCGGTCGACCACGTCGTGCTGGCCTCGCCGATCGGCGATCCGGCCCAGCCACACGTGCGACTCGGCGATGCCGGCCCCCTCCTCCAACCGCTCGGCCAGCTCCAGGGCCTCCTGCGCCAGCTCCTGGGCGCGGTCGATGTCGCCCTCGCGAACCGCGAGCTCGCACATGCTCAGCAGCACATGGCCGCGCCCGAACTCGAGGTCAGCCTGATCGCACAGCTCCAGCGAGCGGTCCAGGTGCTTACGCGCGCCATCGAGGTCGCCCCGTGCCATCAGGACCACCGCCAGGCTGTTTTCCGACCGGGCGAGCACGACCCGGTCCCGCAGGACCTCCAGCACCGCGACCGAGCGCATCGCGTACCTGACCGCGGCCTCCGCCTCACCCAGGTCGTGGTAGGCCGAGCCCAACCCGCTGTACATCCGGGCGACCCTGCGCAGGTCGAAAGCCGACCCGCCCACCTCGATCGCCTCCTCGTAGGCGGCGACCGCGCTGTCCCAGTCGCCGTTGGCAACATGGGCCGCCGCGAGGATGCTCAGGATCCGGGCCTCGGTCGGTCCGGGAACCGGCTTGAGGCGCCGGCACACGGCAAGCGCCTGCTCGGCCAGCGCGACCGCGTCCTTCGACTCCGTCATGTTCGCCAGGGTGGCCTGAGCGCCGATGCACTCGGCGAGCATCACCCCGTCGTTGACGGCCTCGAAGTGGGCGCGGGCGTCGGCCAGAAGCTCGGCGGCCCGCTCCGGCTGCGACGAGCCGAGGTAGGCCTGACCGAGGAAGTAGCGAATCCTGCCCAACCGGAACGCGGACGAGCCGCGCTCGAGCAGGGAGAGTCCCAGCGTCACCGCCTCCTGGTGCCGGCCGTCCGCGACGAGGGCCTCGAGAGTGATCAAGCTGGCCTGCGTCTCGTCGGCGGCGCCGGTCGCTTCGGCAAGGAAGAACTCGACGGGCTTGCCGGTCCGGCGCGCGATGTGCTCGAGGGTCGGCAGCGAAGGCCTGGTGCGGCCGGTTTCGATCAGGTAGATCGCAGGCGCCGTGACGTGGCCCTTGCCGAGCTGGGCGAGGCTGAGACCTGATTCCATGCGGGCCTGCTTGACCGCACCGGGCCGGAGGTTGACGCCCGGGAGCCGCCGTTTCTTGAGCCGGGCATCTGCCGCAACTGGTGCGTCAGGGCGCCCGCTGGCCACGGCAGGTCACTTTATACGAAATTCGTCAGCAAGTCTGCATCCCCGTCCTGAAATGCCCGTTACAGGAACTGGGATCGCCGAACTCAATTAACGCCCGCACATACTTAACGTTGTTAAGTTAAACTTCAATTGCGCAGGTCGCGGTCTGAGTGCTTCCCGCCGCGGCCTGCACCTCTCCTTGCCGCCCCTCTCCCGCCCAACACCCCCCAACAGGGAGAGGGGATTGCTTATGCGGCCGGGTACGTGCCGAAAAGCTTGATCTCGGCGCTGGCCTCTTCGAGATCGCTGAGCGCCGCTTCCGCCGCATCTGCCGACCCCGAATCCCCGTTGATCGAGAAGTCGAGGTAGAAGCGGTACTCGAAGGGCCGGCCGAGCATAGGCCGGCTGTCCAGGCGCGTGAGGTTTACTCCCCGCCTGGCGAAGCAATCGAGCGCGTGGGCGAGGCTGCCGGGGCGGTGTGCCGTCACGAACGCGATGGAACCCTTCCAGCCAGAGCTCCCCTCGCGCGGGCGCAGCGGTGCGCCCTTCTCCACCACCACGAATCGCGTTCGGTTCTCACTGTCGTCCTGGATCGACTCCGCGAGGACGTAGAGTCCGTAGCGAGTCGCGGCGGCCTTGCTGGCGATGGCGGCGGTGCCCGGCTGGCGCTGCTCCGCGACGGCGCGAGCCGCGCCGGCGGTGTCGTGGTAGGCGACCGGTCGGATCTGGCGTGAGTGGAGGTAGCGATCGCACTGCGCCAGGGCTTGCGGATGCGAGAGCGCGCGTTCGACCGGTCCCGGCCACCCGAGCAGGTAGTGGCGCACTGGATGCACGTACTCGCGCACGACGCGCAGGCCCCCCAGCTCCCAAAGGAGGTCGGACACCTCCTGCACGACGCCGGCGCTGCTGTTCTCCACGGGCAGCACCGCGGCGTCGGCGGCACCCATCTCGAGCGCCTCGAACGTCAGGCGAAACGTGGCGAAGCCGACCGCCTGCGCGTCGGGGAAAACCGCCGACACCGCCTCCTCGGAGTAGGCGCCCGGTTCGCCCTGAAAGGCGGCCCTTATCGCCACGAAATCAGAGCCTTGGGCACGATTTCGCGGGGGCCCCTCTGTCACCCCAGAAACTCAACCGAAGATGAGGTGCCGCAGCGTGTCCGCGACGTGGTTGTGGTCGTGCAGCTGGTCGGTCACCGGCGGGTGACCGTTCCCTTCGTGTCCGTTGGTCTCCGACATTGCAGCGATCCTGCGCAGGTCCTCGTCGGTGACTTCCTTCTTGGTGTCCGCGACCTGGAGGAAGCGCTGCCACGCCGCATCCGCGCTCCCGGCTGCGAGCGAGATGTCGAGGCGGCTGAGCCGGTGGTGGAAGGCGTGCCGTCCCGAGCGTGCGGTGAGCACGATCCGCGAGTCGGAGAGTCCGACGTCCTCGGGCTTCATGATCTCGTAGTTCAGGCGGTCCTTCAGGACGCCGTCCTGGTGGATGCCCGAGGCGTGCGCGAAGGCGTTGGCGCCCACCACCGCCTTGTTCGGCTGCACGGGCGTCCCGGTCAGCTCCGAGACCAGCCGCGACGTGCGCGTGATCTCGGTCGTCTCGATGCCGCATTCCAGGCCCAGCTTCGCCTGCCGGACCTTGAGCAGCATCACGATCTCCTCGAGGGAGGTGTTGCCGGCCCGCTCGCCGATACCGTTGATGGTGCACTCGACGCGCCGTGCCCCGGCCGAGATCGCCGCCAGTGTGTTGGCGACCGCGAGGCCGAGGTCGTTGTGGCAGTGCACCGAGAACAGCGCCCTGTCGCCTCCCCGCGCCTCCGTCATCACGCGGCGCACGAGCTCCCCGAATTCGTAGGGCAGGCAGTAGCCCGTCGTGTCCGGGATGTTGATGACGTTCGCACCCGCGGCGATCATCGTCTCCACCGTCTCGACGAGATAGTCCGGGTCCGCTCGACCCGCGTCCTCGGGCGAGTACTCGACGTTCTCGCACAGAGAGCGCGCGTACGCCACCATCTCGGCGCCGCGCTTCAGCACCTCGGCGCGTGACAGACCGAGCTTGCGGTCGATGTGGACATCGGACACCGAGAGCACGATGTGGATCTGCGGGATCTCCGCGTCCTTGATCGCGCCCCAGACCGCGTCGATGTCCTCCTTCACGGCTCTCGCGAGCGCGGTGACCATCGTGCCGCGGATCTCGCGAGCGATGCGGCGGCAAGCCTCGAAGTCGCCGGGCGAGGAGATCGGGAATCCCGCTTCGATCACGTCGACACCCAGCCGCTCGAGCTGGCGCGCGATGCGAAGCTTTGAGTTTGCGTCGAGGTGGAATCCGGGCGACTGCTCGCCGTCCCGCAGCGTAGTGTCGAAGATGAATACTCGGTCCGGATTTGCGTCTCTCATTTCTCTACAGGCTCCAACCACGTCATCATCGAGCGCAGCTCGCGCCCGACCTGCTCGATCTGGTGTTCCGCGTCTTTCTGCCTCATGGCCATGAACTGCGAGCGGCCGTTTGAGTTCTCGTCGAGCCAGCGCTCGGCAAACGAACCGTCCTGGATCTCGCGCAGGACCTGGCGCATCGACTGCCGAACGTGGTCGTCGATCACGCGCGGGCCCGACACGTAGTCGCCGAACTCGGCCGTGTCGGAAACCGAGTAGCGCATGAAGCCCAGCCCGCCCCGGTACATCAGATCGACGATGAGCTTCAGCTCGTGCAGCACCTCGAAGTACGCGAGCTCAGGCTGGTAGCCGGCTTCGACCAGCGTCTCGAACCCGGTCTTGACGAGCGACGCGACTCCGCCGCACAGCACCGCCTGCTCGCCGAAGAGATCGGTCTCGGTCTCTTCCTTGAACGTCGTCTCCAGGACGCCGGCGCGACCCGCGCCCAGCGCCCGCGCGTACGCGAGAGCGCGCCGCCAGGCATGACCGGTTGCGTCCTGATGCACGGCGATCAGGGCCGGGACCCCCTGCCCCGCGACGTACGTGCTGCGCAGCAGGTGGCCCGGGCCCTTGGGCGCGATCATGGCGACGTCGATGCCATGGTTCGGCCTGATCTGCGCGAAGTGGATCGAGAAGCCGTGCGCGAACATGAGCATCGATCGCGGCTGGAGGTGGGCCTCGATCGATTCGCGAAACAGCTTGCCCTGGCCGGCGTCGGGGGTGAGCACCACCACGACGGTTGCCTCCGACACCGCCTCGGGGACCGGCACCGCGCGCAGGCCGTCTTCCTCGACTCGCGGAATCGACTTGCTCCCCGGGTAAAGACCGACGCGGACGTCCTCTCCGCTGTCGCGCAGGTTCAGCGCGTGGGCTCGACCCTGGCTGCCGTATCCGATAACGGCGACCGGCTCATCGAGGCTGGGCGGACAGTCGACGTCGTAATGGATCTTCATGCGGTTCTCCTCATCACCACGGGTCCGGTGCGAACGACGTCCACGATCCCGTGCCGGTTCAGCTCGTCGACGAACTCGCCGACCTCCTCCCGCTCGCCGGAAAACTCGACCGTCGTGCCGCGAGGTCCGGTTGCCAGCACCTTTGCGCCGTAGCGCAGCAGGCCTTCCAGCTCAGAGGTGGCGACGGTCGCGACCACCAGCTCGCGGCTGTGCACCTGGTCCTCCGTCAGGTCCTGGACCTCCACGACCTCGACCAGACGCTCCAGCTGCTTGCGGACCTGGTCAGCCTCGGCGTGGCCGTGATCGACCTGGAGCGTGATCCGGAAGCGCCCGGCTTCCTGGCTCGGCCCGACCGAGATGCCGCGGACGTGAAAGCCGCGGCGGCGAATTGCGCCCGAGACCTTGGTCAGCGTGTTCGGCGTGTCCTCCACCAGGACCGAGAGGACCCTGATCTTCTCGCTCATGGCTCCACAGTCACAACAGCGGGAAGGAGAGCAGCGGCGCTAGCCCGGCCGCAGGCCGGGTCGGCTTCCTGCCGGGGCCCCCTTCGGGGAGCGTGAGAGGAAACCGGCAGGTTTCCTCTCATGATTCCGGCGCCTCCCAGAACTCGTTGAGCGATTTGCCGATCGGAACGATCGGGTAGACGTTGGCCTCGGGGTCGATTCGGAAGTCGATCAGGAACGGGCCTCTCCTGCGCTCGGCGGCGTCGAACGCCGGCGCGACGTCCTCGAGCCTGTCGACGCGAATCGCGGGAAGTCCGTAAGCCTCGGCGAGCTTGACGAAGTCAGGCATGTGCGTGAGGTCCACCTGCGAGCGCACGCCGCCGTAAAAGTCGTCCTGGAACTGGCGGACCATGCCGAGCGAGAAGTTGTTGAGAAGCACGATCTTCACATCCAGCTGGTGCTCGACGGCGACCGACAGCTCCTGCGCCGTCATCACGAATCCGCCCTCGCCGGCCACGCACCACACGGGCACGTCGGGCCTTGCGAACTTCGCGCCGATCGCCGCGGGAAGCGCAAAGCCCATCGTGCCGGCGCCGCCCGAGTTGATGAACAGCCCTGGCCGGTCGTAGTTCCACCACAGCGCTGCCCAGATCTGGTTCTGGCCCACGTCGGCGACGACGATCGCCTCGCTCCTCGCGCGCCGATACATGTCGATCAGCACGTCCTGCGGCTGCAGCCGCCCGTTCGAGCGCTTGAAGCGGAGCGGGTGCTCCTCGCGCCACGCGTCGATCTGGTTCAGCCACGCGGCGCGGCCCTGGTTGAGCTCGCCGACGTAAGGAAGCATTGCCGCAAGCGCCTGCCTGGCATCGGCCACGAGCTCGATGTGCGGGCGCACGTTCTTCCCCATCTCGGAACCGTCTATGTCGACGTGGATGAAGGTCTTGACCTTGGGCGCGAAGCCGGCGAGCTTGGCGGTGACGCGGTCGTCAACCCGCATGCCGACCATCATCAGAACGTCCGCGTTCTGCACCGCGTTGAGGTTCCAGCCCGTGCCCATGAAGCCCGTCATGTGCAGGGAAAGGGGATGCTGGACCGGAAAAGCGCCGATGCCGAGCAGCGTCGTGCCGGTCGGCGCGGCAGCGGCCTCGGCCAGGTCCTGCAGCGCTCGCTCCGCGTGGCTCAAGAGGACGCCGTGACCAGCCAGGATCACCGGTCGCTCGGCGCCGGCGAGCGCCTCAGCGGCCTGGCGGGCGTGCTCCAGGTCGACGTGGCCGTTCAGCCGGTAGCCGGGGATTTCCAGACGCTCGGTCGTGACGCGCTCGGCATCCGCCTGCTGAACGTCGCGGCAGATGTCGATCAGCACGGGCCCGGGCCGGCCGGTGGTGGCGATGTGAAACGCCTCGTGGATGACCCGCGGCAGCTGGTCGATCTTCGTCACGAGGTAGCTGTGCTTGGTTACAGAGCTCGTGGCGCCGATGACGTCGGACTCCTGGAACGCATCCCGTCCGACCACGGTGCTGGGCACCTGGCCGGTGATCGCGATCATGGGCACCGAGTCCATGTACGCGGTGCAGAGCCCGGTCACCAGGTTCAGGGCGCCAGGCCCAGAGGTTGCGAACACGACGCCTGGCTTGCCGGAGGCTCGCGCAAAGCCGTCGGCCATGTGCGCCGCGCCCTGCTCGTGGCGGACCAGGATGTGCTTGAGCGTCGGGTGGTCGCGCAGGTGCTGGTAGATCGGCAGGTTGGCGCCGCCCGGGTAGCCGAAGATGTACTCGACGCCTTCGCGCTCGAGCGCCTCCAGGATCATGTCGGCTCCGGTCAACTTGTCAGCGGGCTCCTCTTTGCTCAGGAAATGAAGAAGCCCCCGCCTCTCGGTCGGGGGCTTTTGCGATCTACTTGGCGGTCTGGTTAGGTCGCGCGTGCCCCCGTTTCAATGCCAATAAGGCCCAGAAGGCCAAGAAGTACGAGGCCTGAGAACCTGGTCGTGGGAACGCTCGACTGGGACATGTGAGTCAGCATGTTAACGAGCGAGTCCCCGCCCCGGGTTGTTGCCAGGACACAAATTTCTGCACCCGGCGCTGCGTAAAGTTGTCGTTCCCGTGGCCAAGCCTGGATCTTTGACCCTGGCCCAAAAGCTCTGGGACGCCCACGTCGTCCGCTCGGCCGAGGGCGAACCAGACCTGCTTTTCGTCGACCTGCACCTGGTCCACGAGGTGACCTCACCCCAGGCGTTCGAGGGCTTGCGGCTCGCCGGAAGGAAGGTTCGGCGCCCCGACCTCACCGTCGCGACGATGGACCACAACGTCCCGACGCGCGGCGGCGTCCGCGGGGCGGACGAGCTTTCGCGCAAGCAGATGGAGGTGCTGGCCGAGAACTGCCGGCGCGAGGGCATCCCGCTGCACCAGATCGGCAGCCGGCGCCAGGGCATCGTCCACGTGATCGGGCCCGAGCTCGGTCTGACCCAGCCCGGGATGCTGATCGTCTGCGGCGACTCGCACACGTCGACGCACGGCGCCTTCGGATCGCTGGCCTTCGGGATCGGCACCTCCGAGGTCGAGGTCGTGCTCGCCACCCAGTGCCTGCCCCAGAAGCGCCAGGGGAACCTGGCGGTCAGCGTGAGCGGCGAGCTCCCCATCGGGGTGACCGCCAAGGACATCGTGCTCAGCCTCATCGGCCGGACTGGCACCTCGGCGGGCCAGGGCCACCTGGTGGAGTACCGCGGCCCCACGATTCGCGGCCTCTCCATGGAGGGCCGGATGACGGTCTGCAACATGTCGATCGAGTGGGGCGCCAAAGCCGGGATGGTGGCGCCCGACGACACGACGTTCGCCTACGTCGAGGGCCGGCCGAGCGCTCCGCGAGGCGCGGCCTGGGAGAAGGCGCTCGACCACTGGCGCACGCTCAGCTCAGACGCGGACGCGTCCTTTGACGGTGAGGTCTCGCTCGACGCGGGAAAGCTCGAACCACACGTCACGTGGGGCACGACGCCGGCCCAGGTCGTCCCGGTCACCGGCCGTGTTCCCACCCCGCGCAGCGAGACCGACGAGCGCGCCCTCCGCTACATGGACTTGCGGCCTGGAGTCGCGCTCGCGGACATCGCGATCGACCGTGTCTTCATCGGCTCGTGCACCAACGCCAGACTCGAAGACCTGCGCGCGGCCGCCAGCGTGATCAAGGGCCGGCGCGTGCATCCAAAGGTTCGGGCGATGGTCGTGCCAGGCTCGACGATGGTCAAGCGCGCCGCGGAAGACGAAGGGCTGGACCTCTTGTTCAAGGCCGCGGGCTTCGAGTGGCGAAACGCCGGCTGCTCGATGTGCCTCGGCATGAATCCGGACATCCTCGCCCCCGGCGAGCGGTGCGCATCGACGTCCAACCGCAACTTCGAGGGGCGGCAGGGCTCCGGTGGCCGGACCCACCTCATGAGCCCGCCGATGGCCGCCGCCGCGGCGATCACCGGCCACGTGGTCGACGTCCGGGAGCTGCTCTAGGAAATGCAGCCCGTCAATCGCGTCCAGGGACGGATGGCGCCGCTCGACCTGGCCGACGTCGACACCGACCAGATCATCCCGAAGCAGTTCCTGAAGCGGATCGAGCGGACCGGCTACGGCCCGTACCTTTTCTATGACTGGCGCGCGCGCGGCAACTTCGTGCTCGACCGGCCCGAGTACGCGGGCGCGTCGGTGCTCGTGACAGGCGCGAATTTCGGCTGCGGCTCGTCGCGCGAGCACGCGGCCTGGGCGCTCCGCGACTTCGGGTTCAAGGCGACCATCGCACCGAGCTTTGCCGACATCTTCCGCGCCAACAGCTACAAGACAGGCCTGCTGGCCGTGACCCTGCCGGACGCGCAGGTGAGGCACCTGATCGACCTGGTCTCGGAAGATCCCGAGGTCGAGGTGGTCGTCGATCTCGAGGCGCAGGTGGTTCGGGGAGACGGCTTCAGCTACCGGTTCGAGATCGATCCCTTCGCCCGCGAGTGCCTGCTCGGCGGGCTCGATGAGATCGCGCTGGTCGAGCGCCACGAGCCGGACATCGCCGCCTACGAGAACAACCGCGCCGGTGGTGGACCAACCCTGCACCACCTGTCAGCTTGTTCCGCTGAACATCCAGAACTCGTACAGCGGGAAATTACATGACCGCTGTGTTCAGCTGAGTGTGTATGCGGTGCCGGGGTAGAACGCATCGTTGCAGCCGAGGTAGCTGCACGAGGCGCCTGAGCTGCTCGCGTCGCGAGCCCACACCGTGTACAGGTATGAGCCGGCCGGAAGTCCACCTGTGTTCCAGGTGAAGGTGGCGCTGCTCGAGTTCGCCCGCACGATCTGCCACGCCCCGCCGGGCGGCCGGATCCAGAACTGGTAGAGAGGATGCGGGCAGCCCGTCGAAGTCGCTGCGAACGTCACGGTCGTGCCGTGCGCTTGCGGCGACGCCGGGGTGACAGACTCCGACACCGACATGCAAGGCTGCACTATCAGCGTGTATGAGGGCGCCGGGAAGAACGCATCGTTGCAGCCGAGCGAGCCGCACTGGGTGCCCGTGCTGCTCGCGTCACGGGCCCACACCGTGTACAGGTAGGTTCCGGCCGCCAGGCCGCTCGTGTTCCAAGTGAAGCTCGAGCTTGTCGAATAAGGCTGGACCACCTGCCAGGAACCTCCCGGAGGCCGGATCCAGAACTGATACAGTGGGTGCGAGCAGCCCGACGAGCTCGCCGTGAAGGTGATCGTGGTGGCGATCGCCTGCGGTGAGGTTAGCGACGCCAAATCGCTGACCGACGTGCACGGCTGCGGGGTCAGCGTGAAAGCTTGGGCCACGAAGAAAGCGTCATCACATCCCAGGCTGCTGCACTGGCTGCCGTTGCTGCTGGCATCGCGTGCCCACACCGTGTAGAGGTATGCGCCAGCCGCCAAGCCGCCGGTGTCCCAGGTGAACGTGGTGCCGCTCGAGTACGGCCGCACCACCTGCCACGTGCCACCGGGGGCCCGGAGCCAGAACTCATACAGCGGGTGAGGACACCCCGACGCCGCAGCGGTAAACATCACCGCGGTGCTCGAGACCTGAGGCGACGCCAGGGCCGGCGAATCGGTCACCGACGTGCACGGCTGGGTGGTCAACACGTAGTTCGTGCCGGGGAAGAAAGTGTCGTTGCAGCCGAGGCTCGAGCACGTCGTCCCGGTACTGTTCGCGTCGCGGGCCCACACCGTGTACATGTAGTTGCCCGGCGGCAGGCCGGTTGTGCCCCAGGTGAACGTCGCCTGGCTGGAGTACCTCTGGACGATCTGCCACGGGTGTCCCGGAGCCAGAAGCCAGAACTGGTAGAGCGGATGCGGGCAGCCCGTGGCCGCCGCGGTGAAGGTCACCGTCGTTGCCGAGAGCTGCGGAGACGCCGGGCTTGTCGAGTCCGTGACCGAGCCGCACGGCTGATTCGTAAGCGGATAGGCGGTGCCGGGGAAGAAGCCGTCGTTGCAGCCAAGGCTGCTGCACACGCCGCCCGCACCACTGGCGTTGCGAACCCAAACCGAATACAGGTATGTGCCTGCGAAAAGGGTCGCGGTGTCCCAGCTGAACTTCGCCGTGCTCGAATACGGCTGCACGATCTTCCAGGTGGTGGACCCCGGTGCAAGGATCCAGAACTGGAACTCCGGCGATCCCTGGCACGTAGCGGACGCGCTAAACATCACGGTGGTGCCAGGGAGCTGCGGTGAGGCCGGGTTCGCGGTCACGAACGGCGCGGCGCACGGCCCGACCAGTGGTGTTCCACGTCCAGGTGTTCGGGGTGCCGTAGTTCTGCACCAAGGTCATGCTGGTCGCGCCCGGTGCCTGCATCCAAAAGCGGAAGGTGGCGGCGCCGGCGCACAAGGCCGTGCCCGTGAACATGACCGACGTGCCGGGGATCTGCGGCGTCATGTGGTCAGGTGTGACCGCGGCCTCTGAGCACTGGCCGAACTTGAGGTTGATCAGTGACCACAGCTCCGGCGCGCCGCCACCGTAGCTGAGCGCAAAGATGCCGATGCCCCGCAGATGGTGGTTGATCACAAGGTTGTATTTGTTGCCCAGCGACGTTACGTCGTCGTAATACATCTCGCGATTACAGCCGTCATAGGGGCTCGACCATGTGTCCCATTCAGTGCTGCCCAGGCTGTCCACCGCATCACGATGGGTGTGGTAGTCGCTGTTGTTGGCAAAGGTTCTCTCCCCGATCGCATCGAGGTATCCGTCTGCTGTCCAGCCCGTGTTGGGCGCCCTGGGAGAATTGGGTGGCGAATTGCTCGGTGTGTAGCCACTGACGCATTCCTTGCGCCCGTAGTAGGGGATGCCCATGATCACCTTCGAGGGCGAGACGACCGCCGTGTACTCGTTGGACGCCCGGGTGTCGTTCCAGTAATAAGTCGTCAGCGGCGCGGTTGGCCCGAGACAGTAGGTGCTGCAATTGAGCGGTGGCTGGAAAGCATTCTCATACTCCATGTCGTACGCCATCACGAAGAACGAGTCGACGTAATTGGCGAGGGCACCGACGTCGAAGAACCCGAGGTAGTTGCCGGATGTGTCGCGATAACCTGCCGACCCGGTGTAGCTGTCGACCGACAGGTACGAGCCGCTCGGCAGAGCGTTTCGCATGTGGGCGGCGAAAGATGTGAACAGCGACTGCGACGATACCTGTGGAAAGCCCGGATCCCGGCAGGTCACATTGCTGCCCTCGTAGTCGATGTTGACGCCGTCGACGCCTCTGGCCTGAACCTCGGCGACGGTCTCATTGACCGTGTACTGCCATCGGTCGAGGGCGGAGCAGATGTTGCGTTGGTCGGGCGTCGAGTCGCCCATGATGATCGTAAACACGACCTTCGTTCCATAGGCGTGCGCGGTGCTGATCATCGCCTGCACAGCGCTGCTGTTCTCCCAGATGGTCAGGCCGGAATCATTGACAAGATGGCCGGTCCAGTCGACGTGCACACCGAAGTACGCCACCGTCGACAGAAGGCTCATGTTCCAGCTCGGATACCCAACTGTCGGATCGCCGATGCTCTGCGCGAACGCAAAACCAAACACTTCGCGATAGAGGCGCGGGTTGTTGAGCGTTGACAGAGGAGCGGCAAGCGGCACCGGGCTCTGCGCGAACTTGCCGACCGGAGCGGTGGCCACGTAATCCGCTGCCTCCCGCATCACGAGTGGGCTCGTGTCTCGGAACTTCGCCATGCTCGCGGCACTGGCCTGCGGCGGGCTGGCGGGCACAAGGTGAACTGGAGTTGTCGACATCGCACCGACCTGTGTCGCCGGTAGCGACGTAATCAACTCCACGGCCAAAGCTAGCACGAAGTGCCGAATTCTCTGGTGGGACATGGGCAAAGCGCGAAGGGCACTTTAGACTTCGCCCCCGCGCCCAGTCAACCTTGCCTTCGTTAAGGCTTGAGGATCGCTCCTTCCGAAGCCGAGCTCACAAGCAGCGCGTAACGTGCGAGCACTCCCTTGCGGTAGTTCGGCTCAGGCGGTGACCATGAGTGCAGGCGGCTTGCGATGTCGACGTTCTCCACATTCAGCGTTCGCGACGTAACGTCGATCGAGATGACATCGCCGTCGTGAATTGCAGCCAATGGCCCGCCAACCGCGGCCTCCGGCGCGACATGACCGATCATCAGGCCACGTGTCGCCCCCGAGAATCGGCCGTCCGTCACCATCGCCACCGATTCGCCCAGGCCTTCCCCCACGATCGCGGCGGTCACCTGCAGCATCTCGCGCATCCCAGGTCCGCCGCGCGGGCCTTCGTAGCGGATCACCACCACGTCACCCGGTTGGATGCTTCCGGACGTGACGGCCGCGAACGCGTCCTCCTCGCGATTGAACACGCGCGCCGGTCCTCGATGCGAGGTCGGCGTGTGTTGCGTCACCTTCACCACCGCTCCTTCAGGGCCGAGATTGCCGCGCAGGACGACGAGACCGCCTTCGTCTCGGAGCGGCCGCGCCAGCGGCACGACCACTTCCTGTCCCGGGGTCTCGATCGCGGATTCGCATTCCTCTCCGAGCGTGCGGCCGGTCACAGTGAGCGCGTCGCCGTCGATGTAGCCGCCGTCGATCAGGCGCTTCGTCAGCAGCGCGATCCCGCCCGCGCGATGCAGCTCCACCGCTGCGAAGCGACCGCCCGGCTTGAGGTCGCACAGGAGCGGCGTGCGCCGGCTGATGCGGTCGATCTCGTCGATTGCAAGATCGACGCCGACCTCGCGCGCGAGCGCCAGGAGGTGCAGGACGGCGTTGGTCGAACCGCCGCTCGCGGCCACTGCGGCGATCGCGTTGTCGAACGCGCGGCGCGTCAAGATTCGAGACGGCCTGATGTCGTCTTCGAGGACCTGGAAGATGATCTCGCCCATCCGGCGAGCCGCCGCGTGCTTGTCCGGGTCGGTGGCCGGGATCGAGTTAAAACCCACAGGCGAAAGGCCGATGACCTCCATGACCATCGACATCGTGTTGGCGGTGTACTGGCCTCCGCACGCACCCGCCCCGGGGCACGCCACGGCCTCCAGCTCCGCGAGGTCGGCTTCGCTCATCTTGCCTGCGGCCACCGCGCCGATCGCCTCGTAGACGTCGCCCACGGCCACCTGGCGACCTAGGAAGCGTCCGGGCATGATCGAGCCTCCGTACAGGACCATGCCCGGAACGTCGAGGCGGGCAAGGCCAATCGCGGAGCCGGGGATCGTCTTGTCGCACGCGCACAGGCAGCAGAGCGCGTCGAACATGTGGCCGCGCGAAACGAGCTCGATCGAGTCCGCCACCACCTCGCGACTGACGAGCGAGGTCTTCATGCCCTCGGTGCCCATCGTGATGCCGTCCGAGATGGCGATCGTGTTGAACTCCATCGGGTTCGCGCCGGCCGCGCGGATGCCTTCCTTCAACGGCGCGGCGAGCTCGCGCAGCCCGAAATTGCACGGCATCGTCTCGAGCCAGCAGTTGGACACCCCAATGAACGGCTTGTCGATGTCTTCCGCCGTGAGACCGATGGCGTGCAGGAATGAGCGCGCGGCGGCGCGGTCTCGTCCCTGATAGAGGACGCGACTGCGCAGTTCGCGAGACGTCACGCGCGCAGCTTATCGCCTGCAGGCAACCGATATGATCCGCAGGGTCAGCATGCCGACAGCGGAGACGACGGCGATGGAACCGCCGCTGATCCGCATCACGAGATGGTCGCTCGCAATCACGGTCGCGGCGATGCCTTCATACGTGGGGCGGGTCGGAACGAAGCCGTTTCGCACCAACGTTCTCGAGGTGCTCATCCTCGCCACCATCGCCCTGTACATCGCGGCGCGCCGGCAGACGTGGCACGCGTGGCGGCCGGTGCGCACCGGACTCGAGATCCCACTGGCGGCGCTGTTGCTTGCGGGCCTGGTCAGCATCGTGGTCTCGACCGATCATCTCGGGGCGCTGGGCTTCTACCGCGCGTACTTCATCGAGCCGGTCGTCATCTTCTACATCGCAGTCGACCTGATGCGAAAGCCCGAAGACGTGCGCACCGTCCTCTTCGGTTTCGCAATCGGTACGACCGTCTTTGCGATCCTCAACCTGGGCGCGTGGACGATCGCGCTGATCAACCACAAGGACATCGACCTCGGCAACGCGCCTGAGGCCCTGTACACCAGCCCCAACTCCGTCGCGGTATACCTCGAGCCCGCGGTGGCGATCGCCACCGGATTTGCGCTCTACTCGGACGATCGCCGCGACCGCACCGTCGCGCTGATCTGCCTCCCGTTCGTGCTCCTCTCGCTGATCGCGACGCTTTCACGCGGCGGCCTGCTGACGCTGGCGGTGCTCGGCCTGCTGGCGGTGATAACGATGCCGCAGCGCCGCGTCAAGCTCGCGCTGCTCGGCGGACTGGTGGTCGCGGCCATCGGATTGCTTCAGGTTCCCTTCATCATCAATCGCCTTTACAAACAGTTCGACCCCAGCTATCCGTACAACACATTCGAAGGCCGGCTTCAAATCTGGCACGACACGCTGCAGATGCTGAAGGACCATCCGATCTTCGGCGCGGGCCTGCGCGCGTATTCGATCGTGATGACCGGCTACGTCACACCGGGTCACAAACCAGAGCTCTATCCTCACAATCTCTTCCTTGCCATGTGGGCTGAGCTCGGGATCGTCGGGCTGATTTCGTTTCTGGTCCTGCTCGGGATGCTGTTGTGGCGCGGCTGGTCCGGGTGGACGAGAGCGGATGGCCTGGCCAGGCCGCTGCTCTGGGGAACGTCGGCGTCGTTCATCGCGATCACAGTCCATGGCATGTTCGACACGCCGTACTTCAACAACGACATATCCCTCGAGTTCTGGGTCCTGGCCGCCCTGGAGATCGCCGCCATCACATTTCTCATGAGGCCCTCGACCAGAAACGAGGAACTTCAGCGTTGATCACTTCACCAGTGCTGAGGAAGGGGTTGACGGTTGGATCCGTCGCTGCCCTGTTGGCGACGCTGTTGGCGAGCGGGTCCGCGGCCGCCGCGGCCGGCCCTGCGTCTTCGCCGGTCAAATCGGTCCAGGCCAAACCCGCCGCCGCGCTCGCGAGCAACGGCTCGTGGACCGTATATCACCACGACAACGCCCACACCGGTTACGACAGCACACAGCCCGTGTCGGCCGGAGCCGCGGCGGGCTGGACGTCACCGGTTCTGAACGGGCAAATCTACGGCGAGCCCCTCGTGTACAACGGGCTCGTCTACGTCGCGACGCTGCAAAACGTCGTTTACGCCCTGAACCAGTCGGACGGAACCGTGGTGTGGTCGAAGACGCTGCCCGCGCCGCAGACCAGCGGCTGGCAGTGCGGCAACATCAACCCCACCGGGATCCTCAGCACCGGCGTGATCGACCCCATCGGGGGTCGCGTCTATTTCGTGCCGTTCCTGCGGGACTTCGGCGCGTACTACCTGTACGCGTTCAACCTCTTCGACGGCACGATCCTGATGACCACCCAGATCCTGCCGTCAGGCTTCGACTGGACGATCCAGCAGCAGCGCGGCGCGATCGCCATGTCGGTCGACCGCACTCATGTCTACGTTCCGTTCGGTGGACGCGCCGGCGACTGCGGCCCATACAGGGGCTGGGTCACCGGGGTGCCGACCAACGGCACGAACATCGACGAGATCTACAAGACGCCCTCGCAGGCTGAAGGCATCTGGGCCGGGGGCGGCGTGGTCATCGACGACACCACAAGCAATGTGTTCTTCGCCACGGGCAACGCCATCCCGTGCGGCGGCGCCATCAACAGCGACTCCGTCATCCGGACCAACTCCACGCTTGGGTCGCCGACGTTCTTCCAGCCTCTCGACTGGAGCGCGCACTGGTGCGGTCCGGACCTCGACCTTGGATCCGTGAGCCCGGTGCTGATCAGCCCGAGCCTGATGTTCACGACCGGCAAGTACGGACAGGGATTTCTCATCGATCCGACCAACCTCGGCGGCACCAACGGACAGCTCTACCCGTCGCGCAACCCTTACACGGGGGTAGACGTCTGCGTCGGCAACCACAGCAGCGCCTCGTTCGGCTCCGTTTCGTACGCCAACGGCCGCCTTTACCTCACGTGCGATGGGCGCGGCGTCGTCAGCCTGAGCGTCAACGCCTCGGCGCCGTCGTTCAGCAGCTGCGACGCGACCTGCAACGCCGCCGGAACCTGGTACGCAAACGTCGGCACGGTCGGCCCGCCGATCATCGCCGGCGGCGTGGTGTGGGCCGTCAGCACCAGCGGCGCCGGGCTGTACGGCTTCAACGCCACCACCGGAGCGCAGGTCTATCACAGTGCCGGGTTCAGCTCCAACCGCTTCTCGACGCCAAGTGAGGCGGGTGGTCAGATCTTCGTCGGGGCCGGCACGCAGGTGAAGTCGTTCAACATGCTGACGGGGTGCTCGGCGGTCAGCCTGAGCGCCGCTCCGCCGATGTCGACGACCGCCGGCAACACCGTCGTCTCGACGGCCACCGCCACCGGACCCAACTGCGTGAACCCCGAGTACCGCTTCTGGCTCCGCGCCGCGAACGGTCCGTGGACGATGCAGCAGGACTACAGCACGACGAACACTTGGAGCTGGACGCAGACCAACCTCGCAGGGATCTACTACATCGGTGTCCACGCGCGGACTGGTGGATCGACCGTTCCGTTCGAGACCGTGAACAGCATCGCGTACACGATCAACGCGGCGGTCTGCACCGGCGTCTCGATCACACCCGCTCCGGGTCCGCCGCAGGTCAACGGCACTCCTGTGACCTTCACCGCGAGCGCGACCGGCTGTCCAAACCCGCGCTACGAGTTCTGGATGCGCTCCAGCGGTGGCGGCTGGCAGATGATCCAGGGGTACTCGAGCACCGCGACGTACGCGTGGAACAACAGCGGTCTGCTTGCCGACACCTACTACTTCGGCGTGTGGGCCAAAGACGCCAGCAGCCCGACGTCGACGTTTGACATCAACGCGTCGACCGCGTTCCAGCTCGATGCGTCATCGTGCACATCGGTCAGCGTCAGCGCTGCCCCTCCCACCGCTGCGCACAGCAACCTGACGCAGGTCACGTTCACCGCGACCGCTTCGGGTTGCACCCACGCCAACCCGCTCTATGAGTTCTGGTACTTCAACGGCACGGCCTGGTACGTGGTTCGCGGCTGGTCCGCGACCGCGAGCTGGGTCTGGAACACCTCGGCCCCGGCGGGCCCATACACCTTCGGCGTCTGGGTCCGCGATGCGGCCAGCCCGGGAACACACGACGGCGGCAGCATGGGCCGCTACGACACCTACGCGCCGTTCTCGTACACCCTGACCTAGGAGCCACGATCTTGAAAACTTCACACCTCCGCCTCGTGGTCCTCGCCGCCGTCACGTTCGGATCGATAGTCCCGGTCACCGCCAGTGCAGGCCCCGCTCGCCTCGTCTCGACGGCCACACGCACTCCGCTTCCATCGGACCGGCTTCACTTCGGCCTCGCCAGCTCTCCGGGCTCCGACCTCAATTGGTTCATCGCCAGCGGCGTCCCGTGGCGCTACCGCTACCAGTACCTCGCCGGCGGAATCAACGTTGGAGGTGCGGCAGGCGATCCATGTGGGGCCAACAACGGATGGCAGACGTGGAACTCAAACCCAGACTTCGCAACCAGATACATCGCTGACAGCGTCGCTCACTCCGCGATTCCCGTCTTCACCTATTACGAGATCGTGCAGTCCAACCCGTCGCCTGGAAACGAGAGCACGCTGCCGACCAAGGTCCAGACGCTATGCACGATGCAGAGGTACTGGGCCGACTTTACGGTCCTGATGCAGAAGGTCGGCGCGTACGCCGGACAGGTCGTCGTGCACGTCGAGCCGGACTTCTGGGGCTTCATGGAACACCAGAGCTCTGACCCGTCGACCATCCTGGCCGTGGTCGCCAGCTCCGGCAACCCCGACCTCGCGGGCCTGCCCAACACCGTGCAGGGGATGGGCTGGGCCTTTCTCAAGCTGCGCGACAAATACGCGCCCAACGCTCTCCTGGCCATCCACGCCAGCTCTTGGGGCAGCGGCGTGGACATCGCTGGCGACCAGCGCTCGACCATTGATGCGAACACCGAGGCGGACAAGGTCGCCGCCTTCTTGAACAAGGCCGGAATCATCGGCAATCCGACCGGCGTCACACCGTGGGACCTGGTGTTCAACGACGTCGCCGACCACGACGCCGGTTCGTACGGCGCGCTCTCCAACAACCACTGGTGGGACAGGAACAACGTGCTGTTTCCAAACTTCTCGCGCTGGCTCGTCTTCATGAGTCGCCTGCACGCCGACACCGGTAGGCCGCTCGTCGGGTGGCAGGTGCCTGTCGGCAACCAGTACTACCAGACGATGAACAACACGGACGGTCACTATCAGGACAACCGCGTCGAGTACTTCCTCGCGCATCCCTCCGACCTCACCGCGGCCGGCATCGTCGCCGTGCTGTTTGGGAAGGCGAACGGAGGTCAGACAACGTATACGGACTTCAAGGGCGACAGCATCACCAACCCGTCTCCCGTGGTGTCGTGGCAGTGCAACCTCTGCAACAACCACGTCTCGTCCTTCTCGGACGACGACGGCGGATACCTCCGCGTCGCGGTCGGTGCGTACTACGCCGGCTCGCCCCTCCCGACTCCCTGCGCGGTGCCTGGCATCACCGCCGCGCCGCTCAACTCGCAGGTCGCCGGCAACCCGGTGCTGGTGACGGCGACCACGTCGGGCTGCACCAACCCGCAGTACCGCTTCTGGCTCCGTACCGCGACCGGTCCCTGGACCCTGAAGCAGGACTACAGCTCGAGCAATACCTGGAACTGGACCCAGACCGGCACCGGCGGCAGCTACTTCATCGGCGTCCACGTCCGCGCCGGCGGCTCCGGCGTGCCCTTCGACAACGTGGCCAGCCTCGCTTACTCGATCACGACCACCCTCTGCAGCTCGGTCACGCTCACCCCCGCGCCCGGCCCAGCCCAGGTCGCCGGCACCCCGGTCGTCTTCACCGCCGCCGCCGGCGGCTGCCCCAGCCCGCGCTACGAGTTCTGGATGCGCTCCAGCACCGGGCCCTGGCAGATGGTCCAGGCCTACTCCGGCAGCGCCACCTTCAGCTGGAGCACCAGCGGCCTGTTCGCCGACACCTACTACTTCGGGGTCTGGGCCAAGGACGCCGGCAGCCCGACCTCGAGCTTCGACATCAACGCCGCCGCCACCTACAGGCTCAACCCCGCCTCCTGCGCCGCGGTCAGCGTCAGCGCGTCTCCGCCGTCAGCCGCCCACAGCAACCTGACCCAGGTCACCTTCACCGCCACCGCCTCCGGCTGCACCCACCCCAGCCCGCTCTACGAGTTCTGGTACTTCAACGGCAGTGCCTGGTTTGTGGTCCGCGGCTGGTCCACCACCCAGACCTGGGTCTGGAACACCTCCGCCCCCGCCGGCACCTACACCTTCGGGGTCTGGGTCCGCGACGCCGCCAGCCCGGGCCTCCACGACGGCGGCAGCATAGGCCGCTTCGACACCTATGCAGGAGTCAGATACAGCCTCAGTTAACTCGCCGCCCTTTACATTTTCATGAGGCTGCGGCCAAAAGATCTTCGTGTAAGGTGGTCACCTTGCGCAGACGATTGGGCTGGCTGTGCATCGTTCCTGCGCTCGTCGCAATCGCTTCCATCCAGACGGCTCTGGAACCCATCGAAAAGGTGGAGGCGGCCGTGAGCGCTACTCCCGACTACCCGGCCGCGACGTGGATTCCCGCCAGCCTGGCGAACTACTCCTACGCCAACCGGCCGCACGACCGGCAGATCAACCTGATCGTCATCCACGACATCGAGGGCAGCTACGCCAGCGCGATCGCCACCTTCCAGGACCCGGCCAGGGCCGGCTCGGCGCATTACGTCATCGGCGCCCAGGGCCAGGTCGCGCAGATGGTCCAGGAGCACGACATCGCCTGGCACGCCGGCAACTGGGACTACAACACGCGCTCGATCGGTATCGAGCACGAGGGCTACGCCTGGGTGCCCTACACCTTCACAGGCCCCGAGTACCGCGCCAGCGAGCAGCTCGTCGCGTCCATCTGCTCGCGTTGGGGCGTGCCCCTGGACCGCAACCACGTGATCGGCCACAACGAGGTGCCCGACCCGGACAACCCCGGCCTCTTCGGTGGCTCGGACCATCACACCGACCCCGGTCCGTACTGGGACTGGACCAACTACATGATCCAGGCCCAGCTCTACGCGAGCCAGCTCCCGAGCCCGCCGCACCTCGGGCCCGACCCGGTTGCGACCAACGGAGCGACGAGCGCGACTGTGACCTGGCAGTCCGCGCAGACCTGCCGCAAGCCGATCACCGGCTACACCGTGACCGCCCAGCCCGGCAACCTGGTCCAGAACCTGCCGGCGACGGCGACCTCGGCCACCTTCAACAACCTCCAGGCCGGGACCGCGTACACGCTGACGGTCACGGCCGTCAATCCGGACGGCCAGGACAGCTTCAGCGCGAATCCGGTCATCCCCGGGCGCTGCAGCACCGCGCGAATCACCGCCAGCCCGGCCTCGCCGCAGCCGTCCGGCACGACGATTCAGCTGTCAGCGTCATCCTCGGGCTGCGCCAACCCCAACTATGAGTTCTGGGTCGATCCTCCCGGCACGACGAGCTGGACGCAGCTCCAGTCCTACTCGTCGTCTTCGGCTGCGAGCTGGAACTCGACCGGCAACCCGGGCGGCGCCTACCGGTTCATGGTCCGCGCCCGCGACAGCGGCAGCCCGGGTACATTCAGCGACGGCCTCGGCACGTACGACGGATACCGCACCACTTCGTACACGGTCTCGCCCAAACCATGCACGTCGGTGACCATTTCCATCGCGCCACCTAACTCAGCGACCGCCGGCGACACGGTGACGATCACAGGGTCCGCGTCCGGCTGTCCGGCTCCGCAGTACTCCTTCTGGCTGCGTCCCGCGAGCTCGAGCACGTGGCAGCAGCTCCGCGGCTATACAAGCAGCCCGACTTTCAGCTGGAACACCGCCGGTCAGCCGACGGGCTCGATCTTCGTCGGCGTCTGGGCGAAGGACGCGAGCAGCACGGGGGCGGTCGCGGCGAGCTACGACTCCGCAGCCTCGTCGGCGTACACGTTGAATGGTTTGTCGTGCGGCTCGGTGACGTTGGGCAGCGCGCCTGGGTCGCAGTCGACGGCCGGAACGACGGTCACGTTCACGGGCGCCGCGTCGGGCTGCCCCAACCCGCGATACGAGTTCTGGATGCGCTCCAGCACGGACCCATGGCAGATGGTCCAGACGTACTCGACCACCAACACGTTCACATGGAACACGAGCGGCGTGTTCGCCGGCACCTATTACTTCGGGATCTGGGCGAAGGACGCGAGCAGCGGGACGTCGACCTTTGACGGCAACGCGGCGGCGACATATGCGGTGAACGCGGCGTCGTGCGCCTCGGTCACCGTCAGCGCAACGCCGCCACCGCCAATCGCGCACGGAGGGACGACGCAGGTCACGTTCACCGCCATCGCGTCGGGATGCACGCATGCGAACCCGCTGTACGAGTTCTGGTACTTCAACGGCACCAGCTGGCAGGTGGTCCGCGGCTGGTCGGCGACCGCGACGTGGACGTGGAGCACCACCGGGGTGCCGGCCGGCGTCTATCGATTCGGCGTCTGGGTTCGCGATGCGGCAAGCCCAGGGATCAAGGACGGAGGCAGCATGGGCCGCTTCGACTCGACGGCGCCGGCAACCTACACGCTCAACTGAGAGCGATCACGGCGTCCATATAATCCCCTGATGCTCAAGAAGCTCAACCGCGAGCTTTTCGTTCGCACGCATCGCTTCTGGGGATTCCTGGAGGCGGATGCGCTCGCCATCAACAAGGCGCGCATGGACCACCTCGCAAGCCTGAACCTCCCGATCGAAGGCAGGTCGGTGCTCGAGGTCGGAGCCGGCATCGGACTTCTCTCGGGCTTCTTCGAGGAGCGCGGCTGCACCGTGCTTTCGACTGACGCGCGGCCCGAAAACGTGGCCGAGATCAAAAGACGCAATCCGCGGCGGGACGTCGCCATGCTCGACCTCGAGCAGCCGGCGCAGGTCGCCGCCCTCGGGAAGTTCGACATCGCGTTCTGCTATGGAACGCTTTACCACCTCGCTTCGCCAGAGCCGGCGCTCGAGGCGATGGCCCGCGTGTCGGACATAATCCTGCTCGAGACCTGCGTCAGCCCGAGTGAAGGCGAAGCGGCGCCCAACGTCGTGGAAGAGCTGACGCACAACCAGGCCTTCTCAGGGACGGGGTCGCGCCCCACAAGGTTGTGGGTGATGAACCGGCTGCAGCGATTCTGGGGCAACGGGTACATCTCGGTGACGCAGCCCAGGCATCCCGACTTCCCGCTGGACTGGACCGTGCCGTCGACCGTTCCGAATACGAGGGCCATCTTCGTCGGCTCGCGTACGCCGCTGCCGAACCCGCTGCTCGCGACTGAAGTCCCGAGCCGGCACGCGGTCGTCTAGCCGTGGTTGCTCGCCCGCACGAAGGTCAGGTTGGCCTCCTGGCCGTGGGACTGGCTCTCCTCCTCGGCGAGGCGAAAGCCGTTCGACTCCATGAACTCGACGATCTCTGACTTGCCCGGAGCTCCCTCGTACTGGCGGTAGGAAGCCGTCGTCGCCTCGAGCTGGACCCTGGCCACGTCGCGGAGCCGGTCACCGGCAGACCGTACGACCTCGAGGTCGAGACCCTGCGCGTCGACTTTCAGAAAGTCCACCGATTCGATGCCGGCGCCGTTCATGAAGGTGTCGAGCCGCATGGTCGGCACGGTGACGGACCCGATCACCTTGAACTCGAGCTCCGACCTCCAGGCCTTGACTCCGGCATCGTCAGCCGGCAGAAGGGAGCTCGATTGCTCATAGGCGTTCAGCTGCAGCTCCGCGCTGCCATCAGTGGCGGCGACCGCGATGGGAAGGACGACGTAGTTGGGCAGCCGGCCCATGATCCGGCTCGCCGCGCGAAGATTAGGCTCGAATGCGTAAACCAGTAACGTCCGGTCGACCGATGCGAATGGAAATGTCAGCTCGCCCTCGTGCGCCCCGACATCGATCCACACGCGGCGATATCTCCGCGCCATCGCCCGCCGGCCGAAGGTGTCGCGCAGCGCGCGGCGTTGGAGCTTGCGAGCGAACCTGAGCGCCTCTGCCCACCGACTCGATGATGCGGCGGCATCAGCGCCGCTCACGATCTTTTCAGCACCGAAAGGCTTTCACGGCCATGTCGGCATCATCCAGGAAAACGCAGTTCACAGCTGGCTGCAGCTCCGCCCACGGCCGAAGGTCATTCTATTCAGCAACGATGCCTCCCTCGGCGCAGTCGCCAGTCGCCTCGACGTCGAGCTCGTCACGTCCGTGGAAACCAACTCGCACGGGACTCCGCTTGTGTCGAGCATGTTCTCCTCGGCGGACAGGCTTGCGGCCAGTGACCTCGTCGCCTTTGTCAGCGCCGACATCGTCCTGACCCAGAGCGCGGTTGACGCCGCGCGAATCGCCAAGCTGTGGTCACCCCGCTTTCTGCTGGTCGCGCAGCGGCACGACGTGGACGTGAGGCGACTCCTCGATTTCGCAGACGGGTGGGAGTCGGACTGGGCCGCAAAGGCTGTCGCCGCCGGCAAGCTTCACTCGCCAGGCGCGATCGACATGTTCGTCTATCCACGCGGCCAGTACCAGGAGATGCCGCCGTTCGCGATCGGAAGGACCGCTTACGACAACTGGCTGCTCTGGCAGACGGTGGCGCTCGGCATTCCGCTGATCGACGCCACGCGATTTGTCACCCTGATCCATCAGAACCACGACTACTCGCACGCGCAGAAGGTCGATGTGTGGGATGGCGAAGAGGCGCGCGAGAACCGCAGATGGATCAAGCACTGGACGAACTACTACAACATCGCCCACGCGACCTGGACGCTCGAGGCAGGAGGCCAGATCGCACCTGCTCGCGGCTGGAAGTACCGAATGGCGAAGCCTCGCCAGATGCTGAGCCACGCCGTCCGCGCGAGCCGTCGAATCAGGACGCGCCTGCGCAGCTGGCGCCTTGCGCGGCGCTACGGCGTTTGACCGGGTTCCTGGCCACCGCTCGGAGCAGGCTCCTATCCGGGCAGGTGCTGGTCGGACGTGCGGTTGTGCTGTCGTTCGGCCGCGGCGTCGCCTCGGTCCTGGCGGCGGTGTGGGTCATCCTCATCGCGCGCAACCTCACGCTCGAGCAGTTCGGCGAGGTCAGCGTCGCCCTCGCGCTGGTCCTGATCCTCACCGCGGTCGGCGACCTCGGGATGCAGGTCATCCTGGTCAGGGACGTGGTCGACACGGGCCGCATCCGCCGCGCGGCGCTGGACGGCGCGATCGTGCGCAAGCTCATCCTCGCGGCGGTCTCGTGCGTGGTTCTCGTCGCGCTGTACGTCGTCGCCACCCACGACACCAACCTGGCCGTGCCGTTCCTGTTCAGCCTGAGCATCGTCGGCGCGGCTCTCTACAACCCCACGATCAGCGCTTACCGGGCGACCGGGAACATCCGGCTCGAGATGATCAGTGAGATAGGCTCGAGAGCGGTGGTGCTGATCGGCGGCGGCCTCTGGCTGCTGGCCGGCGGCGGCATCGTCGCCGTTGCGGTCTCGTATTCGGCGGTAGGCGTTGCGCTTGGCATCATCGTGCTTGTGATGGTTCGGGCCCAGACGTCAGACCAGGTTGACGACGTGCTGCCCAGCTTTGCCTTGAGGGCGGCGGCGCCGTATGCGCTCGCCAACACCGTTGGGGCCGTCTATCAGCGCATCGACAACTACCTGGTCGCACTGCTACGCGGCGCCGCGGCAGCCGGGGTCTACGGCGCAAGCTACCGATTTCAGGACATGATCATCCTGCTGCCGACAGCATTGGGTCAGCTCGCGCTTTCAGAGGCGGCGGGTCAGGACCCGCGTTCCAGGTTGTCGACCGCCAAGCGCGTCGCGGCGCAGAGCTTGCTGCTGGTGCTGGTGCCCGTCATCGTCATCGGCGTCTTCGCCCAACCGCTGCTCGAGTTTCTTTTTGGGTCGCGGTACGCTGTCGCCGCGCCGATCGTGGTGGTGCTGATGCTTTCGACATTGCCCGGCGCCGTCGCGATCGCGCTGCAGGGACTGACGGCTGTAACCGACGCCAGGAGGTTCGCCACCGCCACCGCCGGCGGGCTGGCGGTCAACGTGATCGCGAACCTCATCCTGATCCCGCCGTTCAGCGGCCTTGGCGCCGCATGGGCGAACGTCATCTCGCAGACCTTCCTCACCGCGGCCTACTACTGGGCCCTCCGGCGAAAGACGGACGAGATGA
>WNGD01003125.1_pt1 | contig 30639 bp, 22 predicted proteins | sample 5400671 | NCBI WGS metagenome assembly WNGD01 (sample SAMN13153369, study PRJNA577476) | soil metagenome | isolation source: 40 cm soil or saprolite under grassland replicate 2 | place: USA:California | collected 2016-06-15
AAGGGGGATGAGGTTTATATCCTCTGCCGCAGTGAAGGTCGCCAAGATAAGGATCGAGCGATCCGCGAAACACATGAGGGAAAACTGCTGGCGGATTTGCGGAAGCTGCAAGAGCGGGTTGCAAAAGGGCGACTGAAAAAGCAAGAGAAGATCCATCAGGCGATCGGTCGGATAAAGGAGCGCTATCCGCGTGTGGCACGCTACCATCGAATCGAATACGACTCGGAGCGCAAGAGCCTTTCCTCCTACGAGGAGACGGAAAAGAAGGCGATTGCGGAGAAATTGGACGGCAGCTATGTATTGAAGACGGATCGCAAAGATCTAACGGCCGACGAGATCTGGCGTACTTACATTCTCCTGACGCGCGTCGAGGACGCGTTTCGGGATATGAAAAGTCCACTGATGGAGCGGCCAATTTCCCATCACCTGGAAAACCGGACGCAGACGCATATCTTTCTGTGCGTCTTGGCCTACCACCTGCTGGCTGCGATTGAGCACCGGTTTCTGCAGCAAGGAGTTCACACATCGTGGTGGACTCTCCGCCAGGAACTCAGCACGCATCAGGTTGTGACCGTCGTTTTGCCGACGACCGACGGCCGAGTGCTGCGAATCCGAAAGGCAACAGTGCCGGAGCCGCCACATCGCGAGATCTACGCAACCCTTGCGATCCCTATGGAGGTCATGAAGCCGGTGAAAACTTGGCATAGGGTAACTGCTGGGGAGGAGCCGAAGTAGTGACTAACGAAAGACCGAACTCCCCATCAATACAGCATTTCGGTAAGAAAACCGTGGAAGTTGGGCTAATACCTATGGGAGTGGGGCGGAGTCGCTGGACTCGACCGGGGCGACCTACGGGAAATTAAAGCCCAGAGCGAGAGCCAGGCCGCGACACTGAATCCCAACTTCGCCCTCCGTCCTGCTTGCGGCCGTTCCAACCCATGCGACGCGCGCCTCGAACTCCGCTCCATTCGAGGTGTGCAGGAAAACCGTCGCGTCGATGTCAAGCTTGCGGTCTGTTTTGATTCGCGCTCCATGCTTGGCCAATGTTACGATCGTCGCGCTTTCCTCGAAACTCTCTCCGAGCTCGGTTCCCATCAGTGTTACCGGTATGTTCACGATGACTCGAGAACTTTTAACGGTGTCGGTGGCCACAGGCCCCCTTTTCTTTGCGCCGAGCAATTCGATGAGCTCGCGGATTTTGTCTCGGTCTTTGTCCTTTAAGTCCAGGAATGTGACCCCCGTTCCGATCTTTTCCTGCACATAGAGGATCTTCGCGTTCACTTCTGTGGGCAAGTCAGAACCCGGCAGACGGAATCGTACCTTGATGACCGAGCCGGGAGCAAACGAAGTCAGAGTGTCGATGAACATCCCGCCAAAGCTTATGTCAGCCACGCGCTTCCGGAATATGCCTCCCTCCCCTTCACACTCGATCTCATGCACCAGAGAAACACGTTTGTCTTTGCGTCTTTCCGAGTCCGATCTACTCGAGGAACCAGACATCGAAACTGCCTCCCCCACAACCTGCCGACTTCAGCGCCAATATCCTACCACTGCCGACCGCTCCTGTTTCAATGCCTAACTTCTATATCGAGAGAAACGCGGAGTTTCTCGCTGGGGATAGCGCCCGCGGAGGAACCTTATTGCTGAGAGAGTTGCATGGTTTCATCGATGGTAAACGTCGGCCAGGCTGATTTCGAGGGGTCCGAGGGGACTGCGGTGATTTTGAAGCGCCGCGCTCCGTCTATCTCTGCCGTAAAGGCATAACCGCGCCGGGTGCTTCCAGAGAACGAGGTGAAACCGTCCTTTTCGAGCTCATCCAGAGTGGCGTAATTGCCGTGCCGCGCGACGTATAGCCGCTCCGATTGCGCAATGGACAACAGGTCGGTCTTAATACCCACAACGTCAATCTGCTGCTTTGGCGGGCCAGCGCCATCCGGGTTCCGGGAAAACTGTGCCCGGTATATCAGTGCGATGATAACGATGACAATAACAAGCCCCAGGATACTCCCCGACGTCCTCATCGCTTTCCTCCGGCTCTTTTGAAACCACGACCGGTCGATTCTATCGCCGAAAGGACTTGGGCACCAGCAAATGTTCGGCAGCTATCTTCTCTGGCCGAGGCCGACACGGCGCCTGCCGGGACCCGCCTTGGGGGCTGTGCTGCGTCTCGCTGCAGTGCCCCTGCGTCGGTGCGGGGCTCAGCTACACACGAACCTTCGGTCACGGTTCCGGCCTGATTAGCGGTTCAGCGAACTTTTTTCAAGAACTGCCACTCGCCTTTAAGCTGGCTCGTGGTACGTCCAGACGAAGCGCTTCGGGGCAGGGGCCGAATTTCTTTTCAAAATAATGAACTACCCCGCGGGGCTCACCGTCCGAGGGTTCCATAGAGAAATGCAGATTCCTGACGTCTGCGTACTTGGCCTTTAGATTTTCCCAAGCCGCTCTTGCATCACTCTCTAAGCGGAACACAGCAACGGGCCAGGTGCGCTGGGAAGCATTTCTTGAAGTATCGAATACGTAGATGGTCCAAGACCGTACGTAGTTCTTATGAGGGGTATTCCCTCTACTGTTCGAGGCTGTGAGTCCACTGAATCCGAAGCGCATAGCGGTTCCTCCAGGCGATAAAGATGCGACTTCTCCGCATCAAGGTCACTTCTAGAATATCTGGGGATGGCAACCGGTGTTGAACAACATGTCGGAGCGCCCACCGGTTTTCTTTAGAGGAAATTGGTGAAAGGGCAAAATCACGAAATTGGGGGAAGCGTGCGCGCGGCAGCCGAAGGGAAGGGTCTTGCTCGATCCCGTAAACAACAGACGGGATAACAGGCGAGACAGGATAACAGGATGCACAGGATTTCTGATCCTGCCATCCTGTCTCCTGTCATCCTTTCGCGCTGCTTTGACGCCGGTTTACACGCCGCTGTCGCGCCAGCTCATGTCGCGTTCTCCCATTGGATTCAATTGGGTTTACTCCACAAACACATCAAAAAAAGAAGGAGAAAAAAGACCTGAAAGACATGAATCTGTGAGATCTGTCACATCTGAGGGATTTAGAAAGTGAGAAGATTGGAAGAAGTGAGAGAAGAGATTAATTTCAAATTTTTCAAATTTGAAATCTCAAATAAGAAAAAATCTGGATCCGTCAAGGAGAAGAAAGACCAGGGGCATATGTGCGCACTGTTGTTTCTTTCGGCGACGGTGTATATGCTCACAAGGTGTGAAAAAGATCGGCATTCGCGTAGGGACCGTATGTGGTCGCCAGCCCGGCGAATAATAGCGGACACATGCGGGCGGCCACGCAGGACCACCCCTACTTCACCTCAATTTTTTCACATCTTCTTAGAGATTCGGGGCCCCCTCTTCGGGGCATAGGAGGTGCACGATGAGACAGTCTCAGGGTGTGCGCTTTCAATCATGCTCTCTGGCGTTCACGGTCGCCTTTCTGACTAGCCTGCCCGTCTTTGCTCAGAGCGAGGCGAGCCAGGTCGCGGCCGTTCTCAGCGAGGAGATCCATTCCCCCAACGTTTCGTTGTATCAGCTGAAGCAATACCTGCTCGCGCGAGTCGCCCGGCCGCCCGCACCGGCGAGCGCGGAACAATGGAGCGCCCAGGCGAAGCGCATCCGGGAGCATCTCCTGAACGACGTCGTCTTCCACGGTTGGCCCAGAGAATGGGTTGCGTCATCGCCCCGATTCGACGAGATCGGGACGATACAGACCGGCAAGGGGTATCGGATCCGGAAGTTCCGTTACGAGATCGTACCGGGTTTCCAGTCGACGGCACTCCTCTACGAACCGGAAATGCTGAAGCCCGGAATGCCGGCCGTCTTGAATGTAAACGGACATGTCGGCGCGCCGGGAAAAGCGGTCGAGTACAAGCAGAAACGCTGCATCAACTTCGCCAAGCGAGGCATTCTCGCACTGAACCTCGAATGGCTGGGCTACGGCGAGCTCTTTCGGAGAGAGAACCAGCACTGGTTCGGCGCACACCTGGACCTGGCCGGGGCCAACGAGATCGGCTTGTTTTATCTGGCGATGCGCCGGGGACTCGATTTCCTGGTCAGTCACCCCATGGTGGACGGAAATCGCGTCGGGATGACCGGACTGTCTGGCGGTGGCTGGCAGACCATAGTCCTGAGCTCTCTCGATGAAAGAGTGAAAGTCTCTGTGCCGGTCGCCGGCTTCTCCTCGCTTTCGTCGCGTATCGAAGCGCGCCGTTACGGCGATCTCGGAGACGTGGAACAAGCGGCCAGTGATTTCCTCGTCGAGCAGGATTTCACGCATCTGGTGGGGCTCATGGCGCCGCGCCCGACCCTGCTCGTCTACAACGCCGAGGACGACTGCTGTTTCCGCGCTCCCCTCGTCCGGCCGCTGATCTACGATGCGATGCGCCCCCTCTTCCGGCTGTACGGCAAAGAGGCATTCCTCGCCTGGCACGAAAACCAGAACCCCGGCACACACAACTACCAGAAGGAGAACCGTGTTCAGGCCTACGGGTTCTTCAGCCAGCATTTTCAGATGCCCCGGATCGAGGGCGAGATCGACTCGGACGACGAAATCCTCTCCCAGGAAGAGCTCGCGGCGGGGCTTCCCGAGGACAATCTGACGATCCTCGGGCTGGCGCGGAAACTGGGCCAGCAAATCTCGCGAGCTGCCATGCCAAGCGATCCCGCGGGCCGCAAATCGTGGGCCGAACGTGAAAGGCCGGCACTCCGGGAGATCGTTCGCTACCGGCCTGTCCGGACCGCGCGTGTGTGGACCCTCGCAAATACAAAGAGCAAGGAGGTCGAGACGAGATCTCTGTTGTTTGATATGGACAACGGTCTGTGTGCCAATGCCCTGTGGTTGCGCGCGATCGGCCGGCCGGACAATAGTCCGGTCACGATCGTCCTCCACGACGGAGGGAAGAAGGCCGCGGCCGCCGAGGTCTCCGAGCGAGTTAACCGGGGAGAGCAAGTGCTCGCCGCAGACCTCCTCCTCATTGGCGACGCATGGCGGGACATCCCGGCGTACGAATACGCGCAGCTTCTGCACGGGCTCGGCGAGCGGGCCTTGGGCCACATGGCCGCTCAGCTGATCGAGATCGGCCAGTGGATCCGGAACCGGAACGGAGCCACGTCGTTGCGCATCGAGGTCACGGGAATGCGCAGTCAGGTGACCTCTCTCGTCGCAGCAGCGCTGGCGCCCGGCTTGTTCTCCGAGCTGGTGGTCCGCGACGGAATCCGAAGCCTTTCCTACCTCCTCGAAAAGCCGGTTGAGTTCTCGGAAGCGCCGGAGCTTTTCTGCCTCGACCTCTTCAAGAAGTTCGACCTGGACCGGCTGAGTGAGCTCGGGGGAAATACACACGTCATCGTGAAGAGCCTGGTCGAACCCACAAAGTAGGGCCGAAAATCCGGCGCAAGGTCTTCGATCAGCACCCGGCGGCGCCGCTGCTGGAACCGGCTTTCGAGACTGCAAACGGGACCGGACAGACGGTGTACGATTGCACCTATCTGCTCTTTCCGTGGCGTTGGGATGCGGGATGGTCACGGCGGATCAGAAGTTCTACCACGCGCTCAAACCCGGACCGCTGGGATCATCTTTCGTTTGGGTCGAAGGCCTTCCCGATCACACGTCTGAGAAGCTGTGATACAACCCACGGGGACTCGCGGGGGGCCACGCAGAGCCGCCCCTACGAGACGCGGGGCGGGCGACCACATAGGACCGCTCCAACGGGGAGGCCGATTTTTTCACACCTTCTGAAAGAGTTCGCGGAGAAAGAAAGACGATACAATGCACCGCGTTCTCCGTGAAGGTGTGGAGAATCGTAGCGCCGGCGTCTCGCCGCGGCATGTAGGTCCCTATTTACCAACAGGCCTTGTGCCGGCTGGAAGCCGGCGCTACACGTTTTCCCACGTCCCGGGTCTCTGCGCTCAGAAGGAAACGCAAAAAAATCCTTGCCAGCTTCCAAAGGATTTTCGGCTCAGTAGTACAGATCGGTTCGCATTGGGTGCAATTTCAGTAGAAGTGCGAGTCAAATTTTTAGGCGCTACCGTCAGGCGCGCATCAATAGCCCGGCCTTGAGAGACTGTGAAAAATTGTAATTTCAAGCGATGACCAAACCGCAGCAGTCGTTTCCGTGAAATTCATGGAATTCGTGGCCAGTAAAATAAAACCGACACGAATTCAACGAACTAACACGAATTAAATTCTTTATACCTTCCGAGAAAGTTAAAGGCCGCATGAATTGACTCGCACTTCCAATTGCATTTGTGTGCATCGGTGTTCATCGGTGGTTTCAGTAGTCCAGACGAAAATTGCAGCTCCGCTCCGCCGTGCTCTCCGTGTCTTCGTGCGTGGTCAGTGGCGAGACATATAGGACTGCATTCGCCGAGAGACGTACGAGCGAAGCTGGTCCCCATTTCGGGCAACAATCAAAGCGGCGACACCTGGTTGCGACTCCGCCACTTTCAACCCTTGTTTCGGGGGCAGGACGCTCAGCGCAGTGGCCAGCGCGTCTGCTGAAGTGTCATCGGGAGCGATGACGGTCACCGTCGCGGAATGCCGGACGCCGCGACCGGTCTTTGGATCCACAATGTGCGAATAGCGCGCGCCCCGGATCTCTACGAACTGTTCCGTATCTCCAGAAGTGGACACTCCGCAGTCATGAAGTATAAGAGCCATTTTCTCCCCAGGAGCTACCGCCGGGGACTGAACGGCGATGGTCCACCCGACCTTACCCGGCGGCGCCCCGCTCACCGCAATATCTCCGCCCGCGGCCACCAGGGCTCTGAGAATTCCATGCCCCTTGAGCACCGCCAGAGCCTGGTCCGCAGCGTATCCCTTGGCGATTCCACCAACGTCGAGTTTCATGCCGCTGATTCGCAACTTGATCGACCCTGTCTCGCGATCCAGCAAGACATTCTTGTAGCCCACACGAGCCCTCGCTGCCGCCAGCAACCGTCGCTCCGGCAGCCGCTTCGTGCGGCGCGCTTCCCGCCACAAAGCTACCAGGGGCCCGACAGTGACGTCAAATGCGCCATCCGTGATCCGCGAGACGCCCAGAGACCGGTCCAGCACGGAAAGCAGATCGCCGCTCACGGGGACGGGTCGGCGGGAGGCTTCCCTGCACAAACGCATGAGCTCGCTTTCAGGGTTGTAATCCGTCAGGATCTCGTCCAGGTTCTGGATGCGCTCGAATGCGGCAGTGGCCGCCTGGCGCGCAAGTTCCTCGGAATCCGCATAGAGTATGATCTGGACCCTCGTACCCATCTGGATGCGGAAATACTCGAACCTCTGCGATCCTGTGGGGTGCGCGACACAAGCACCGACCGCCAGTCCCAATAGACACAGAGCAGCCCAGCGCCAACCAAAGTATGAACGACACCACAGATGAACACGGATAAACACGGATCTGTGTTCATCTGTGTTCATCGATGGTTTCATTTTGTGCGATTTACGCAGACGAAAATGCTTTCCAGCTGGGGGAAGATCTTCGCGTTAGGAGTACAGAAGGATGCATAGCAATCCTGGGGGTACAGGAAGTGAAGGGGGAGCCGCTATTGCTATGGAGCGCGCACAACGCGGAAGCCTACGAAGAAGCAATCGGAGTACCACCATTTGCTCTTGGGCTCTTGAGGATCGGTATAGAGCCATTCTTCGTTGTAAGTACGATCACGCGTAGCGCAACGGAGGCGCGGAGCAGGGTTGATGTACGATCCTCCCCGAACAACGCGGTGCACCGCCTTCTCAGGCCCGGTTGGGTCTTTAGGCCACTTGCCGGGAGGGAAGCGGCGATATTCGTCGGGGGAGTAGTAGTCCTGGCAAAACTCGGCTACGTTTCCCAGCATGTCGTACAGTCCCCACGCGTTGGGTCTTTTCGAAGCAACGAGATGCGTCTGAAATTTGCTGTTTCCCGAAAACGTGGCGTATTCTCCCAGCTGAGAGCTGTCATTGGCGAAGAAATAGGCATCCTTGGAACCTGCGCGGCACGCATATTCCCACTCCGCCTCTGTGGGCAGGCGGTATTTCTTACCTGTGAGGGCCGAGAGCCAGCGACAATACTGGGTGGCTGCGTACCATGTCATGCTGATCGCGGGGCGCTTTCCGCGTCCCCAACCCAGATCCGGCGCGCCGTATGGCGGAGTGGGGCGCGTAATCGCATCCGCGTCTTTTGCGGAAGCAGGCTTGCCTCCCCCGAAATAGTACTGTTCGTACTCGTCCCAGGTGACTTCCGTTTTCTCCATCCAGAACGGGCTGAGCGTCACGGCATGCGTGGGTCCTTCATCCTCCTTGCGTCCCGGCTCGGCTTCCTGACTCCCCATTGTGAAAGAGCCTCCCGGAATCGCAATCATTTCAAAAGTGACGGTAGTGCCCGGGATCGTCTCGGTGTAATTTGAAGGGGCTTCTTTCGTCTCCTGCTTGACACCACTCAAGTCCGCTCGAGCGCTCGCGAAAACGACAAGAACGAGCGCGAGACTGAGCTGGCCGGGTCTGCACCAGTACGTCATAAGTCCCTCACAGGATGAGGTACTCAGGTTAATCCCTATCGCGCGAGCATTTCAAGCCCAAGGCCTACGACGGGACAACGACTTAGACAGGATGGACAGAGCTCAGGCAGCCTAGCGGGATCGAGTGGACCTTGTCATCGATTCCCCCCCGAAAATCCAGTAAATCGTCTAATCCGGCCCGACAAATCTTGTCATCCAGTCGGATCCGCAAAGACTTGCCACCGATTTCACAAATTGCACGACCTTTTTGGGGAATCCGTGAAATTCGTGGTCAAGCCACCGGTGAAAAATTTGCCGGGCACGATGACGCTGAGCGCACAACTATCGACACAGATAGAAAGCCCGCAGAGAGCCACGAAATTCCTATTCTCAGCTGGTTCGGTTGATGTTCAGACGGGAGTTGTGGGAGGCCCCCTTTTGGGGACCTCCGGGCTGTAGTATGAGCGAGGTTTAGACCTTCACGACATCCTGGGCCTGAAAACCCTTTGGTCCTTTTGCGACATTGAATTCGACCTGGTCGCCTTCATTAAGCGACTTGAAGCCACTTCCCTGGATGGCAGAGTGATGTACAAAAACATCGTCCCCTGAGGCCCGGCGAATAAAACCATAACCCTTTTCGTTGTTAAACCACTTTACTGTTCCTTGTTCTTTCATCTTTTACTCTTTCTCTTTACTTTTTCCTTTGATGCTAATTCCGCCTCGATGGCGGATGACCTTTTAGTTTTCTTGCACTCCTGTTTTTGTAATCCATTCGCCTGCAGCGTATTAGGCGCATAAAGCAAAAGAGGCTGCCGTCCCGACTCAGGAACCGCAGCCAGTCTCCACAACGAATCTGATACAAAGACCTGGACCAAGACCCGAGAACTATACTCGACCAGAGTCTGGCATTCAAGATTTATTTTTGCCGCAAGAAAAAAAATGACATCCTTATTGCGCGACATGCAAGTCCCTTATCTTTCAATGAGCGGTGCACCACGAAGCGGGACGTTGCGGTTTTCCGCCTCCCTAGTTTGCCGGCAGTTTTGGGGAGGTAGCGTCTTGCATGGCGGGACATTTGCTTTCGATTTTCTCAGAGCGCACGTTTGGACTTCAGGCTTTAGCCTGCCCAACCAGCGCAGGACTCCAAGCCCAATAGGTCACCCCCGAACAGCCCAGCCTAAGGGCTGAACTCGATGCAGCTCTGCTCGGGTGATCTCCAAATTTGGCCCAGATGATCTTGTGCCTTGGACAGAACCGCCGACGTCGGAACCAGGGGAAAATTTCCCGTTATTCCTCTCCTTCCAACAAACACGCCCCGTGCTGGTAGTCCATATCTTTCTGACAAATTGACAGATAGATGAAACCCGGACATTGGCATGCGGGTTGCTACTATCCGAAGCTGGTCCACTCGGAACACCTCGGGCGGCGATTCTTGCGCGATGACGCAAGCCAAGTTCCGCCTGATGCGGACCTGGAGAAATGAGGAAGAAGATATGAAACGTACCACCGAAAAAATGCGGTTCTTGCGGAGCAGGGCGTTGGACGACCCTCTCGGTGCGGCTGCTTCAAACCATAAGCAGCAGATCCGCGAAGCCAGGTGAAGAGTTCGATGCGGAGCTTGCAGCTCCCATCATAGTCGAGGGAAAGACTCTTTTTCCCAAGAGCGCGAGAGTGCGAGGCCGTGTGGTCTCGGCACAAGAGTCGGGCAGGTTGCAGGATCCCGGATATCTGCGATTGACCCTCGCTGCCATTCAGATGGAGAGCGGGAAGTGGGTCAATGTTGAGACCAGTTCCATCTCCGCCAAGGGTCAAGGCCATACCAAGCGAAACCTCACGCTTATTGGTGGAGGCGCCGGGACCGGCGCCCTCATTGGGGCGCTCGCCGGCGGTGGGAAGGGAGCCGCGATCGGTGCAGGCGTTGGGGCCGGAGCCGGCACGGCGGGGGCCTATGCCACCGGCAAGAAGGAGGTCTCCTTTCCGGCCGAATCGAAGCTGGCCTTCAGGACGGCAAGAGAGGTATCCGTGTCGTCTTAGCGTTATGAAAAAGCGGTCAGGGCAGATCGCAGGCAAACAACCGGCGGCTCTCCCGGCGCCAGATCGAAATGACGGAAGCTGACAATGATCAGCAAAGCTCTCATAGCGGTTGTTTCGCTGATTGGTCTCGGTACCCTCGGCATCGCTCAGGCGACGTCGGATATCGACAAGAAACGCGAAAGGAGAGAGGTCCAGAAACTCGAGGAGGAAGTGAAAAGGTTGGACATGGAGGCGGTACACGCCGAGGACAGCGCACGGGTCTTCCAGACCCTCTCCAAGGAGTTGGGCGTTCCGGTGGAAACACTAAAGGCCCAGCAGCGAGGAACGAACTTTGGTTTTGGCCGGCTCTTCATCGCGAATGCGTTCGCAAAGGCCACAGGTAAGACGTTCGATCAGATGGCCCGGGAACTCAAGAGCGAAAAAGGCTGGGGAGTTGTCGCGAGGGAGAACAACGCAAAGCTCGGAAAAATCATAAGCCAGATGCGACACTCCACGGCCGAGATGCGCAGAGCCCACGAGGAAGAAATGGGCCGCCAGCGTGAAGCCGGCACACCCGACGAGACGAGCCGCAGCGCTGCGGCTGGAGACCAAGGAAGTTTCCGAAAGTCTCGTCGCCGAGGGCAATAGCTGGTCCGGGGGGGACCATATCTCGGCGTGCGAGCTACCGGGCTTTTGCTTCCTGAGCGGGGCGAAGGCCCGGTTCTTTTTTTTGCGGCTCTGCTCGGAGTTCATGCTTTAGCCTGCTCCGACGCAGAGCAGCCTGCAGGCTGAATTCCAACCTCGCTCCAATGACTTCCGGGGCTCTTGTTCGGAGTTCAGGCTTTAACCTGAACTGACGCTGTGCAGCCTGAACGCCAAACCTCATTCCGGCCAATTTGCGTAGGTGAAGAGAAGTTCGGCGACAGACTGCTCCGCGCGCACGATGCCTGCGACTTTGTCGTTGCCCTCGATCACGATGTATTCGTCGTCGGAGTGAGCGCGAGAACCGTGCCCCAGCCCTCCTCCACCAGCAGGAAGCCGGAGCCTGCGCGTATACTCCCACTGCGGGGAGCTTCCGGCGCTGCGAGGCCACACCATGGGCTCGATGCCATGGGCTTTATACATCGCAAGGGTCGCTTGGACTGCAGGGGCGCGTACGGATGTTTGCGACCACTCGTCTCCACCCCCCAGCCGGCGCATCTCGATGTCGGTAAATCCGAGGGAATCGAGATGGGAGCGCACCAGGTCTCCCTGCTTCTTGACTTGCTGGTTTGGGACCAGCCTCGCGTCCATTTTCACGGCAGCCTTTTCGGGCAGGATCGTGGCCATACCCGAGCCCGTGTAGCCCGCCCAGATTCCGTCGATATTCAGCGTCGTGTCGAAGGTCAGATGAAAGGCAGCCTCTTCCGGAGTCCAATCATTCATGAAGACCTTTACGTTCTCGCGCTCAGATCCGAAGAGCCGGTCCTTGAACCTGCCGGTAAGAACACGCATCAATTCGAGCTCCTCTTCATCCGGGGGCCGCATATCGTCTTTGAATCCGGCAATGAGGATCTCGTTGGCAGCCGGGTTGTACATCGAGCGCACAGCGTCCAACAGGCGCCACACGGGGCTGTCGAGCACGGCCTTGCGACTCGAGTGGATCGGCATCTTTTGAGGCCCGCGCCCCCACCTGGCCCCATGCGCCTCGAGCTCGATAGATAGGATGCCTTTGTTGCCGAGGGATATGGCAACGGACCCATCGGCTTGCTGGGAGGGCCCCAGGTTCAGCATGCAGCGCGCCCTTTTCAATTCATCCCGCCAGGGATCCAGCACCTCGTGAAAGTTCGGACTGCCCTGCTCTTCCGCTCCGTCGCAGGTGAAGATCACATTAACCGGCAGTTTGCCGTGCACGGCGAGGATGGATTCCATCGCGTTGAGAACGAATCGATTGGCTCCTTTGCTGTTGATGGCGCCCCGAGCGACAATCACTTCGGGAAAGGATCCAAAGCCCTTGACGCGGCGCGCTTCCAGAGGCGGGCTGGACCAGCGCGTTTCATCGAAGGGCTGCGTGTCATACATGAAGTAAACCACGACGGTCTTTGGAGCGCCGACATCGTAACGCGCGAGTATGCCGGGCCAGTCAGGCATCGAGGTCGGTATCAGCCGCACTTCCTGACAGCCCAGGGTCTTGAAGGAATCGACCATGACCTGGGCCATCTCCCATACCCCTTTCTTCCAGGAGCTCACTGACGGCTGTCGCAGATCGCGCTGAACATTGGCAACGTGTTCTTCCCGATGCGACGCGATATACTCACCGACCTTGCGGAGTTCGGGGGAAGATATGATATCGGCCGCCTGGAGGGCTGGGGCCCTTGGCAGGAAATCAAAGATCGAACTGGCATACGCGCCCAGCGCTCCCTTCGAGGCCAGATCGAGAAACTGCTTCCGGGTAAACCCCATCGCGCATCCCTCCTCGCAAGGTCAGAATCTAGAATGACTTTTTCTTGCCACCATTCTTTCGGTTCTCTTTGCGCACTTCCCGTCTTCGCGGTGAAAGCTTGGCTTGATTTTCACCACAAAAACACGAAGGCACAAAGAAATGCGCGAGCTTGGTGTCCGTTTGTCTCTTTGTGTCTTTGTGGTGGATTTTTTTCGTCAACTCGAGAGACCGTCGCTCTCGTGAAAGATCATGCTTTCAAGGTCTGCCCCCTCTTCGGTTCGGTTTCGCCCTTCACCCTTTGCGCGATACAAGGCCCGGTCCGCGGCTATCAGAAGATGGAGCGGTGAAGCATCCTCGGGGGACGGAATACACGTTGCAACTCCGACGCTGGCCGTCAAGAATCTACCTGACGGCGCCTGAGCATTGGCGATGTGCAAATCTTCGATCTTCTTTCGCAGCGATTCCGCCATCAGTACAGCCCCCTGCCTGTTGGTCTCCGGCAAGACAACCACGAACTCTTCCCCGCCGTAGCGGGCTACCAGATCCCCGGGGCGGTTCAGCACGCTTGCAAGCGTGGCAGCCACCCGTTTCAAGCAATCGTCGCCAGATTGATGGCCGTAGGTGTCGTTGTATAGCTTGAAGTGATCAATGTCTACCATAGCCACGGAAATAGGATACGCTCCGCGCCTGGCGCGCCCCCATTCCAGTTCGAGAACATCTTGAAAACGGCGGCGGTTGGCAATCCCCGTGAGCCCGTCGACCGAAGAAAGATGCTCCAATCTCTGGTTCGCCTGTTCCAACTGCCTGGTACGCTCTTCGACGACGCGAATCAATTCTCTTTCCCGATTTGTCATCTGTCTCACGCGCAGCTTGTAGGCGCCAGCGCCCAAAACAACCGCCGCCATCCCACATAGCCCAAAAAACCAGTAGGTCTGATAAAAATGCGGCTGGAGGCGGAACTTGAAAGAGGCCGGTGTCTGGTTCCAGACTCCGTCGTTGTTGCATCCCATGACCCTGAAGGCATATCCTCCTGGGCCGATGTTCGTGTAATGCGCTTCCCGAAGCCCCGTCGCCACCCTCCAATCGGGATCAAAACCCTCGAGCTTGTATTTGAACCGGACTTTCTCCGGGGCCAGGAAACTGAGCGCCGTAAACTCAAAGGTTAGCTCCCCCCGTCCGGGTGGCACATCCGCATACTTCTGCGCGTTGATGCTTTTGTCGTCGATCTTCACGGCCTCGATTATCACTGTGGGAGGCAGCGGGTTTATCTTGATCGCTTCCGGATCGATCATCACCACTCCCTTACCGGTCGGGAACCAGAGCTTTCCGTCTCTGGTCTTCCAGCCCGCTGGCGAGCCGCCATTGCATTCGTTCGTCGGCATGCCATCGGCAGTGCCATAAGCCTGACACGAGATGGAATGGGTCACACCTTTATCGAGGTCATCGACGTCCTTTCTCGTGATCCGGAAGATCCCGTTGCTGGAACTCAGCCAGAGGCCCCCGCTATTGTCTTCCAGTATTTGATAGAGCCTGTCGTCCCACAGACCTTCCCTCGACGTATACGCCGTAATTTTCCCGTTCTTCAACCGGCTAAGACCGTCGCCGGTAGCAACCCAGAGCTCTCCTCTCGCATCGAGATAGACTCCCCAGACTAGGTCATCCGCAAGCCCTTGCCGCTTCGTGTACTGGGTCAACTGCCCGTCCTTGAGATGGTAGAGCCCGGCGCCGTAGGTCCCCACCCATAGCCCGCCAGCCCCGTCTTGATGAAGTGAAGAGATGATATTACCCGCAAGGCCATGCTGCCCATCATAGGCCGTGAACTTTCCTTGATACAGGCGGTTCAACCCGCCACCGTTCGTGCCGACCCAGAGGCTGCCGTCACTGGTTCCGCAGATCGAGATCACGTTGTCGTCGGAGAGTCCGTCCTTTGTCCCGTAGTGCGTGAGTCTGCCGTTTTTTAGTCGATTTAACCCCCCGCCGTAGGTGCCGATCCAAAGAGCGCCGTCGCTGTCTTCGTAGAGCGCCGCGACGACATCGCTGGACAGGCCTGAGCTGGCAGTAATGTGGCTGAATCGGCCGTTCTTGAAAAGGTTGAGTCCTCCTCCGCCCGTGCCTATCCACAGGTTCCCGGGGCTATCTTGAAGGAGAGAAAAGACGACGTCGTTGGAGAGTCCCTCCCTCGTCGTAAACGGAGTAACCCTGCCGTCCTTCAGCCTGTTAAGTCCACCGCCGTTGGTTCCGATCCAGAGGCTCCCCTCTCGACCCTGATACAGACACCTCACCGCGTTGTCGGAAAGGCCGTCTTTGGCCGTGTAGGCTGAGAATCTGCCGTCATAGAAGCGATTGACTCCTCCGAAGGATGTTCCGATCCAGAGCGCACCCTGATCATCCTGCGCTATGGCTCTCACGAGCGCGTTGGAGACACCCAATTCCGCCCTGTAGTTGGTAAATCTTCCGTCCTTGAACCGGCTTATGCCGCCATTGGTGCCAATCCAGAGGCTGCCATCCCTCGTGTCTTCGATTATGGACCGGACGATCTCGTTCGAAATCCCCTCTCCCGAACCGTAGGTCGCGAACTCTCCTTCGACAAGACGATTCAGCCCAGCATTAGTTCCAATCCAGAGACTCCCCTTACGGTCCTCGAGTATGGACCATACAAAATCGTTGGACAGGCCGTCATTTGTAGTGAAAGCACGGATCTTTCCATCCTTCCAGACATTCAGTCCCCCGCCACCGGTTCCCAGCCAAACATTTCCATGCCTGTCCTCGCAAATGGCCCAAACGACCGTATGGGTCAGTCCCTGATCGGTTGAATACGTTTCGAAGTTTCCATCCTTCAGCCTGCTCACGCCGCCCCCGAAAGTACCGATCCACAGACTTCCGTCTCTGGCCTCATAGAGTGCCAGTATGTTGTTGTTCTTAAGAGCTTGCGTATTGCGAGTGTTGAAGATCGAAAAACGAACGCCGTCGAAACGAGCCAGTCCGTCCTTCGTTCCCAACCACAGATAACCATCCCTGGTCTGCAGGATCGCACCCACGGAATTGTGGGGCAGTCCGTCCTCGGTCTGCCAGACATCATGACCGTACTGAGTTATGGCCTTCGCGGGGTTGAGAGCAAAGGCGGCGGACCTCCACGGCCCCCAGGATATGATGCAAAGACCCAGGAGGCAGCGGCACAGGACTCTGCCAAAACGATACTTGATCAATGACGGTCTCCTACCTGCAAGGCAACTTCTGTGCCCCAATACATTATCGACATCTAAGGGACACGTTCCCGGAACAATGTACTTCCCCGGCCCTCGCCGTCCAAGCGCGAGAAGGACATAGGTGCTATTGTGGAGGAGTGCCCTGAACAATGTACTTTATTCGGCCTTTGCCCTCCAAGGGCTTTGCTTATCCGATCATACCCTGCCTCCGGGGAAAGTTTTTGGATTGCAGCTTTGAGGGCTGCCCCAAGCTCTCCTGCAGCAGGCTAAAGCTAAAGCCTGAACTCCGAACTTAACGCCAAACGCGCACAGGGAATCGCAGAAGGAAAACTACAGCCGAGGTTTGGAGTGCAGTTTTCAGGCTGATGACCAGAGTTCGGACTCTCTGCAGGCTAAAGTCCGAACTGCTTCGGAAGGGCTAAAGGTCGTAGGGGTTCCACACCAGCGTCAGGTTTCAGCTACGATCCAGCCGTCTGCCAGGCGGATGATGCGGTTGCCACAAGCGGCGTTGGTTTCGGAATGGGTTACCTGCACAATCGTCGTTCCGTTCTGATTCAGTTTCTTGAACAATTCCATGATTTCCCGGCCCTGGTCCGAATGGAGGTTTCCTGTAGGCTCGTCTGCCAGGATCAGCTTGGGGCTGGCAATGACGGCCCGCGCCACTCCGACGAGTTGTTGCTGGCCTCCGGACAATTGAGTCGGAAAGAGATCTTTCTTACCCACCAGGCGAAACCGGTCGAGACTGTCGGCGACGATCGCCTCGCGCTCCTTGCGCGAAACATTGCGATAGGAGAGCGGGATGTCGAGATTCTCGTACACAGTAAGCCCGTCAATCAGGTGGTATTGCTGAAAAACAAATCCGATGTAGCGCTTGTTAAGCTCCACCCGGTCCTTCGGACTCATCTTGTGCACCGCATGTTCGAAAAAGTAGAATTCCCCACTCCAGGCACTGTCCAGCATTCCAAGGATACTCAAGAGAGTGGACTTGCCGGCACCTGACGGTCCCATAATTGTGACAAACTCGCCTTCGCGCACCTCCATCGTGATGCGGCGGAGAACGTAGGTCCGAGTCGCTCCCATTTGATAAAACTTCTCGACGCCCTTGAGCTGAATCATCTCCTCCCTGCACCACAAAAGCACGAAGACACAAGGATCACGTTCTTGTGCACAAAATGGACCACAGATAAACAGAGAACTCAGATCCGTGTCTATCCGTGTTCATCTGTGGTTTCATTCATACTTTGGTGAAACTCTAGTTGAGTCGGATGCGGTTAAATGCATCCTGCGCGGACATATCCGACAGAACCACCTGATCTCCCGGCTTGAGACCTTCCATGATTTCGATAGTGTTGACGGAGCTACGGCCGAGCTTCACCTGCACGCGGATCGCTTCTCTTCCGTCAGCCTCCAGTTTGAAGAGGGTCACCAGGCTGTTCGGCTGGCCTTGAACCGGCCGACCCACATAAATTATGTCCTGGAGCCGCTCCAGCTCGATGGTGCCATCTACGCTCAAGTCCGGCACGGCTCCCTTGGGGAGCTCGCTATCGAGCGCCACGTCCACGGTCACGGTGCCGTTCTGCACCGCGGGGTCCTTCCGGATGACATGACCGGGGATCACGCCGTTGCGCGTATCGATCTCGGCAGTCTGCCCGATTTGCACGTCTTTGGCCTGGGTTTCGGCAATCTTCAGCTCGGCTTTTAGGTGCGTGGGGTCCGCGACGCGAGCAAGATTCGACCCGGGGATCACGCTTTGCCCCACATCCACCGCCACTAACTGAAGAACCCCCTGCATGCCCGCGCGGACTCTGAGTTGGTCCAGTTGGCTCTTTCGCAGTTCATAGACTGCCCGCAACTGCTCGACTCGAGCCTTCTGGACAGCCAGCTGGGCGTCTGTAGACTCCTTGTTGATCTCCAACCGCTTTCTCTCAATCTGAAGACGATTTCCCAGCTCTTCGACCGTGACTTTATCCAGCTTCACCGTAAGTTCCGGGACCAGTCCCTGCTTGGCGAGCTCCGAATTGGCCTCCAGACGCAATTTGGCCTGGTTGTAGTCTGCCTGAACTCTGGCCGCATCGGCTTCCTGGTTGAGCTGCTGGCTTTCAAGTCTGACTTTGAGGTCCATGTATGATTTTTCGGAAGCCTTCCAATCCCATTCGGCGTTCAGTGTTTCCTGCTGCAGCTGAGGATTGCTGAGCTCGAGCAGCGCCGTATCGGCCTTCACGAAAGCCCCGGGCTGGGCCAGCTTGCGGTCCACGCGCCCGCTGGTTACCGCCGGGATCCAGCGAATGTCTACCGGAACCAATGTTCCCAGGCCGCGCACCTGACGAAGCATCGGGCCGCGTTTTACCGTGTCCACCCAGACGGTGGCGCGCTCCACAGTGGGAGCCGCCGGTTTCAGTTTGCTCAGCCCCAGGCTGATACCTGCGATTGCGGCCAACCCAAGAACCGCATAGATGATGTTTCGGATCCGCCTCCTACGGGCTGCCGACTTGCGAGGTATGTCCATTCCTGTTGTTCCTCCGGAGAGGCAGTGGCAAGTATCATGCCACGGTGATGTCAGAATCTAAACCTTTAAAGAGAAAATAGATCAAGGCAGTTCATGCCCCTTCTGTCCGAAGCGAAAGTGTCCGATTGTGGGATCTGCCTGTCGCGTATCCAGACATCAAAAGGCGGCAGAGGAGCGTGGGCCCGGCCCCTCTGCGGAAGTAGAGGTCTGATTCAGTCGTGATGCTGCTGAAGAAACGCCAGCAGGTCTGCCAGATCCTGACGCTTGAGGCCCTGTTCCAGGCCTTCCGGCATCAGCGACAACCCGTCGGTACGCACCTCTTTTATCTCGTTCCGCAGAACGCTGTCGCTTTCCCCGTTGGCCCGCATGAGCGTGATGCTGGCGGGGGTTTCACCCTTGATGATTCCTGTGATGAGATCGCCTTTCTTTGTTGTCACGAGATAATTCGTGTATTCGGGTTCGATAGCGGCATTGGGATCCAGGATCGAGGTCAACAGATCCTCCTGCCCTTTGCTGAACGCCATGTTCAAGTTGGGGCCCACGGCGGTGCCTATGTTACCGAGAACGTGGCATTTTGCGCACAGAGTGCGAAACTGCATCTCCCCGTGGGCCGGATCGCCCTGCAGGTGCGCGACCTCCGGCAAATACTGATCGACGACTTTCTTCCGGTTGCTGAATTCCTGGTCGCCGAAAAGAGCGGCGGCCCGTCTCTTGATGTCCTCTGTTGAATGCCAGAGAAGACGGCGCCGTTGCTCGAGATTAAGATTGAGCTCGCCAAAAGCCAGCTGCTTTTTCTCCAGGGCCGAAACCAGGAGCTCATGGAATGCGGTGCGCCCGAGCAGAAGATTGAGAACGGCGGATCTGACCTGAGGGCTGTATCTTCTCCAGCCGGATAGCGCGGCTCGTCCCGTTCTATCGTCTCGCAATTGGCCGATGGCTCGCGCCGCGGCTACTTGCAAATCGAGTGACTGGCGCGGCTCCATCAAGGCCAGCAAGGTATTCGCGGCTTCGTCATAACTCCCGAGGGCCAGAAGCTCGACCTCTTCCAGACGCCGCTCGAGAGAAAGATTCTCGTCCAGGGCCCTTTTCGTGGCGCGCGACAGAGCCGCGGCCTGGGCGGCGGAGTCGCTAATCCCCACGGCCGCTGCAACGCGCAGAGCAGCCCGAACAAGAGGCGTTCGTTCCGAGCGCAGCATTCCTTCAATCGCCGCGCGCATTGCAGGGTCGTGACCCTGACTGTACTGGACCCTGGACAGCCCATCTGCGAGTCCGTCCAGAATCGAAATCCTCCAGCCTTCCTGCAAGTTGCTTTCTCCAGCCAGACGCAGCGCAGCGGAAATCCGGCTCTTCTCGTTGTAGGATCCCGTCAAAGCGGCCAGTTGCCTGACAAATTCCCGCCGTCCAGCGGTCACCTGGGTGCGGAAGGGATCGTGAGTGGAGAGCAATAGGGCGAGAGCCTGCTCAGACCCTTCCGTAAGGGAGCTCAACACGGCGATCCTCGAAGGCTCGTGCTCAACATCCTGGCGGATGATCTCCAGCAGGGCATTCGGAACCCTCGGATCCTTGTCGAACCCGAGGCTCAGGCTGAGCTGGAAGCGCACCCGCGCATCGTGGTCCCGGGTCATTCCGAGCAGCGCCTGGCGGACTGGCTCCGATTGTTGCTGAATCCGCTCGGCAATCCTGAGCGCGCTCTCGCGTACTCCCGGGTGCGCGTCGCCAAGCGCCGCAATGACGTGATCAGGAGTGATACCGCCTAATCCCTCCAGTGTCCAAAGCGCATGAACCCGCGCCTGGGGAGAGCCGCTTTCGCTTAGAAGGCGGGCCAGCAGTGGAACCGCCGTACGGTCCTGCCTCTCCACGAGGAGCCTCTGCGCCGTGTCCCTCCGCCACTTGTTGGGGCTTGCGAGAGAATCGACCAGGACCTGCGCCGCGGCCGAGGAAAATTGCGGCCGGGAAGGCTTGAGACCGGATCGGGGGACAATCCGGTAAACGCGCCCCTTGTCGTTTCCGGCCCAGATATTGAGCTGCTTCGCTACCGGATCGGGTATCCATTCCGGATGTTCGATCACGGCGCGGTGCATATCGACCAGATACAGCGCTCCCTCCGGTCCGACGGCCATGTTCACGGGACGAAACCAGTTGTCCTTGCCCGCCAGAAACTCGACCCGGTCCCTTTGTCTGCGCGCCCTGAAACTCGCGCCGTCCGGGGAAACGACATCCTGATGGACTACGTTCACGACGACGTCCGTGACAAAAAAACTGCCGTCGTACTCGGCGCCCAAAGCGCCACCCTCATAAAAAGTGAGCCCGCAACCACCCGAGAAGTGGCCTGACTGCTCCGGATGGTTGAAACGCGTTTCGGGAACCGAAATCTGGTAGAGCTGCGCGGAGCTTTCATGGTCCGAGATCTGTTGCCTGGTCGAGGGCACAACCAGTCTGGGGTTGCGCGCAAGGTATTCGGTTCGAAAGGCCATATGCTGGATATGGTTCGTGTTGTGTGTCCCGAACATGTGGCCCCAGGAATCGGTGGCAATGCCGAAGCCGCCCGTGGATTCGTAGGAGGTTTGGATTTCTCCCGTGTCCGGACGGAAGCGGAAATCCATGCCCCGGATCGAAACCTTTCTGTCCGGAGATTTGACCGAGTAGCCCGCGCCGTTGTTGCCGCCATTGGCGGCGTACACCCAGTTGTCAAGCCCCCAGAAAAGACCGTTGACATTGTGTTGCGTGTTGGCGACCGGGAATCCGGAAAAGAGCACTTCTTTGATGTCCGCCTTGCCGTCCCCGTTCGTGTCTTTGAAGAAGACGATGTCCGGCGGGCTCGTCACCAGGACCCCGTCGCGCCACGGCAAAACCGACGTAGGATATTGCAGACCATCGGCAAACACCGTGGCCTTTTCGTAATACCCGTCCAGGTCCGTGTCCTCGAGCAGCTTTACGCGCCCGAGCGGCTTCGAGACTCCCTGCGGCTCGCTGGGATAGTCTCTCATTTCGACGGCGTACATTCGGCCCGCGGCGTCGAAGGCAATAGCGACAGGATCCACAACGTTCGGCTCGCGCGCCGCGAGCTCGATTCGGAGGTTTTCGTCAATCCTGGCGGTGGCAATGAAGCGCTCGGGATCCATTGAGACTTCAGTCCCTTTTCGTGCGCAGGAAACAAATAATGGAAGCAGGATGAAGGCGCACCGGAAGGTCAGAGAATTAGCAATTGACAGGATCCGACCCGCGCATTTAGCGTGGAGCACAAGGGGATGCATTGAGAGCCTCCGGGAAGTTTCAATGGTCAGTTGTCAGTCGCAAATTGTCAATCGAATTGGGGTGCAATTACAAGTGGGAGTCAATATCTTGCGGCCTTTAACTCTCTCGGAAGCTGTCGAGAGTTTTAATTCGTGTAATTCGTGGCCAGTAATCAGTAAAAACCGCCACGAATTTCACGAAAGGATCACCTCACGGTGCCGCCGAAAAAACTTGACACCCACTTCTAACTGCACACATCGAGTTGAGTTGGTGTTGGTCGGTAATGTCTCAGTTACGCTTGGCGCGGGCCGGTAACAGGAGTGCAAACTCCCCTCTTTTTTCATTTGTCATTGGTCATTTGTCATCTCTGGCGGATCTACTAACTTAACCGGAGAGGCTTTTCAAATCCAATCGGGGTTGCTCCGGTAGCGATCGATCAAGTACAAATGAAAAATGCCAAATGGGAGGTGGGTCTCTGGAGGCCGCGTGTAACTAAGGAATTATATGGTGCCGAAGGGGGGACTCGAACCCCCACGGGTTTCCCCACCACCCCCTCAAGATGGCGTGTCTGCCAGTTCCACCACTTCGGCACTTGTCAGGTGTGGCTTCATGAGTGAAAAATTAACCGGCATTGCCGCTGAGGAGACGGCGATGTGTCAAAAAAAATCTGTCAGGGCTTCTTCGCTGTTTCCGGCTTGTTTTCCTGTGCAGGAGAGGGCGCCCGTGTTGTGTTACCGGAGCCGGTAGAGGCACCACCTGGAGCGGCACCCTGACCTGTCGGGGCGGCCTGTTTCTGTTTTTGCTCCACCTCCTGTTGAATCTTCTTGATCTCCTCAGGTGAAGGAGCCGGGGTCTGAGGAGCCGGCTGCGCCGCGGGCTTCTGTGAAACCGGCTGCTTGGTCGTATCCAAGATTGACCTGCTCTGTTGCCTGCCCCCCATAAGAGACAGAGCGAGACAGGTGACCATGAAAATTACGGCCGACACCGTCGTCATCTTGGACAGAAACGAGGCGGGTCCGCGACTGCCAAATGCAGTCTGGGTGGAGGAGCCGCCAAAAGCACCCGCAAGGTCCGCGCCCTTCGAAGACTGCAACAGGACCACCAGGATCAAAATGAGGCACACCAAAACATGAAGCGCGGTTACCAGATAGTAGACCAGCATAGAAGTCTAACACTCACCCTTCTGGGTCGCCCTAGGATTGGTAACGGATGATGCGCAGGAAGCTTTCGGCCTCCAGGCAAGCGCCCCCTACCAGGGCCCCGTCAATGTCAGGTTGGCGCATCAAGTCCCGGATGTTTTCCGGCTTGACACTTCCACCGTACAAAATGCGAACCGAACCTGCTGCCTCCTTTCCGAAGTCTTGAGTGAGCCAATGGCGGATTGCGGCATGGACTTCCTGGGCAACTTCGGGCGACGCCGTACGTCCGGTTCCAATCGCCCAGACCGGTTCGTAGGCGAGAATGATACGCAAAAGGTAGGGGGGTGTCAAGCCAGCGAGACCGCCTGCAAGTTGTTGACAGATTACCTCCTGAACTCTTCCCGCTTCCCTCTCAGCCAGCGTCTCCCCCACACAGACGATCGGTTGAAGGGAGGAGGTGACGACCGCGCGGACACGCATGCTCACGGTCTCGTCGGTTTCACAAAAAAGCTGTCGTCTTTCCGAGTGTCCCAGGATGACCATATGGCAGCCCACGTCTTCGAGCATGGGCACGCTTACTTCTCCAGTGAACGCCCCGTTGCTTTGCCAATGTACATTCTGCGCGGCGAGCATCAATGCGGAGCCTCGCATCTCAGCCGCTACCGCCGCAAGGACCGTATAAGGAGGAGCCAACACCACCTGGCAGTGTGTGGCATTCCCGGCGCCCGCTTTGATCGCCCGCGCCAGGGCGCGAGCTTCCTCCGTGGTCTTGTGCATTTTCCAATTACCTGCAATGACCGGTAATCTCATATCCAATGGAAGACCGAAATCGCCCTGTGATGCTGGAATTCAGGAATCCAAGGAATCCAGGGAATGAAAGACTGAGCACGTCGTTTCTTCCTTGGATTCCTCAAATTCCTTGGATTCCTGAACTTGGCGACGCCTCAATTCCGATCAGAAAGCGCGGCGACGCCTGGAAGGGTGCGCCCGGCAAGAAATTCCAAAGTGGCGCCCCCTCCCGTGGAAACATGCGAGACCCGGTCTGCGACACCTGCCTTGGCCACGGCCGCCGCTGAATCTCCACCGCCGACGATCGAGACCGCGCCGGAGTCTGCAACGGCACGGGCAATGCTCAGTGTGCCCGCGGCAAAGGCCTCCTTTTCGAAGACTCCCATCGGCCCATTCCAAACGATAGTTCTCGATGAGCGTATGATCCGGCTGTAGTCAGAGATCGTCTGAGGTCCGATGTCCAGCCCCATCTCGCCGTCCGCAATCGCGCCCGCGGGGACAACATGGGCCGATTTCTCATCCTCAATGCTCCTGCTAGCAACTGCGTCCAGCGGCAGAACGATATGACAGCCTCGCGACAGAAGGTCGCCGGCCAGAGCCAGCTTATCATCCTCGCAGAGAGACCTTCCCACTCTCCCTCCCTGGCTCTTTAAGAAGGTAAACATCATGGCGCCGCCGATCAGCAGGTGGTCCACTTTTCCCAAGAGATTCTCGATCACTTCGATCTTGTCGGAGATCTTCGCGCCGCCGAGCATCGCCGTGAAGGGCCGCTCCGGACGTTCCAAAGCGTCACCCAGATAACGGAGCTCCTTCTCCATCAGGAGGCCTGCAGCGGCACGCTCGACGTAATGCGTGATCCCTTCCGTCGAAGCGTGAGCCCGGTGCGCGCTGCCGAACGCGTCATTCACATACAGGGGAGCCAGGAGTCCTAGCTTCTTCGCAAAACGCGCGTCGTTGGCTTCTTCTTCGGGGTGGAAGCGGAGATTTTCGAGCAGCAGGACGTCACCGGCGCGAGCTGCAGCGACTGCGTTCTCCACGTCGGGACCCACGCAGTCAGGAACAAACTTCACTTTCCTCCCCGCCAGTTCGGAAAGCCGCGCCGCGACCGGAGCCAGGCTGTATTCGGGGTCGCGTTTTCCTTTGGGCCGCCCCAGATGTGAAGCGAGAATCACGACCGCGCCCCGGTGGAGAGCGTACTGAATCGTTGGCAGAGATTCCAGGATTCGCAAGTCGTCCTGGACCTTTCCGTTCTTGATGGGAACGTTGAAGTCTACCCGGATAAAGACTCTATTGCCCTTCAGGTCCAAGTCTCTTACTGTCAGCTTAGTCATAGTCCGTCGCGAGGGAATTCAAAGAATCCAAGGAATCCAAGGAATCCAAGGAAACCAAAGAATTCAAGGAATCCTGGGAATATCGAGTGAATCATTTATTCGGCTCCTTCCTCATCAATTGAGTGCCGTTCGCCCTTTTATTCCTCGGATTCCTTGGATTCCTTGGATTCCTCTCTTTTCCGGCTCCTTCCTCATTAATTCATTCGCTCGGCCATGAACAGAATCAGGTCTCGCAGACGGTTGGAGTATCCCCACTCGTTGTCATACCAGGAAAGGACCTTGACGAGACTCCCCTGCGCTTTGGTCTCGAGCCCGTCCACAGAAGAAGACAGAGGGCAGCGCAGGTAGTCTGACGAAACCAGAGGCTCCTCCGAATACCCGAGGATTCCTTTCATCGGCCCCGCAGACGCGTCTTTCAGCGCCTGATTCACTTCCTGTTTGCTGGTCTTCTTGCGGACGGTCGCCACAAGGTCGACCAGTGAAACATTCGGCGTGGGCACTCGAATCGCGATACCGTCCAGCCGTCCGGAAAGGTTGGGGAGCACTTCGCCGATAGCTTTCGCCGCGCCGGTCGTGCTCGGAACCATGTTGATACAGGCGGCGCGGGCGCGCCGAAGGTCTTTGTGCTGCAGATCCAGCAGATTCTGATCGTTTGTGTAGCTGTGGATTGTGGTCATGAAACCCGATTCGATCCCGAAGCTGTCATCCAGCACTTTGGCCAGAGGGGCGAGACAATTGGTGGTGCAGGAAGCGTTCGAGACTATGTTGTGCCTTTTCGAGTCGTACCGCTCCATATTGACTCCCATGCAGAAGGTGCCGTCCACGTTTTTGCCGGGCGCGGAAATGATAACCTTTTTGACAGGGCCGCGGAGATGGGCTCTGGCCTTTTCGCCCTCCGTAAAGAGTCCGGTGGATTCGACTACGATTTGCGCGCCGACAGCCTCCCACTTTATGCCGCCCGGATCGCGCTCGGCGAAGATCTTGATCGGTTTTCCGTTAACGACGATGGCATCATCCTTCACGTCAATTTTCCCGTCAAACCGGCCCAGGACCGAGTCGTATTTTAGAAGGTGACCAAGCACTTCGGGCCTGGTCAGGTCATTCGCCGCGACGAATTCCAGTTCCGGGTTATGAACGGAACAGCGCAACAGGTTTCTTCCAATACGACCGAATCCATTGATTGCCACTTTTATGGACATCTGAAACATTCCTCCTGAAAATGATCCATCATGGCCAGCAAACGAAAAACGCTATATGGAACCGCAACCGATAAACCTTCGCGTCTCCTTTGCGACTTGGCGCCTTTGCGGTGAAACTGAGTACCGATTTCACCGCGAAGACGCGAAGAGCGCAAAGGGCTCGCCAAAATGGCATGTCTTTTCCGTCGTCAGCTTTCTATGACTTTCACCTCGACTCCGCGAGGCGCGATTTTATAGTCGATCACGTGTACCCCGGCTTCGCGAAGCTTCTCCTCGATACTCTGCCTCCGGCCTTCGGGAACCGTGATGACCATACAGCCGCCGCCGCCCGCGCCGCAGATTTTCGCACCGCCCGCTCCGAGTTTCCTGGCGCGGGTAATGATCTCTTCGATCTCAGGGGTCGTAATCCCGTCGCTAAGGAGCCGCCGGCATCAAAGTTTCCGCTGCGCAGTGCGACGACGATCTTGCGGGCGGCGTGGATGATTCCTTCGAAGGACTCGAAGACTTTGCTATCTCCATCAATGTGGCGCTTCATGACGTCCCAGTTGTTGATGCCTGAATTGCGCTGCTGGCCGGAGTAGATAAGGATGAAACGCCGGGCGAGTCGATCGAGATCGACCGGGAGTTCCTCCCGAAAGATCCCTTTGGGCGTCAGGTAAATGGCCGAAACGCCGCCGTAGGTTGCCGGGTAGAAATCCTGATCGCCGGTAGGCACGGAGATCACCTGAGCCTCAACATTCTTCGCAATCTGGATCAGTTTCTCCGGATCATATCCTGCGCCCGTGAACAGGTTGAGAGCCCCACAAATGGCAATGTTAAGAGCCGAGGACCCTGCCAGGCCGGATCCCGCAGGCGCCGTGCCGCCCGTGGATATCTCGAAACCGGGGTTCGGCTTGAAGAAGTACGCCAGCCTGGCAAGCATTCTGAGCCGATCCGTGGACCATAGTGACTCGAGGCCGTCGAATTCAGCAGACTCCTTGGTGTCCAGAGATCGCAGGAGGATCTTGTTGTCCGGACGGCTTGACAGCCTGCAGCGGGCCGGCAGGCTGATCGCAAAGTTTACGGTGATAGAGTCTTGATGGAAGAGATAGAGGGGCCAGATATCAACAGTGCCTCCGGCCAGATCCACTCGCGTAGGGGCGGAAGATTCGACGATCATGCCTGGACTCCTGCGGGGGCAGGAGACGCCTCACTGCCCATTGCGGATTGCGGATTTCGAATTGCGGATCGATTCGGTGCATCGCAGGGAACCGCCTTTCCGCAGCGATTCCCCAATCCGCAATCCGCAATCGAAGCCCAAGGTGTTCTACTCGTAGTCCTCGGGGCTCGGTGGCGCTGCCGCTCTCTTCTTTTCCGGCAGGTCGGTCACGAGGGCCTCGGTCGTGATCAGCAGGCCCGCGATGGAGGAAGCGTTCTGAAGCGCCACCCGTACGACCTTCGTAGGATCGATGATCCCTTGTCCTACCAGGTCGCCAAATTCCAGGGTCTCGGCGTTAAAGCCGAAGGTTCCCTTTCCGTCTCGCGCCTTGGACACCACGATCGATCCCTCGGCCCCCGCGTTCGAGGCGATCATCCGCAAAGGTTCTTCGAGGGCAGCCCGGACGATGGTAGCACCGGTTTTGAGGTCGCCTTCCAGCTTCAGCGCATCGATCGCCTTTTGGGCGCGCAGCAACGCTATGCCGCCACCCGGAACGATGCCTTCCTCGATGGCTGCCTGCGTCGCATGATGAGCATCCTCGACGCGAGCCTTCAACTCCTTCATTTCAGACTCTGTCGCCGCGCCGACTCGAATAATGGCGACGCCGCCGGCCAGCTTGGCAAGGCGCTCCTGAAGTTTCTCGCGGTCGTAATCCGACGTAGTCTCTTCGATCTGTTTCCTGATCGTGGCGATGCGCCCGGTGATCTCGCTCTTCTTGCCGCCCCCTTCCACGATCGTCGTGTTGTCTTTGTCGATGATGATCCGCTTAGCCCGGCCGAGATCGCTTAGTTGGACCTTGTCGAGTTTAATCCCCAGATCTTCCGAGAGGAACTTCCCGCCGGCGAGGACGGCAATATCTTCCATCATCGCCTTCCGGCGATCCCCGAAGCCGGGAGCCTTCACCGCAGCGCACTTCAAAATGCCGCGCAGCTTGTTCACGACCAGCGTAGCCAGGGCCTCACCTTCCACATCCTCAGCAATGATCAGCAGCGACTTTCCCGTCCGGGCCACTTTCTCGAGCAGCGGGAGGAGATCGTTCAGCGCGGAAATCTTTCTCTCATGAATCAGGATCAGCGCATCTTCCAGGACACACTCCATACGGTCCTGGTTGGTGATGAAATAGGCGGAGAGGTACCCGCGGTCGAACTGCATTCCCTCTACCACCTCGAGCTCGGTGCTCATGGACTTGGCCTCCTCGACTGTCACAACCCCGTCGTGGCCCACCTTTTCGATGGCCTCGGCCAGAAGCTTCCCGATCCGGCGATCGCCATTGGCCGAGATCGTGGCGACATTTTCTATGTCTTCCCTTCCCTTGATCTTCTTGCTCAAGCGCTTGATTTCTTCCACTGCCGCGTCAACGGCCAGGTCTATTCCGCGTTTCAGCGACATGGGATTGGCCCCTGCCGCCACGTTCTTGATGCCTTCACGGAAGATGGCCTGAGCCAGCACCGTTGCCGTGGTCGTCCCGTCGCCTGCGATGTCAGAAGTCTTGCTGGCAACTTCACGCACCATCCGGGCGCCAATGTCCTCGCTCTTGTCTTTGAGCTCGATCTCTTTGGCTACAGTCACCCCGTCCTTGGTGATTACCGGAGAGCCCCATTTTTTAGAAAGCATCACATTGCGTCCTCTGGGCCCGAGGGTAACCTTTACCGTATTTGCTAAGATATTTACTCCTCGAAGAATAGCTGAGCGCGCTTCTTCGCTGAAGGTAAGTTGCTTACCAGCCATGGGCAGTCTCCTCCTTGTGGAATAGGTTCAGGCACCCGTCTATTTAATCTCTAAGCAACATTCTGTCAAGCGAAGTAAGCTAAGAAGTCGTTTTGAAGTCGTTTTCTTCGTATTGTATTTGCCCGGAGGCTGTGAAAAAATCGATCCGCTCGTAGCCGGCCAACAACAGTACGGAGGGGCCGCCCCAACAATCAGGCAGGCACCCCTTCGGCCGTTTTCATTCGCAGTGGCGAGCCGCAGGAGCATGCAAACTTCTGTGGTCAAGTTGGGGTCCAGCCTCAATTGATGCCAAGCCGATCCAGATGTAATGGCTTGGTTGACAAAGGCCGATGTGTGAAATTATGGCCCATCAGGAAGTACCAGAACCGCAGGGGGCAACCGCAGACGTTTTCACGCTTATTACACGCGCGGCGAGTGAAACAGCCGGGATAGAAGACCTGCAGGCATTTCTCAGAGCCGCAACGGCGAACCCAGAAGAAGTGGGGGCCACGCTGGATGCCTCTCCATGGAGCGCCGTCGCCATCCTCCGCCTCCGTGCGTTGAGGGACCTCACCCCCCTGGGTCAAATGCTCGTCGTGGCAATGATTGACACAGGATCCAGGGTGGTGCTGGAGAGCCTGATGGACCCCTGGACTTTCGAGGATTTGCTCATCATCGACGGCATGAGCGCGGCTGTCTTTCCCGCAATCGAACGTAGGGGTCAACTGGACAGGTTCCTTCCCGTGGTGCGGGAGCATGTCCACCGCGCCTTTCTCAGAATGGTTGAGGACATGCCCAACTACTGGAAGGGGACCGTAGACATACAGTCCCATGCGAAGAAGCTCAGCCGAGAGATCGCCCCCCTGCCCCCCCAACTGCGCCTGGAGGCCATTGCTGCAATTTATGAGGCTGGCGGCAAACGATACAAGAATCACTCGATCAGGGTCTGGGCCGACACCGAAGCCCGATGGATGAAGGACCACGTCCTGAGATTCCTCACCACCCCGGACTCTGAACCCGCGACAGACTGTTCGCTTCCCGGAAATTAAGCGCTCGCACGGGGCGGAACGTCCGCGCCTCCGCGGTGGGCCTTGTTCGGAGTTCAGGCCCTAGCCAGCCTAGCCTGTCCGACCTGCAATCGATTCAAAGCGAATCGTCCGCGCGCAACTTGACGATATGAATGGCTGTAGAAACTGACACGAGACCAAGCCCGCAGGGGTCGTTGCCCATCGCCACCGGAACAAGCAGCGACGGCGCCTACCCAACGGGCGGCCTTGATCCAGGCCAGCGATGGGAGCTTCTACGGCACGACGGAGAGCGGCGGCGCCGGATACGCGGCAGCCGGCACAGGATTCGGCGTCATATTTCGGCTGAATCTCGATACCACCCAGCCCACGGCGGGTCCCGCGAGTTCTTCCAACACTCAGCA
>WNGD01001016.1_pt1 | contig 30606 bp, 26 predicted proteins | sample 5400671 | NCBI WGS metagenome assembly WNGD01 (sample SAMN13153369, study PRJNA577476) | soil metagenome | isolation source: 40 cm soil or saprolite under grassland replicate 2 | place: USA:California | collected 2016-06-15
GTTACCAGCATCAACACGCTCGCGGTGGCCCTCGAACAGACGGAGCGCCGCCGCTTGGAGGTCATCGGCGATGTAGCCCACGAACTGCGTACCCCGATCGCCACACTTGAGGGTTATCTCGAAGGCTTGCTTGATGGCGTGATCGAGCCGACGCCACAAACCTGGGCCATGTTGCATACCCAGGCAGGCAGACTACGCCGCCTCGTAGACGATCTACAGGAATTGTCTCGGGCCGAGGCTCGCCAGATTCCCCTGTCTCTGCAACCTGTTGCTCCACAACGCCTCGTCCAGATTGCCCTTGAGCCTCTGCAAGGGCAGTTTGCCGAGAAGGACCTTGAACTCAAAGTATCTCTGGCGGAGGGCCTCCCACCAGTCATGGCCGACCCGGCTCGCGCCGGACAAGTCCTCACGAACCTGCTGGTCAACGCGCTGCGCTACACGCCCGCATCCGGCAAGGTCGAGCTTGCTGTGAGCCGCGAAGAAGACACGGTGGCCTTCCGCGTCACCGACACCGGCATGGGGCTTACCAAGGAGCAACTCGCGCATATCTTCGAACGCTTCTACCGCATCAACAAATCGCGTTCGCGCGCCATCGGCGGCTCCGGTATCGGCCTCACCATTGCCCGGTCGCTGGCCCAGGCAATGGGCGGTGAGATCCTGGCAGAGAGCGCTGGCCCTGGCAAGGGCAGCAGCTTTACTCTCATGCTCCCTCAAGCACCCAAGTGACCTCTCTTTCAGACCATTTCTTGATCGAATCTTGATGAAAACAGACATCTGCTCTTGAAGTTGGCATCCTATACTCTTATCAGAGGCAGGGGAAGTGGAGATGAGAACAACACCACTCCCCGGCATGACGAGGTGAGAAGAGCATGGTCCGTATGGACCTTATCACGATAGGAGCAAACGACTATGATGAACATGATGTATGGCTTTGGAATCTGGTGGTTGATTAGCATGGGCTTGATGATCCTTTTCTGGATCGCTATCATCCTGCTGGTGATCTGGGCAGTGCGCAGCCTGTTCCCGCACCAGATGGTCTCGGAACACGATCAGGCACTGGAGACACTGCGGCAGCGCTACGCCAAAGGCGAGATCAACGCGGCTGAGTACGAACAGGCACGCGCCAGATTATAGGAAATCCCGGTTGCGTAATGCTCATCGGGACATGGATTAGAATTCGCAAGGTGGAACCCGCGCCAGCAAGCAGAAGAGGATGCGCCTGGCGTGAGGAAGAAATTGATTCAAACTAGAAAAAAGGAGAAAAGAGCAATGCGTAACCGAACAGGTCTACTTACTGTAGGTATCATTGTATTAGCCCTGCTGGCAGTTGGTGGTACGGTTGGCACAATGGCGTTGACACAAAGCAGTTTTGTGGGAAACAGCTTTGGGATGATGAGCAGGCAGCAGAATTATAGGAACATGATGAAAGGGGAGCCTCCTGGGTCTCAAGAGATGATGGGGAGCCAATACAGTCACGGCAGCATGATGGGTGGATATCAGCACACTCCTAGCCAGCAGGGAAGCCCGGTCACTGGCGTGACCCATATGAATATGCAGAATTTTGCGTACCAGATGGCGAACATTCAGGTGCGTGTTGGCACAACAGTGACCTGGACAAATCAGGACAACGTGCCACACAGCATCACATTCAAGAACGGCATGAAGGACAGCGGCTTCCTCTATCAGGGGCAATCTTTCAGCTACACGTTCAACACCGCTGGTACCTACCAGTATTACTGCTCGGTCCACCCGTACATGGTCGCAACAGTCACTGTTGTTTCATAGACCTCGATGCATAGAAGCGCTGGATAAGTCAGTGGAGTGCATCAGCAAGTTCGTTGTGAGTCTCTCCACTGGCTCTTCCTTATACACCATTCTCCCGGGCAATACCTGCTAATCGCTTTATAAAAACAATCGCTACAACTGTCACAAGTGCAACAAGTGCAACAAGTGCAACAAAAATCGCAAATTGTCAGAACTGCTTGTCAAACTCTTTGCTTCTGCAATGTATCCACGAACGATGTTATGGCAAGTAGTATTGGCTCTTTCTCCTGAGTGTGCAAGGGATGGCCCACCGTCTCCATCCGTGCTACTCTAGCCTGGGGGATGAATGTTAGCGTGTGTTCAATTTCCTCGTTGGTCAATAGCCCGCCAAGGGCCGGGCTACCCTGGATGATCAGGACAGGGCAGGAAATCATTGGAAAGAGCTGTTCGTAGTCATACCCTTCTTGCATTCTATCGAACTCTACAATAGCTGTAAGCATTTCAGGGTCGTTGAGGCGTAGATTTTCTGCCATGTCCCGAAACCATGGATTCTTTTCGCCGAAGAGCGTTCTGGCGGGTACAGGAGTTGCTTGTCCTTCAATTGCGATTGGCGTATTTTTGAGTGCTTCGGTGATTTCTTCCAGAGAGTGTGTGGGACCGGCGAAATCTCTCCAATAAAGTAGCCGTTGCTGATCCCGCAGGAGCAAGGATCGTAATTTCGTTCGGTCAAATGGAGCGTCCCCAATGATCAAACCTCTAACTAAATGTGGATGCCATGCCGTAACCATAATCGCAAAATGCCCACCCAGCGAAACGAACCAATTCTTATTATACTCAAAATAGTGCAAAAATACGCCAGGCATTCGGACGTTGTGCTGTAGAGGGTTAAGGTAATGCTTGCAATCAAAGTAAGGAAGACGCATAATTAGGATAGCGGCTATGCTGATGGCCGCCCACATGAATAAATCTGATCGTGGAGGTGTAGTTTAGAATGGACGGAAAAATGAAGGCGGCCCTCAAAGTCGAGGCGGCGCCTGGAGCAAAGATCGCTCTGGTTGATATTCCTCAAATTGGCCCTCGCGATGTGCTGGTGGAGATAAAAGCAGCTTCCATTTGTGGCACAGACCTGCATATCTATGAATGGGATGCGTGGGCGCAGAATCGTGTGAAGACGCCACGCATCTTTGGTCACGAGTTTGCAGGAGAAGTTGTGGAAGTAGGTAGGGAAGTGAAAGAACTTGTCCCCGGTGATTTTGTGGCAGACGAAACGCATATTACCTGCGGGCACTGTTACCAGTGCCGCACCGGTCAGGCGCACGTCTGCCGAAACGTGCAAATTTTGGGTGTAGATCGAGATGGAGCATTTGCCCAGTATATTGCCATCCCTGAGAGCGTTGCATGGAAGACTGGCAAAGAGATCGATCATAGTGTTGCCTCTATTCAAGAGCCATTCGGCAATGCGGTACATGCGACATTTGCGGGCGAAATTGCCGACATGACCGTCGCAGTCTTCGGTTGTGGCCCAATTGGCTTATGGGCAGTAGGGTTGGCCAGCATCTCTGGAGCGCCTACTATCTTTGCGATTGAACCCAACCATATGCGCCTCGATATTGCAACGAAAATGGGCGCAGACTATGTAATCAATCCTCGTGAAGTTGATCCTGTACAAAAAATTCTCGATGTCACCGACGGCTTGGGAGTAGATGTTGTGCTGGAGATGTCTGGCCATCCGCTCGCCATTCGACAAGGTTTCAAGGTGCTGCGTAACGGCGGTCGTATCTCACTGCTTGGCATCCCCTCAAATATGGTCGAGCTGGACCTCGCGAACGATGTCATCTTCAAAGGCGCAACCGTGCTGGGTATCTCGGGTCGGCTCATCTTCGATACATGGTATCGCACGCGCAGAATCCTTGAATCAGGTCAACTCGATCTGAAGCAGGTGATTACACATACTCTCCCCTTTGAACAGATTCATGAGGCCATGGAGATCATGAAATCTGGCGATTGCGGTAAAATAGTGCTGACATTTTGATACAAGGAGTACCATACATGGACAAACTGCAAGAATATTTGAAGAGCGAGTTAGATGCGTTGCGCACAAAAGGTATCTTCAATACACCCCGTGTGCTGGAGACAGAACAGAAGTCAACGGTAATCATTGACGGCCATGAGGTCATCACGCTTTCCTCAAATAATTACCTGGGACTAACCGTTCATCCACGCCTGCGCGAGGCCGCAATAAAGGCCATCGAGAAGTACGGCGTTGGCTCTGGCTCTGTTCGTACAATCGCGGGCACGATGACACTGCATAACGAACTGGAAGAGAAGCTGGCTCGTTTCAAACACACCGAGGCCTCGCTCACTTTTCAATCTGGATATGCAACCAACCTGGGCGTTATCTCTGCCATTATGCTGGAAGGGGATATGATTATCAGCGATGAACTCAATCATGCCAGCATCATCGACGGTATTCGCCTGTGCAAGTCGCCGCGCAAGGTTTACCCGCACAAGAATATGGCGGGCCTGCGCCGTGCGCTCGAAGAGTCCAGAGGCGCCAACAAGATCATGGTCGTTACTGACGGTGTCTTTAGTATGGATGGCGATATTGCTCCACTACCTCAGATTGTCGAACTCGCGGAAGAATATGGCGCGTTCGTGATGGTAGACGATGCCCATTCAAGTGGCGTGCTGGGCAAGAATGGACGTGGCAGCGTTAGCCATTACGGACTTGATGGTCGGGTGGCGCTGCAAATAGGCACGCTCTCCAAGGGTATTGGCGCATTGGGCGGCTATGTTGCATGCAGCCAGGATATGCGTGACTTTTTGTTGCAACGCGCTCGCCCCGTACTTTTCAGCACCTCACATCCACCTTCTGTGGTAGCAACCTGTATCGCGGCCTTAGAGATTCTAGAGGAGGACAACAGTCTGGTAGAGCGCCTGTGGGAGAATACCTCTTTCTTCAAGCGCGGTTTGCAACAACTTGGGTTTAATACCGGAAATAGCGAGACGCCTATCACACCGGTAATAGTGGGCGAAGGAGCCCTGGCGATGCGCTTCAGCAAGCGCCTCTTCGAAGAAGGTGTATTTGCGCAGGGTATCGTCTTTCCTACTGTACCTGCTGATAAATGTCGTGTGCGTACCATCGTCACGGCTATTCACACCAACGAGGAACTTTCTAAGGCGCTGGATATCTTTGAGCGAGTGGGGAAGCAACTCCAAATTATCTAAGTTCCGGCAGTATCATCTCTTCAATCACGACAGCAACGCCATCCTCGGCGTTGCTGAGTGTGATATAATCCGCCGCTGCCTTCACTTCCTCGTGAGCATTCCCCATTGCAACACCCAGGCCCGCCAAACGAAGCATTCCAATATCATTGTGGTTATCTCCAAAAGCAACAATTTCTTCTGGTTTGATGGTAAGGTCTGCTGCAATAATGCTGAGAGCATTGCCCTTGGAGACTTCAGGATGCAGTAATTCAACGATGTCAAATGAAGATTGGGTGACATAAAGCTTTCCATCATAGATGCTTTCGAGTTCTCGTCGCTGTTCGCGTAGTGCACTTTCCTCACCTATTCCTGCTACCTTGATACATGACAGTGGGTAGAGACTGGCAACGTCCTCGACTTCGATTACAGGTAAAACGGGTGGGCGGTACCAGTTGCGAGCGCGAGGAGTATCTTTATCGACATAGACACGATGCAGCGTATGATAGGCACGATGTAGGCCAAGCATACGTAGAGTGGTTAGCGCAGGTAAGATGAGATCGGGTGGAATAAGTCGTTCATGCAGAACTCTGCCGCTATGTATATCTGCAATAATAGCCCCATTCTCGATAATCTGTGGTGCGCTAAGTGGTAGTTCGGCGCAGACATTTTGCAGCACAGAAAGTGTCTGGCCTGTGGCAATCACAATGATCATACCTGCATCAGCAGCCTGGCGCAGCACCTTATAAGTTCGTGGTGTAATGTGTTTGTGCGGTAGTGGTGTAAGAAGGGTTCCATCGAGGTCTATTGCCAGCAGGCGATACATGCATTGCTCCTGGGTCGATAACAAAGTAAAAACCTAGCTCTCACTATTATACCCCAGTATATCTGGCGTCTTGCTGGGTTTGCAACCTTGCCAAATGTAGGAAGCGTCCTTATACTTACAGGCATAGCGTAGACTAATACAATTTTTGCGGAGGAGAACGTTGCAAGGACGCATTCAACGAGAGCATATTGACCAGGTTACTCATCTGCTCGTCGTGGGCAGTGGCAAAGGTGGTGTTGGGAAATCTACTGTTAGTGTCAACCTGGCGGTTACTTTAGCAAAACGTGGAGCCAGGGTAGGCTTGCTCGACGCCGATGCTTACGGTCCCAGCGTACCAATGATGTTGGGTGTGCGGAAGCGTGGAGAAAGCCAGGGCTGGAAGGCTACTTTACCATTAGGACAGCGGGGGAAGCTATCTCCAGCCCAAATGCTCAAGCCATTGCTGCGTTATGGTGTCAAGGTGATGTCGGTTGGCTTCTTTATTGGCGAAGAGCAGGCTGTAGCGCCTATACCCGATGTGTTGGGAGTGCTCATACGTCAACTTCTCTATACGGTTGACTGGGGTGAGTTGGATTATTTGATTGTTGATCTGCCCCCAGGTAACGACGAACCCCAGGCGACTCTCTGCCGCGAACTAGAACTCGATGGTGCCATTCTGGTAACTACTCCACAAGATATTGCTCGTATTGATACCGCCAAAGGACTGGCGATGTTCCAGAACGCACGTGTACCCATGCTGGGATTGGTGCAGAATATGTGTGGATTTGTATGCCCGCACTGTGGTGAACATGTCGAAATTTTCCCAGTTAGTACCGAATCACGCACTCTGCTCGATAGTCTACCACTACTAGGGGCGATTCCACTTGATCCCGCCATAGCCAGGAGTGGTGATAAGGGACATCCTGTCGTGGTGAGTATGCCAGAATCACTTGTAACAGCAGCTTTTAAGGGAATAGCTGAGCGGGTTATAACAACTCTGGCAGTAAGTGAAAAGACATTGAATAGGCGAATGCCCGGATCTCAAGAAGATGTGGAGGCAACGAAAGGAGATTTGTTCGACGATGAAAGAGAAGATTAAGGGGCTGTTGGCAGGTTTGGCCTACCGGGTGATTGTTCTTTTTACATTTGGACAAATTTCTCCACTGTTGGGTGCTGGTGCCATTATTGAGCAAGATGGTAAGATTTTGCTCATAGATCGATCTGATGGCTTGGGCTATACCATCCCTGGAGGCATAGTTCGTCACAAGGAGACAGTAGAGAAGTGCGTGTTGCGTGAAGTGCGCGAAGAGACTGGGTACGAAATTAAGCTTACCAGCCTGGTTGGTGTCTATTCATCGCTCAGACGAGATCCACGTTTCAGGGCAGTTGCCATCACCTATAAAGGCTCCATTGTTGGTGGAACACCACATGGTTCCGGTGAGGGTGAACCATGTTGGCGCTCACCGGAAGAAGTTTTTGGGCACATGGCTTTCGATTGTGAGAATATGCTCAAAGATTACTTAAGTGGGCAGCAAAGGCTTTCCTGAATCATCAATGGCTGCGCTTCCGGCTTGACCGCTTCTCAGTCCTATCGAGAGTGTCAATTACTAACTTGCCGCCAATGATCAGCGATGCCACAATGATGCTGAGCGATAATCGATTTGCAGCCCGGTTCATACTTTTAACCGCCTCGTCGAGGTGATCGACCTCCAAACGTAAGGTAAGCTGGTCATTCGCCAGTTTATCTATAATCATATCTGTCCGGCGAGGGGTGTTCTCAAACAGGCGCTTCATGTCGATCACCCATGCGAATACTCGCCCGGGCGATATCTGTCCCATAACTCGCTTTTCCATGACTTTCAACATGTAGTCACGGATCAGTTGCACCGGATCGAGTTCGGGTGAAAGTACGCGAATCGTGCCGTCGAGGTTGAGCATTGCTTTGCCGAGGAGCGTCATTGCAGTCGGTACCGGCGTGCTGTGAGATTGTGCAAGCTTGGTTAAATCGAGTAAAGCAGTGCCTATAGCCATGCGCCCACCGCTCATATCGTGGTAACGGCTAACGAGGGCTGATACGTCTTGAGTGAACGCCCTGCGGTCTACATCCTTAGGAATCTCGATCATATCGAGATACGTATCGGCCACACGCTCGCCCAGGCGTTCAGAGAAAGCCAGCAGAAGCAAGATGATCTTGTCTTTCTGGTCAGCGTCGAATCGTCCGACCATGCCGAAGTCCATCAATGCCAGGCGACCATCATCGGCAAGGAAGATATTACCGGGATGGGGATCGCAGTGGAAGACGCCATCTATTACCATTTGTTTCAGATAAGCCGAAAGCAACTCTTTAGCAATAGAACGCGAATCCAGTGCATCCAGTTCTTCGCGGCTTACCTGGGCAAGTTGCCGACCACGAACAAAGCTGAGCGTAAGTACTCGTCTCGTAGTGTAATCGCTGTAAACCGTTGGCGTTGTCAGGAGTTTAAATTCGGCAATTTGATTGCCGATCAGGCGGGTACTTTCGGCTTCCAGACGGAAGTCAAGTTCCTGGTTCAGGCTACGTTCTAATTCACGTACGATCTGCAGAAAGCCGTAGCGTTTTCCATAGGAGGTAAACCTGGTAGCAAAACGAGCTACTTCGTGCAAAATCTCAATGTCAATTTCGATCCTCTGGCGGACACCGGGACGCTGTACCTTAACAGCTACTTCGCTGCCGTCGCGCAGTACAGCCCGGTGTACCTGGGCCATTGATGCTGCCGCCAGGGGCTCGCAATCGAATGACTCGAATAATTCAGAAATGGGAGCGCCCAGTTCGCTTTCGATTATTGCAGTTACCCTGTCACTAGATACAGGGGTAACCGTATTCTGGAGACGGGAGAGGGCTTCAATGTAGTTCGGGGGTAATAAATCTGGCCTGGTGCTCATCAGTTGACCTAATTTGATAAAGCATGGTCCCAGCTCTTCGAGTGCGCTAGCTAACCCTGCAGCATGATCTTCTTCCTCATCGTGGCCGTCAAGTCCAAAACCATCATCATCTTCCTCGTGCTGGTGGTTCATAAATTGGGCTACTACGTGATGTAGCTCGTACTTGCGTAAAATAGCAAAGATCTCGAAATAACGCTCAGGATGGCGAGAGAATCGGCCCGCGATGAAATTTCTGACGGATAGCGGTGCATCCGAGTTCACATGACTCTTGAGGTTTGCCATATAAGTTCACGGCATATCCCTGTTGCGGGGTATGCCGGTCCTCCTTTCTTTGATTGAACCTTTTACCGAGTTCTTGTTCAGTCTTTCCATATTCTACACCAAAATGAGGTAAATTGGACAAGTTGAGCATCTTAACTCAGGCTAAGCTTTTCTTCTATGTTGAGAGATACGCTCAGACTTCGTTTTTGGATGACCAGGCAATTGGATTCAGCACACCACAAATCATTGATGATATGGTATAGTGCAAGTAGTTATAGAAACTATACCAGAGCGTGACTGAGGAGGCCATTAATGCCTATCTGCCCAATTTGTGATGATACAGGTTTACAAAACTCAGATTCCGAGCATCCCGAATTCTGTTATTGCGCTGCCGGTAAGCAGGCCCGCCGTCAGTGGGAAGCCTCTAGAGGAGGACGACAGGGGAAAAACCAACCCAAACCTGCCAGCTTTATAGACATTGCGCATCTCGAGGAGGTAAATGCCAGCGTAGATGCTATGCGTGCTTCACTACTTGGCTCTGCTGTAAGCGAAACAAGTACGGCCACAAAGCATCCCGCTGTTCAATTGCTCTATCAAGTAGCCCATGCAAACCACGAGGTATCTGTGGTTGAAGCGACGCAACTTTATGAGCTTGCAAAAGCATTAGAGGCATTTTTAGGGGGGTTAGCGCCCATTGGGCGCAATCTCAGGAAATAGGGAGGAGTACCAATAGTAATATTGGGTATTTAGTATTGACAGTTATGCATGTTCTACTCTACTATACTAGTTGCGAGAACATGCTCCTGGTATTCCAATGCATGATCCCGAGGTCAAATTTCACCTCGGGTATTTGATTACACAGACTTTATCAGTCATGTTGCAAGGAACTTCTGGTATAACAAGTAAATGTTGCAAGAAGCAAGTGCTGGTCATTGGGGCACAGAGAGAGGTATATCATGATATGTCCGCGTTGTGGCAATGAGTGGGATGCAACGAGAAGCGCTTGCAATCGTTGCGGATTTGTAGTACGCACGGCTGGTCAGTCTGGATCTTTTCCAAATACGTATCAAAGGAGTGGTCAACAATCCGGTGGATCGTCAAGCATAAAGCTACAATCCGGTGTTTTGCCGCAAGTCAAACAACAGTCTGGCGGATTAAAAGTCCCGGCTCAACCTGGCTTTCCATATACCGTACGGCCAACGCCCTTGACCCCTCTGCCTCCACAAGGCTCAAGCTACGGGTCGGCTAACTCGCCTTCTGGTTCTGATAGGAATTTCGCAACTACTGCCTACGAGAAAAATCCCTCAAGGGGAGCGTCTCAGGGTACGCAACAACCAGGCCAGCGTGGCGCAGACTCTTTATCTTATATAAATGGTATCCAAGGTTCTTCACCAACATTTCCGGCAAATCGATCGACAGCTTACCCTCGACAAGATATGCGCCGACCGCAAACAGCCATGCAAACACAGTCTACCATGCGTCAATATCCATCGGAATCTTTTAGCAGGAATTTGCCAAATCAGCAGATGCCTCGACCTGCAAGTTCGTTTCAACAGGCACCCAATGCGCTTGCCCCTATGCGATCCAATGTCATGACATCGAGCGCCCGACCTCTGCTCCCGGGTGTCCTTTTGCGCGGCGGTCGTTATCGACTGCAAGAATTGCAGGAGCGCCAGGACTGGTTATCGGGTGTTTTCGAAGCTGTTTGGATTGGGAAAGATGCCCATCGAGGTGGATCACAAGTAATGATTTGCGAAGTGGTGCTACCAGAAAATACCTCGGTTATGACGCAGACAATTCTGCGTACTGCTACAATGACATTGGTTTCAATTGGTAGACACCCACATATTCCCGCACTGTGGGATGCATTTAGTGATCAGGGAAGAAGCCTCTTCGTTTTTGAACCAATTGAAGGGGAGTCTTTAGTGGCCCGTATGCGCTATAGTGGACGAGCATTGCCAGAGCAAGAGGTAATTGAATGTTGCCTACAGATGACGGATGTGTTGGATCTTCTAGCTCAACAATCTCCTCAATTAGTGCATGGGTTGATACGCCCCGAGCATATCATTCTGAGTCGTAATAGCTCTCAATATATTCTTACCAACTTCTCAGTTGTGCTTGCGGGCGGTGCAACACAGTATATTGTTGGCATGGAGCGTTCTCGCCTATCACCCTACATTGCACCAGAGTTCGTTCGCGGGCTAATAGATGTACGGACTGATATTTATTCGTTGATCGCTACCGCTTATCATGCGGTAACCGGTACCGTTCCGTCTGGTATAAGCGGGAGCATTCCTCAAGCGCAACGCATAAATCCTAATGTTTCTTCCGCTTTTGATGCCATCCTATCAAAAGGGCTGCGTAGCGTTCCTAATCAGCGCTATCAGCGCCCATCTGAACTGCGTCAGGATTTACTAGCAATGCGTTCAGTAAGCGGCACGCTTGTTTCTGGTAACGACAGCATTCCTGTTATTCAGAATAATATCCCATCACACGTTTCCAATAATGGACAACGAACTGATTTACCGGCCCAGCGTGTCCCAGATCATGTTGCTCAGGCATTACCGCTCTTATTAAATTCAACAGAGGATATAGAGGGGCAGGTATCATTACTTCCCAAACCAGAGGATTTACCACCGATGAAGGCGGCAAACGATACCCTGAATGCTGTTATCTTGTTGAGTCTAATATTGGTATGTCTCATTGCAATTGTCGTGTTGAGCTATATGACAGCGTAGTGACCTGATCAATCGCGTCTATGGCTTTCGCTGCGAGCGTTAATGTTTACGGGTTACCACGAAGTCTATTAGCTCGTCCAATACCTGGCGATCTTTGGATGGGGAAAAGTGAGCTAAGGCCTCTCGCGCATTATTGGCGTAGCTGTAGGCATCTGCGAGTGAACGTTGGACACCTGAACCCGTAACAACCCAATTGACGATAGCGCGTAATTCCTCTTCACTATGGGTCGTCCCATTCAGCAGATTATGTATCTCCTGATAATGGCCATTCTGGGGTTGCTCCTGTAAAGCATAAATCAATGGCAATGTTACCATGCCCTGGCGCAAATCATTTCCTGCTGGTTTCCCAATAGTTTCCTGGTCTTCTGTATAATCCAGGACATCGTCGATGATTTGAAAGGCGATTCCAAGATTCAAACCATACGTATGTAGAAGCTCGATTTCTTGATCCGATGCCTGGCTGACGAGGGCGCCACCCTTGCAACAAGCAGCGATCAGACAGGCCGTCTTATGGCTGATCTTCTCATAGTAACTCTTAATAGTGAGATCAATGCGACCAGAAGTCATCATCTCCATAATGGTGCCTTCGCAGACGGTGGCTACTGTATCGGAGAAGAGATGGTCAATGCGGTTATCATTGATATCGGCAATCAGCCCCGCTGTTTTAGCAAAGTAGTAATCACCCAGCAGGATAGCAATACTATTACCCCATACAGCGTTGATAGTGGGATTGCCACGGCGAGTCAGGGCATTGTCTACAATGTCATCATGTATGAGCGTTGCCAGGTGAACCATCTCAAAAGCTACACTCAAAGGCAGCAACTTGTCAAAACGATACGTATTCAATTTACCTGAAAGCAATGTGAGCGCGGTCCTAAGACGTTTGCCAGGTGAACCAAGTGCGTGCATCGATGCAGAATTGAGGATGTCAAGTCCAGAGGTTGCTCGCTCCTGAAAAGTGGCATCCACTTGGTCAAGGTCAGGTTGGATACCGGTAAATAGGCGGCTCAGCGTGGCCGAATCATTCATAGAGGGATCTCCATTTCAGGCATCTTGTAGTACATCACTGTAACGAGAAGCGATCTCTCCATTTCAGGAGCCGCCTCTCAAGTAAGTTGGTGCTTCATTTCTATTGATTGCTTTGTAAGATTATAGCACGTCTCAGCCATAAGATGGGAGGGAAAGCGGAAAAGGCTCTCAAATAATAGATGTAGTATCTAGCTCCATTAGGTCTTCCTGGACATACCCTGAGGTCAAATTGAAGTCTTCCAATGCATCCATAGCACTACTGTATTCACTCCAACTAAGTCGCCGGTTCAGTACTGGATCGTTCACTGCCTTCCATGCAGGGAAATACTGATCCATCAAACTCACCGGCGTATCAGGCCCTAACTCTTCCGCAATCCAGCGTAGTACTTCACGAGTTCCTGAAATATCCTCAGGCATCACAAGATGCCGAATAAGCAACCCACGTCGTGCGATCCCATCTTCATCTAGTTGCAGTGGACCAACCTGGCGATACATCTCACGCAAGGTGGTCTGATTGGATTCGACGTAATGGGGCATTTTGGAGGTGCGTAACGCGTTTTTGTCGTCGGAGTATTTAGCGTCAGGAAGGTAAATATCAACAACTCCGTCCAGTAATTTGAGAGTCTCAAGATTTTCGTAACCAGCGCAGTTATACACGATAGGCAAATGTAATCCTTTGCCACATGCTACGACGAGCGCGGCCAGTATCTGCGGTACGAAGTGGGTTGGTGTCACCAAATCCAGGTTGTGACACTGTTTTTTCTGCAAGTAGAGCATCATATCTGCCAGGCGTTCTGGGCCAACGTGGTGTCCCAACCCTCCCTGGCTCAACGAAAAGTTCTGACAATAGGTGCACCGAGCCTGGCAATAGCCAAAGAAAATAGTGCCCGCTCCCCGCGAACCACTAATAGGAGGTTCCTCCCGGCGGTGAACATTCCATGATGCGACAATAGCCTCAGTACCTGACCTGCACACACCTGTTTTCCCGGCTATGCGATTACAACGGCAATTCTGTGGGCAAATAGTGCAACTGCGTAAAATCTCCCAGGCTTCATCAGCGCGTTTCGCCAACTCGCCTGTCTCATAGACGTTAAGGTAGCTTGGGTAAAGCATGGATAAATGTCACTCCGGTAAAGTTAACAGACGCCTTGGAGTATCAATGAACATCATATCCAGTTCTTGCTGAGAAACTCCGGCATGACGCAAGCGCGGTAAAATAGTAGTGAGCAAGTGATCCCAGCCCCAGCCACCGTAGTGACGCAGCTGCATACGAGTGCAAATATCGTGCGCCAATGTTAGCTGCGAACCGTACCCTTTTTCCAATAAACGCAGCACGCACTCAATACGGTCAGTATCGCGCGGCTCCTGCTCGAAAGTTCGGTCAAAAAAAGTTTCTGAGCCAAAAGTGTCGAACGAGAGTACTGCTCCTCGTTCTGCAATTTGCGCATGCCACTCAGGCTCTACAAGTTCATCGCAGTGACTGATAGCAACTCGTGAAAGGTCGGTCCCCTCTTCTTCCAAAATATCCAGAATATGGAGGTGTTCATGTCCCCAGATGAGCGGATGTATATTTATACTCGCACCTGTCTGGCCTTGCACCTTCGCAGCAGCGCGTAACTGACGTTCCTCAAATGGGTAAATGGGAGAACTAGTGCCTAGTTCTCCCATCAAACCTGCGCGAATCATCGTGTTGTACATGCCCACAGTTAGCCAGCGAAGAAGATCATCTACTATTTGCTCTACGCTGCGGTCGTGCAATACCTCTGGTAGAAGAGGTTGCCGGTAGTAACCACAGCCTGCTACAACATGTATTCCTGTACGCTGAGCGATCTCGCATAGCCCTTGTGGATCAGGGTTGATCCCAACCGTTGTCATGTCAATAAGCCCCTGCCCACCTGCTGCCTTATAATACATGAGTTCGCGAATGCTCAGTTCAGGATCGTCGATGAGCAGGTTAAGTCTGGAATCATACGGGTTGCGCATCAACTCACCATGATTTTCCAATATAAGTTCCTGGTCAATCAGATGTGCTCGTTCAGCGGGAGGGTTGTCCCACAATCCGCGCAGATCGATGAGTAAATGCTCATGCCCCAACGTGATACCAAGTTCTTCTGGAGCAATATCTCCTAATACTGTTCTGATGTGCATAACGAGCGCGCTACATATGTGATGTCAAAGCTATTCTTCTGGCGTTGGCCACTTGTAGCCGCGCTGTGATGGCTTAGGACCAGTAGAGCGTGGCTTTGGGGTGCTCTGCCTGACATTAGTTTTTCTGTCTCGCTTTGCAGCGCTTGCTGGGTGAGTTCGAGACTTTGGTTTTCCCTTCGTTGGCGCAGCAATTGGAGTATCTGCAGAGTGTTCCGCAACTGCTCCTTTATTAGATGATATTTCAACTTGCTGAACCAACTCATCTGATTCGTGCTCAATCTCCGTCCAGAATTCGGTGTCCCTGCGCTGTTTGTGTGGCGAGCCTTTCAGTACGCGGCTATCAGGTAAGCTTGTGACATTGTGTTCCTCTGTTTGATGGTGAGTATGTCCATTACCTCCGGCTTGATTCGAATGGGCTTGTGAAGAGCTACTTGCATCAAAATGCTCGTAGTCGCCTTCGAATAACTCCCGTTCTGCCCCACGCCGAGTAAATTCTTGAGGCCTGCTCGAATAATTGTTACGTTGCCTGGCTGGACGACTCTGCCAACGTGGGTTCTGCGTATCAGGCCGCGTGTCGTTACGAAAAGATTGCTTGTCACGATCATAACTTCGAGGCTGCCTGCTGTCCCGGTCAAATTCACGACCCTGTTGTTGATCGCGATCGAAACTGCGAGGCGGTCGAGTTTCGCGATCAAATTCGCGTCGTTGCGGGCCTCGGTATTGATCACGGTCGCGGTGTTGTGAACGGGAGTTGGGCTGTTGAGCGCTTTGGCGGTTATCTGGACGGTACCCTGTCTGGTTAGGTCGGTCCGAGTAGCCACGGTGTTCATGTTCATTGTAATGCTGCTCATTGGTAGTGCGCATACCTGATTCATAGAAGCGAGACTGAGGCCCATAGTTACTACGAGGAGTATGCTCTCCTGAGCGATAGCCGTCCTGGCGATTTTCGTAAGGCTTGCGGTAATTGCGACTATTTTGAGCGGAGGATTGATTGGAATACTGGTTGCGCTGCCTATTATCGCGTGATGGATGACTGTTATTATCGCTGCGTGTGCGGTAATCAGCGTGATTCTGGCGCGCTCCGTTTTCCCATGCGCGATCTACCATGTCGCGATTGAGTCGAGGTCTGGCAGGGCGTGGAGATCGCTCTTCTCCATGCCTGCGTGGGGATGAACTGCGAGAGTCCGGTCGCTCGTCTTCTCGCCGTTGATTGTTGAAATCTCTAGTCATGTGTCCTTTCCAAATTGGCCTTTGTGGAGGTTACTTTTACGAGGTGGACGGATTATCAAGATACATTGTGTGTTTCCCGCCGGTCATTCCGCACTCGCTCCAAATTTTTGACGCGCTAATTGTTCCGTTTGTCCGTCCGAAGGAATGTGTGTAGTTAGCGCCTTCACGTAGTATACCACAATGTACAATGTTGAAGATAGCCTATTGTTAATCCGATTGGCTTCTTAATGTGTAGGAGTGAGGGTTGATATAGGAACGGGTCCCTCAACAAGCGATACACCAGCGTAACTCAATTCCTGGCTTCCAAACATTGCAAGCATCTTTTGCACTGGTTCGTCGGGCAACAAGGGCCTTAAAGCAAGGCTATAGTAGAATCTCCCTTCGAGAAATACACCCTGCACTTGTCCGTGTAAAAGCGCCATAATCTCCTGAAGTTGCTGAGTATTCAACAGTAATACAGTATGAGGTACCGTATACGTTAGACAGCCTGTATCGGCATTGGGACCAGTCTCGTCAGGTGGTATTGGGCCACATTCATAAGTGGCTAGTTGGAACAACGTGAAATCCTGAAAGTGCCAGGAGAGGATAATTTGACTGAGATCTGGATTGAATGTTTGATGAACAAGTAGTGCCATCTCCTGGCTAGCATAATTGTGTGTAGGCCCGACTAGGGACTCCCCAATGCTGGTAAGAGCTTTTCCTAGGCGTTGGTACTCGTCTATTTCCTGTGCGCTTTCTTGCAAATTACCAAATGGGCCATATAAATACTCATATTCTTTACCATTGAGCATCATTTGTAACACTGTAGCGTTCTGATCGGGTATATCATAGAACCGTTGGCTGCTCAACCTGAGCAATCCGTAGGTATCCACGAGTCTGTTAAGCAATTGTTGTAGGGCATCAGCTGAAAGGTGCCCCTGTCGCATTTGCAATCCAGGACCAAGAATGTAGGTACCGTCACCGTAAATGCTTATTTCTGGACTCATCTCCAACGTACCAAGTTTACCGCCTCCATAGAATGTACGAATGAGAACATCGCGTGGGCCACTACTATAGGTGATGGTGCTGCCGCTGCTAGTCGAAAGGGTTTGTTTGGTGTTGTTTGTTGAGGAGGTGTTGGAATTGCTATCACATGCTGTAACCAGAATCATCAATGAGCACAGAATGATAAGAAGAATGCGATGAATTACTCCTTGTATATCCTTGAATTTGCCGACAATAATTTTCATATAGACATTGTACGCTCACTTCTGTAAGTAATTTCCTACAATGATTGTACGAGAGAGATTCCAGAAAGTACTATACACTATTTCAGGTCGTCAGAGAAGCGATAGCCGATCATCTTATACACCAGCTTCGCGGCCAAGAAATCCGCTCGAGTCTGTCCCTCCATGGGGCAAAGTTCGACCACATCCATACCCACAACTATCGTATGGAGGCAAAGCTCACGAAACAGATCAAGCAATTGATACCAATGTAGCCCACCAGGTTCAGGTGTACCTACGGCTGGCATCTCACCAGGATCTAGAGCATCAAGGTCAATTGTTACATAGGTATGTTTACTGAGACGCTCCCATGGAATGATGGCAGTCCCATGAGCAAGTTGATAGCCCCAGACAATTTTTATATCTGGGGAAGTTTTCATGAACTCAGCTTCTTCGGGACTGAAACTGCGAATACCAATTTCCATAAGCGGTACTCCCATGTCCACAACGCGCCGCTCGACTGATGCATGTGAGAGCCTTGTACCATCGTATTCGTCACGTAAATCACCGTGCGCGTCGATATGTACAACAGTCAAATCAGGGAAATATTCATGCACAACAGCGATAGGAGGAGCAGAAAGGGAATGCTCACCGCCAAGAATAAAAGGGAGTTGCCCAAGTTCTAACACTTCACGTACAGCTTCACCTGTTGATTTGAGTGCGGCGGCATGATCCATACCACTGTAATCTAATGGCGGGCGAGTATATACGCCAATTTCGATGGGACACCAGTCGAGTTCCTCATCGTATAGTTCCATCTGGCTTGAAGCATTGAGAATCGCTTGTGGCCCATATTCAGTGCCTTTCATATAGCATACACTATATTCCAGGGGGGCGGGAATAATTGTTACACGAGCAGTGGTCGAATTGCAATAGGGTGCGTCTGGAGCACCAAACTGGGTCACAAGCGCATCATTCATATAGCAGTTAAACTCCTTCTTTTTAGCGCACCGCCGATCTAGCCAGCCGGGCAGCTATTGCAGCTTCATAGCGCACTGGATCGGGTGTTTCTGGTCGAAGCGAGCGAGTGCCACGAACAACAAAATGCGCTTCTACATCGTCAGTTTGAAACATCTGCTTCGCGAAAGTAATAGCCTTTTCCTGGCTAAATTCTTTGCAAGAACAAATGTCTATATCAACTTCACCGTACTCAGGCCATGCATGCAAACTGATATGGCTCTGGGCAATTACTACAAAGCCTGAAAGGCCGGCATCCAATGGATTAGACGTTTCGATTTGGTACAGGTGTACTGGACTTACCTTCTCCATTTCCACACGAGCAGGATACTCTTCAAGTACACTTTTCACCAGTGATTCGTCCGACAGAATTTGTCGATCACATCCATAGAGCTCAAGCATCAAATGAACAAGCATTGAACTTACCTCCTAATTTTGCACTTACTACAACCACTGCTCTCAACAATTCTTACAACCCTCTGCATTTCAGATAGTTGCAAAGCTTTTCCACCCCACTATCAAAAAGAAAAGTGGGAACCTTTTCTCCTTTTTAAGGTTTGTGTTCCCATGTTCCCTTTTTGCACACCAAGATATTATACATTAGGTTGTCAAGCTAATACAAAATCGAAGAGTTTGTCATTGCATCTAATAATCATGGCATTTCCATCTAATTGTAAATGGCCATGCACCTAGTAATAGATGCATGGTTATGATTAGATCAAAATGCTCATGAAGGTTGAGCTTCTCTTCCAGCTTTGTATGCTACCTCGAGTTCTTTAAGAAGTTCTTCACGCTTGCTAAATAGCTCTCTTCTAGGTCGTGGATGAGCCTTATTAACGGCGTAGGCGGTAAGAAGCGGTAGAGCGATAGTCGAATCTCCATAGATCACAACTGTGCTCTTAAGCTGGTCGGGCTTGATTTTTCCCCAAGAGACAGCTTCTGATGGTGTTGCACCTGAGAGTCCTCCCCAGTGGGGAGCATCAGCAGTTATCTGGATGAAATAATCATGACCCCCCTTCTGGATACCCAGCACCTCCCATAGTTGTGGCTGGGTTTGTAAGTAAAAGTTTTTGGGGCTGCCGCCGCCGAGAATAACGACACCATTACGTGTTGCATGCTGCACTATGGCGGTAGTTTCATTAACATCGGCAAGAGGATCAAGTGTGAGTAAATTGCCATCTAAAGCGTGCCTGGCTACATTCATACCAATTGATGAGTCACCAGGAGATGAAGTGTAGATGGGAACATTCCATGTTGCTGCCTGTGCCAGCATTGAGTATTCTGGTTTGATATCAGCTTTGAGCAATTGTGTTCCCAGGTGGTGGTGCAATTCTGAAGTCGAAATAGGTCGGTTGGGTAGGCTTTTCAAGCATTCGCGTACAAAAGCGTCGGTGTCGAGTAGCACCTTGTCCTCAAAGAGGATGTCGTAAATACGGATCACACCCTCTTCCTGGAGTATAGTATCATCGAAGCGGAAATCACCACGATGCAGAGACATGGCGAGCGCATAGTGCATATCGTGGTAGAGGTTAGCGCCTGTGCTGATGATAAAATCAACAAAGCCATACTCCATCAGTGTGAGGATACATCCTCCCAGCCCTGCTGGTGTGAGAGCGCCTGCCATCGTTAAGCCGATCGTAACGTCTTTTTCGGGTGCAAGCATCTCATCAGCATACAAATGCGCCGCTTCATTCAGTCGTGCTGAATTGTAGGCCTGGAACTGCTGGTCAATTAGCTCTACTATCGTCATGCCTGGTTTAATACGTCTTGGTATTATTTGTGGGCCACTCAGAAAGTCGTTCTGAGTCGGATGAGAATCGTGTTGGTTACTTTCATGGGGCATCAGTTATTGGTCCTTTCTGTAACGGAAGTTACTCGATCATCGAACGCCTGATCTCGATGATCTGGTCGCGCAATTGGGCGGCTTTCTCGAACTCTAACTGTTTGGCCGCCGCACGCATCTGAGATTCCAGGTCCTTAATTAAACGCAGCGCTTCATCTCGTGGAATGCCTGCCAGTGCTACTGCGACGGATTTTCCATCAAGTGTTTCTACGTTTGCTCCGCTCATAGCTTTGATACGTTCCGAAAGCGTCTTCACATCCTTCTTGATTCCACGCGGTGTAATATTATGATCTTCGTTAAAAGAGGTTTGTAACTTACGTCGACGGTTGGTCTCATCGATGGCTCGTTGCATTGACTTCGTGATCGTGTCAGCGTACATAATTACACTACCCTCTATATGACGAGCAGCACGTCCAATTGTCTGAATTAGGGAACCCGCTGAACGTAAGAAGCCTTCTTTATCTGCATCGAGTATTGCAACAAGTGAAACTTCTGGGAGATCGAGTCCCTCGCGCAGCAGGTTAATACCCACAACGACATCATACACACCCAGACGTAAATCGCGCAGGATCTCTACGCGCTCGATAGTATCAATCTCTGAGTGCAGGTAATGAACCTTGATACTCAGTTCTTGCATATAGTCTGCCAGGTCTTCAGCCATCTTCTTGGTCAGAGTTGTGACTAGCACACGCTGCCCTTGTTCAACACGTTTACGGATCTCTGAGAGGAGATCGTCAATCTGCCCTTTAGTAGGCCGTACACTGATTTGTGGATCAAGCAGACCTGTTGGGCGAATAACCTGCTCGACGACAGCCTGACTGTGCTCATATTCGTAAGGACCAGGTGTGGCGGAGACAAAAAGTGACTGGTTTATTTCTCGCTCGAACTCTGTAAATGTAAGTGGGCGGTTATCAAGCGCCGAGGGCAGGCGGAAGCCATAATCAACGAGTACCTGCTTGCGCGAGCGGTCACCCGCGAACATGCCGCGTACTTGTGGTAGTGCTACATGCGATTCATCCACAACCAGTAGAAAATCCTCTGGTAGATAATCCATCAATGTCCAGGGTTGTTCACCCGCAGCGCGTCCCGCTAAATGGCGAGAGTAGTTCTCGACCCCAGAGCAGAAACCAGTTTCCCGCAGCATTTCGATGTCAAAGTTAGTACGCTGCTTCAAACGAGCCGCTTCAAGTAACTTCCCATCAGCTTCCAATACCTGTAAGCGCTCTTGAAGTTCGGCTTCGATCAGTTCAATGGCGCGATTCAGGCGTTGCTGTGTCGTAACCCAGTGCTTGGCCGGGTAGATGTCCAGACGCTGTCGCTTCCCAAGCACTTCACCTGTAAGGGGATCAATTTCAGTCATACGCTCGATCTCGTCTCCGAAGAACTCAATACGTACGGCTATGTCCTCGTAGGCTGGGAATAGCTCCAGCACATCGCCCCGCACGCGGAAGTGTCCACGTATGAAGTTGGCATCGTTGCGCTCATATTGAATCTCCGTCAAGTGGCGAAGTATCCTGTCTCTACGTCGTTCTTCTCCTACTTTCAACGTTAAAACTACCTCACTATATTCATCTGGGCTGCCCAGTCCATAGATGCAGGAAACGGAGGCAACGATGAGCACGTCACGCCGTTCAAACAAACTACGTGTCGCAGAGAGACGTAGTTTCTCTATCTCCTCGTTGAGCATGCTCTCTTTTTCGACATACGTATCAGTGCGCGGAATGTAGGCCTCTGGCTGGTAATAGTCATAATAGGAGACAAAATACTCGACCGCGTTGTTTGGAAAGAACTCTTTGTACTCGCTGTAGAGTTGTGCTGCAAGAGTTTTATTTGGCGCGAGCACCAGCGTTGGTTTTTGTACCTGTTCTATGATCTTGGCCACTGTATAGGTTTTACCGCTGCCTGTCACTCCCAACAGCGTTTGATATTTATAGCCTTTTTTGATACCTTCAACCAGTTGATCAATGGCATCCGGCTGGTCTCCTGTGGGCTGAAATGGCGCTTCTACCTTAAATTCTGGCATGATGTGAGTTTTCCTTGTGATTGTAGATGAGTGAGTAGAATATCTTTTCCAATTGCTTCATCATTATACCACGTTTATGCTCCAATCATGGTGTTAACATGGCTCTGTTTTGAATATGGGCTGAGATGACGTAAAATTTTAACCATGGTACGGAGTAAATGCTTAAAGTACTAACGGCGAAAAACATACAGATAAATTCCAAGGGAGTATACCATGAACATCATCTCTAATGAGATGCGAAATCAGGTATTTGATTTCGATCTATTAGCACCCTCAACACAAGCAGAAATTCGCCAGGCACAGCATGAAGCAATCAAGATGAAAGCACCAGAAGTATATCCAGAGCACCTTTTTCTTGGAGTGCTTACACAAGCTGATGTTGAAGTAGCTAAAGTACTGAGGGGTTTAGGGTTGGATATACAGGAGATTCAAGCGCAAGTTGCAGAAACCTTTGGTATACCCGATGATGCAGGCACAAAGGATAATCTCCTTTTTTCCAGAGAATCACTTGTCTGCTTCGAATGGGCTTTATCATTTGCGACACAAATGAACTCTTCATTGATATTTCCAAAGCACCTGTTATTGAGTGCTTTACGTCACCCGCGCATCCAGCCTTTACTTGTTCTTTTATTATCCACCCAGGACGCGTTGCCTGCATCTTTAATGGAGGTGGACGGTCCTGCTTATACAAGTTACATAGACCAGCTTATACATTCTCGAGTGCGAAAACAAAGCATTACAAAATTCAATAAAGGCTCCCTGAGGCGAGTTTTAAGGGGATTTGAACGTCCTAACATTTCTTTTGCAGATATCCAGGGATTGGATGGGGTTAAAGGCAATTTACGAGAAGTGGTTGATTTTCTGAGGAAGCCACAAAATTTTCAACGTTCGATGAGAGCATATTTGTATGGAGTACTTATTGTTGGTCATCCTTGTACAGATAGAACTTTACTTGTACATGCTACAGCGAGTGAGGCAGTTGTGCCTCTCGTCTATCTATCTATTTCGACACTTGTTGGGTTGCTTAACGATCTTGACTCAGATATTTTGTCCTTAGAAGATCTTGATTTACCTATGGATGAGTATAACTTGCTTAAGAATAGTGAGTCTTCCAAAAGAGGTCAAAATATGATAGAGCATATTTTTAGTCAGGCCAAAAAGTCATCTCCTTGTATTCTCTTTATTGACAATCTCGATGCGGTAGGACAAATCACCTCACGTCAAGAACGTGAACAATGGTTGAAACAATTGATAGTGGAGATGGATGGTCTTGATTACCATCCTTCAATGGCCGTCATTGCTACAACCAGTCGTACTGATGGTCTTGGCCAGGCCCTATTGCATCCCGGCCGCTTTGATCGACAGATAGAGATAGGTAGTAGTTTCATGACACATCCCGCTGCACAAATTAAATTATGCCTCTCATGCAAGTACGAGGTTCTGGCCAACTGGAAATACTGTGTCTATTGTGGTGCTAGACTGGCATATTCATGTCCAAATTGCGGTACCCCATTACTTCAGATCGAAGAGGCCAGATTCTGCTTTGAATGCGGCAATTCCTGGAGTAATTTCAGATAGGAATGATTGCATCTTTCCCTTTCCTGAAGAGAAGTAGTTGTGTACTGATTTTCCTCAACAAACCGTGATAGAAGATGTGACAGAGATGCGTGATCCGCTTCATAGTGGCTCAAGGAGCTTGTGCTAAAATGAATGCAGAGTAATCGCATGCTAAAATAGTATTCGAGAAAGGAAAAGAAGTAAACTATGGCGCAGGTTCTCCCTCGTTATTGTCCACGATGTGGAGCGCCTCTAGTCCCAAATACAGGTTCTTGTGGCACGTGCGGTTTAACTTCGGAAGCCATGCTATCCCGAGGGGAACATAACAGACCAAAACAAACCATTCAATTCAATCAAGACCAACCGCTGGAGATAGATCAGCAAGCTACTCAACACGAACTTTACATTCAGCAGGCTTCAATGCAAGCCCCTCAGAAAGATCAGCAGAATTATCCACCCGATGTAACACAGCCGTTTCAGGAACGAGGTGAGCAAGATTATGCTTACTCATCACCCACTCCAAAACAAAGAAGCATAGGCAAAAAAAGATTTATGCTGTTGATGATGGCATTGTTTGTTTTACTGGTAGCACCAACTTACATCATTGCTGGCTCACTGGGTGTACCTCTCCCTGGTTTTGTTGTTATGCAGCCACCCGTGACGACCGTTGCAATTAATTCCTCGGTTCCATATGCTGGTGTTGACATAACTGTGTTGAATGCTCTACAGTCACAGAGTTTTGTTAATGATCCCAACTCTAGCTCTAATGGCATGGTACGCTTAAACCTTCGCGAGCACAATCAGACGAGTGTCAAGGTGGGTTGGGGTTATGAGAATATAGCCCGGCTGATTTTGCCGGATAAATCGATTGTTAGTCCCACTTATGTAAATGCCAAGGTTGATATTGCTCCAGGAGCGTTTCAAAAGAGCGTGGTAGATTTTGCTGTGCCTGCGAATAATCATATCAGCCAGCTTACATTGTTGCTGGGCGCTACAAATGAAGCTCAAATACTTATCCCGCTAACTGGGAATGCAGAAGTAGGCAAATATCAACCCAAGACTGTCAATCTCAATGGGCAAATGCAGTATTTTGGGCTGAACTGGACACTCACCAGTGCCACTTCGAGCTTAAGCATAAATGGCCAGCAAGCAACGAAGGGTATGCGTTATGTCACAGTAGCGCTCCGAGTGGATAATACGCTCTCGCAAGTTGCTATCACCGGCTCACCTTACGATTTCATCCGTTTGAAATATGGCAGTGTTATGGCTTTGCCGAAGTATACAACACTCCCTGTTGCATTTGATGGAGGTTCGGCTGGCGAAAGTGGCACAGTTAGCTTTCTTGTGCCTCAGAATACTAGATCATATACGTTGATCTTTGAGTCGCAGAAAGAGGATAGCGGCGATACAGCCTCGACAGGTTTTCAGATTGCTTGATTTCTGTCCTGGTATATTGAGGCATTACTCCAGTAAGAAACTGCCCGAAAGTTCGCGCCGCAGAGTCTCTTTTTCCTTTTCATCAAAGGATGGAGGATTCGTTATTGGACCAGACCAGACAGCCAGTTGTTCCATTTGCCTGGTAGATGCGGTCGAAAACTCGTCAAGTAAAGCTTCCTCTAAGAACACTGACATTGTAGGAGTTGCCAGGTGCAGTTGATCTTCCGGCACTTCTTCAGTATCCAGCGCTGTCGCTGGCACTGGAGTATCGGGCAATGAAGATGGTAATGCCTCGCTGAGCATTACTATTGTTTCTTGTTGAGAAAGATCAGCACCTGCTGTCGCTACTGCTTCGGAAGAAACACTAACTGGTTCCGCAACCAGCGGAAAACGTTTGCCAAGGATATCGACAAAAATACTCCGCCCTTCACGTAGTTCAGCAAGCTGGCGGTGTAGCTCATCATTCTCCGTTTGTAAATCTTCATAAAGTTGTTTTTGTTTGAGCATTTCTTGCATGATAAGCTCGAAACTGCTGCCACTCGTTTTCATATACTCTCCTTTAGAGTAGAGCATCATTCATAATTCTCCACCGATAGATAGTTCCCCTTCCACCTGGCGCATGAGTGCATACTCTCTAGTAGATGAACGTAGTTTCTCCCTTTCTTTGTATAAAAACGTACCAAAATGTCTTAAGTAACAATGGATGAGCTTGTCAATTGCTTGTATAGCACTTAAAATGGTCTCTTTCCCGTTATTCTAGTTTTATCTAGATTTTGAATCTTTTATGCATGAGTTATTAGAGAAATTAAAAGCTCTCCTTTCCTTGCCTGAAGTGCATTGCTATGTTACACTATCTTTAAGTTTGCTGACGCCAATGAGCAAGCGCCAGATTTATTAGAAGATAACAACCCTCCTTGCCTTTGATCGAGAGATTAGAATGTCGCAGGAATCTCTAATAACACGAGCTTCAAAAGCTTCTCATGGGGATGAGTACAGCCATGGTGGAAGCTTGCTCGGCCCTATTCTCTGCTGGGGGGTCGTCTTTGCTGATATTGGTACCTCTATCTACTATGTCCCTGGTATTCTCTATGGGACCGAGGGCATAACTACCCTTGCGGGATTCTTTGTATTTTTGACGATGACTGTGTTTGTGCTTCTCACGTTGAAGTATGCAGAGGTATCCCATCGCTTCCCACAGGGTGGTGGTGTTGTGACCGTAGCAGCGCGGGCTATGAATCACTGGGTTGGGGCAATGGGGGGTATGTTTATCCTTGTTGATTACTTTCTCACGGCCGCCATCAGTTGCCTTTCGGGCGTCCTCTATTTTAGTGTCGTTGTTCCTGCACTGGGTTCATATGCCTTGTTGATAACGATTGCCGCATTAGTGTTGCTGGGTATTCTTAACTGGGTGGGAATTAGTGAAAGCGCGAAAGTGAGCCTTGTTGTAGCTATCGTCGCGTTTGTTAGCGACCTTGCTATTCTTGTGACGGTCTTTGCCCATATTTCCTTCGCACAGTTCGTGTCGCTCATCCCCCAAATGTTTGCGAACCATTCTCTTACACCACTTGCAATTCTTATAGGTTTCTCTGCCTCGTTTCTGGCCTTTTCGGGCCTGGAGAGTATCTCGCAACTTTCACCAGTAATGAAGATACCGCGCAAGAAAACCGCAGGTGTAGCACTCTTGATTGTGGTCTTAACCATTGGTTTGACGAGTCCCCTATTGACGATGTTCTCGACCGTCTTGCAGCCGAATGAGGCATCTAACTCCGTGCAGAACTCTCAACTCATCTCATTACTTGCCGGTCACTGGGGAAATATCGTATTGCAAACTGAAGTGGCTATTAGTGCCACCGCTCTGCTGATATTTGCCAGTAATACCGCAATTATTGGCGCTTACCACGTGTTTATGGCGCTCTCTCGCATGGAGTTCTTTCCTGCATTTATTCTGAAACGCAATGAAGTACGTGGCACACCACACTACTCTATTGCTCTTGCAACTGGAATACCAATTGTAGTGCTGCTGTTGGTGCGGGGAAATATTAGTATACTTGGTGACATGTACGCTTTTGGTCTCTTGGGAGCCTTTACACTGACTTGTCTGGGACTGGACATTATACGTCACCGTGAACGCAAGGCTGCACAAGCTATAGCTGCTGAATTAGCGGGCGGCAACGGCAGTGAGCAAGCCGCGTCCGCGAGGCTACAGCGTAACGAGGCGAAACTTACCCAAAGGTATGCACAAGCGAATGGTCTTGCGCCTGTAAGCGGACTGGATCCAGAAACTATCGCGTTTCTGGCTTCCCCTCAACATGATTGGCGCACGAGATTGCATGATCTCTGGTACAATATCGACTTCTGGTTAGGTATACTGACCACTTTTTTGGTGGCTCTCGCATGGTCTACTAATCTGGTATTTAAGCCGCTGGCCACGCTCTTCGGAGGAACTGTAGCGGGTCTTGGCATGGTTGTAGCCTATATCAACTATGCCCAGTATAAACGGAAGGGACGTTTGCCGGTGGTAACAACAGGCATCGAAGGTCGGTTACCTGGTTCGATACTGGCGGTGCTTACGGCTGATAACCCGCACAATGATGCTGTTATACACACCGCTATTAATAATGCGGATGGAAATCCTGTCGTGTTTTTATATATAGGTGAGCCGAAGGTTCAGCGTGTTCCTCGCATGTTCGAGTTTGTTGATCCGTATAGTGAAGACCAGCAGGCTAAAGAAACTTTTGGTAAAGCCGAAAATATTGCGCGGAAGTCGAAAATAGCTCGCCGGTTTGTGTACCGGCAGCAAGTGCCTGGGGCTGTTGCGAGTGTCTGGCAGGTGGTTCACCCTCACGATACTGTGGTTGCGGCTGAGATTACTCCAGAAGTTGTTGATGTCAATCCGGACCGCATTCGTTATGAGTTGACGCCAGGTGGTAAAGTAGCGCATCTCATTAAACGCTGGTAGCGTTATAAATCCTCCTTCTTTAGATTTACCGTGTGGCCTGCTATTTGATACCTGTCTGCAAGGCTTCATTTGCCGCACCTCTATCCATTTTCAAAGTTGTCTTGATAGGTGATACAATACAAATGATCACGCTGTTGTGGTCAATACTGGCGCTTGTCTATGAGTGAGAAAAGGAAAGAACCAATGAATGATCGCATTCGTGAGATTTTGAGCTGGTATGCTAGCGAGAACGCAGGTGTCCGTACCAACCTGGCTCGAATGCTCAACCATGGTCGCTTAGGTGGCACTGGAAAGATGGTGATTTTGCCAGTGGACCAGGGCTTTGAGCACGGCCCGGCACGAAGTTTTGCACCAAATCCTGCGGGTTATGATCCGCGCTATCACTTCCAGTTGGCTATCGAAGCTGGCTGCAATGCATACGCCGCACCGCTGGGTTTTCTGGAGGCTGGTGTTTCCGACTATTGTGGTGACGTCCCCCTTATTTTGAAATGTAACAACCATGATCTCTTAAATGACGAGCGAGACCCTATTTCAGCGATCACTGCTGGTGTAAGTGATGCTTTACGCCTTGGCTGTGTAGCGGTTGGTTTCACGATTTACCCGGGATCAGCCGAGCGCACCGAAATGTACCAACAGTTGCGTGAACTTACTGAAAAAGCAAAAGCGGCTGGCCTGGCTGTTGTTGTCTGGTCATATCCTCGCGGCAGCGCTCTGAGTAAAGAGGGTGAAACCGCCGTTGATGTTGTGACTTACGCTGCCCAGATTGCTGCACAACTAGGAGCAGATATTATCAAGGTCAAGTTGCCCAGTGAAAAGGTCGAACTGGCCGAGGCGCAGAAGGTTTACCAGAAGTACGTGATTCCTATCTCTACGCTGACTGAACGTGTGCATCATGTCGTCCAAAGTGCATTTGACGGTCGCCGTATTGTAATTTTCTCCGGGGGTACGTATGCTGCTGATGAGAAATTCTTCGAAGAGGTGCGTGCTATCCGCGATGGTGGCGGCTTTGGCTCGATCATTGGCCGCAACTCGTTCCAGCGCAAAAAGCCGGAAGCTCTAAAGTTCCTTGATACAATAATGGGTATCTACGAAGGCTCTATCTAATAAAGTAGAGCAAAAGGATGCGTCCCTACAAATGGGTTCTCAGGGACGCATTCTTTTGCTTTTGTTACTTCACACCCCTCACCTGTTTAATTACTAACGTTCCCAGGGCAAAGTAAGCGATGGTCACAACAAAAAGTGTGATGTATCCGAAATGGTTTGGGAGGCCACGCAAGAGTTGCAAGATAATGCCGCCAATAGTAATGCCAATTACCTGTGGAAGTATGCCCATAGCCGACCATATGCCATGAAACTTGCCAGCTTCATTGGTTGGTGGTATGACATCGGCGATCAGCGCCCAGTCAACACTGGTATATGCTCCATAACCAATTCCGAAGAAAGCTCCAGCAAAGAGAGCGCCATATTGAGTTTGAAAGAATATGAAAAGGACGCAAACAATAGTCATCATCGCACCTGAGAGATAGACCAGCAACTTGCGTCCCTTGTGATCGGAGATCCAACCAGCAATGAGTGAAGTTGGCAGCGCCGTCAGCATGAGAGCTGGCAGGAAAAGCGCGCCAGAGAAAAACTCGCCGGAGAAGGCACCTCCAAAAATGATGGTTTTTACTCCAGGACCTCCCAATACATCGTCAAAGTAATATTGTAGGAAATAGAATACTCCCCAGATGCCCATCATTACGAGCAATCGTGCAAGTAGTACCCATGAGAGGTCAGGGTATTGAGAGGGCTTAAAGAGGAACTTCTTGAATACTATGCCAAGGTGAAATGTAGCATGTTCCGAGAGCGGGGTCTCTTTGACAGTGATTACCGTGTAGGCAACAAGAACAATTTGCATAATGGCAATCAGCAAGAAAATCTGCACGATTTCATTGTTGTACAAAGGCAAAGTATTGTTCTTGTTTACGATAAGTCCAGCTACGAGCGATCCAAAGATCAATCCAAGAAGGGTAAAAAGACCAAAAAAACTGCTTGTTACACCCCTCTGGTACTGCGGAACTTTGTCGACGATAATTGCGCTCCAGGGAGAGTTGGCAACATTATTGGTGAACTGCAGGAGGAGGAAAAGTATTGTAAAAGTCACCAGTAGTGCGGTGGAAGAGAACCAGGTAGGCGAGAACGCGAATAAGATGAGTACAACGACATTGAGCGCGGTGCCGATAATCAAAAATGGGCGGCGGCGTCCCATGCGGAATGTTACATAGTCTGAGATTGAGCCGACTAAGGGGTTAACGACAACAGCGATCAGCGTGCCCCAGATAACAACCAGGGTGAGATTGATATCCTTGTTGGCGTCACCGAGATACTTTACTACCATACTTGGAATGACGATGGCTAAAAGCGCTTGCCAGTGGAAATTGTTTGTAATCCAGAAGACGTTAATGTTGATCTGGTCGAAGAGGGA